>Ga0208589_1000623_pt1 | contig 16326 bp, 17 predicted proteins | sample NGESurshal092012_2_FD_184486 | JGI IMG/M metagenome (GOLD analysis project Ga0208589, IMG submission 184486) | Arctic peat soil microbial communities from Barrow, Alaska - NGEE Surface sample F53-2 shallow-092012 (SPAdes) | ecosystem: Environmental > Terrestrial > Soil > Wetlands > Peat ... | reverse complement strand
ATGGTCCGACAGCCGTGATCAGCGACCTTTGCATTCTGAGGCCGAACCCGGTATCCCACGAACTAGAAGTCACCAGCATTCATCCCGGCGTGAGCCGGGAGACGATCATCGCCAGCACAGGATGGGCGATTCGCTTTGCAGAAACGTGCCATGAAACGCCTGCCCCGGATGCGACCGAACTTGAAACGCTGCGCGATCTCAAGAAGAGAACCGCAGCGGCGCACGGCATACATGGAGAGGCCGCTTGAAGCCCGTATTCCTCTGCGACGCGGTGCGAACCCCCATTGGACGCTACGGTGGCTGCTTGGCCCATGTGCGCGCCGATGATCTAGCGGCAGTCCCTATACGCGAATTGATGCGACGCAATCCGAGCGTGGACTGGAGTACCGTCGACGACGTGATGCTGGGCTGTGCGAATCAAGCTGGAGAGGACAATCGCAATGTGGCGCGGATGGCGCTGCTGCTGGCGGGGATGCCGGACTCGGTTCCGGGCCAGACGTTGAACCGGCTGTGCGCCTCCGGGCTCGACGCAGTCGGGGCCGCGGGCCGCGCGATCCGCGCCGGTGAAATCGATTTCGCGATCGCCGGTGGCGTCGAATCGATGACACGGGCGCCGTTCGTGATGGGCAAGGCGCCGGAAGCGTTTTCCCGTTCGGCCGATATCTATGACACCACGATCGGCTGGCGCTTCATCAATCCCTTGATGAAGGCGCAATATGGCGTCGATGCGATGCCCGAGACCGGCGAGAACGTCGCCGAGGAATTCCAGGTCTCGCGCGCCGATCAGGATGCGTTCGCGATCCGCTCGCAGCAGCGCGCCGGTGCTGCGATCGCGTCGGGCTATTTTGCCGAAGAAATCACGCCGATCTCGGCGCCCGGCGGCAAGGCCGGCCCGATCACGGTCGACAAGGACGAGCATCCGCGTCCCGAAACCACGCTGGAAGGCCTCGCCAAGCTGAGGCCGATCGTGCGCAATCCCGGCACGGTGACGGCCGGCAATGCCTCGGGCGTCAATGACGGCGCGGCCGCGATGATCCTGGCTTCCGAAGCCGCCGTGAAGAAGCACGGGCTGACGCCGCGGGCGCGGATCCTCGGGCTTGCTTCGGCCGCGGTGCCGCCGCGCATCATGGGCATCGGCCCGGTGCCGGCCACGCGCAAGCTGATGGAGCGGCTCGGCCTGAAGATCAGCGATTTCGATTTGATCGAACTCAACGAGGCCTTTGCCTCGCAGGGCATCGCCTGCCTGCGGCAACTGGGCGTCAAGGACGATGCCGATTTCGTCAATCCGCATGGCGGCGCGATCGCGCTCGGGCATCCGCTCGGCATGAGCGGCGCCCGTCTCGCGCTGACCGCGGTGCACGGCATGGAGAAGCGCGGCGGCAAGCGTGCGCTGGCCACCATGTGCGTCGGCGTCGGCCAGGGCGTCGCGATGGCGATCGAGAAGCTGAACTGAAAGTTGAATCGTCATTGCGAGGAGCGATAGCGACGAAGCAATCCAGTCTTTCTCTTAGCTCTGGATTGCTTCGCTAACGCTCGCAATGACGGATAGCCGGAGATACCTTCATGACCCTTTCCTATCCCGTATCGAGCCTTGCCGCGCATCCGGCACGGCTGTCGCCGGGCTACAAGAGCACGGTCAAGCGCTCGCCTTCCAAACCGTTGATCCCGATGCGGCATACGCTGACGGAGCTGACCGGGCCGGTTTACGGCCACGAGACGGTGCGCGAGAACGATCACGACCTCACCATCCAGCACAAGGGCGAGCCGCTCGGCGAGCGCATCATCGTGCATGGCCATGTGCTGGATGAAGACGGCCGCGGCGTGCCGAACGTGCTGGTCGAGCTGTGGCAGGCCAATGCCTGCGGCCGCTACATCCATGTCGTCGACCAGCATCCGGCGCCGCTCGATCCGAATTTCACCGGCGCGGGCCGGGCGCAATCGGATGCGCAGGGCTATTACCGGTTCATCACGGTGAAGCCGGGCGCCTATCCCTGGGGCAATCATCACAACGCCTGGCGGCCGGCGCACATCCACTTCTCGGTGTTCGGCCACGCCTTCGTCTCGCGGCTGGTGACGCAGATGTATTTTCCGGGCGATCCGCTGTTCGAGTTCGATCCGATCTTCAATTCGGTGCCGGACGAGAAGGCGCGGATGCGGATGGTGTCATCATTCGATCTCGAGAACACCAAGCCGAACTGGGCGCTGTGTTACCGCTTCAATATCGTGCTGCGCGGCCGCGAGGCCACGCCGATGGAGACCAAGTAAGTGCAGGACAAGGGATTGACCCCGTCGCAGACCGTCGGGCCATTTTTCAAGTATGGGCTGACGCCGAACGGCGCCTATGACTGGAACGACGCCTTCACCAACAATCTGGTGACGCCGGACACGTCAGGCGACCGCATTCGTGTCACGGGGCGGGTGTTCGATGGCGACGGTGCGCCGGTTCCCGATTGCATGCTGGAGATCTGGCAGGCCGATGCGCAGGGACGGTTTTCCGATCCGCAGGACAAGCGCGCGCTGCCCAATTCGTCGTTCAAGGGATTCGGCCGCTGCGGCACGGATGCGAACGGCGATTACGCGTTCGACACCATCAAGCCAGGCACCGTGCCGGATCCCGACGACAAGCCGCAGGCGCCGCATCTGCTGCTCGCGATCTTCGCGCGCGGCATGCTGCTGCATCTCTACACCCGGATTTATTTCGACGGCGAGGCCGGCAATGCCGCCGATCCCATCATGGCGCTGGTGCCGGTCGATCGCCGCGCGACCCTGGTCGCAACCCGCGAGGGCGGCAGCAGCAACGCCGTCTATCGTTTCGACATTCGCCTGCAGGGCGACAACGAAACGGTGTTTTTCGACATCTAATTTTTCGATTTCGATCGCGGCTTCTTCGCCATGGGAGAAGCCGGCGATGGTTTCGCGGCGACCACTTTCAGGGAACGCACCGTCGCATCACGCGAGGGCTTGTTGAAGATACCCGCGGCGTCTTCCTTCAATGCGTGCTCGACGCATCCCTGGATGTGCGAGACCATGATGTCCTGCGCGCGGCTGGCGTCGCGCGCCAGCGCGCATTCGAGTAGTTGCTGATGCTCACGCGCGGCGATCTCGCCGCGAAACACCACGCCGATCATCTGGTAGCGAAGATAGCGGTCGTAAATCGCGGCATGGGTGTCCATCAACACATCGGAGCCGCAGGCCGAGATCAACGCGTGGTGAAAATCCCAGTCGCAGCGCTTCCAGAGTTCCTGGTCGCGGTTGCCGCTGGCCAGCATGCGCCGTTCCATCACGGCGAGCTTGTGATGCGCGGAGACGACGCGGCCCTCCCAGTCGAGATCGCCGGTGGCAAAGGATTGCGCGATGGCGTGATTTTCGAGCAATAGCCGCAGCGCCGCGACCTGCTTGAATTCATCGGCCGAGACCGATGCAACCTCGAAGCCGCGTTGTCCTTCGGCGACAATGAGGCCTTCCGCCGATATCCGGTTCAGCAGTTCGCGCAGCGTGCTGATGCTGGTACCGTAGACTTCGCCGATGCGTTCGAGCTTGAGCTTCTGGCCGGGCGGTAACACACCGAAAATGATGTCCGACCGGATGCGGCGATACGCCGATTCTCCAACCGTCTCGGTCGATGGTGTGGTGGGCAGCAAAGGTCGTCTCCCCGAGTCTGCCGTCATCATCGCATGCGCGATGCCGGCCTTCAACGAGCGCGGTTCGCTGCCTTTTACCCTTTGGCGAAGGCGGCGACGGCATCGACCGCCAGCGCATAACCGAGCCCGCCGAGGCCGGCGATGACGCCGGTCACGCCCTGCGACATCAGCGATTTCTGATACATCGGCTCGCGCTTGTGGATGTTGCTGATGTGGACCTCGACCTTCGGTCCGTCGAACATTTTCAGCGCATCGAGCAACGGGATCGAGTGGAACGACAATCCGGCGGGGTTGATGACAACGCCTGCCATGGTGTTGCGGGCTTCATGCAGCCAGTCGATCAGCTGCGCTTCGGAATTGGATTGCCGGAAATCGACCTCGAGGCCGTGACTTTTGGCGCGTTCGACGCAGCGCTGCTTGATGTCGGCCAGCGTCTCCTTGCCGTAGATATCGGGCTCGCGAACGCCCAGCAGATTGAGATTGGGTCCATTCAGCACCAGCACCGTTGCCGCCATTTCAAGTCTCCCCACGGGGCCTATTGCCCGGCAGGAGAATGTAAAACATCAGGTATATACAAAATCAACTGATGTTTTTGGCTTTATGTGGTGTATTTGTTGAGCGGTATCCGGGTCCACAGCCACATTTTTGTGACTACACGGGTGTCGCCGCGCACGCCAATGAAGCGGGGCTGAGCGCCAACCGATCGAAGCGCAGCAAGACCGGCGGGACGGGAAACTATTCCGCGGCCTGCATTTCGCGATCGATGTCGAGCGCGCCCGCCTTGATCAGCGGAATCAAATCCCGTCCGATCGCGACGGTGTCGTGCGGATTTTCAAAGCCACGCAGCAGGAACGAGTGGATGCCGAGGCGATAGTATTTCAGCACGGCGTCTGCGATCTGCTCCGGCGTGCCGACCAAGCATGAAGTGTTGCCCGGCGCACCGGTCGCCCGCGCGATACCCATCCACAGCCGCTCGTCATGCACGTCCGCGCGCGCGGCATAGGCGACCAGCCGCTCGCTGGAAAGGTTGCCCGGCTGCGGCGCGGTGCCGGTCTTGCCCTCGACATCGGCCAGCAGGCGCCGCGCCTTGTCCCATGCTTCGCCCTCGCTCGCCGCCATGATCGGACGCAGCGACATGTTGAAGCTGACCTGGCGGCCAAACTTCGCCGCGCGCCGGCGAAAATCGTCGACCCGGCCGCGGGTCTCGGCAAGCGGTTCGCCGAAGATCGCGAACACGTCGCAATGTTCGGCGCCCATCTGCAAGGCGCCGTCCGACGACCCGCCAAAGAACAGTGTCGGATGTGGCTTCTGGAACGGTTTGATGTCCGAATAAGCGCCCTCAACGCGATAGAACTCGCCGCGATGGTTGAACGGGCTCTCGCTCGCCCACATCTTGCGGATCACTTCGAGATATTCGCCGCCGCGCCGGTAGCGATCGATCTTGGGCAGGAAGTCGCCTTCGCTCGCCTGATCCTGGTCGGTGGTGCCGGCGATGATGTGCAGCATCAACCGGCCTTGCGTGAGTTGGTCGAAAGTCGCGATCTGCCGCGCCGCCAGCGCGGGCAGTACGGAGCCGGGCCGATGCGCGATCAGAAACTTGATCTTCTCGGTATGATCGGCGGCATAGAGCGCGATCCCAAAACCCTCGGCGGCCGAGGCGTAATACCCGACCAGCACGGCGTCATAGCCCCACTGCTCGTGCAGGCGGGTGAAGTCCACGACCCAGTCGCGCGAGATCTGTCCCTTGATGAGGTGAACCGCGACCCCTTCCATCTGGGTGCCGATCATCCCGAGGATTCTGGCTGGCATGGGTTTTCCCTCGATTTCCAGAGCGATCCGTTCGCCTCAAATGAACCCGCAACGTCCGGCATTGGCAAGCCTCGACGGGTTCCGGCGCGAAGGTATTTTTGTGACCGGTGTTGCAGCTTCTGTTCTGATGGAATCAGAACCGAAGCTCCAGATTCTTGTTTTGACGCGTTTTCTTCACGCGAACCGGCATCCACCCACGGATCAAGTCCGAGGGCATGCTTCGCTTGAAAACGCTCTATAGGCTCGCCGCGAACAATTCCCAGCTTCCCGGCAGGCCCTTCAATTCATGTGCGCCGCGCTCGCTGAACTTCAGCCCCGCGCCGGCGACGAGATCGGTCACGACGCGGGAGACCAAAACCTCGTTGGCGCCGGATTGACCCATCACCCGGGCAGCGGCGTGCACGGCAATGCCGCCGATATCGCTTCCTCTGACTTCCACTTCGCCGGTATGCAGCCCCGCGCGCAGCGGCAAGCCGATTTGCTGGGCCGCCGATCCGAAGGCCAGCGCGCAGCGGACCGCGCGACCCGGTCCGTCGAACGTCGCCAGAATGCCGTCGCCGGTGCTCTTGATCAGGTTGCCGCGATGTTTTTCGACCGTCTGTTTTGCGAGCTGATCATGGCTGTCGAGCAATCGCCGCCATGTCTTGTCGCCCATTGCGGCGGCGCTGCGGGTGGAATCCACGATGTCGGTAAATAGCACGGTGGCCAGCACCCGTTCGAGCTCGCTCTCGGAGCTTTCACGATGGCCGGTGACGAACTCCTCGATGTCGCCGAGCATTGCCTCGACATCGTCGGACCAGAACATGTGACCGCCGCTGGGATATTCGATATATTTGGCACCGGGGATTTGCGCCGCGAGATCGCGGCCACGTTCGACCGGGATCAGCGCGTCGGTCCGGCGATGCAGCACAAGGGTCGGGACGCGTATGGCTGATAAGATCGACGTGACGTCGATTCTGGCGACCAGTGCCATGTAGGCCTTGAAGGTGCCGGGGCTGGCCGATAGACGCTCGAACTTGGCGATCTGATTGACGGCATCCTGATCGTTGAGGCGGTCGGGAATCAGCGCCCGAGCCATGACGCCCTTGCCCCAGAGCTGGAAGCGCTGCGCGATCGCTTCCTCGGTTAAAGTGTTCGAAGTGTAGCCACCAAACAGAATGAGTTTGGATACCCGGTCCGGATACGTCGCTGCGAACAGCGCGCTCATCGGTGACCCCTCGGAAAATCCGAGCAGCACGGCCTGCTTTGATCCGACTTCGTCCATCACGGCGCGAACGTCGTCGATACGTTGCTCCAACGAGGGCGCGTCGGACATCCGGTCGGACAGGCCTTGGCCTCTTTTGTCGAACGCGATGACGCGGGCGAAGCTCGATAGCCGGCGCAGGAAGGCCGTATAGCCCCGGAATTCGTGCAGGAACTCGACATGCGAGGCGATGCCGGGAACCAGGATGATGTCGATCGGTCCCTCGCCCATGACCTGATAGGCGATATTGATGTCGCCACTGGCGGCGTAGCGCGTCTCGGGCAGCACGAAATCGGTCATGGACCTCTGCTCATCAAGCCATCCTGGCGGGCACACTATCGCGGGTTCAGGCTCGGTCAATTCCGAAATAGACGGAGTGCGACAGGTTCACCAGCCGTTGGCCCGGCGGCGATTCAAAGGGACCGGTTAGTCGATCACCGCGTGTTCCGGCGGGGCGGTCTGGTTGCGTAGCGCGGCCTTGGTCGAGCCGATCATGATCGCGAGCGGAATGGAGGCCACGATGAACAGCATCACCAACTGGTAGTCCTGCGAAAACGCGAGGATCTGCGCCTGGATGGCGACCATGGCGTCGGCCAGCCCGCGGCCGAGATCGCTGTTCATGTTGATCATGCCGGCCACGTTCGGCATCTGCATCGCCTGGTTGAACGGGTTGATGTGCTCGGACAGGATGGCGTAGTCCCGGCGGCCGCCTTGGGTCAGTTGCGCGATCACCACGGAAATGCCGATCGAGCTGGCGACGTTGCGCATCAAGGTCAGCATCGAGGTGCCGTCGGTGCGCAAATGGTTGGGCAGCGTCAGGAACGACACCGTGCTCAGCGGCACGAACACCAGTCCGAAGCCGAATCCCTGCAGGATCGAGATGGCCACGATCTCGGGCGCCGCGGTCTGGTCGGTCCAGCCGGTCATGTAGAACAACGAAATGCCGGTCAGGCTCAAGCCGGTGATGATCAGCGTGCGCGCCTCGATGTAGCGCATCATGCGGCCGACCAGCATCATCGCGACAAAGGTGCCGCAGCCGCGGCTCGCCAGCAGCACGCCCGCGGTGATGATCGGATAGCCGATCACGTTCTGCAGATAGGGCGAGGACAGCGCCATGGTCGAATACAGCACGAGGCCCATCACCGCCATGAAGACGCAGCCGGAGACGAAGTTCCGGTCCTTGAAGATCGCGAACTGGATGAACGGCCTTTTCGTCGTGAACGAATGCGCGAAGAAATAATAGAAGCCGGCCGCGGAGACGATGAACTCGCTGATGATCTCGTTGGATTCCAGCCAGCCGAGCTGTTCGCCGCGGTCGAGCGCGATCTGCAGCGCGCCGATGCCGATCGAGAGCGCGAGGAAGCCGAACCAGTCGAACTTGAGTTCGAAGTTCTTCTTGGTCTCGTCCATGAAAATCATCAGGCCGAGCACGGTGAAGATGCCGAACGGCAGGTTGACGAAGAAAACCCAGTGCCAGGAATAGGTCTCCGTGAGCCACGCGCCCAATGACGGCCCCATGATCGGGCCCATCATCACGCCCATGCCCCAGATCGACATCGCCTTGGCGCGCTCCTGCAGTGTATAGGTGTCGAGCATCACCGCCTGTGACAGCGGCACCAGGGCTGCGCCGAACACGCCCTGCAACAGGCGGAACAGCACCATCTGGTTGATGTCCTGCGCCAGGCCGCACATCACGGAGGCGATGGTGAAGCCGCCCGAGCAGATGATGAAGATGCGCTTGCGGCCAAAACGGTTGGCAATCCATCCCACCGGCGCGGTCATGATCGCGGCGGCGCAGATGTAGGAGGTCAGCACCCAGTTGATCTGGTCCTGCGAAGCCGACAGGCTGCCTTGCATGTAGGGCAGCGCGACATTGGCGATGGTGGTGTCCAGCGCCTGCATGATGGTCGCGGTCATCGCGCAGATCGTCACCATGTTCCGGCGCAGGCCGGGAACGGCGATCGGTGCGGCGGCCCCGGTGCTCATGGTGCTTAGTCCTGGTCCGCCACCGCCGGCGAGAAGCCGAGCAGGGCGGCGAGCGAGCGGCGATGGCCGGTATCGATGGTGGTGTAGGCGCTCATGCCGGCTTTCAGCTTCTGGACGTAGCGGTCATCCTTGTCGAAATAGATCCGCACCGGCACGCGCTGCACCACCTTGACGAAGTTGCCGGTGGCATTCTGCGGCGGCAGGATCGCGAATTGTGCGCCGGTGCCGGGGCTCAGCGAGCCGATGGTGCCCTTGAAGACGTGGTCGGGAAACGCATCGACGTCGATGTTGACCGTTTGGCCGGTCGCTATGTAGGTGAAATCCGATTCCTTCAGATTGGCGTCGACCCATGGCTGCGCGGTGTCGATCACGGAGAATACCGGCGTGCCGGCGACGACAAAGCGGCCGAGCTGGATCTGCTCGACCTGCGTCGCGATGCCGTTGATCGGCGCCCGCATCGCGGTGTGGTCGAGATTGCGCTCGGCCTGGGCCAGCGCGGCCTGGGCCTGGGCGTAGGGCGGAAATTCCGCCAGCGGCAAATTCGGATTGCCGAGCAGTTGGGTTTTCGCCTGCGACTGCTGTTGCTTGAGGAATTCGAGTTGAGCGCTGGCGGTGACGAGGGCCGTCGAGGCGTTGTCGAGGTCGAGCTGCGAACCGAAACTGCTCTTGGCCAGCGTCGCCTTGCGTTCGACGTCGCGCTGCTTCAGGTCGACGCCCTGCTGCGCAAGGGTGAGCATCTGGTCGTAGATCCTGATGTTGGCGGCCAGATTGTCATAGGTGGTCTTGCTCTGGTCGAGTGTCGCCTTGGCCTGCGCCACCGCGAGGCGGAACGGCACCGGATCGATCTCGAACAGCACGTCGCCCTTGTTGACGCGCTGGCCTTCCTTGACCACGACCTTGTCGATCTTGCCGGAGATGTCGGGCGTGATCAGCACCTTCTGCGCGCCGACATAGGCGTCGTCGGTCGTCACATAGCGCCCGCCATTGAGATAGAAGATCACCCCGGCCAGCACCGCGACCAGCGGCAGCACCACCAACAGCAGCACGCGCCGATAGCGCCGCAGGCCGGCCATCAGCCGGCGGCGCGGCTCGGCGGCCAGCTTCTTTTTCGGCTGAGACGCCGGATTGCCCTTCTGTTCGGGCGGGAATTTGAGGACGGGATCAGCCATACCGATGTTCTTTCTTGGCAAGTTCTTGCTTGGTCGGTTCGCCGGCCGGGTTCTGGATCGCGTTGCGGACGTTTTCCTTGATCGCTTCCAGTTGGGCGAGCAAGCGATGCGCATCGGCCGGATTGATGCCGTCGAGCGCGGTCGCGGTGAGTTCGGAGCGCAGGCCGGCGAGTTTCCCCAGCAGGGGCCGCGCGGCCTTGCGCAAATAGAGACGATTGACGCGGCGGTCGGTATCGTCGCCGCGGCGTTCGATCCAGCCATTGTCACAGAGTTTGTCGATCAGCCGGGTCAGCGTGATCGGCTGCATTTCCATCTGCTCGGCCATTTCCGTCTGCTTCAGGCCTTCGGTCCGTTCCACCTTGGCCAGCACCGCCCACTGCGCGCGGGTAATGCCGTAACGGGCCGCCTGCTTGTCGGCATAAAGCCGCACCAGGCGCTGCAATTCGCCGAGCGTAAACAGGAAGTTCATGTCCACGGAACCGCGGGCCATCGATTCTCTCTCCGTAAGCTTCCGATATAATAAGCTAGCTTATGAATTAATCATGGCAGGTTAATGGAAGGCTGCCCCGCCCAAAGCACATGGCTCGATTAAGCAATTGCAAGGGGTTACCGGCAAAGAGGCCCGGAAAATGCTGCCTGAGGATTTGGGATTGCCGGCCGAAATGCTACATCTTGATGGCATGACAGCCGCCAAACCGACATTTCCGGCCCCGGGCCATGACCACGACCGCTGCGCCGCGGACGCGATCCTGCATGCCGAAAAGGTATGCGAACAGCGGGCGCAGAAATTCACGCCGATCCGGCGCCAGGTGCTGCAGGCGCTGTTGTCCAGTCACCGCCCGCTCGGCGCCTATGAGGTGATCGACGAATTGGCTAAATCGATGCCGCGGCCGGCCCCGATCACGGTCTATCGCGCGCTCGAGTTCCTGATGGACAATGGCCTCGTCCACCGCATCGAAAGCCGTAACGCCTATCTCGCCTGCGCGCATGACCATGACGCGGCCGCGATGGTGGCGTTCCTGATCTGCGAAAAATGCGGTTCGGTCGGCGAGATTCCGGCCGCCCCCGTCGCGCAAAGCCTCAACGCCGCGGCGCGCTCGAGCGGCTTTACGCCGAAACTGTCGGTGGTCGAGATCACCGGCACCTGCGCGCATTGCCAGAGCGCTTGACTGGATCAGGGCGCGTGAGTCATTTGGGCATGATCTTTTCCGAAAACCGGAAGACCACTTTTCGGGATCATGCGCTAAGCAACATGGCGTCAAGCCGGACACGGGGATAGATGTCGTCACACCAGTTGGACTCTTCGGCCGAGCGTTCGCTCAGCGCGGGCGCAGTGGCGATGATGCTGATGCTGTGCCTGAGCTGGGGTTTCAACCAGATCGCGGTCAAGCTGGTGTTGCCCGATGTTCCGCCGATGCTGCAGGCCACCATCCGCTCCGCGGGTGCGCTGCCCGTGCTGCTCTTGATCGCCTGGCTGCGCGGCGTGAAACTGTTTCAGCGCGACAACACGCTGGTCCCGGGCCTGTTCGCAGGCCTGATGTTCGGCTTCGAATTCGTGCTGATCTATCACGGGCTACTGTTGACGTCAGCGTTGCGCGCGGTGGTGTTTCTCTACACCGCGCCGTTTTTCGTGGCGCTCGGCTCCTACCAGTTTCTCGGCGAGCGGCTGCGCGCCTCGCAATGGGGCGGGCTGGCCTTGAGTTTTGCCGGTGTGGCGCTGGCGATCGGCGTGCCGCAGGCCGGTGTCGATGCCAAGGTGCTGCTAGGGGATCTGCTGGTTGTCGGCGGCGGCGCGCTGTGGGCGGCAACGACGCTATTGGTGAAGGCAACCTCGCTGTTGCAGGCCGCGCCTGAAAAAGCACTCGGCTATCAGGTCGCGGTTTCGATTCCGCTTTTGGCCGGCGCTGCCTGGATTTCGGGCGAGACGATGACGCATGTTCCCGGCCCGTTGGCGCTGTCGCTATTGGCCTATCAGGCGTTCTGGGTGGTCGGACTGACGTTTCTGTTGTGGTTCGCGCTGGTCAAAACCTATTCCGCCAGCAAATTGTCGGCCTTCACCTTCATCACCCCGCTGTTCGGCGTGATCGCGAGCTATTTCATCATGCACGACAAACTGTCGCTGGCGTTCGGCGCCGCGGCGCTGTTGGTGATCGCCGGGCTTTATCTGGTGAACAAGCCGGAAGCCAAGGTCGTGCCGGATCCCAACGTTCCGGCGTAAATGACGGCGTTTACTTGCGCCCGTCCTATTGCAGGCGAAGCGGCAGATTGAGCGGGCCGCGGAAACCGAATCCGTGCCAGCGCACGGCGGCAGGATCAGGCAAGGTCATCTCCGGGAAGCGCTCGAACAACATCGGCAGCAGGATGACGCCGAGCGTTCGCCGCGACAGATGCGCGCCCGCGCAATGATGCGGGCCGTTGCCGAAGGCCTGGTGGGGATTGGGCTCGCGTAGCCCGTTGTAGTTCTCGCCATCTTCGAAGACGTCTTCGTCCCGGTTGGCCGAGGCCTGGATCGTCATCACGGTGTCGCCCTTCGGAATCAGGCAACCGCGAATCTCGGTGTCTTCCATCACCAGTCGCGAGCTTGCCTGGATCGGCGCCACCCAACGCATCCCTTCCTCGAAGGCGGCGCGCCATTTGTTGCCGGCGCGGACGGCGTCGAGCTGATCCGGATGGCTGAGCAGGCCGTAGAGCACCGTCAGCAGGGCGTCGCGCGGCTCGTTGATGCCGCCGCCGATCGCGATCTTGATGTTCGCGATCATCTGGCTTTCCGGAATCGGATTCCTCGCGTTCACCATGCAGGAGAGCGCCGAGGAATCCGGCTCAGCCCGCACCCGCGCGGCGTTGGCGCGGATGCATTTGTCCATCTCGGCATTGGCGATGTCGCTCGCCTCGAACGGTCCCGGCCTCAGGCCGAAATTGCCGGCGCCGTCGATCAGCGTCTGCGACCATCGCTGCATGTCCGCGTCGCTGGCGTCCGGAAGGCCCATCGCGTGCGCCAGAATCCTTGCCGCCAGCGGTCCCGCCAAAGCGGGAAACAGGTCGACCATCTCGCCGCGCGGCAGCCGGTCGAGATATTCCGCCGCCAGTTTGGCATAAAGCGGCGCCCAGTCCGATTCGATCGTCTTCGGCATCAACGCCGGCAGCATCGCCATGCGCTCGGCGCGGTGCTCGTCGTGGTCCTTGCGCATCAGCGTGTGCGCGAGAAAGGCCCGCTTCATCGGCGTGTTGGGGTCGTCGGCGCTGAACAGCACCGGGTTGTCCTTGACGTATCGGGTGTCGGCCGCCTTGGTGAGGAAGGTGCGGCCCACGGACTTGACCCGCAACACCGGCGCTTCGCGGCGCAGCCGCCTGTAAATCGGATAGGGATCGCGCGTGAGCTGCTCGATCGTGATGGTTTCGTCGAGTGGAGCCAGAGCGGCCAGCGTTGCCGTCATCGGAAGTTCGAACCCGGCATTTGCGTAAAGCCGACACTGCCCTCGATGCTGATCTGCGGCGTGATCTGGACGCCGACGCCCGCGGTCGCCGACAGCGCGACGGCATCATTGCCGGGGGTGAAATTCGTCAGGCCGGGAAGGCCCGCCGGGCTGGTCCGGAAGCTGGTGACGCCAAAGCTCGCCGTCGTGTACAAACCGTTGAACAGCGCATCGTTGGGATTGGATTTGTAGCTGCCGGCAAAGGACGATCGCCACGCCGAATCGCCGAGACTGGAGAACCAGGCGCCGGGCTGGACGACCGAGGAAAAAGGCAGCGGGTCAAAAAAATTGCCGCTGCTTCCGATTGCCCGCGCGCCGTAGTCCTGGGTATTGGATGCTGAAAAAAAGCCCACGGTTCCGGAGTTCAACTTCATCGTATAGGCCTGCCGGTCGATTCCGGGCGTCATGGCGAAGGCGGCGTTGAATCCAAAGGGCGCGGCGAGCGCCCATTGCGGGTCGTACGGATTGAAACCGCTGGAACCGGAATTGGCGGGAGGTGCGTTGGAGCCAGTGGCCTGCATCGCTTGCGCGTGAACAGACGTACCCGTCGCCAGACTTGCCATCAGGCAGATGGCGCCGAGCGCGGTGGTTCGCGAGCGAGGTCTCCAGTGCATTACCGCCTCCGGCCGAATATGACGGGGGCGATTATAGCACACTCCTTTCGGCCGAAAACTGTCCCGATCAGCGCGGCTCGCCGGAAAATGCCTGCCGCAGTTCCGACAGCCGGTCGAGCGCGGCTTGCGGCAGCGGGCCCTTCTCGACCGCGGCCAGCGCATCCTCGAACTGCTGCGGCGTCGCCATCCCGACCAGGATCGTGCCCATCGCCGGATGCGAGATCGCAAACCGGGTCGCGGCCTCGGTCAGGCTGGCGGCAAAGCCTTGCTTGACCAGCGGCAACAGCCGGCGCGCGCGATCGATATCGGCGTCGTAGTTCATGGCCGAACCGATCGGCTCGGGCGGCGGGCTCGCGATCGGGTGACGTTCGGCGGAGCCGGACAAGGCGCCGCCGGCCAGCACGCGGATACCCACGACGCCGACGCCGGCCGCCTGGGTGCGCTCGAACAGTTTTCCGTAATCCTGTGCCGGATAGTTCGCCGGCAACGCTTCGGCGGCCGACGGATTGAGCATGTTGTAGACGATTTGCGCGCTGTCGAAGGCGCGGGAATCGAGTGCCTGCTGCAGCGCCGCGGTATCGCCGACCGCGGTAATCCCGAGGAAGCGGATCTTGCCTTGCGCACGCAGGCGCTCGAATGCCGGCACCACGTCGTCGAGTACCTGGCGTACGCTCAAGGCCGATCCGCCGCCTTGTTCGGTGATCGGATTGTGCAGATGAAGGATGTCGACCCGCTCGAGACGCAGCCGCGCCAGGCTGCCTTCGAGCGATTGCGCTACCGCCGCGCCGATGCGGCTGAAATCGCGCTCCGGCAGCCGGACCTTGGTGCCGACGATGGCATGGGCAGGCTTCAGCGTGCGCAGAACGCGGCCAAGGTTCTTTTCCGATTCGCCGTCGCCGTACTGTACCGCGGTGTCGAAGTAATTGATGCCGGCGGCGAGCGCTCGCTCGACGGTGCGCTCTTGGTCGGCAGGATCGCCGCGCACCATGATTCCGCCGACCGCGCCGCAGCCGAAGCCGAGCACCGAAAGCTGCATCCCCGTGCGCCCAAAGGTTCGCATCTGCATTGCTGTCCTCCGATCCGTTCGCAAGAAAGTTATTGGCCGCTCACTGCGGGCACTCGCCGATCCGCTCGCCTTCCAGTTCCGTTTTCACGTCGCTGATCACTCTTCCAGCGATCACGCCCTTGCTGCTGACGATCGCCGTGTAGTGATTGGCGGAATCGAAGTTGAAGTCGCCGAGTACATCGAGATCCAGTTGTCCCTTGCACTGCAAGTGCCATTTCAGGTTTCTTCCGGTCGTCTCGGGTTCTGCCGGCTCGCAGGTCGAGTTCACGGTGCCGCTGACGGGACCAAAGGTCTTGGCGATATCGCCGGCCTGCTCCGGCGTCAGACAGCGCAACTTCACTTGCGGCGGCACCGCGGCGCCGTTCATCACGGTAGTGGCGGTCACCTTCCACTGTCCGGGCTCGATGGTCAGATTGTCGGCTGCGGCCGGCACCATCAGCGCCGGCAGCCAACACAACAACGTCATGGTAAGTCTGATCATCATTCCTTCCCCGATCGAGAGCCGGGATTGTAAGGGCTCGAACGGACCTTGGGAAAGGATTAACCGCGGCTTTGCGCTCTGCCGCAGCCGCGGCTAGCCCGCGCTGGTTGCCCTGCGGTGGGGATACAATTCGGCTTGATCGATGAATTCGGCGCCGAATTCGCAACCGATCCGCCAGGCCAGCCGGCAGCGGCGTGGCTGGCCCGTGGCGAATATGAGGGTGAACTCGGCAGGAACTTCAAGGTTTTCCGCCAGGACCCTGGCGCCGCCGTCCGACACGTCGATGATCGTGCAGTCGCGTGGCAACGAGCCAACCCCGAAATGCATCTTGGCGCCGCCATTGTAGGCGCGGCGCTCGCTTTTCCGTCGGTTCGCAAACATCGCGATTGCCACAGGCGTTCTCCATCGGGCATTTCGGCTGTTTTACCGATAATTTGTTGGAATCCGCCTAGCGGGATTTCTCGCAATGCGCGGGTTGTCTTCGGGATTTGTTTACCGGCGTCGCCGCCGTCGGCTATGCGGGGCTGTCATGGTCGCGCGACGCCTGCCCTCGTCAGCTCCCGATGGACTCCTGATTCCCGGGTGTGATACGCGCTTACGATGCAAACCGGATTTTCAGAGCTGCCCTACGTCGCCGTTGCTGAATCGTTCAAGCTGCCGCCCGGCATGAATTTTCGCGGCACGTCGGGGATTGCCTTCAACTCCAAAGGCAACATCTTCGTCATTCATCGCGGGCCGATGTCGGTGATGGAATTCGATCCCGACGGCAATTTTGTCCGCGGCTTCGGCGATGGGCTGTTCGAGCGGGCGCACGGCCTGCGGATCGATGCCCAAGACAACATCT
>Ga0208589_1000621_pt1 | contig 16360 bp, 19 predicted proteins | sample NGESurshal092012_2_FD_184486 | JGI IMG/M metagenome (GOLD analysis project Ga0208589, IMG submission 184486) | Arctic peat soil microbial communities from Barrow, Alaska - NGEE Surface sample F53-2 shallow-092012 (SPAdes) | ecosystem: Environmental > Terrestrial > Soil > Wetlands > Peat ... | reverse complement strand
GACGTACGGGGAGAGGGAGAAGCCAGCAAGCGCGGCCACCTCACACGATCGCGTCGGCAAGATCCTGCATGGTCGGCACCAGGATATCCGGCTGATGCGGAGTTTCGCCGAACGGGCGGCTGCGGCGGTCGATGAAGGCGGTCTTCATGCCGGCCGATTTGGCGCCGATGCAGTCGAAGGCGTGGTTGGCGACAAACAATATCTGCTCAGGCTTCAATCCGCACAATTCCGCGGCCCTGGTGTAGGTCGCGACATGCGGCTTGAACGAGTTGGCTTCCGCGACCGAGATGACCTTGTCGAATGGCACCTTGTGATAGCGCTTGGCGGTCTCCAGCATGTCGGGATCGCCGTTGGAGAGCACGACCAGTCTGTACTTCGTGCGCAGTCTGTCCAGCGCGGCCGGCACTTCCGGGAACGGCTTCAGTTTCTCGATCTCGCCGACGAGATAGCGAACGTCGTCCCTTGAATATTTAATCCCGGCGCGATCCATCACATGCGCCACTGCGCGGTGACCGATCTCGCGATAGGACGTGTGCTCGCGATGCAGCAGCGCGTCGATCATCGAATTCTCGAAATGCATGCGCCGCCACCAGGTCACGAACGAATTCGGGTTACCGCTCCAGCCCTTTTCCTTCAGGAACGGCGCAGCAATCGCGGTCAGTCCGCCCTGCATGTCGACCACCGTGCCGTATTGATCGAACATGCAGACTTTTATGTTGTTCTTGATGGTGTCGTAGCTCACGGCGGTTTCCTTTCCGGTCTATTTGTCAGACATCCTGCCGCATTGACCGCCGCTCGCCAACCACGCCTGGGCGCGGATTGCTGCACCGCGCCCGCGCGATTTCGCCAATTGTATCGCCCGAGCGCTTGAACTAGCATCATGCCATGTACGTCACCGCCCAAGAGAGCCGCGCTTTGTCGCGCCTTTTCGGCCTGCTGGCCGAAGACATCGGCGAACGCGAGGTGCGCGAGCGCATCGGACACCATTTGCTCGAGCTGCTGTCGGCGGATTATTACGCGTCCTTTGTCTGGGATACACCTTCGCGCAGTTTTGGCGCCGGCGTGTGGCTGAACATGAACCCCGACACCATGGCGACGTACGACGCCTACTTCCAGTACAACGACCCCATCACCTTCAAGCTGCAGGCCCGGCGGGCGCCGACGCTGGTGAACCAGATCATGCCGCAGCGGGATTTGATGCGGACCGAATTCTTCAACGATTTCCTGGCCCGCGACGGGCTGCATTGGGGCGTCAACGTCTACAGCTATGCCGGTCAGCGCAACATCGGCGATTTGCGGATCTGGCGCGACCGCCGCCGGGAGAATTTCGATCTCCGGACTCTGGATTTGCTGCGGCTGGTCGAGCCGGCCTTCACGGGAGCATTGATGCGTGCCGGTAGCGCGCCGGCGTTGCCGGGTCGGGCCAACCCGCCGCGGCTGTCGCCACGCGAACACGAGGTCACGCTGATGATCTGCGAGGGCCTGTCCGACAAGGCCATCGCGCTTCGGCTCGGCGTCGAACTCTCGACCGTGCGCACCTATCTGAAGCGTATTTTTGGCAAGCTCGGCGTTCACCGCCGCAGCGAGGTGCCCCCGATATTGGCGCGGCCGCGAGAGCGTTAAAGCCGAACGTTAGAGTCCCTGCGGCGGCGGAATCCTTCCGAGCAGTTTTTCCAGCCCAAGCCCGATCGCGAGCAGCCGCCGGTCGCTGTTGGCCGGGCCGTCCAGCTCCATGCCGACCGGAAGTTTGCTGGTCGCGCCGAGCGCGATCGGAATCTGGATGCCGGGAACGCCGGCATTGCTGCCGGGATCGGTGTTCTGGATATAGAGCACGAAATTGGCGAGGCTGGAGGAATCCGGATTGGCGTCCGCGGCGACCTTCGGCACCGTCGGGAATACGATCGCGTCGAGACGATTGCTGGCGAATGTCTCGCGATAGAGTCGCTGCAGCGCCGGACGCGCGGTTTTGATCGCGGCGTCATAGGCGGGCTTGGCGTCCACGACGGTGTTGTTCGGACCCGGCAGCTTGCGTGGGATCACGAGGCCATCATAGGTGCCCTTGACGTCGGGACTTGAGATCGCCTTGGCGAGATCCTCGATCGAGATTTTGGGGCCGCGCTTGAGAAAGGCGACCATGTCGTCATTGGCTTCGTAGAGCGCGACCGGAAAGCCGACCTGGCCGTTAAGTTCGGCCAGTTTTGGCATGTCGACATCGACCACGGTGACGCCGGCTGCCTTCAACTTCTCGAGCGTCGCGTTGAATGCGGTTTTGGTATCGTTGTCGAGATTGGCCAGCATGCCGGCGACGAGGCCGAGGCGGACGCCCTTCAATCCCGCGGCCTCGACCCGGCCGCCGCCGGCAATGACGCGATCGAGCAGCGCGACATCGACCATCGAATCCGCCATCGGACCCGCGGTATCGCGGGTATGCGAAATCGGCGCGATGCCGGCCTGCGGGTAACGGCCGACGGTCGGCCGCAACGACATGCAGCCGTTGAGCGCGCAGGGGATGCGAACCGATCCGCCGGTGTCGGTCCCGATCGCCGCCGGAACGATGTGCGAGGCGATCGCGGTCGCGTTGCCCGACGAGGAGCCGCCCGCCATCTTGGCTTTGTTATAGGCGTTGCGGACGCCGAATTCGGCGCCGGTCTTGAATGCGGTGTTGTAGCCGGAAATGCCGAACGCCAGTTCGTGCATGTTGGTCTTGCCGATGATGATGGCGCCGGCGTCACGCAACTTTGCCGCCACCGGCGCGTCGTCCTTCGGCACATAGTTCTTCAGCGCCGGTGTCCCGGCACTGGCCGGCAGGCCGGCGACCTCGATATTGTCCTTGACCGCGATCGGCACGCCGCCCAGCGGCTCGCAATGGCGGTGCTTGGCGTGGGCCTTGTCGTAGGCGCGGGCGGCCTTGATGGCGCCGACCTCATCGAGCGTGATGAACGCATTAAGTTCGGCGTGGGCCTTGGCGCGGGCCAGCGCCGCGGAGACCAGCGCCTCGCTGGTGTATTTGCCGGCGCAAATATCGGCCGCCGCTTGCGTTGCGGTCAGATGATCGAGATCGATGGCCGGTTGCGCCTTCGCCGCGCCCGCGGCGCACGCCGCGGCCAGAATCGACGTTGCACAAAGATATTGGCTGACACGACGCATGGATCATCTCCCCCTCAGAGACCAAAACTTCGGCGCCGATCATAGGCCCGGCAGGCGAGTGCCGTCTGTCCCCATTTTCGGGGACAAGTTCAGGTTTCGATCCTGCCGGCCCAGTCTGCGAACGCATCGAGGATTTCGTCCATGACTTCCCTGTCGTTGCGGCCCGAGCGCGCCGGCACGTGAAAGGAATGATCGGCGTCTTTCACGACATGCAACGTCGCCCGGCGCTTCAGGCTTTTCACCACCGGTTCGAGCAGGCTCAATTCCGCGAGGCTGTCGCGGCTGCCTTGCAGGAACAGCATCGGAATCCTGATCTCGCCGAGATGTTTCGCCCGGTCGCTCGATGGCTTGCCCGCCGGATGCAGCGGAAAACCAAAAAACGCCAGGCCGCGCACCCCATCGAGCGGAGCAGCTGCCTGTGCCTGCGACGTCATCCGGCCGCCAAACGATTTGCCGCCCGCGATCAGCGGCAGACCAGCGCAGCACCGCGCGGCTTCCGCCACGGCGGCGCGCACCGCGGCATGCGCCACTGCCGGTACATCGGGCCGCTTGCTGCCTTTCTCCATATAAGGGAATTGATAGCGCAAGGTCGCGATGCCGCGCTCGCCAAGGCCGGCCGCCACCGTCGCCATGAACGGATGGGCCATCCCGGCGCCCGCGCCATGGGCAAACACCAAACACGCTTTCGCGTGCGCCGGCCTGGTGAGAAGCGCGGAGACGGTGCCGTGACTTCCGGTGTCGATCGAACGCTGTTGCGTCTTGATATCGGTCATTGCACGGGCAAGCCTACCGAAGATCGGGACCAACGGAAAGCTCGCGGAAACGCGCGCGACCGATCGAGGTGATCGCCAGCCTGCGGATCAATCGCGTGCCGGTCGAATTTCGTGGCGTAGAATTTCGCCGACCGTCGCGCGAACGCTCCGCAACATCCGACATTGACGACGCCACGGCGCTTGAGGCTCAATCCATTGCTGACGTTCCAGCCGGCGCAGACCGGCGGTCTTATAAAGTTCGGGAGGTCCCCATGACATTCCATGCACGCCTGATGGCGACGCTGCTGATGCTGACGGCCGTGACAGGCGCCGGACCCGCGCTCGCGGAGGATTATCCGGGCTCCCGACCGATCCACATCGTGGTGCCTTACGGGCCCGGCGCTTCCACCGATCTGCTGGCGCGCGCCGTCGCCGACGTGACGGCGAAAAAATACGGCTACACCTTCGTGATCGAGAGCCGCCCCGGCGCCGGCACGCTGCTCGGCACGCGCCTCGTCAAGAGCGCCGATCCGGACGGCTACACCATCCTGTTTCAGGTCACCAACTTCCTCAACAATCTGCATACGCTGAAAGACCCGGGCTACCGGATGGAGGATTTCTCCGTGGTCGGGCTGCTCGGGCAAACCGGCTATGTGCTGATCGTCCCCTCAAACATCCCGGCGAAGACCCTGCCCGAGTTCATCGACTATGCCCGCTCGAAAAGCGGCACGCTGAATTTTGCTTCCCTCGGTCACGGCACGCGACAGCATCTCCTGGCCGAACACCTCAAGGTCGACGGCAAGTTCGACTGGAACGAGGTTCCCTACCGCGGCGGCATCGAAGGCGTGCAAGGCATTCTCAGCGGGCAGGTATCCGGCTATTTCGTCACGGTGTCGCTGGCGCAGGCGCAATCGCAATCCCCCGCCATCCGCGAACTCGCGATCACCAGCGAACAGCGCTCGGCGTTCCTGCCGGATATCCCGACGTTTAGGGAACTCGGCTTTCCCGACATCACCGAGAAAAGCTGGTTCGTGCTGTTCGCGCGCTCCGACACGCCAAAGCCCATCATCGACAAATTGCGCAGCGTCTTTGCCGACGTTGTGGCCACTCCGGAATTCGCCCAGGCGCTGAAAACCATCTCGATGGAGCCGCTGAAGACGACTTACGAAAAATTCACCGACGACATGAAGACGACGTCGGAGAAACTGGCCAGGGAACAGATCGAATTCAAGATCGAGAAACAGTGAGATTGGATCGAGAGACAACCGCGTCCTTTACCCTGTCAGTGCTGTGCCGCTTTTTTCGCCGCCCTGAGCTGCTGGTTGAGCGGCGAATCCTTGATCTGGGTGCACTCTCTATTGCACTTCGGCGGGTTGGTAATTCGCGGGTTGCTGGCGCAACAGGTGACGCACGTGTTGTAGTGCCCGGTCGAACAGACGCCGACCGCACGCGCCGTGCCGATCGTCAGAAACATCATCGCTATCGCCAGCCACATCAATTTTGACATCGGACGATCTCCGGTCCCGGAATAAATTTCACGCGCGGCTTAAATTAGTGGCGTTCGCGGATCGTGCTCGCTTTCGCGACCTCGTCCGTATCGATCCAAATGTCTTTTCAAAAAAAATGGCGATCCCGGCATGACTCGAACATGCGACCTACGGTTTAGGAAACCGTCGCTCTATCCGGCTGAGCTACGGGACCGGAGAGGCCGCCAGACGAAGGCGGGCTCTTGCCGACTACATAGCAGAGCGAATGCCTGATCGCCAGTCTCGCGGCCACTCGGTTCCGGCGGAATTGCATCTTTCAAAGCAGCCCTCGATAAATGCCCGGCGCGGACCCTTCGATGGCAATTGCGCCGACGGTCTTCGCATAAAACTCCGCCGGGCCGACGCCGCCGATGATGGCATAGCCATATCCCGCCTGCCTCATGTCCTTGAGGCACGCAAACAGCAGCGCCGCCCCAATTCCCTTGTTGCGCCCAAGTGCCTCCACCCCGGTCGGGCCGAAGAAATTCCGACAGGTCGCATCGTGGCAGGCGAAGCCCACGATCTTGCGGCGGTCGATCGCAATGAAGCAGGACACGGGCTGACGGGCGAACGCCACATCGGCCTCGCTGGCCCACGCCTCGCTGAAAGTCTGGCGTACCCAGGCAATGACCTTGTGCTTCTCGGGCGCGAGCGCGCGCCGCAGCTCTATTCCCGCCTCGCGCAGTCTCGCGAAAGCGGTTCGGGAATCCGGCAGATCGTACAGTTTGACCAGCATATCCATGGAGCCTCTGCCTCCTTCGAGCCGCTCGCGCCGGCGTCGACGCGCGCCGACACATTACAGGCCTGCCGATCGTTGCAAAGCATTTCCGTTGCTCGCGCTATGCGAAGTCCGCGCTGGATGAGGGGTCGCTACACAACGAGAGGCCTGTACCCCTCACCCGTCTCGTCACCGCTTAGCGGTGCCGATCCACCCTCCCACAAGGGGGCGAGGAACAAAATGCGCTTCGCGACCATCTTTCGAGACGCCGCTGACACGGCTCCTCATGATAACGCTGTCCTCGGATGTCCCCGCACCATGATCAGCATCGCCGCGATCAGCTCCAGTCCGATGCAGCCGTAGAACGGCAAGGCATAGCTGCCGGAGAGGTCGCGCAGCAGGCCGATCACGCCGGGACCGAACGCGTAGGTGATCTGGTTGATCGCCGTGAGCAGGCTGACCAGCACGCCGAACGAGCGGGAGTCGAATTCGCGCTGCACGATCAGCGACGGCAGCGTGATCAGATTGCCGACGGAAAAGCCGAACAGGCCGCAGGCCACGATCAGCACGGCCTCGTTGCGCGAATTGATGATGATCGCGAGCGCCACCGCCTGGCTCATAAACGAGATCGCGGACGCGAGCCGCTGGTTGAGGCGGTCGATCACGGTCGAGAACAACAGCCGCCCGGCCACCGCCATCGCGGTCAACAGCGCCACCGCGATGGCCGCGCCGCCGCGGCCGATCACGGGATCGAGGAACGCGATCAGATGCACGATAAATCCGACCTGCGCGAACAGCACCAGCGCGAACGCGATCGACACGGTGAGGAAAGCGATGTCGCGAAATGCCTGCGCGCGAATTCGGGTCGAGGACAGAACCTCCGTTCCCGCCGCTGGCGTCGTGCTGCTGCTACGACGCGGCGGCTGGCCGACGAAGATCAGCACCACCGGAACCATCAGCACGACCATCGCGATCCCGGCCGCCAGCAACGCGCCGGAAAACCCGAACGCGCCGATCGCGGCGACCAACAGCGGCACGCCGATGATGCCGCCGAAGCTGGCGCCGTTCAGCGCCAGGCTGATCGCCATGCCGCGTTTGGCATCGAACCAGAGCCCGAGCGTATTGGTGATCATGCCGAGACTGGTGCCGGCCCAGCCGAAGGCAAGCATCGCATCGCCGAGGAAAAGCTGCCACGGCTCGCTGGCGTAACCGATCGCGACGGCCGAGGCCGCCATCGCGAAGATGCCGGCCAGCAGGCAGTTGCGCGGCCCAAAACTGCGGATCGCCTCGCTGACGAACACCACCAGCAGCGCGCCGAACAGATAGAAGAAGGTGGTGCCGGCCGAGATCAGCGACGCCGGCCAGCCGCGCAGCCGATGCAGTTCGGCGACATAGACGCTCTGGCCGTAGAAGCCGAGGCCCCAGCCGAACGTCGCCAGCAGAAAACAGACCGCGACGATACGCCAGCCGTCATAGCGGATCGAGCTTTCGTCGATGATGGGGCTATGGCTTGATGCGTACAAGGCTTTCTCGTTTGCTTTTCTCTCCGTCATGCCCGGGCTTGTCCCGGGCATCCACGTCTTTCTCGCTGAGATGCACTAAGACGTGGATGGCCGGGACATTTCAGGCGAAGACGCGCTTCGCGCTTTTGCCCGGCCATGTCGACTCATTACCAGACCGCGCAAGCGCGAAGCTTCGGCGCCAATCGAAGTGTTACGTCTTCGGCGGCGTCGGGTCGTAGAAGAACCGCTCGCGAAAGATCCGGTCGCCGCGCCATTCCTGCAACGCGACTTCGTCGACCCGGCGCACCTTGCCGGACTTGTCGGTGAGCTCAAAAAACCAGTGGATGGCAACGTGGTCGCCCTCGAGCACCGAGGTCACCGCCTTGGAAGTGACATGCGACATCAGTGCGAGGATGCCGCGCTCGCGGGCCACCAGCACGTCGCGGCCGACGCGCGGCGGCGCCGCGTTCTCCTGCATGCTGGAATCCTCGGTGTAATAGCGCTCGATGGCGCCGGCATGATCGCCTGACACCACCACCGCAATGAATTCGTCGAGACGGGCGCGCGTCGGCATCAGGACCTCCCGGTATGTTCAGAAATTGGGCGGAAGATACGATCAAATGCTCGGATCGGGAAATTCCGAGAGGGTTTCCAGTTTGGCCCGCCGCCGCGCGAACGAGGCAAACAGCAGCACCACAAGGCCGAGCAGCACCGGCGGGTAGACCACCAGGTTGACCGCCGACCAACCGAAATTCGCCAGCAACTGTCCGGACGAGAACGACCCCACCGCCATCATCCCGAACACCAGGAAATCGTTGAAGGCCTGCACCTTGTTGCGTTCCTGCGGCCGGTGCGTCTCCAGCACCAGAGCGGACGCGCCGACAAAGCCGAAATTCCAGCCCAGGCCGAGCACGATCAGCGTGGCCCAGAAATGCATCGCGGTGATCCCCGAAAGTCCGATGGTGGCGGCCACCGCCTCCAGCAGCAATCCGGTCGCGACGATGCGCTGCGCGCCGAACCGCGCGATCAGCGATCCCGTGAAGAAGCTCGGCCCGTACATCGCCACGATGTGCCACTGGATGCCGAAATTGGAATCGCTGACGCTCAAGCCGCACATCTTCATCGCCAGCGGCGCCGAGGTCATCACCAAATTCATCATGGGATAGGCGATGATGCCGCACAGCGCAGCCGCGATGAAGCGCGGCTGGCGCACGATCTCGAGCAGCGGCCGGCCGCCGTGAAGGTCCGCGGGCGCCGGCCGCGGCGCGTCGATGCCCACGAGCACCGCCATCGCCACCAAAGCGACCACCGCCTGCACGACAAAACTGAAGGCGAACAGATAAGGCGGCCAGATGTTCATGGTCCACTGCACGAGCTGCGGACCGAGCACGCCCGCGAATACGCCGCCGGCCATCACCCAGGACACGGCTTTCGGCCGGTATGCGGCGCTGGCGCCATCGGCGGCCGCAAAGCGATAGGATTGCGACACCGCTCCGTACAGGCCGCCGATGAAGGTCGCGGCGCAAAACAGCCAGAACGAGGCGTGCAGGATGGCAAAGGCGCCGAGCACGCCGGTCACGACGCCGCAACCGGTGCCGATGATGAAAGCCACGCGGCGGCCGTAGCGCCGCGAGATCGCGCCGGTCGGCAGTGTTCCCGCCGCAAGGCCGAGCACGTACATCGACAGCGGCACGGTCGCGAGCGAAATCTCCGGCGCGAGCGTCGCGCCGACGATCGAGCCGGTGGCGAAAATGACCGCCGAATTGGCGCCGGTCAGCGCCTGCGCCGCGGCAAGGCGAACCACGTTGGAGCGCGCGCGGGCATCGTCGGTGGTCTCTTCGCTTGCCGTCACGCTGGTCATCGCCGATTTCCGCTCGCCCAATGCTGGTTCCGCAAACCCAGTAATTCAGGATTCAAGAACTCAGGATTCGGGATTCGCCGTTTGCGCGCACTATGGAGAGTTGCAAGCGGCCGATCAACCGACGCAAACGGGGCTTCGCTATGCGCCGGAGTCACCCGTTTTCGACCGCGCGAACACCAGAATGAGGTTGTTGGCGGGCATTTCGGCGGTCTCGACCAGTGCCAGGCCGGCATCCGCTGCGAGTTGCTGGAGCGCTTCGACCTCGCGAACGCCCCATTCGGGGTCCCGCTCGCGCAGACTGGTGTCGAACACCGCGTTGCTGATGGCGGTATGTTTGCCCCCGCGCTTGAATGGCCCATACAGGAACAGCCGCCCGTCCGCGCGCAGGTAACGGCCCGCGCCCGCGAACAGGCCTTCGGCGACGCGCCAAGGCGCGATGTGGATCACGTTGGCGCAAAATACCGCCAGCAACTTTTGTGGACCGCCCTCGTCGTGCATCGCATCGCACCACGCGGGGTCGAACAGATCGATCCGCAGCGGCGGCCGGATATTCGGCGCACCCGAATGCGCACGCCATGCCTCGATACTGCGCAGATGTTTTTCGTTGAGATCGCTCGGCCACCAGACGATGCCGGGCGTATGGCGCGCGAAATGCACCACATGCTGGCCGGTGCCGCTGCCGGCCTCGACCGCGTCACCTGATTTTCCGGCGAGAAACGGCTGCAACACCGCCCAGATCGCCTCATGGTTGCGATGAAACGCCGCAGCGTCGAGACGACCATCGGCCTCGACCGGTTGGCCGTCCCTGCCGAACTCCACGACAAACTCGGCCACGACGTCCTCCCCAGCACTGGCGGGCGACGTTAACCGTTTTATCTACGCGCCGCGATCACATTGTCTGCCTGTCAGCGGTTGGCATTTGTGCTTTCGGCGGCCTATAATCCCCAACGGATAATCAAGAGATAACCAAGAAAACCTGCGGGAAACGCCTTGAACGACAATTTTTCAAAGCCGGGCTTCTCGACACGGCTGGCGCTGGCGTTGGCCTTGCTGATCGGCGCCGCGACGTTCGCTGTTCCGGCTCGCGCGCAATCCGCAGCCAGCGAAGGCCAGAAGCTGGCGTTCGATCGCGGCAAGGGCAATTGCCTGACCTGCCACGTCATCAAGGGCGGCGACCTGCCGGGCACCATCGGGCCCGAGCTGAAGGACATCAAAAGCAAGTTCCCCGATCGCGCCGACCTGGTCGCGATCCTCAACGACGAAACCAAACGCAATCCGCAGACCGTGATGCCTCCGTTCGGACGAAACCGGATTTTGACCGAGCAGGAGATCAACGCGATCGTGGATTTCCTGCAGACCTTGTGACGGCGCGTCCGCGCCCGGACAGCGGAGAGATTTCGGATGACCACTGACACGAATTTTTCGCCGACGCGGCGGCTGATCCTGAAAGGCGCCGGCGTGATCGCGCTGGCCGGGATTGGCGTCGGGCTTGGCATCCTGTCGTTCGCGCCGATGCCGGCGCTGGCCGCGGCCAACGACAAATGGCCGGAAGAGGCGTTCAAGCAGAAGGCCGAAGCCGACGCGATCAAGGCGCTGTACGGCAAGACCGCCGAGCCTTCGGATAAAGTAAAGCTCGACGCGCCCGAGATCGCCGAGAACGGCGCGGTGGTTCCGATTTCGGTCACCACGACATTGGCCGACGTGACCTCGATCTCGTTTTTGGTCGCCGACAATCCGAGCGCGCTGGCCGCTTCCTACATCATTCCGGCCGGCACGCTGCCGAGCGTCGCCAACCGGATCAAGATGGCCAAGACCAGCAACGTCACCGCGATCGTCGAAGCCGGCGGCAAGCTCTATAGCGCCACCAAGGAAGTCAAGGTCACCGTCGGCGGCTGCGGCGGTTAACGCATGATCCGGAAAAGTGGAAACCGGTTTTCCGACCAGATCATGCGTAGATAGAATTCGGAAGGAACCTAAAAATGGCATCAACCATTCGCGTCCGCGCCACCGCCAACGGCGACACCACCGAGGTCCAGGCGCTGATCCAGCACCCGATGGATTCCGGCTACGTCAAGGATGCCAAGGGCCAATTGATTCCGCCACATTTCATCCAGCAACTGACGTTCGAATGTAATGGCAAGAGCGTGTTCGTGGCGGACTGGGGCACGGCGGTATCGAAGGATCCCTATGTCAAGTTCAGCTTCAAGGGCGGCAACAAGGGCGACGACCTCAAGATCAGCTGGGTCGACAACAAAGGCGCGTCGGACACGACCACCGCGAAGATTGCGTGAGGGCATCAAATTGCGAACCGCGATCCAGATAATTTCAGCAGCATTTGCGCTCGTAACCCTGGCGCTGGTCGGGCAGCCGGCGAAGGCGACCGACAGCGTCGATCCGGTAGCGGACGCCAAGGCGTTCCAGAAATATTTTACGACCAAATTCCCCAAGCTGAAACTTTCCGACTTCGTCAACGGGCCGTACTCGTTGAACGAGGACATGCACCGGCAATGGGTCGAGAAGGAAGAATTCCCGCCTTATGAGTTCTCGCTCGATGCGGGCAAGGAGATGTTCACAAAACCGTTCAAGAACGGCAAGACCTATGCGGACTGCTTTGCCGACAAGGGCATCGGCGTCCGCCAGAACTATCCTTACTTTGACGAGAAGGAAGGCAAGGTCGTCACGCTCGAACTGGCGCTGAACCGCTGCCGCGAGTCCAATGGCGAGGCGCCGATCTCCTACGTCAAGGACGACATGGCGGCGCTGACCGCCTATATGGCGTTCACCTCGCGCGGCAAGCCGTTCGACATCAAGATACCCAGCGATCCACGCGCGCTCGCCGCGTTCGAGAACGGCAGGGAATATTTCTATACAAGGCGCGGCCAGCTCAATTTCTCCTGTGCGAGCTGCCATGTACAAAATCCCGGCGAACGGATTCGCGCCGAGATCCTCGCGCCCGCGCTCGGGATCCTGAATGCGATGCCGATCTATCGCTCGGAATGGGGCGGCATGGGCACCATCAGCCGCCGCTTCACCAGCTGCAACTCGCAGACCCGCGGCGTGCCGCTCGAGCCGCAATCCGACGAATATCGCGATCTCGAATATTATCTGTCCTATGTCAGCAACGGACTGCCGATCTCCGGTCCGGGAGCGCGGCCATGAAGATGTTTTCGCGTAAAGCCATCGTGGCGCTGGCGTTGCTGGTCGCGGGCGCGGCGCCCGCGCTGGCCGCTGCGAGCGAAGCCGACTTCAAGGCGGCTTACGCCGCGGCCGATGCAGCCAACAAGCAGGCGGGCACGCTGCGCGATCAGTGGACCGTGACCGCGAGCGCGCTGGCCGCCGCCAAGAAGGCCGCCGACGCCGGCAATTTCGATTCCGCCGTGGCCGAGGCCAAGGAAGCCGAAGCGCTGGCGAAAGCGTCCGTGTTCCAGGCGACCAGCGAAAAAGACGCCTGGAAGGCCGAGATCATTCGCTGATCTTTTCGAGGGAGGCGCGGAGAAATCGCATGGCCATCCGCCGCCGGGATTTTCTCAAACTAACCGGCACAATTGCGTTTTCGGGCGCCGCTTTGTCGCGCGCGGCACGGGCTGCCGACAATGCCAGCGTCTACGATCTCGAGCGTTTCGGCAACGCCCGCATCCTGCACATGACCGATACCCATGCGCAGTTGAAGCCGATCTATTTCCGCGAGCCGAGCGTCAATCTCGGGATTGGCGCGATGCAGGGCAAGCCGCCGCATCTGGTCGGCCGCGCCTTTCTCGACCGCTTCGGCGTCAAGGCGGACAGCGCCGACGCCTATGCCTTCACCTGTCTCGATTTCGAGAAGGCCGCCGTCCGCTTCGGCAGGCTCGGTGGTTTTGCGCATCTGAAGACGCTGATCGATCGCCTGCGCAGCGAGGCCGGCTCGGGCCGTGCGCTGCTGCTCGACGGCGGCGACCTGTGGCAGGGCACCGGACAGGCCAACGCCACCCAGGGCGCCGACATGGTCGACGCCGCCAATCTGCTCGGCATCGAGGCGATGACCGGGCACTGGGAATTCACCTATGGCGAAAAGGCGCTGCGCGCCAATCTGGAGCGCTTCAAGGGCGAATTCCTGGCGCAGAACGTCTTCCTGACCGAAGAGGCCGCGTTCAACGACGCCAAGGCGTTCGATTCCGCCTCGGGCCGGGTGTTCAAGCCGGCCACCATCAAGGAACTCGGCGGCCATCGCATCGCGGTGATCGGGCAGGCGTTTCCCTATGTGCCGATCGCCCATCCCAAGCGCTTCACGCCGGACTGGACGTTCGGCATCCGCGACGACGAATTGCAGAAGCTGGTCGATGGCTTGCGCAACAACGACAAGGTCGATGCCGTGGTGTTGCTGTCGCATAACGGCATGGACGTCGACCTGAAGCTTGCCGGCAAGGTGAGCGGCATCGACGTCATCCTCGGCGGCCATACTCACGACGCCGTTCCGCAACCGATCACGGTCAACAACGCGACCGGCGTCACGCTGGTCACCAATGCCGGCTCGAACGGAAAGTTTCTGGGCGTGCTCGACCTCAACCTCGCAAAGGGAAAAGTCAGCGATGTGCGCTACCGGCTGCTGCCGGTGTTTTCCGAATTGCTCAAGCCCGACCCGGCGATGCAGGCGCTGATCGACAAGTCGCGCGAGCCGTTTTCGACGCCGGATTCCGAGAAGATCGCCACCGCCGACCGCCTGCTCTACCGCCGCGGCAATTTCAACGGCACCATGGACAAATTGATCTGCGATGCGTTGCGCGGCGAACTCAATGCCGAGATTGCGCTGTCGCCGGGCTTTCGCTGGGGCACCACGGTCATGCCGGGCCAGCCCGTGACGATGGAAGACGTCATGGCCGAGACCGCGATCACCTATCCGGAAACATATGTGCAGAACATGACCGGCAGCCAGATCAAGGACATCCTCGAAGACGTCTGCGACAATCTGTTCAATGCCGATCCCTATTACCAGCAGGGCGGCGACATGGTCCGGGTCGGCGGCATGTCCTATCTCTGCTCGCCGAATGACGCGGTGGGCAAGCGCATTTCCGCATTAAAGCTCGACAATGGCCGCGGCATCGAGGCCAACAAAAGCTACAAGGTGGCGGGGTGGGCTTCGGTCAACGAGCAGAAGGGCAAGCCGGTGTGGGACGTTTTTGCGAACCACCTGCGCGCCGGGAAGCCGGCGGCCAGCTACGGCGCCGATGTCACGCTGAAAGGCGTCGATGACAATCCGGGCCTGACGAGCGAGGGATGAGCCCATTGCGAATTCACCGGCGATCGATCGTTTGCGGGGCAATGGCTGTCATGCTGGCGCTTGCTGCACCTCGTGCACGCGCGGCCGAACCGGCGCCGCTGCCCGACAAGCCGTTCGCCGAGCATCGCATCGTGCTGCAGCTCTCGGACAATGATGCGAAGAAACAGGGCCTCGTGATCAGCGTCGCCTATAATCTCTTAAAACTCTACGATCCCGACAAGGTCGCGATCGAGGTGGTGGCGTTCGGGCCGGGCATTGAGCTGTTGTTTCCGGACAATCCCAACCGCAAGCTGATCGAGAGTTTGGTGGCACAAGGCGTTAAATTCGACATCTGCCTCAATACCGTGGATACGATCGAGCGCGACACCGGCAAGCGGCCGCAATATATCCCGGCCGCGACGCCGGTTCAGGTCGGGGTCGGGCAGATCCTGTCGCTCACTGAAAACGGATATACACTGGTCAGGCCTTAACCAACGGCCGTCATTGCGAGGAGCGAAGCGACGAAGCAATCCAATTTTTCTTCGTGGTCCTGGATCGCTTCGCTCCGCTCGCAATGACGAAAGAAAGAAGGAGCCCTTCATGTTTCGTAGCTTGTTAGCCGCCGCCATCCTCTCGATCGCCGTCGCCTCGCCCGGTCTCGCCGCCGATGCAAAACCGCACCGCATCGCGATCCAGGTCGACCAAAACGACCCGCAGGTGATGAATCTCGCGCTCGGCAACGCCACCAACGTGATCGAGTATTACCGGGCCAAGAACGAAGAGGTCGACATCGACATCACCGCCTATGGCCCGGGCCTGCACATGCTGCGCGCCGACACCTCGCCGGTGAAAGACCGCATCAAGCGGATGAAGGACATGGTGTTCCCCGGCAAGATCCAGTTCTCCGCCTGCCACAACACCATGCAGAATATGGAAAAGGCCGAGGGCCATCCGATCGAGATCGTGTCCGACGCCACCGTCGTTCCCTCCGGCGTGGTGCATCTGAACGAGTTGCAGGAGCAGGGCTGGAGCTATGTGAAGCCGTGACGATGCGACTTCCCGCCATCGTCATCGCGGCCGCGCTGGCGTTCGGCGCGACGGCGGCGCTCGCCGACGAAAGCGCGACCGTAACTTACAAATCGCTGTCGCCCGAAGTGGCGCTCGAGGCGGCGCAGGCCGCCAAGCATGAACTGGTGTGCCGCAAGCTCGGCCTGCACGAGCATCGCGACATGCGCCTGCTCGATGTGGGGTGCGGCTGGGGTTCCATGGCCCTGCACGCGGCGCGCCACTACGACGCCCGCGTCGTCGGTGTGACCTTGAGCACGGCGCAGGCCCGGCTGGCCAGCCAGCGGGTGGCCCAGGCCGGCTTGGAAGATCAGATCGAGATCCGCGTGCAGGACTACCGGGACCTGCGGGGCGAGCGCTTCGACGTCATTTCGTCCATCGGGATGTTCGAACATGTCGGGGCGGCGCGCATGGCGGAGTACTTCGCCACGCTCCACGGGCTCCTGACCCCCACGGGCCGGCTCCTCAATCACGCCATCTCCAGCGTCGGCAGCTCGCGCATGGCCCGGAACTCGTTCATCGGACGCTACGTGTTCCCCGACGGGGAGCTCATCGA
>Ga0208589_1000620_pt1 | contig 16376 bp, 12 predicted proteins | sample NGESurshal092012_2_FD_184486 | JGI IMG/M metagenome (GOLD analysis project Ga0208589, IMG submission 184486) | Arctic peat soil microbial communities from Barrow, Alaska - NGEE Surface sample F53-2 shallow-092012 (SPAdes) | ecosystem: Environmental > Terrestrial > Soil > Wetlands > Peat ... | reverse complement strand
GTCCGGGTCAGCCAATCAGTAGGAAGGATGATGTCGGCGTCCACCGTGGCGACCAGTTCACCACGTGCCGCCTCTACACCTCTGCTTCGGGCGTAGCCACGGCCTCGGTTCACTGGAAGGTCGATGAGCACAATGCGGGGGTCCAGCGCGGCCATGTCCAAGACGATCTGGGCAGTGTCGTCACGAGAGCCATCATTCACGACGAGCAGCTCGTACGCGCCGAGGCCCTGCAGGGCTGCGATCGCGGCGAGCGTGCGGGCAATGTTCGGTGCCTCATTGTACGCGATTACGACGAAACTCACGAAGCTCTCATCTGGCACAGCGTTCCTCCCATGCGGCCAAACCACCGAACAGTCGTATCATATGGCCTTACCTCGACGCTTGGCCGGCGCGGAGTCGGGCCTAACCCCTTGCAGTACTGGTCCAGTAAAGAGTTGGCACACAGGTAGAGGGAGGGACCTTATCTTGCCAGTGCGTATGCTCCTCATCTCGCAACGAACAAGCTGACGGTCTTTGCCGGATAGGTAATTAGCCAACGGCCAGCCGTGATGGCGCTGGATCCTTATACGCTTCCGGCACGCACTCGCAGGCGAGCCGTAAGCTGCTCTTAAGATTTCCTTGGTCAGAGCCATCTCGCCGGGCAGGCGCAGCCTGCCTATCTGGCTCGTGTGTCCAGGGATACCAGGCACGTCGGCAGCAGGTGGCGACCTGCACTTTACACCTCCGCCGGACGTCCGGCCCGCGTCTCTTGCCTAGCAATTACTCGCTGTCACCATGCGAATGCTTCTCGTTGATGCTTGAGGCGCTTTCCCGAAGAACCAGCGACAGACTAGGTGTAACCCGTAGACTCAGTACCTTAGTGCATATCCACACGCAGACCCCCCGGTATGCACCGTGGCGGGCCAGGCTATCGCCGTGTAATGAGGCTACGCACAGCAGATTGCGGCTGTCACAACGAAAGCAAGGCCATGGAGGCGAGGGGGCATTGTGGCGCTACACAGCATCGGCAGATGGCGGGGGACTGTGGCCCTAATCGTCGCTCTCGTGGTGGCCGCCGCTATCGGCCAGGCAGTCATAGGTCGCACGGTCCTCAGAAAAGCTGGCCTGATCAATGTGCCAGCAGGATATACCTCCCTGGCCTTCACTGCTCCGCAGTCACTGTCAGAGCAGATGAGCCCTGCTCAAAAGACCCACGCTGTCTCCTTCGTCATACGCAACGCTGGAGACAGTGTCCGTCATTACCGCTGGTCCGTCCTCCTGGCTCAGGGTGCGCAGGCGCGGCGCGTCGATACCGGAGAGGTCCGGGTACGGCCTGGGCACGCAGTCCCCATCACTCGATCGGAAGAATTCTCCTGTATACGCGGAACAAGGATTCGGATCATCATCAACCTGGCGCGCCCCAGTGAGGCGATCGGGGCCTGGGCGGCATGCCGATCCTCTAAGAGGTGAACTCCGATGAGCCAACGTCCCGTCATTGCGATCGTCTGCGACGCTATCCACCCGTACTCGCATGGTGGCAGGGAGCGCCGGTATCAGGAGTTGCTTCCCTGGCTCGCCGAGCGCGCAGAGGTGCACATCTACACTATGCACTGGTGGGATGGCCCTCCTGAGTACACCGAAGGCGGTATTACCTATCATGCCATCTCGCCCTGCCTCCCGCTGTACACCGAAAATCGGAGGTCCATCAGTCATGCGCTGCGCTTCGGCCTCGCCAGTCTTAGCCTAGTACGCCATAAGTTTGATGTACTCGAAGCTGATCATATACCGTATCTTCAGGTGTTTGTACTGCGAATCGTTTCGCTGTTGAAACGCAAGCCGTTCATCGTCACCTGGCACGAGGTCTGGAGCCGGGCAACGTGGTGCGAATACCTTGGCTGGCTCGGGCTGATTGCGTGGCCAATTGAGTGGCTGGCCATGCGACTACCGGACCTGATCATTGCTGCCTCCCCGCAGACGGCCGAACGGCTTCATCGCATTCTCGGTAACAATGCGCAGGTTGCAGTAGTTCCCAACGGGATCAACATCAGTGATATCCGTAGCGTAGACGCAGATCCCGTAGGTACCGATCTCGTTGTGGTTGGCCGGCTGATAGGGCACAAGCGCGTCGACATGGTTCTGGACGTGGTGGCTCAACTGCGGGCAGATGGGATGCATGTTACATGCCGCATAATCGGCGATGGTCCGGAATGGCCAAGACTGCGGCAGCAAGCCGAGACCTTGGGGATAATCCAGGCGATCGATTTCCGTCGGGACGTGAGCGAGCAAAAAGAGCTGTATGCCCTCGTAAAGGCTGGTCGGCTTTTCATGTCGCTATCTACCCGCGAGGGATTCGGCATAGCTGTCCTCGAAGCTATCGCATGCGGTGTGCCCGTACTGACGACGGGCGCTTCTGAGAACTTTGCCCAGCACCTCGTCGAGAGATACGCCCACGGCATCGTATGTGAGCCCAGCCTGGAGGCCGTCGTGGCCGGTACGCGGAAACTACTGGGCGACGCCGGCAACCGGAGTGTGCCCGCCGAGGAGGCGGCGGACTGGGTCAGGGAATACGATTGGTCTGCTCTAGCAGCACGTCTGGATAACATCTATTCGCTAGAGGGGCCTTGATGGCGCTCTTGGTACCTCCGAGGCTCAGCGTGATCATCTGCTCGCTTAACGGCGCGCAAGGAGTCGAGTGCTGCCTACGCGCACTGGATAGCCAGACGATCCGCCCAGCGCTTGAGGTGATCCTGGTGGATGATGGCTCGACTGATGCCACTGCCAGCATAGGGCAGGCATATTCCGCGACCGTCGTGCGCCATAGCCAAAATCTTGGCTTGGCGGCAGCCCGGAACTCTGGAGTACGTATTGCGACGGCCTCCGTTGTCGCCTTCCTGGACGATGACTGCGAGCCAGAGCCGGAGTGGGCGGAGCACCTGCTGGCCGGATATCAGGAGGAGGAGGTCACGGGAGTGGGCGGCCCAGTCGTGCCGCAAGCGCCGGGTGGCTTCATGCGCAGTTACCTTATGAGGAATAATCCCATCAAGCCTCAGGAGCTGGACCTGGCGAAGAGCAACAGTATTCCCTACCGGTTTGGGCTGTATCTTAAGCGGCAATGGACACGGCAGGAGCCGTCTGGCCGGCGTGATGTCTACGCGCTTGCTGGAGCGAACATGTCATTTCGTCGGCGGGCACTCATTGCGGTTGGTGGATTTGACGAGAGGTTCCGTTTCGGCGCCGAAGACCTGGACATCTGCCTGCAGATGAGGCAGGTGCTTCCCTCATGCAGGCTGGTATGGCTGCCAAGTGCCCCGGTAATTCACCATTTTATCCCATCCTTGTACGATGCGCTGCGCAGGAGTCGCGCGTATGGCTGTGGACTGGCGGGCATGTACCGAAAGTGGCCGTCGGTTCCGCCAGTGCTCTTTCCTGCCCCTCTTGCGGTCCTGATAGCGCTGTTGATTTCAGTGAGGTTTCCCGCGCTTCTGGTCGCCGCTCTTGTCATACCGCACCTCTTTCACCCGCGGGGCGCGTGCGATCTGGTGGCGGATCGTTCGTGGGGCAGTGCCCTCGACGCGTATGTACAAGTCGCGCAGGAGGCGTCTGGGGATGTTGGCTTTCTCGCCGGGTTCTGGCGCTTCCGCCGACTCGTTCCTGATGCAACCGTCAGCGTGGCTTACGCGCCGAGTTCTAACCGGGTCCAGTCGCCAGGTTCGCATGAAGGAGTGGACGTGGCGCCATGACTACGACCGTGAAACGAGATGAGCGTTCACGGAACGGCGCCTCGGCCGGGCGTCACGCCGCCCCGCGGGTGGCCGGACGGGGGATTGGCTACCTCGCGCCCCTGGTGATAATAGCTCTGCTCATGCCACTGCGGAGGTACTGGGCAGTAGAGTTGCTTCTAGTGCCGTTGGTACTGGTCGTACCTGGGGTTATCCTTCTCCGGGCGCTCCGCGTTCCGGCTCAGATCGTAACCTCGTTTCCGGTATACGTCCCCTGCGCCTCCATTGCGGTGCTTTTCCTCGTCGGGCTCACGACAGATCTCGCTGGTCCGCTAATCGGGGTTCAGGTGCCGCTCAGAGCCGTGCCGCTGTTGGTGGTCTTTGAGGTAATCTGCCTGGCGCTGCTAGCGGTGTCCGTCAATGTCTCGCCGGATGCAGCTATCACGTGGCATCCACCCTCCAGGCCTGCCCTGCTGGCATGTCCGCTGGCAATTCCACTCGTGTCCGCTGTGGGGGCACTGCGGCTTAACAACGGCCATGGTGATGCGGTAGCCATCATTGGGCTCTGCGGCGCTCTTACCATACTTATTATTGGTATTGTGCTAGCTCCGCGCATCGAAACGGCGCTGCTCATAGTAATCCTGTATGCGGCTGGGCTGGCTGTCATGTGGGCATTCTCCCTCCGGGGAGGCCTGGTGTACGGATTCGACATTTCCACCGAGTACCGGGACTTGCACCAGGCAGTGCTGGCAGGGGTCTGGCATACGGCACATCCCGGTGATGCTTACGGGGCGATGGTCAGCGTGACGGTGTTCCCAGCCCTGCTCCACTTTATTACCGGCATACCTGACTTGCTGATCTTTAAGGCTGTCTACCCGGCTATCGGTGCGCTATTTCCGGTGGCGGTTTTCGGCCTCGCACGTATGATACTCCCGAAACGCTGGGCTGCCGCGGCTGCTGCGTTCATCGTCGTTCAGGCTACGTTCGCCCAGGAAGTGCCGGCCCTGGCCAGGCAAGAGATCGCGCTAGTTTTCTTTGCCGCTCTGATTGCTGCGATGCTGGATTCACGTGTTCAGCGACGTTGCCAGTGGGCTCTGGTCACGGTACTGAGTATGGCGATGGTATTGTCTCACTACTCGACAACTTACCTGGCGACGCTGCTCATCGGAGTTCCAGTTCTTCTTCAGTGGATAATATCCTGGTTCCGGAAGATCCCACGGGTCAGTGGCGGTATCGTTGTCGCCTTCCTCGCCACTCTTCTGGGAGCGGCCCTCTGGTACGGCCCCGTGACTGAGTCTGGCTCAGGTCTCACGAGCTTTGCCAAAGCGGTGCAGGCGCAGGGACTGGACGTCCTCCCGAATCGCGCGCCCGGGAGCACTTCGCTTGTCGGGGGACTGCTGGCCACATACCTGGAGGGCAGTGCGCAGACGGCAATGCCTGCTCAGCAGTATGCCAAGCTTGCTTTTACTTATTACGAGTTCAATAGGCCCAGCGTCGCGCCCCTGCCTGCGGCCAACGAGTCTCGGTACGCACTACGCGGCATCCCCGCGCTGACGACACCCATAAAGTGGCATGCGGGTTACAGCGCGTTCAACCTTGCTTCGCTGATCCTTACGCAGCTTGCCTACCTACTCGGGGGCATCGGTGCACTAGCGATGGCGCTACAGCGGAGAGCGTCGGTCGCTACGCGCCAGGTCGGTCTTATCGGCGTTGCGACGCTTGCGTTCCTCATCTTGATCAAGGTGAGCAGCACCCTGGCGGCTGCCTATAATCAGGAAAGAGCTCTCCTGCAGGCGCTGGCTATTGTTGCCATCACTCTATTCTGGTTTACAGAGCGAGCCGCTGGTCTGAGACCGAGAAGGCAGATGGCGGTTCTGACCGGGACTAGTGCCGCGCTAGCGCTGCTCTTCGTCAATAGCAGCGGCCTGGTTGGCGCAGCCTTGGGAGGAGGCACGCCCGTCAACCTATCCAACAGCGGCGAGGACTTCCAGCGGTTTTACATGACGGCACCCGAATTGGCCTCAGCGAGTTGGCTCGGCAGGATGGCGCGGCCGGGTGAGCTTATCTATGCTGACCGTTATGCGCAGTTGCGCCTGCTGGCAGCGACCGAGATCCCCAGCCGTTCGATGGTAGTGGACGTAACGCCGAGGACGATTAGTCAGCACGCGTGGGTTTACGCCAGCCAGTCTAATATCGTGGACAGGCGGGGCCGTGCTCTTTGGAACAATCACGTCGTCTCGTACGTCTATCCTTCCGCGTTTCTTGTGGATAATTATAATGTTGTATTCACTGATGGCGCCTCGGAAGTATTCCATCGATGATTTCCATTGTCATAATAAGCAAGGACGAAGAGGGCCTGGAGGGCACGCTCAGGGGTGTGGCTAGGCAAGCTCAAGACCTTCCGGATCGATCCGAGATCCTTGTCGTCGACGCGTCCGAGGGTCGGCTGGACCGTATTCGGGACCACCACCGGCAAGTCCGGTGGCTGGCGTATCAGCGGCCGCCGGGCGTGCGTGTTTCCATTCCCCACCAGCGGAACCTCGGCGTGCGGGCCGCGCGAGGCGAAATCGTCGTGTTTACGGACGCAGGCTGCTACCCAGAGCCAGAGTGGCTTGTACGCCTTGTGGGCCCGTTGCTCGAAGGTGAGCGGGTCACCGTCGGCCTTGCCTTGGCGAGCCCGGGAAGCACATCCTTGTATGACAAGCATGCACGTCAAGCCATCCGTTCCCCCTACGTGACTGAGTTTTCGACGATCAACTTGGCCTTCGGCCGGGAAGTATTTGACGCAGTGGGAGGGTTTGACGAACGTTTTTCATACGGCTCAGACGTCGATTTCAGCTGGCGTGTATCGGACGCTGGGTATCGTGTTCGTAGCGTACCCGAAGCCGTCATACGGCACGACTGGGGAGACTGGAAACGGCAACTGCGCCGATCCTATGTGTACGGTAAGGCGCGTATGCGGCTTCTCCGGAAGCACCGCCCAGGTTTGAAACGCGTGCTTCGCGATGACCCTATGGTCGTAGCCTACCCTGCGTTCCTGCTGGGGCTGCCTCTGACTCTGTTCTGGCCTTTCTATCCGGCCTTGCTCCTCATCCCGGCGTGGCGTAACCGCACAGACGGACCGTTCAGGGTCATCGTCGACCATCTCGTGTACGGAGTAGGTATCCTGACTGAACTGTTCGCCCCCATGAGCCCGGATGAGCCAAGGTTGCTGGTTAGCGCTCGGTGAAGCGGATGACTCTGATGACTACGCTCGGATCCCGGGTTGCTCGTGCGCCGAGAAGACTGATAGAGAATGCGCTCTACCGTGGTTCTCTGATTCTGCTGGCGAACACGGTCGTTGTTTCAGCTATCGGTGTCGGCTTCTGGACCCTCGCTGCCCGCGCCTACCCTGCGTCCGAGGTGGGTGTGTTTTCAAGCCTGGTAGCGGGAGTCGGCCTGCTCGCGACGATCGCTGCTCTCGGGTTTCCGAACACCATGATCCGCCACATCGTGAGCGCCGACAATCCACGCGGGCTGCTCATCGTGGCGACCATTTCCATAGCCACGGTCGGCACCGCGTTGTGTCTCGTGGCAGAACTTGTACTTGGACCTCACCTTCCCTCGGTGCTGCACCTCAGGCAGCACGGCAAAATGATGTTGCTAGTGGTCGGGCTGGTAGTTATTACCGCTTGCAGCAGTACGTTCGATGCCGGGCTGATAGCGACGCGGTCGTCTCATGCGGTACTGGCGAAGAATGTCGTGGGCAGCACCGTCAAGGTTGCGCTGCTGTACCTCCTCATCGGCTTTCACTCTTACGGGCTGCTGCTCTCATACGCCGTGGGTCTTGCACTCGCGACGGCTCTTGGTGGCATCGCGCTCGGGCGCCGGATCCGCGCAGGTCAGCACGCTCGGGGATCTATTCGCTCAGTTCGACGTTATCTCTCCGTAACGCCGGGTAACTATCTAGCCACCGTCATGGGAATCCTGCCCGCCAGCATCGTCCCCATCGAGGTGCTCGTGGTGCGCGGCGCCGCCGATACCGCACGATTCGCCATCGCGTTCCTGATAGCGGGATTCCTCAACCTGATTCCATCGACTGTCGCTCAGGTGCTCTTTGCGGAGGCCTCTCGCCAGGGGGTATCCCTAGGAGGCCAGCTGCGTAACGCCCTGCGCGGGGTTTATGGACTTCTGATTCCCGCAGTAGCCATCGTAGTCATCGGTGCCCCACTGGCGCTGCGGATCTTTGGCCAGGCCTACTCAGATACCGCCACGGGATGCTTGCGGGTACTGGCGCTGAGTGCGTTGCTGACGGGAGGAACCTATCTCGTCGACTCGGTGCTCATTGCGCGAGACCGGATTGTTGCCTACGTGTTTATCAATGGGGCGAACGCGGCGCTGGTGCTGGGCGTGGTGAGGATACTGCTGCCTTATGGCTTGACCGCTGCGGCGGGCGGGTGGGCGCTGGCCCAGGGGCTGTCCCTGATCCTTGGCTTGGTCCTGCTCGCCACCGGCAGGTCTGGGCGGCACCGTGTCGCCTCCGCACTAGGCGAACAGCATCCCGGTCAACTGACGAGTGGCAAGCAAGGTGAGGGTCAGGTGTCCGCCTCCGAGGGGCAGATCAGAAGGCTGCTGTCCATGCATCCGGCCATCTCGACCACACGGATCGCAGAGCTTATCGGCTGGGACGGGCCCATCGGGACGTTGCTTGACAAGGTAACCGAGCTCCGGCCGGCGTACATGGATCCTCGGCAACCGCGCGTGTGGGAGAAACAGGCGTCACTTGCGATCGCGGAGTGCGGGTTCTGGTTTCCGCCGGTCGAGATTCCCGTGGGCTTCGGCCAGACGCGTCTGACTCGTCAATTGCCGGTGCTGGTAATGCTCACGGGCAGCTCTAGTCCCATATCGGCGATCCTGCTGCCAACCAGACACTCGGCTGATCTCTTTGCCGGCCTGTGGGAGCTCTTCATCGGGCTTGGTGCGGTGCCGCGGCAGCTGAGCTGGGCAAGTAAGCGCAATCTTCGCTGCGAGGAGCCGGGCAGGACGGGCACGACAGCACGGTGCCGGGACTTCTGCCATGAAGTGGGCACCGGATGCATTCTCGCCAAAACTGGGGACACCGACGCAAAAGAATCAATCGAGGCAGTACGTGTATCCTTGGAGCATTGGTTCTTGCCTGGTCGGCGTTTCAAATCTCCCATGGACTTCAACGCCCAGCTTGGTGAATGGCTGGCCTCGGCTGAGCCGCCTGCTAGGCCGCTGCATGGTCATTCACCCGCCGCGGCCTATGGTCACAACATGAGGCCGACGCTGCCGTTGCCGTCCATGTCGCCACCAATAGGCTGGAGGTTTTCTGTCAGAGTTGGCGCCACCCCCAGTGTTCGATTCGACTCCAACACTTATGTGCTCCCCCTGACGGTGATAGACCATACCGTCAAAGTTGCTGCTGATCTTAAGCGGATAATGGTGACGTGCAATGGCAAGATTGTCGCCAGCTACGAAAGACCCTGGGCACGGGACCTAATGGTAGGTGAGCTACCTCAGGAGATTGTGCCGAAGCGGTCTTCCTAGCGGCTACGCAGTGCCTCTCCCCGGCCCTGCGCGGTTGTGCAAATCCGAGCGATCTACCGCCGCCCGATGCGTCGCCAGGGGAAACTATTCGCCGCCGCGGGGGGCCTCTGCGGGCAGCCCGGCAGTGGCCTGCTGGCATGTTGGGCGTTGAGTGGCCGCTCTGAGGGGAGGCGGTATGAAATGCTCCCCAGGAAGGATGAATCAGGGCGTTTGCCCCGCAATGCAGGGATGAGCTTGGTACTGTAGCTACCCATGCGGGGGGCGGCGACCTTGCGCTATTTCTCCTAGACGGTGGAGCCAAGCGAGCATCGACGCTCACCTCGTCGGCGACGAGGACAAAACCATGGGGCGCGGAGGCGGTCGGTCGGCAATGAGAAACATGAGGATAGTCCAGACGCCGGTCAGGTTCTGGCCCGCCTACGGGGGCGTGGAGAAGTATGTCCTCGAGCTCTCCAAGCACCTCGTGGCACAGGGTAATGACGTGACCGTCGTATGTGCGGATGAACCACAGGTAGGCTCTTGCGTAGTCCAGGGAGTGAAAACTCTCAGGTTGCCCTACAGGGCGAAAGTAGCGAATACAAATATTACCCCTGGACTCTTTCGCACCCTGATACGCAGCGACTTCGACGTTATTCATACGCATATCCCGACCCCATGGAGCGCAGACGTCTCCGCTCTGGTCTCGCTGATGAAGCGTAAGCCTCTAGTTGTGACCTACCATAACGACCTTAGCGGCCAGGGCATCGACAACCTGATCGCCAGTGCTTACAATGCTACATTCCTGCATATCGTCTTGTGGCGAGCGAAAAGTATTATTATAACTCAGCCTAGGTATATAGATCACTCCAGGCATCTGAAATTTCACCGGAGGAAGATCGTCGCGATTCCTCTGGGAGTCAGTGAGCCGCTCACCATCAGCCAGGGCTCGCGGAAGCCAGGTCAGATTTTTTTTATGAGCGTGCTTGATAAGCATCACGAGTATAAAGGGCTCGACGTGCTGCTTCAGTCCATGGTAGCGATCAGGAATAGCCGACGAGAAGCAAGGCTGCTGGTAGGCGGGGGCGGAGAACTCATCAAAAAGTACTTGCGTGTCGCCTGCGAGCTGGGGATAAGTGACAGCGTGGAATTCTTGGGGTATGTACCCGACAAGGAGCTGGCTGAACTCTATAGCTCCAGTGCGCTGTTTGTCCTTCCTTCTGTCAATAAGATGGAGGGCTTCGGGATCGTAGCGCTGGAGGCGCTGTCCTATGCGACGCCCGTCATAACCACGGAATTCGCTGGAAGCTCTGAGTTCATCAAGAGCAATAAGGCCGGGCTTGTCGTGCCGTCACGAGACTCCGACGCGTTGGCCAAGGCAATCCTGACCGTATTGGAAGATGACAGTGAGTCGAAATCTATGGGCGTGCGCGGCGCGGAGGCGGTAAATCGCGAGTTTGGCTGGGACAAGATCGCCCGGCAGGTGACCGGGGTGTATCTATGAGCCCTGACATAGTACAGGTCACCGCTTATTATCCTCCGCATCTCGGCGGCCAGGAGGTAATTGTACAAGGATTGGCCCGGCAGTTGGCTATCGCTGGCCAGAATGTTGAAGTTGTATCTTCTGATCGAGGGGCACAACCTGGTACTTCCGTCGAGGACGGCGTGCGAATTACTCGCCTTCGTAGCGGTGAGCTGGGACATACTGCAATCGTATGGTCTTTGTTCTTCTGGATACTCAGGCGGGCCAGGCGCGAGAGTATAGTTCACGTGCATATGGGTCAGGCCTTTACGCCGGAGGTTGTCTGGCTCGCGTCGAAGATAAAGCGTTTCAGGTACGTAATCCATCTGCATATCGATCCGGTACGGTCGGGCCAGCTCGGTAGACTGCTGCCACTGTATAAAAGACTGGTGCTCGGACGCGAAGTCAGGCATGCCGCGGGTGTTATCGTACTCAATGATGAACATCGCCGGATGGTTGAAGAGGACTATCACTACCGCGGCAAGGTCTTCCTGATGTCAAACGGTGTCGATGACGAGTTCTTTGAACTTCCGAGAAAGCCGGTCGAGTCGCTTAATCTGCTGTTCGTTGGGCGGCTCAGCCCTCAGAAGAACCTGACTGCCCTGTTCGAAGCATTGGGCAAGATCGATACCGAGTTTACTGCCGATGTCATTGGCGATGGCGAATGCCGCAATGAACTAGAGGAACTGATAGATCGGAATAGCCTCGGGAACGTGACGCTCCGCGGTCGGCTAAGCCGCGCCCAGATTATGGACTTTTATTCTACTGCCAGTGCCCTCGTCCTTCCGTCTCTGTACGAGGCACAGCCGGTAGTCCTTCTGGAGGCAATGGCATGCCGGGTGCCTGTAATTTGTACTAATGTCGTGGGCGTCGAATCCATCGCCCGGGATGTCGCTATCCTGGTTGACCCCACCGCGACTGGTATTCATCGGGGTATAAAGACGTTCATCGAAATGTCAGCCGCCGACAGGCAGGGGATGGCAGATGCGGCTTTCGCCCGCGTCGAGGGATATAGGTGGAAGGGTTTGACCGATGCCTGTGTGCAGATGTATGAGGAGGTTCCCGTCGGCTAGGACTCTAGCCCCTGTTGAGGACGGCCGTCATCTCCCACATGGTCCTCTTCGCTATATCGCTCCAGGAAATGCTAGCGGCAAACTTGCTGGCGGCCATCGACATGGCGGCCAAATGTGCGGGTTCTGCGCTGGCCGCCGATGATATAGCAGACAGTAGAGCAGGGATCCCACCCTCGTACCGGATAACGGCGTTGTTCGGGAGGTCAGCTGTCGCGGCCAGGTTGGGCACGATAAGCGGGCGTCCGTGAGTGAGCGCGAGCATAGCGCTTCCACTGGTGGTGACTCGCCTGAAGGGCAAGACAACAACGTCAGCGGCGGCGAGCAACCGGGCCAATTCCGCTTCCGGGATATGCTGCAGCCTCATGGTGATCCGGGTTCCGGGCCTATTGGCGGAGGCGGTCAAGCGCGATCGCAGGCTGTGGTCAGGGCAGTCGCCGGCCACGGTGAGGCAGGCGGCCACGTCCGGAGGCAGAGCCAGGAACGCAGCGACGAGGTCGTCTACGCCCTTGTATTCCTTTACGCCGCCGATGAACAGAAACTGGCGGGGACCGTCGCCGGTGCCTGGGACGCGAAGGGCCTGGGTCGCTGGTACCTCGCCCATTGGACCGTGTTCGATAACAGCTACCCTCGATGCGGCCGCGCCCAGTTCGGCCAGCTGGTCCAGTGCAGACTGTGAGTGAGCGATCACTAGATCGCTCGACCTGACCAGGTATCGCCTCGCCGAGATATCGTCAGCGAACACCGGCTCATGCGGCAAAAGATTGTGAGCGGTCCAGACAAGGCGAATTCCAATCAACCGGCATATCCTCAACCACAGCTGGAACCAGAATTGCATAGCCAGTCGGCCAACTGAACTCCGCGCCGCAAGCGGCGGTGCGAAGAAGAATACCCAGTGGATGTGGATCAGTCGTGCGCCAGCAATCCGTCGAGCCACCACCTCGAAGGGCAATAGTACGACGTTGAGTGTCCAGGAGGGCGTCAGTTCGCCAAGGTACGTAATCCGCGCGCCTAGGAGACTCATCTCTCCGTAGAGCAGGCTCTGGTACGGATTGGCATTGCGCGGAAGCGCCATGATTCTCATCGGTTGATTAGTTCCGCGAGGGCTCCGACTCCGAAGACGAGGTGATCGACGACAACGCTCACGGCTCCGTCCGCCCTATTGCGCCACGCTGGGACAAGTAGCAGCGCGGGATAGAACGGGAAGAAGAAGGTGATAGGCAATCCGACCAGAAAGACTGGATAGACGATTACCATAGGATCGTTACGCAACATGCGCACCAGGCTGGAGTTATGCTTGCGGTGAAGCCGGACGCGCGCTTGGCCATATACGTAGGAACGTCGTAGCTGGCGCCGTCCTTTCCCCCAATCGTGACGCACGACGGCATCTGGGACGCTCCGGCACCGGTAACCCATACCTATAACGCGCCAGCTGAAGTCAACATCAGATCCGTAGGCGAACGCTTCGTCGAAGCCGCCGACCGCCTCAAAGACCTCAGGATGAAAGGCGAGATTTCCGGTGGAGAACTCTTCCACGTATCTGGCCTCCAGCGCTTGCTGCGCCCGGCGACTATACAGTTTAGTGCCTGAGGAAGCAGCGAGGGTCAGTCCGAAGGTGATCTTTTCGTTCCCCAGCAACGGTTCGACAAGGCGGGCCAGCCAGCTTTCCTCCGGCTGGCAGCCAGCATCCGTGAAAACGATGATACCGCCGCGAGCCAGCCGTACACCCTCGTTTCGCTGGTGCGGGATTGTGACATGCACACCTAGCGGGCGGGCAAACTGTATCCACCTGACATGCTCCTCGTGCTTTACCCTGATATTTTCAAGCCGCCCGTCGGATGCATCCACAACTACTATCTCGCAAGGCTCCTTGTGCGCCTGAGCTTGAGCTGAGACGGCAGTGAGAGTGCCATCGAGGCTCTGCTCATCCTTGCTGATAATGACGATGGAGACCAATGGAGCGCCTCCGGGGGGCGAATCGTTTTCAAGCACGGTGCAGCTCTCCGGCAAATTCAGTGGAAATGGGGTCGGCTGACCTAGCCTGAAGTCTCCGGGGCTGGGGTGAGCCGGTGAGAACAACTTCTCCCGCACGCCCGACATCCAGTACGACCGCGTGCCGGGTCCGGCGTATACCGAGGATGCTGAGGAAGAAGGTGCCGAGGATCATCTGGCAGCTCAAGATCAGCGCGGTCACCGATAGCACCACGATGCGGAGAGTGCTCTGGTAGCCGAGAGGGCCGAGTTGGCCGTCATGCCACTGTGTCGCAGCCACCACGAGGCCGACCACGCCCGCCGAGCCGAGCGCGCCGCCTACGAGCAGCCCGCGCTCCAGTGAGCAGGCGCCCAGGAAACTGGTAATCCTCGACCGCTGCGGGAGGAATCCTTCTGCGCTCGCGTAGACGTGCGTGAACAGGCCGAACAGGACAGCCTGGAATCCGATGACGATCATCGCGGAAGCGAGGACCAGGGTACTGAGGCCGAAAGACACGGCCCCGAGCACGAGTGGTGCTGGTGTCACCAGTGCGGCGGTGAGAGCGCCGAGCGCAAGCAGAACCGAACCTGGAATCAGGAATAGCCACCGAGGGCTGAAGAGGAGCAGAAACCGGAGGTGCCGCCAACCGTCACGCCAGCTGCGGAGATGGGGAGGGCGGCTACGGCCGTCGGGGGACAGCGTGGTGGGAACCTCTTCGACCCGCTGTCCCGCAAGGGTGGCCTTGACAACCATCTCGCTGGCGAACTCCATGCCCGAGGCCTGGAGCCCTAGAGACAGGACACTGTCCCGGCGGAAGCCCCGGAGTCCGCAGTGAAAATCACGGATATTGTTCCTGAAGAAAAGCCGCCCGATGAAGCTTAGTGCTGGGTTACCAAGATATCGATGAAGTGAAGGCATGGCTCCTGGGGCGATTCCACCCTTGAAACGGTTACCGATGACGAGATCGGCTCCGGCGCGGAGAGAATCGAGGAAGGGCATAAGTGCACTGAAGTCATAGCTATCATCGGAGTCGCCCATGATCACATACTTGCCTTGTGCCGTGGCAATGCCTCCAAGCAAGGCGTTACCGTAGCCCCTCTCCCGGACAGAGATTACCTTTGCTCCGGCTTCCGCGGCTAGCTGCTGACTGCCATCGGTGCTGCCATTGTCAGCGACGATGACCTCACCGTCGATCGAGTGCGTGACGAGAAATCCCACAGCGTTTCTGACGCAGGTGGCCACGGTCTCAGCCTCATTGAGGCATGGCATGACTACCGTGAGTTCCAATTTATCCCCCCTTGATCTAACGGGCTGACTTTCGCTGGGAGGACTGCGGCGTAAGGCAGTCGCAGCGTAAGCTTGGTTAACTAGCATGTGGCAGGCCGTTCAAGGTGTAGATCTCTTGTAGCTCTTCATGCCTTGATGGAACGCGCGGAAGGCTGAGGGACCTTCGAGGCGCCAGTCTTGGATAGCTACTGCGTCGAACCACACGAAGCCGAGCAGTCCATAGCTGCGGATACCTGCGAAAAGGTCGGGGATCTTTGCCGTTTGGCCAGCAATGCGCCCTGCACCAGTTTCCGCTATGAGAATAGGATCTTTCGTAATTGCCTTTACAGCCTTGATTGTCGGCCCGAACAGAGGTGCGAAGCTCCAGGAAGACTTGAAGTAGTAACCATCTATGCCCACCCATGTCACATACGAGCTGCCAGGCCACCATGGGGCGGGTGGCCGAATGCCACCGTGCGGATCAACGATGTTGATCGTCCACAGCCAGGTCGCATTGGTGGCTCCGCGGGCACGGAACAGAGTGACGATGTGCCGCCAGGCAGCCACGAACGTCTGCGGCGATGTATGCCTGTAACCCCAGGAGAACCACCACCCGTTCATCTCATGGCCGAATCCCACGATCACCGGGTGATGGTAAGAACGGACAGCGTCTGCAAATGAGCGCAGGTAGGTGTCATATGCTCCGGACGCTATCGCGGCAAGACTGACGTTGGCCGGGTTCATTTGCACCAGAGGAGTAGCGCCATGCCTCGCCGCTGTTCTGGCGAAACCGCCCTGGAACGGCTCTCCCCATGAGCTGTAGTACGACGCTACGTCCGGTTGCGTTCCGATCTCCTGTGAGAACTGATCTACGCCGGCATACGAAGTCGGCGCACCGCGTACGTAAACGCCTACGTAACGAACGGGCCCCAGGTGGACTGGCGGGCTCGGAGTACTCGTCAGGCGAACCGCGGCGAGCGCGACGGCAACCGAAAGGACCAATACAACGCATATAAGGAGGATGAGATGGGCCCTGATCCAGGTCGGCTTCGGACGGCCGCCCGGCTGTACTGCATGTTTAAGGTGTTGCTGCGTCACGCCAGGGTTCCTTTTCGGATAAGGCGGGGTTCACCATCGGGAGCCATGTCCGATTCCGCCCGAAGCGGGACTCGGCACACGGTTGGTGCGTGGCCGGTGGTGGTCATTGTGGTGCCTTGTAGCGGTAGATGATGTAGGTGCCGTGGGTGCCGTAGGGGATGACCTGGGCGATGCGGTAGTGGTGGTTGCGGGCCAGGTCGGTGCGGATGGTGTGGTCCAGGGTG
>Ga0208589_1000619_pt1 | contig 16389 bp, 20 predicted proteins | sample NGESurshal092012_2_FD_184486 | JGI IMG/M metagenome (GOLD analysis project Ga0208589, IMG submission 184486) | Arctic peat soil microbial communities from Barrow, Alaska - NGEE Surface sample F53-2 shallow-092012 (SPAdes) | ecosystem: Environmental > Terrestrial > Soil > Wetlands > Peat ... | reverse complement strand
CTGGTCGATCGCGTTCACCACGAGGCGCCCCGCTCAGCGACCAGGGCACCCAGCTGGGCCAGGTCCCGTTCCGCGTGATGCTGGCGCAGGTACACGGTCAGGTCGGCGACCCGGCGGCCGTGCGCCTCGTCGTGGCCCAGTGGCCCGGCCCCGAGCGCCCGGCCGACTCGCTCCATCACCTCGGTGGCGGCCGCCTCGACCTGGGACCGGACCCGGAGGGCACGGGCGGGCCCGGCGCCGGCTAGGTCGCCCGGGTCGGCGTCGATTTCGTCCGCGGCCTGGTCCAGCGCAGTCCGGGCGCTGGTCAGCGCGATGTCAGCCGCCCCCAGATGCGCCAGGGCGTGCGGGCCCACGTCGCGGCGGCGGGCCGACGTGAGCAGGGTGTCCGCGACGGCGCGGGCGCCGCCGTACCAGCAGGCCGCCACGCCCACACCGCCGTGCGTGAAGCCGGGGCGCGCGGTATAGCCGCCGGGCGGCCCGACCGGCTCGGCGGGCACGTCGTCGAACCGGATGTCGAGGGTGTCACTGCCCGCCATCCCGGTGGCCGGCCAGCTGCCCGGCACCGGGGACAGGCCTGCGGTGCCCACGGCGAACAGCCGGATCCCGTCCGGCGCGGCCGCGGTGACCAGCGCGTCTGTGAGGGCCCGCGCGCCAGAGCAGTACTGCTTGAGACCGGTGACCCGCCAGCCCCGGGCCTCGCGGGCCGCGGTCAGGCCGCGGCCCGGGGGCTGTGCGGCCCAGACCCCCCACCGGCTGCCCGGCTCGGGTGGCGGGCCGCCCAGCTCGGCCAGGATCGCGACCGCGTCGGCGTGCCCCTCACCCAGCCGGACCAGGGACAGGTCCTCGGCGGCCAGGTCGGCCAGGCCGGCCCAGCGTTCCCGGGTCCGCCCGCTGCCCGGCACCGGCAGGTCGAGCCGCCCCGTCTGCACCGCCGCCGCAAAGGCGGCCGCGGCCACGCGCCACGCGGGCGGGTCATCCATGTCCACCTCACCCCGCGCTGTCTCGATGCTTGTCATCGTCTGCGGTGCTCCTTTCCCAGGCCACGGGACCCGCTGGCCGGTCGCGGGGCCTCCACCGCTACCCGCGGCGGCCTGGTCCATACCGGTTTGGCCGGGAGTTTCACGGAAAGCAGCCGCCCCATGCGTCCCATCTCCCAGCTCGAACAGGCCACTGCCCTGGATCGCGTCGTCGCGCCCGGCCAGCGGATAGCACGGGCGTTGCGGCCCGGACCGGTGCGCGACGCGCTGCACGGCGTGTGGCTGGGGCACCCGTTGCACCCGGTGCTGGCCCAGGCGCCGGTCGGGGCCTGGATGTCCGCGGCGGTGCTGGACGCGGGGAGCTCCACGGAAGGCGAAGCCCAGCGACGGCGGCTCGTCGCGTTCGGCCTGATGACCGCCGCGGCGGCCGCGCTGGCCGGGGCGGCGGACTGGTCCGAGCAGCATGAGCAGCAAATGCGGGTGGGGGTGGTGCACGCAGCCGCCAACGTCACCGGTGGCCTGCTCGGCGGGCACATCTCGTTCCGCCTCTCAGGCGGGGCCAACCAGGCGGAACCCGTTCCCCACCTCGTCGAGCCAGGCTGGCATGACCTGATGCCCGCGGCCGGCCTGCCGGACGGCGACCCGGTCAAGGCGATGCTGGGCGACGTGCCGCTGGTGGTGATCTGGGACGGAAGCGCCATGCACGTGCTGGCTGGCCGGTGCAGCCACCTGTCGGGGCCGCTCTTCGAGGGTGAGGTGGACGGGGGGTGCCTGATCTGCCCGTGGCACGGCACCGCGTTCCGGATCGCGGACGGCTCGGTGGCCCGCGGCCCCGCGACCGCGCCGCAGCCGGTGCTGCGCACCCGGATCCGCGACGGCGTCATCCAGGTCTGCCTGCCCGATGCGGGCTGAGCGCCGGAAGGCACCCGGGTGCCCGTTTAAGCCGCCACCTGCGGGTGGCGCTAGGGCCAGCATCGGATCCGGAGAAAAGCCATGACCCTGCCCTCTAGTCAGCAGCACGCGCTGGACGCGATCGACGACAACCTCCAGACGGCGGAGCCCCGGCTCGCCACGATGTTCGGCGTCTTCACCGACCTCACCCGGCAGGAAGCCATGCCGGTGGTGGAAACCCTGCCGCCGGAGTCGTGGTGGACCTGGCACCCGCTGCCCGGCCGCCGCCGGCCCGGGCGGCGCCGTCCGTCCTCAGGACGGCCCGGGCCCGGGGCGGCGGATGGGCCGGATCGTGCTGGTCCCGCTGCTGCTGATCGCGGCTTTGAGCGTGGTGGTCGTGAGCCTGGCCGGCAGCGGAGCAGCCGGGCGGCGCGGCTGCGGCCAGGCGGTAGCCGGCTACTTCCCCGGGCTGGTGCCACCGCGGGGCTTGGGCTTGTCCCGCGCTGGTTCGCCACCGCGGCGGGTCCCTTCCTGACGGCCGTCGTCGTGGTGGCTTGCGGGCAGCGGTTCATCCCGGGCCTGGTTGGTGCTGGGCTGGTAGCCGGTGCCGGCCTCGAACTCGTCCTTGTCCTGCTCGGGCCGGCGGTTGCCGCCAGCCTGGCTGCGACCGCCCTTACCAGTGCTGCTCTCACTCATGATCGTGGCTCCTTCCTGGTGCCGCAGGGCGCTGGCGCACCCGTTCCCGGCACCAGAGGCTGCTACCCGTCTGGGCGGCATCCTCACCTCAGTCCGGAGCTGCGGCCCGGGGCGGGATCTGCCCCGGCGGGGAATGTGTGAAGGGAGCGCGGCTGGGCAGCCTAGAGCCCCACAGCCCTGCCGCTCCCCGCCGGCCTCCGGTCAGCCCGGCAGTGCCTTCAAGGAGGATCGGCGACGTGACGCGCGGCGACCTGGGCGAGCGACGCACGGGCGCCCCCGGCTTCCCAGACCAGCCGGAGAACGGCGCCAGCGAACCGGCCGTCGCCACCGACGACGCGCTGCTCGATCAGAGCGCGGCGCTGAGCAGCCCCAGCGGGGACACCGCGGGCGACCCGGCCGGCCATGGGAACGCCGCGGGCGGCGATCCCGCGGAGGCCGGTCCGGCCCCCGAGGCATCCGACCACATGCAGCAGGCGGTCGAGGCGGCCGCCGCGATCGCCGAGGAAACCGGCGGCCTGGGGCGGCTCGGCCGTCCCATGAACCGGCGCTCCCCGTTCTTCGTCGGCATGGCCGCCGCAGCCGGGGTGGCGGTCACCTACGGCCTGGTGGAGCTGCTGATCAGGGCGCGCTCGGTGCTCGTCCTCATCGGCCTGGCCCTGTTCATCGCGGCCGGGCTCGATCCCGCGGTGAACTGGCTGACCCGCCGCCGTCTGCCCCGCTGGACCGCGGTGATCGTGATCCTGCTCGTCGTGGCCGCGGTCGTCGCCGGCTTCGTGGCCTCGGCCGTCCCGCCGCTCACCGCCCAGGTCACCGCCCTGGTTCACGAGCTGCCGCACTACGTGACCACGCTCAAGGATCACAACTCCGAGCTCGGCAAGCTGAACTCGCGGTTCCAGATCGAGCAGCGCCTGTCCAAGCTCCTGTCCAGTAAGGGCACCGCGCTGGTTGGCGGCGTGCTCGGGGCCGGCGCGCTCGTGCTCAGCGCGGCCAGCTCGGTGCTGGTCGTCATCGTGCTGGTGGTCTACTTCCTGGCCGCGATGCCGCGGATCAAGCTGTTCCTGTACCGGCTGGCCCCACAGTCCCGGCGGTCGCGGGTCATCCTGATCGGCGATGAGATCTTCGTCAAGGTCGGCGGCTACATGCTGGGTAACTTCCTGACGTCGGTGATCGCCGGGGCTGGCACCTGGGCCTGGCTGCAGATCTTCGGGGTCCCCTACGCTCTGCTGCTGGCGCTCCTGGTGGCCCTGCTCGACCTGATCCCGGTCATCGGGTCCACGGTGGGCGGCGCGATCGTGTCGCTGGTGGCCCTGACCGTGTCCCTCCCGGTGGCCATCGCCACCCTTGCTTTTTACATCGCGTACCGCCTGGCGGAGGATTACCTCATAGTGCCGAGGATCATGGGGCGGACGGTGGAGGTGCCGGCGGTGGTGACAGTGGTGGCGGTCCTGCTCGGCGGGGCGCTGATGGGCCTCATCGGGGCCCTGGTTGCGATCCCCGCCGCGGCGGCGCTCCGCCTCCTGCTGAACGAAGTCACCTTCCGCAGACTGGACCGCAGCTGACTGGACCGCAGGAGCAGCCACCGGGGGACGAGCCGCAGGGCGGGGGCGCTCCCCCGGTGCCGCGCTGGGTGCACGCGAGCTGGCTGCGGGCCGCCAAGCGGCCGATCCGCCGGATCGTCCTGCTGTTCATCCTGGCCCTGATCATCGAGTACCTGGTCATCCCGGAACTGGTCGGCGCGAGCAAGAACCTGTACCTACTCGGCCGGGTGAGCATCCCCTGGATGATCGCCGGGCTGGTCCTCGAAGGTCTCTCGCTGTTCTGCTACGCGCTGCTGACCCGGGAACTGCTGCCCCCGGAGGGCAGGCCGGGCATCTCCCGGCTGTTCCGGATCGACCTGGCCGCGGCAGCGGTGGCGCACATGATCCCGGCGGGGACCATCGGGAGCGCGGGTGTTGGCTACTCGCTCTTCACCTCGGAGGGACTGGACGGGACCGACGTCGGCGTGATGATGGCCACCAAAGGCATGGGCTCCACCATCGTGCTGAACGTCCTGCTCTGGCTGTCGCTGGTCATCTCCATCCCGCTGTCCGGGTTCCGGGCCATCTACGCGACGGTGGCCATCGTGGGCGCGGTGCTGCTGGCCCTGATCGCCGCGCTGATCATCGGGCTCACCCGCGGCGCCCCGCGCGCCGGGCGCATCCTGCACACGGTCGGCGACAAGATCCCCGGCGTCGGCGGGGACCGGCTGGAGAAGATCGTGCTCCAGGCGGACGAGTCGCTGCGCCGGCTGGCCAGCAACCGGCCGGTCATGGTCGGGTCGCTGAGCTGGGCGTCGCTCAACTGGCTGCTCGACGCGGCGTCGCTGTGGTGTTTCATCGCCGCGTTCGGCAGCTTCACCAACCCGGTGGGGCTGTTTGCCGCCTACGGCATCGCGAACGTGCTCGGCGCCATCCCGATCACCCCGGCGGGGCTGGGTGTCATCGACTCGGTGACCCCTGTGCTGCTGGTCAGCTTCGGCCTGACCCGCAGCGTGGCCACGCTGGGCGTGCTGGCCTGGCGGCTGGTGAACTTCTGGCTGCCCATTCCGACCGGGGTCGCGTCGTATATCTCCCTCAAGGTGCCGCGGGGCTCCAACTGGGCGGAGATACGCCGGGCGCTGGCCGACATGTTCGGGCACAACCGGTCCGACGGCGACGAGGGTGACGGCGCGGAGGGTGGTGACGGGGCCGGGCCCGCTGACATTACAGGGCACAGCGGCAACGGCGGCGACAACGGCGGAGGCGGCGGAGGCGAGGACCAGGGGACGGGTTCGCCCGCGGAAGAGGACCACGCCAGCGACCGCGCCTGACCGCCCGCCCGCCCGGACCGGCTCAGAGCTGGCGGCGCATAAACGCTGATCACCGCCGGGGAAGCTTGACCACCGACACGAAGAACTCGTCGATCTGCCGGACAGCCGCGATGAACTGGTCCACGTCCACCGGCTTCGTCACGTACGCGTTGGCGTGCAGCTTGTAGCTGCGCAGGATGTCCTCCTCGGAGGAGGAAGTGGTCAGGATGACCACCGGCACGTGGGCGAGCTCGGGGTCGGACTTGATCTGCTCCAGGATCTGCCGCCCGTCGTACTTGGGCAGGTTGAGGTCGAGCAGGATCAGGTCGGCGGGCGGCGCTTCGACGTGCGCGCCGCGGCGGTACAGGAAGTCGAGCGCCTCTTCCCCGTCCCGGGCCACGTGCAGCCGGTTGCGGATCTTGTTGTCCTCGAAGGCTTCCCGGGTCATCAGCTCGTCGCCGGGGTCATCCTCGACCAGCAGGACTTCGATCTGTTCCAGGTCGCACATGGGCTGTTCCTTTGGGGAGGGTGAGGGTGCCGATGACTTCGGGACGGCCGGGGGGGCTATCGGGGGTGGCGGCGGGGCCGGGCGGGGACAGCGTGAAGTACATGCGCGTCCCCCCCGAGTAGGTAGTGTCCAGGAACATCTGGCCGCCGTGCTGCTCAACGATCCGCTTGCAGAGCGCGAGGCCGATCCCGGTGCCCGGATAGGCGTCCCGCGCGTGCAGCCGCTGGAAGATAATGAAGATCTTCTCGGCGAACTCGGCCGGGACGCCGATGCCGTTGTCGGCCACGCCGATCTGCCATCGCCCGTCCGGCTGCTCGTCCGCGGTGATCCGGATCACCGGGCCGCGGTCCGCGAGGCCCGCATGCCGCTGTCCGCGAGCAGTTCCTCGACCAGCAGGACGTCACCCGCGTCGTCCTCGACCAGAAGGATCGTGTCCGGGTCACCCAGCCACCCGAAGCGGGCCGAGTCCACCCCGGCCCTCTCCTGCGGGGGGCCGGCCTGCGGGGGGCCGGCCTGCGGAGGGCCGGCCGGGCCTCGCGGAGCGGGCACGCCGGTCCGGGTCGGCATGCTCACTGCGCGCCTGCGGGACGTAGCCTCAACCAACGCTCCTTACGACAGACCGCCAGCCCCGAGTCCGGGGCCAGCGGCTTCCGCGCTCCCTGTTCCGCGACAGGATAATGTCGCAAAACACCAGAAACTTCCGTTTTCATGTCGTCCGGCACCCCGGTAATACCCAAATCCGCGGCACGGATGGGCCGTGCCACGGAAGTGGGGTGGGGCACCGTCCACTCAGGTCGCGGCGAGCCTGCCCTCCGCGCCCTCCGCCGGGCCGGTGATGCGCTGCCGCAGGAAGGTGAGCGCGTGGGCGAGGAGCCGGGAGACGTGCATCTGCGAGATACCCAGGGTACGGCCGATCTCGGCCTGGGTCATGTCCCCGTAGAAGCGCATCAGCAGGATCCGCTGCTCCCGCCGGGGCAGCTCCTCCCAGTGCACGGCTAGCGCCTCCATCGACAGGGTGTGCTCCATCTGCGGGTCGTCGCCGCCGAGCAGGTCGGCCAGGCTGGCCGTGTCGGGCTGGCCGGACAGCGGGGCATCGAGCGAGGCCGGCTGCAGGAGCATGTCGGCACCACGCGCCTCCCGGACGTCAGCCTCGGTGATTCCCAGGTCCCCGGCGAGTTCGGCGTCGCTGGGCGCGCGGCCGAGCTCCTGGGTGAGCTCGCGGGCCGTCTCGCGCAGCGCCAGCAGCCGCTCCTGCACCGGCCGCTCGATGTGCACCTGCCACCGCTTGTCGCGGAAGTAGCGCTTGATCTCCCCCGTGATGCAAGGCTGGGCGTAGGCGGCCAGGTTCCGGCCGACCTCGGGGTCGTAGTTGTTGATCGCTTTGAGCAGGCCGACGTAGCCGACCTGGATCAGGTCCTCAGTCGGTTCCGGGCTGCGCCGGTAGCGGTTCGCGCAGGCGCGGACCAGGCCCCGGTAGCGACCCACCAGAACCTCGCGCGCCGTTTCCCGGCGCGGGCTGTCGGGCGGCCAGGACTGGATTTCGCGTAGCAGGTCGTCGTCGTCTAGCTGTTCAAGCTCGCTCGCAGCTGCGTCAGCGGGCCGGCCCATGGTCCGGGGCGGAGGTGCCGCAGCTGCTTCATCTGCGGCAAGTATTTCCATGGTGCAAGCTTCTCATGGCTGTGCCGCATAAAGCAAATGTTTACATCTGGAATATTCCGCCGCTGTCGGCGGCCACCTCACCGAGGCCGCGCACCAGGGCCTCGCGGCCTTCCGGCGTCATGGCCTGGAGCATGTCGGCCAGGGCCGCCCGCCGCTGGTCGCGCACCCAGCCGGCGAGCCGCCGGCCCGACTCGGTGAGCAGCAGCACGATCTCCCGGCGGCTTTCCTCTGCCCGGTCCCGGGTCAGCAGTCCCGCGATCTCCATCCGGTCACACAGCCTGCTGGTGGCCGACGCAGAGGCCCCCACCTGGGTCGCCAGCCGGTTGAGGTTGAGGCTTCCGGACCGGTCGATGATCAGCAGGGCCCGCAGCTGGGCAGGCGGCACGGAGGAGCCGATCTTTTCCACGGCGCGCTCCGCCACCTCGATCAGGGCAACCAGTCCCCGCTCGGCGGTACTCACCTCGAGCTGCTCATCCCTGGAACCCCGGAACATGTCGTATCCCATCAGGATCACCACCGGCCCAGCACCCCGGCCCGCCTGTGATACCGGCGGAGAGCCTATCAGCGCTGACAACGCTCATATAGGACCTAACGTGCTCACCCCTGTCGCAGCCGGGGCAGTACCTGACTGCCGTAGAACTCGAAGAAACCGTCGGCATCGGGTCCGGCCTGGCCGATGTACACCTCGTCGAAGCCCGCGTCGCGGTAGGCCTGGATGCCGGCCAGGTGCACCGCGGGGTCAGGGCCGCACGGAGCGCTGATCATGTCCTCGGTGACGAGTTCGGCCAGCTGGCCGAACTGGCGCGGCAGGGGCAGCAACTGGAGGGCCTCGCCAGGAATCTCATCGGTCGGCCATAGCCGGTGCATGGTCTTCCTGGCCTGCGCCTCGTCCGCACCCCAGCACACCTTGAGACCGCCCTGGACCGGCCGGTCACCACTTGACCGCCTTCTTACCGAACCCCGACATGTAGATCCCCGGCGGGGTCTGCGGAAGCGAGTACAGGCGGGCGGTGTCCACCGTGTAGTGCCGGCCCGCATGACTGATCAGCTGCCCGCTGAACAGGTCCCTCATCACGGATACGGCTTCCTCGAGCATCTCCAGCCGCTCCTCGGCCGACGGCCAGCGCTGCCCGAGGATGTGCTCGTTGAGGTCTTCGCCGCTGCCGACCCCGAGGGTGAAACCACCCCAGTGAGCAGCGCAGCGGTCGCCGCGGCCTGCGCGACCGTCGCGGGAGGCTGGCGGATGAGGGGGCACGTCACCGCTGTAGTGATGGGCAGCGAGGTGACCTGGGACAACGCTCCGATCACCGACCACACGTGCCCGCTCTGGCCCTGCTCGTCGAGCCAGGGATGGAAGTGGTCGGAAATCCACAGCGCCTCGAAGCCGGCTTCCTCGGCCAGCTTGGCCTGCCGGACAAGCTCTTGCGGGGGTGCTCTTCCGAGGACAGGAAATAACCGTACCGGGTGGTCATCGCCACCGTCCTTCCTGGCCGAGTTGCTCGCTGTGCCGTGCTCTTGGGAAAGCCTTGGGGCCGGCACTACCCGTGCGCCGACCGGCTACACCCCTGGCGGGGCTGCGGTAAGCGGAGCTCCGGTAAATAGTCGCGGATGGCAAGTGTTTCTCAGTACAATATTTTTCTTGTGGAGACGCCCCGCCTGCCCGCGCCCTCAGCGTCCCTGACGGCTGATGACCCAGTGGGTAGCGGCTCAATGGGTAGTGACCCGGCGGGCGCCCTGGAATTCGCGGAGCAGGTCGAAGCGCTGCAAGCCGCGACCCGGGTACTGGCTGGGGTGGCGCTGCGCAGCCTGGACGCTCTCAGCGGCGTGATCACGCTGCCCCAGTTCCGGATGCTGGCCGTCCTGGCTGAACTCGGCTGTACCCGGTCGGCCCGGGTGGCCCGGGCCCTCGGCCTGGACGCGTCCACGGTGACCAGGCTGGCGGACCGCCTGGTCGCCGCGGGCCATGTGGCCCGGGGCAGCGACCCGCGGCACCGCAGCGTGGTGACGCTGGAACTCACCCCCAGCGGGCAGAGCCTGGTCGCCGCCGTGTCCGGGTGGCGGCACCGCGAGCTGAGCCGCATCGTCGCCGAACTCCCGCCGGCCACCCGGGACCAGCTCACCAGCGTCCTGAGCCAGCTGATCACGGCGGCCGGGGAAGGGTACGGCCTGGCCGCCGGGCCCCTGCTCCCGCTCTAGGCCGGGCCCGCCGGTCAGACCGTTTGGGCCGGTCGGGCTGGGGTAGCCGACGGCCGAGCCGGCGGATGAGGAGAGCATGACGACTGACGACCCGGGCGCAGCCGACGAGTTTCCCCCGCATGTACTGCGCGAGTACGCGCTGGTGGCGGACGGGGAACGGGGCGCGCTGATCGGCCCTCGCGGAGACTTCGCCTGGCTGTGCGCCCCGCAATGGGACTCCGACGCGGTGTTCTCCTGCCTGATTGGCGGGCGCGGTGTCTATGCCGTGACCCCGGAGGAACGCTTCGTGTGGGGCGGGTACTACGAGGGGGGTTCCCTCATCTGGCGCAGCCGCTGGATTACCAGCAGCGGTTTTACCGAGTGCCGCGAGGCCCTGGCCTACCCAGGTGACCCGCACACCACGGTGGTGCTGCGCCGGGTCGTGGCCCTGGACGGTCCCGCGCGGGTCAGGGTAGTCCTCGACGTGCGGGCCGGCTTCGGGCGGTACCGGATGACCCAGCTCAAGCAGTCTCACGGGATATGGACGGCCCGCAGCGGCCCGCTCCAGGTGCGCTGGTCGGGGGGCGCGGACGCGTCGGTGCGCCCGGACGGTGCTCTGGAACTGCACCTGGCCCTGGCCGCGGGCGCCCAGCACGATCTGGTGCTGGAGATATCGGACCAGGCCCTGCCGCGGGTTCCGGTGCAGGCCCGCGAGGCGTGGCAGGCTACCGAGTCATCCTGGGAAGCGGCCGTCCCGGAACTGGGCCCGAGCCTGGCCACCGCGGACAGCCGGCACAGCTACGCGGTGCTGGCCGGGCTGACCAGCCACCGCGGCGGCATGGTCGCCGCAGCCACCATGTCACTGCCGGAGCGCTCCAAGGCCGGACGGAACTACGACTACCGCTACGTGTGGATCCGGGACCAGTGCTATACCGGGCAGGCGATAGCCGCCGACGGCCCGCACCGCCTGCTCGACGACGCCGTATCCTTCGTGGCCGAGCGCATCCTGGCCGACGGCCCCGACCTCAAGCCGGCCTACACCGTGGCCTGCGGGCCGGTGCCCGGGGAGGAGTCGCTTCCCCGCCTGACCGGCTACCCGGGCGGCGCGGACAAGATCGGGAACTGGGTCAACCGGCAGTTCCAGCTCGACGCGCTGGGCGAGGCACTCCAGCTCTTCGCGGCCGCGGCGGCCCACGATCACATGGATACCGTGCACTGGCAGGCCGCCGAGACGGCGGTGAAGGCCATCGAGAGCCGGTGGACCGAGCCGGACGCCGGGGTGTGGGAGCTCGACAACCATCGCTGGGCCCACTCCCGGCTCATGTGCGTCGGGGGGTTGCGGGCCATCGCCGCGGCCGGAACGGCCCCCGCCCAGGCCGCGGCCTGGGAGACGCTGGCCGATGCCATCCTGGCCGACGTGGCCGCGGATAGCGTGCACCCCAGCGGGCGGTGGCAGCGCGCTCCCGACGACGAGCGGGTGGACGCCGCCCTGCTGCTGGCCCCGATCCGCGGGGCGGTGCCCGCGGCCGACCCGCGCAGCCTGGCTACCCTCGAGGCGATCGCAGCCGACCTGGCCAGCGACGGCTACCTCTACCGGTACCGGCATGACCAGCGCCCGCTGCAAGAGTCCGAGGGCGCGTTCGTGCTCTGCGGGTTTCTCATGTCGCTGGCCACCCACCAGGTGGGCCGGACCGGTGAGGCCATCGGCTGGTTCGAGCGCAACCGCGCCGCCTGCGGGCCGCCCGCGCTGTTCACCGAGGAATTCGACAGCCACCAGCACCAGCTGCGCGGGAACCTGCCGCAGGCGTTCGTGCACGCGCTGATGTTCGAGGCGTCCGCCCGGCTGGCCCGCCCCTGGAACGCCGGCTGACCGCTGGCGGACCCGGCAACCGCCACGCCGGTCAGCTACGTATTCATCCAGGACAGCGCCGTCCGCCCAGGCCGGGCACCGCGGGCATCCTGGGCCCTGACTGCCACCCCGGGTTTCCCGCGGACAGGCCACTGGTCAGCGTATTCTTCATCCCGCCCCACTTGGCAGCAGGTGCGCCATACCCGCGCGAGGGAGGTAGATCCGTGAGGGCTGAGCCTTATCCCGCTTATGACAACGGGGTCTTGCGGATCGCCCAGACCAGCTCCCCCGCCGGGCTGGCCATCTCGGGGGAAATCGATGAGGCGACGTACCCCGCCCTGGTGACCTCACTGCATGAACTCGCCGAGGGACACCCGGAGGTGCAGATCGACCTCGGCGGGGTCAGCTACTGCGATCTGGCCGGGCTGCGGGCGATCGTCCGGCTGGCCGAGGACGGCAGCACGGGTCCCGCGCGGCGCGTCCGGCTGCATAACGTCCCCTCGTACATCCGGGTGGTCCTCGCCATCACCGGCTGGGACGCGGTGCCCGGGCTGGACGTGGAGTCCTAGACCGGTCCCGGCCAGCGTGATCCCTGCGGCGAGCGGCGCCGCAGGTCATTGCGCACGTCGTGACCAAGCCGGCGGGCCTCCCGCCGGTTGAGCATCGCCCCGGCCGCGGCTCCGGTCAGCAGCGGTCCCAGGGACACGGCGCTGCGGCCGGCCCGGGCCAGCAGCCGCCGCTCCAGCTGCCTGCGCAGCGGCGAACCTACGGCCAGGGCCAGGCCTCCTGGCACCAGGGCCACCCCGCGCCGGTGTGCCCAGGCCACCACGTAGGCCAGCATGCGTTCCGGGGCCGTGCCCGCGGCGCGCATCCCGTAGACCTCGTGCAGCTCGGCGACCAGCTTGAGCTCGATCCCGACGAGCGCCAGGGTCTCGACCGCGACCTCGACCGGGGCGGTCGGCAGCGGCAGCAGCATGGCCGCGCCCACCCCCGCCCCCACCGCGGCGGCGGCCCGGGACGCGCCCTGGATCAGCTGGTCTGCGACCTCTTCCGGGCCGAGGCCGGGAAACTGCTCGCGGAGCTTCCGCTGATCCCGCACGGGAAGCCGGGGAGCCATCGCCAGCACCTGCGAGGTCAGCCACCGGCCTCCCGAGGCCGCCCCTGACCAGCCGGCCCGGCTGCCCCGGCGCGCGATCCGGGACGTCGCGGCCATCACCCGGCGGCGCCGGGACAAGGCGCTGCCCTCGCTGATCTCGCCAACCAGCTCGGCTACCTCGCCGGGCAGTTCAGCCTGGCCGGCCGGTTCGACGGCGCGTCCGTCACCTTCAGTGGTCTTGTCCACGTCATCCAGCTACCCCCGGCTGGACGGGCTACGCGGCAGATCGCCGGGGTTGTGATCGCACCGGGTTGTGATCGCACCGGGTTCCGCGGCCGCCCGGTTCTGCCGCCACCAGATTTCCCTGCCCCGGTTCCCGGGCGCCCGCGCGCAGCCGGGTAGGGATCCGGCCATGACACAGTTCGGGTACACGGCCCTGTGCGAGCAGGCCCCGGTCCGGCAGCTGGTGAGCGACCTGCAGGCGGCCGAGCAGGCCGGGTTCGACTTCTCAGCCATGTCCGACCACTACTTTCCCTGGCTCGAAGACCAGGGTCATTCCGGCTACGCGTGGGCGGTGCTCGGGGCCGCGGCGCAGGCCACGCACCGGCTGCCGCTGATGACGATGGTGACCTGCCCGACGTTCCGCTACCATCCCGCGGTCGTGGCCCAGAAGGCCGCGACCATCGGCGTGCTGTCCGGCGGCCGGTTCACGCTAGGACTGGGCGCGGGCGAGAACCTCAACGAGCACGTGGTCGGCGGCGGGTGGCCCAGCCCGCGGATCCGGCATGAGCGGCTGGCCGAGGCCATCCGGATCATCCGCCACCTGTTCACCGGCGACTACGTGAACTTCAGCGGACGGCACTTCCAGGTGGAGCGGGCCAGGCTGTACGACCTGCCGGACGCCCCGGTGCCGCTGGGCGTCGCGGCGTCCGGCCCGGAGTCGGCGCAGCTGGCCGCGGACCAGGGTGAGTGCCTGATCGCCAGCCAGCCAGACGCGTCGCTGATCAAGGATTTCAACCAGGCCGGCGGGGAGCGCAAGCCGAAGTACGGGCAGCTGGCGATCTGCTATGACCCCGACGAGCAGGCCGCCCGGGCCCGGGCCCGGCGGCTGTGGCGCTGGGCCGTGCCCGGCTGGCCGGTGCTGTCCGAGCTGCCTGAGCCCCGGGGATTCGACGCGGCGTCCCGCCATGTCCGCGACGAGGACATCGCCCGGCTGGTCCCCTGCGGCCCTGATCCGGCGGTGCACGTCGAGGCGGCCAGGCAGTTCACCGAGGCGGGCTTCACCCACCTGGCCCTGGTCCAGGTGGGCGCCGAGCAGCAGGGGCAGTTCATCGCCTGGGCGCAGGACACGCTGCTGCCGGCCCTCCGCGAGAACGGCTGACCGCCCGTCCTGCCCACGGGTGCGGGCGCGGGTCAGGCGGCCCGGCATCTGCGGCTGTTCCTCGCCCTCATTCCTGGCCCGGCGCGCGCGCCGGGCCAGGAATGCTCCCCCGGCGCCCGCCACCAGGCAGGCCACGCCGCCGACGGCGAGGCCACTGCGCGGGCCGGACAGGGCGATGATGACGCCGACCGCGGGTCCCCCGATCGGCGTCGTCCCCTGGAAGGCGACCTGCCAGAGCGCGATGACCCGGCCGCGCATGCCCGGATCCGCGCTGAGCTGGATGGTCGAGTTCCCGATCGCGATGAACGAGACACTGGCCCAGCCCACGAACAGGAGCGCCGCGTAGGCCAGGCCGATCACCGGGGAGAACGCGGTGACCAGGATGGCCACGCCGAACCCGGCCGGGGCGATGATCATCGGCCGCAGGCCGGTCCGGCCCCGGGCGGCGGTGAACAGGCCGCCGAGGACAGCGCCGATCCCCATAGCCGCGGTCATGAAGCCGTACGCTTCCGCACCGCCGTGGAACGTCCGCTGGGCCAGGACGGGGAGCGAGACCGGGAACTCGTAGGCGAGCAGGCCGACCAGGCTCATCATGGCCAGCGGGATGGCGATCGTGGGGGTACGGCGAGTTCAGCGTGACCGCGTTACGCAGTTCGTCCGGGCCGACCATCTCCCGGACGAACGCCTGGCGGGCGGAGTTCTCGAACGCGTTGTTCAGCCCCAGGATGACCGCGAGCAGACCGACCTCCCAGAAGCGGACCACCCCGGCGACGGTCAGCAGCCCGAGCACCAGGGCCTGCAGGCCCATCGCGATCTGCAGCACGACCATGAGCCGGCGCTTGTCCACCCGGTCGGCCACCACCCCGCCGTAGGGCGCGAGGAGCAGGATGGGCAGGGTCTGGAGGGCCAGCACGAAGCCCAGGTCGGTGCTGGAGTGGGTGAGGGTGAGCACCAGCCAGGACTGCGCGGTCATCTGCATCCAGGTCCCGGCGAGCGAGACTGACTGCCCGGTGAAGTAGAGCCGGTAGTTCGGGACCCTGAGGGAGGAGAAGGTGCTGCGCCAGAAGCCCCGGCGGGTCACGGCCGCCGATCCTTAAGGTCCCGGGCCAGCTGCTCAAGCACCGGCAGGGCCGCGTCGAGGATAGCCCGGTCGGCCGCGCCGAGGTGCTCGATCAGCTGGCTCAGCGCGTCCGTGCGCTCCGCCCTGATCCGCTCGTGCAGCCTGCGGCCGGCGGCAGTCACCTCGACGAGCGCGGCCCGCCGGTCGCGTGGATCGGGCCGCCGGGCCAGCAGCCCGGCGTCCTCCAGCCGCCACACCACCCGGGAGAGCATGGTCGGGTTCATGCCCTCCTCCTGGGCCAGCCAGGACAGGCCGACGGGCCCGTTGCGGGCGGTGGTGGCGAGCACAGTGGCCTCGGTCAGGGTCAGCTCCGCACCGACCCGGGTCGGCCGGATCCGCCGGGCCAGACGGCCGACCGCCGTGCGCAGCCGGGCGGCGGTCTCCGTCCGGGCCATCGCCTCGGCGTCGCCGGGGGCCCCGGCCTGGCCACCGGCACTCGTCACGGGCTGCACCCCTCGTCGTAATTACTTGCTATATGGCAAACACTTTAGCTGGTGGCCAGGCCCCCAGGGCCGGCCCGGGTGTGACCCTGCCGGGCGCGGGCATGGCAGGAGCAGGTGCCAGGGAGGTGACCAATGCCCGGAAAGCTCACGCCGTATCAGCGCAAGCGTGACTTCGCGCGCACGCCCGAGCCGTCCGGGGGGCCGGCCACCCGGCCGGCATCCGGCGCGCGGCGGTTCGTCGTGCAACGGCACCGGGCGCGGCGGCTGCACTATGACCTCCGCTTCGAGATCGACGGCGTCCTGGTCAGCTGGGCGGTCCCGCGGGGCCCCACGATGGACCCTGACGTGAAGCGCACCGCGATACACGTCGAGGACCATCCCCTCGAGTACCTCGACTTCGAGGGCGTGATCCCGCGGGGCGAGTACGGGGCGGGTGACGTGATCGTGTGGGACCGCGGCACCTGGGAGCCGCACGCCAGCGACGACCCGGCCGCCGCCGTGGCCGCCGGTGAGCTGCACGTGGACGTGCGCGGAGACAAGCTGAGCGGCCGGCTGATCCTGGTGCGCCGCGGCCGGGGCGGTTCGGGGGGCTCGGACGGGTCCGGCTCGGAGCAGTGGCTGCTGGTGCATAAGCACGACGAGTTCGCCGTCCCGGGCTGGGACCCGGAGGAGCACCCGGCGTCGGTGCTCAGCGGCCGCACCAATGACGAGGTCAAGGCCGATCCGGAGCGCATGTGGCGGCCGGACCTGCCCGCCGCGTCCGCGTC
>Ga0208589_1000618_pt1 | contig 16391 bp, 18 predicted proteins | sample NGESurshal092012_2_FD_184486 | JGI IMG/M metagenome (GOLD analysis project Ga0208589, IMG submission 184486) | Arctic peat soil microbial communities from Barrow, Alaska - NGEE Surface sample F53-2 shallow-092012 (SPAdes) | ecosystem: Environmental > Terrestrial > Soil > Wetlands > Peat ... | reverse complement strand
CGCACGGCGGCGCAGTAGCTTGTAGGATGGGGTAGAGCGCAGCGAAACCCATCGCCTTGCTGCGCGTCGTCGCGACATGATGGGTATCGCTTCGCTCCACCCATCCTACAGCTCGCGTCAGCGCCCCGGGCGAAGTTCCAGGCTCTCCAGTCCGGCGGCGACGTTGAGGCCGACCTGGCCTTGCACGCTGAGCGGCTGCAGCGCGATCGAATTGTCGGAACCGCCGACCAGCACATTGCCGCCGACGCCGACGCCGACCGAGGCGCTGCCCTGCGCGCCGGCGTAATTGCCCGAGAGATCGCCCGGCCCGAGCCGCGCGACCGGCGCATAGACGCCCCAGGCCAGCGCGGATTCCTGGGTGATGCCGAGATCGACGCCGACCTTGCGGATGGTCGCGACGTAGCGGTCTTCCGGCATGCCGTCGACGCGCAGCACGCAGCCGAGATTGGTGACGGAGCCGACGATGAAGCCGACGCTGGCGCCGCCGCGGCATTCGAGGACGCCGACCTGCACGCGCGGGATCGGCTGCGCGTCGGCAAACGAGCCGGCGAGCATGGCCGTGGTAATTGCGGCAAGGATGAATGAGCGACGCATGAAGAAATCTCCGGCTGATAAATGTGATGCGAGCCTAAGCTGTCGGTGTGCGCCATGCCCAATGGCGCTTCCACATCTATGACATAATAGCGGCGGAGTTGCCAGATTTAGCGTGTCGCAATTGTGTCCTTTAAACATTGAGGCACAAAAAAAGGCCCGCTCACGCGGGCCTTTCGATGAGAATTTTATTCGTCTTAGCCGTGGCGGCGATGGTGATGCCGGGTGTGATGGTGCCAGCGCGGAGCGAACGCCACCGGCTCGAGGTCGAGGCCCGCAATGCCGGCCGTGACGTTCAATCCGGTCTGGCCCTGCAGGCTGATCGGCTGCAGCGCGTAGGAATTGGCCGGACCGCCGACCAGGAAATTACCGCCGCCGCCGATGCCGATCGAGGCGTTGACGCCGACGCCGCCGTAGCTGCCGGCGAGTTCGCCACGTCCGAGCCGGTCGGTCGGCGCATTCACCGCCCAGGAGAACTGGGTCTGGTCGGTGACGCCGAGATCGAGACCGGCGCGGCGAACGGTGGCGACGTAAGGCTCAGGCCGCCGGCCTTCGCTTTCGAAGATGCACTGCAGGCTGGTGACCGAGCCGACCACGAAGCCGACATTCTGACCGCCATGGCACGACAGGATACCGGCACGTACCGGCGGCATGGCGTTGGCGCTCGCGATCGGCGCCAGCAGCGCTGCGATGGCAATGGAAAGTGTCGAGATTCGCATGGGATCAGGTCTCCGCGTACAGGTTGAACTTATGCGGCGGACAAGAAGGAAGCGCCGTGTTCAAAACAAGGCGCTTCGCAATGCAGACGTCAAAACATCAAAAGTTTATCGAATGTTGTAATTTGACACGCCTTGTTTCCGACGCGTTTCATACGCGCGCGACAACCCATCCTTCGAACTAAAGTCGAAAGATGGGCTCGCGCGAGAACGCTCTATCTCAAATTGCCGCAAAAGCGCTGGATGCGTTTGCAGGCGTCTTCGAGGTCGGAGGTCTTGGTGGCGTAGGAAATCCGGAACGCCGGCCCGAGCCCGAAGGCGGAACCCTGCACCACGGCGACGCCCTCGTTCTCCAGCAACTCGGTGACGAAATCCTCGTCGTTGCCGATCTTCTTGCCCGAAGGCGAAGTTTTGCCGATGGTGCCGGCACAGGACGGATAGACGTAGAACGCGCCCTCCGGCCGCGGGCACTCGATGCCGTTGGCCTGGTTGAGCATCGACACCGCCAGATCGCGCCGCTCCTTGAACACCTTGTTGTTCGCGGGAATGAAATCCTGCGGTCCGTTGAGCGCCTCGACCGACGCCCATTGCGCGATCGACGACGGGTTCGAGGTCGACTGCGACTGGATGGTCGCCATCGCCTTGATCAGTTCGGCGGGTCCGCCGGCGTAGCCGATGCGCCAGCCGGTCATGCAATAGGCCTTGGAGACGCCGTTCACGGTCAGCGTGCGCTCGTATAGTTTCGGCTCGACCTGCGCCGGCGTCGTGAACACGAAGTCGTCATAGACCAGGTGTTCGTACATGTCGTCGGTCATCACCCAGACGTGCGGATGCTTCACCAGCACGTCGGTGATCGCCTTCAATTCGCTGCGCGAATAGGCGGCGCCGGTCGGGTTCGACGGCGAACAGAGAATGATCCATTTGGTCTTCGGCGTGATGGCCTTCTCCAGCGCGTCGGGCTGGAGTTTAAAACCCTGCGCGGCCGTGCACACCACGGGCACCGGCTCGCCACCGGCGAGCGCCACCATTTCCGGATAGCTCACCCAATAGGGCGCGGGGATGATGACCTCGTCGCCCGGATTGATGGTGGCCATCAGCGCGTTGTAGAGCACCTGCTTGCCGCCGGTTCCGATGATCACCTGGTTCGGCTTGTAGGTCAGCCCGTTCTCGCGCTGGAACTTGGCGATCACCGCGTCCTTCAGCTCGGGAATACCGTCGACCGCGGTATATTTGGTCTTGCCGGACTCGATGGCGTGGATCGCCGCCAGCTTGATGTTGGCGGGCGTGTCGAAATCGGGCTCGCCGGCGCCGAGGCCGATGACGTTGCGGCCGGCCGCTTTCAGCGCCCGTGCTTTATCCGTGACCGCGATGGTGGCGGACGGCTTCACACGGTCGAGCGCGGCAGACAGAAACGGCATCGTCATCTCCTTGATAGATCTTTGACAGATCCTTGAAAGACCCTGGCAGGCGTCGTGAAATCAGCACTTTCACGACTCTTTTTCGGTGGGATCGACGCACCCTAGGCCTCGTCACGCTGCATCGCAAGAAGCTTGCGCCGAGGCGGCCAAACTTTAGGAAACGTTAAAACCGCGGCCTTAGGCTCACGCAACATTCGGAAAAATTCAGCGGCGAAATGACTCATTTCTGGCAAGCAAGCCTTGAGCCCACCCCCGGGCTGTCACCCTGGCAAGCGCTGCGGAGCGGCCGCTGGCTGACTGCGGACCGGGCGCGCGCCTATAGCCTCATCCTGCTGGCGTTGTATGCCATCGCCATGATCGGCTGGATCGCACTGTCGGGCGGCATGATCGACCGCAACGGCAAGCCGATCGGCACCGATTTTTCGAGCTTCTACGCCGCCGGCTCGATGGCGCTCGAGGGCCACGCCGTCGCTGTCTATGACATGGCCGCGCATTACGCTCGCGAGCAGCAGATTTTTGGCGCCGCCATCCCCTATTATGGCTGGCTGTATCCGCCGATCTTCCTGCTGGTCGCGGTGCCGCTGGCGCTGCTGCCCTATTCCATGGCCCTGATCGTGTGGCAGGGCGCGAGCTTTGCGCTCTATCTCGCGGTGATCGCCGCGATCCTTGCAAGGCTGCGGCGCGAGAGCGGCCCGGTCGCGCGGCTCTGGCTGCCGGTGGCCGCCGCGTTTCCCGCAATCTTCATCAATCTCGGCCACGGCCAGAACGGCTTTCTCAGTGCGGGATTGCTCGGCGCGGCGCTATTGTCATTGCCGCGACGGCCGCTGCTCTCCGGCATCCTGTTCGGCCTGCTCGCCTACAAGCCGCAATTCGGCCTGCTGATCCCGGTCGCGTTGCTCGTGGCAGGGCAATGGCGCGCGATGATATCGGCGGGCTTGACCGTGATGGCGCTGATGGCCGTAACCACCCTGGCCTTCGGCAGCGATATCTGGTGGACGTTCGCGGCATCCACCGAGACCGCGCGCAAATTGCTGCTCGAGCAGGGCGACGTCGGCTTCGAGAAACTGCAAAGCGTGTTCGCCGCGATCCGAATGTGGGGCGGCGGCATCCCGCTGGCTTATCTGGTGCAGGGCGCGGCCTCGTTCGCAACCATTTGCGGCGTGGCGTGGATGTGGCGCGCCTCCGAGGACCGCGAGCTGAAGGCCGCGCTATTGATGATCGCAACGCTGCTGGCCTCGCCGCACACGCTCGATTACGACCTGACCATCCTCGGGCCGGCCATCGCATTCTTCGTTGCCTCAAGCCGGTCGCGCGGTTTCCGCGATTTCGACATCAGCCTGCTGGCGGCGGCCTGGATCACGCCGCTGGTCGCGCGCGGCATCGCTGGCCTGACCGGCATTCCGCTCGGCCTGATCGCGATCGTGGCGCTGTATGCGCTGACGATGCGGCATGCGCTGCGCGACCGCGCCACAGCGGCGACCGGCTCACCGCGAATCGCGCAAGCGTGATCTGACGTGTCCGTTTGTGTCGGAATGAACCGCAGCAAAACATTTCCCGCGATTGCAGTGCGGTAGGGAATTTCGACTTTTTCCATTCGCGGGCCCTTGCGAGCCATCCGCATCGGCATCATTGTTTAGCCGCGTTACGGGGTGACAAGGGCGGCTGCCGGTGTTGCCTTGCGCGCGCGGCACATCTCCCGGTTGAGAAGCGTCATCTCCGATCAAAAGAGCCCCGAAAGAGCCCCAAAAGCCTTATGTACAGACTCTATTCGATGCAACGCTCCGGCAACAGCTACAAGGTCCGCCTTGCGCTGGCGCTGCTCAATGCACCCTATCGCGCCATCGAGATCGATATCCTGCGCGGCGAGAGCCGCACGCCGGAATTCCTGGCGAAAAATCCGAGCGGACAGGTGCCGCTGCTGGAAGTCGCGGAAGGACGCTTCCTCGCGGAGTCCAACGCCATTCTGTGGTACGTCGCCGGCGGCACCTCGCTGGCGCCGGATACGCGGATCGAACGCGCCGAGGCGCTACAATGGATGTTCTTCGAGCAGCATGCGCTGGAGCCCAATATCGGCGCGGCCTATTTCTGGCTGTCGCTGGTCAAGGGCGGCCGCACCTTGCAGACGCATGCGCTGGAAGACTGGATGGAGCGCGGCTATGCCGCGTTGCAGGTGATGGAAAACCACCTCAAGACCAGCCAGTATTTTGCTGCCGGCCAGCTCACCGTCGCCGACATCGCGCTCTATGGCTACACCCATGTCGCCGACCGCTGCGATTACGATCTCGCGGCCTTCCCGGCGATCCGCGCCTGGCTGCGCCGGGTCGAGCAGGCGACCGGCTTTGTCGACATGGAATGGCGACCCGAGAGCGAGATCGAGGATATCGGCGGCATCGCCGCCGAAGCCTGATCTACCGAAATAGCGGGCATAACCGTACCGTTTGCCGTGGTTTTGCCACGATCCGCGTCGTACGCCGCCGCAATAATGCCTGCGACGGCTGCGAATCAGCAGGTCGCGGCTGATTCGGCCGCGGCTTAAAGGACTTCGACCATGACCCGGTCGCCCCGCGCCGCAGGCTTCGATAGCCGCTCGACGCGCGCCGCCTCGACCCGATTGAACGACGCTGTCGCGGCCGCGCTGGCGATCGGCTCGCTGTCGCTTTGCCTGATCGTCACGCTCACGGTGTTCACGATCAAGGTCAGCATGGCGATGCCGATTCCAGCTTGATGATTCTTAGCTGACGATTCTTGGCCGACGCCGAAAGTCATTTTCTTAAAAGCCACCGGCAACTCTCGAACGACAAGTCGCGGCGATATGCACCGCGATTGGGGATCGATGAAAGCACCTGTTCTCATTGTAACCGCGACGCTGACGGCCGCGATCCTGCTGGCCGGCTGGCTCTTGATCGCCACCGGCACGCGCAGTGAAAATGCGCATCCGCCGGCGGGCAAGATTTCGCAGGCTGCGCCCAGAGTGAGCAGGAGCTTTCTTTAACCTCGCCCCGCTCTTTTGCGGGGAGAGGTCGGATTGCGAAGCAATCCGGGTGAGGGGCGAGGCACCGTGCTAATTCAGGTTCAGTATTTGCGGGCCGGAAAACCCCTCACTCCAACCCTCTCCCCGCAAAAAGCGGGAAGAGGGAGAAGAAACGCACGCAATTTGAATCAATCAATCGCAAACGTCTAACGAATAGCTGCATCGCGCCTTAGGCATGCGCGCGGAATTTCCGCCACTGTTGCAAGGATCAGTCAAACTGCGGCCATGAACTCTCGTGGCGGCGAGAACACGGCATGCGGTTCGACTGGCGCGCAATCTGTGGTCCGGGAATGACAGCGGGGACGGCGTTGATCGCCATCCTGCTCGAGCGTCGCTTCTCGGCGATCCCCAATCCCGCCGCATTGTTCGTTTGCATCGTTGCGTTTGCGGGCTCGCTCAGCGGCTTCACCTCCGGCCTGATCAGCGCGGCCATCGCGGTGGCCGGCTCCGCGCTGTTCTTCCTCAACCATCGCGCGGTGCCCGGCTACGACACCTCCGACCTGGTACGGCTATTGCTGCTGGCGATGACGGCGGCCGGCACCGCCATCATCACCGGCCTGCTGCGTAAAAAATTGATGGATGCGTTCGCCTGGGAGCGCACCAGCCACGCGACCGCCGAACGGCTGGCGGCGGCGCTCGATCAGGTCGACATCGGCATCGTGCTGCTGGACGCCGACACCCGCGCCGAATTCATCAACCGCGCGTTCCGCGATTACTTCGCGCTGCCGGACGACAAGGCCGACAGCAAGCCGCCGTTCATCGCGCTGATGTACCACGGCCGCGATATCGGCGCCTACGAGATGCCGGAAGAAGAGCTGAGCCACTTCATCGCGCAGCGGACCCGGATGATGCGGACCGGCGACCAGACGCCGATCAACATCACACTGCGCGACGGTCAGGTGTTGCGTTTCGGTTGCACGGTATTGCCCGACGGCGGGCGGATGCTGAGCTATACGCCGGTGACCGATCTGGTCCGTCATACCGACGATCCCGCAAAGCTCGACTACTACCAGTCGCTGCGCGGCGGCGGCGGCAGAAGCGGTATCACCGGACATCTGCGCGCCGCCGAGTGAGCCTTCCCCTCTCCCCTCGTGGGAGAGGGTGGCTCGAATGAGCCAACGGGTCGCGCGAATGCGCGCCCGATGACAGGCTCCGCGAATTCGAGACGGGAGAGGGGGCGCTGAGTCTCATTGTGTGGCACCCCTCTTCCGCCTTCGCTTCGCGAAGGCACCTTCTCCCACAGGGGGAGAAGGGAAAGAGTCGGCTTCCGCTGTTGCACAGATTCGATTTCATCATTCCTGCATTCGCGGTTGATCCTCTTGCGCCGTATCCGTATTGGTGAACGGTCACCAATCCGGAAAAACACCGATGCCCAGTCAACTGACGATCCGCGCCGTCGCCCGAAACGATTACGAACAATGGCTCCCGCTCTGGGATGGCTACAACGCGTTTTACGAACGCGTAGGTCCCACCGCGCTGGCGCCCGAGATCACCAAAATGACCTGGGCGCGCTTCTTCGATGCCTACGAGCCGGTGCATGGGCTGGTCGCCGAGCAGAACGGAAAGCTGCTCGGCCTGACGCATTATCTGTTTCACCGCAGCACCACGGCGATCGCGCCAAACTGCTATCTGCAGGATCTGTTCACGAATGAAGCGGCGCGCGGCAAAGGCGTCGGCCGGGCGCTGATCAACGGCGTCTACGAACGGGCGAAGGCCGCGGGATGCCCGCGGGTTTACTGGCTGACGCACGAGACCAACGGCACCGCAAGGCAGCTCTACGACAAGGTTGCGGACAATTCCGGGTTCATCGTCTATCGCAAGCTATTCTAGCTAATTAGCATTTTAGAGTTGCCCGGCGCGCCTGTGGATAAGTTCCGGCTGTCACTGCCGCGTAACATAACGGGCCTAGGTTTGCTTCGCGTCTGATCAGGCCCCCCGTCACGATCACGCGCCCCCAAGCGGTCCCCGTCAGTCGCCGCGTCTGACCGGGGCCGCACCTTTTTGTGCGGTCCATTTTTCGAACCGCCTTTGGCCGCGCCAGGCTGACCTGAGTTGCGCCGGCCGCGATGCTGCGCGCCTTGCGGCTGCCGGGGCGGCAGGTCACAATATGCCCCCGTTCCGTGCCTCACAGGATATCCCATGCAAATTCGCAATCTCGGCGGCTCCGGCCTGCGCGTTTCCGCCGTCGGCCTCGGCTGCAACAATTTCGGCCAGCGCACCGACCTCGAAGCCTCGCGAAAGGTGATCCACAAGGCGATTGATCTCGGCATCACGCTGTTCGATACCGCCGACATCTATGCCGGCATGGGCGGCTCCGAGACCGTGCTGGGCGAAGTGCTCGGCGACCGCCGCAAGGACATCGTGCTGGCGACCAAATATTCCAAGCCGATGGCGACCGACGGCACCAAGCAGGGCGCGTCGCGGCGCTACATCATGTCCGCGGTCGAGGCCAGCCTGAAGCGGCTGAAGACCGACTATATCGATCTCTACCAGCAGCACGATTTTGATCCGCTGACGCCGATCGAGGAGACGTTGCGCGCGCTCGACGATCTGGTGCGCCAGGGCAAGGTCCGCTACCTCGGCAATTCGAATTTTCCGGCCTGGCGCATCGCCGAGGCCGAGCTCACCGCACGCGCGATGAACGTCAGCCGGTTTGTCTCCTGCCAGGACGAATACAGTCTGGTGGTGCGCGAGATCGAAAAGGATCTGCTGCCCGCGGCCAAGGAATACAAGCTCGGCCTGCTGCCGTTCTTTCCGCTGGCCAGCGGTCTGTTGACCGGCAAATACAAGCGCGGCAGCGCCGCGCCCAGCGACACCCGGTTCGGCAAGGTTCCGGCGCTGCGCGACCGCTATGTCACGCCGCGCAATGAAGACATCGTCGAGAAGCTGCAGGCCTTCGCCGAAAAGCGCGGCCACACCATGCTCGAGCTCGCCTTCTCCTGGCTCGCCTCGCGCCCGCAAGTCGCCAGCGTCATCGCCGGCGCCACCCGCGTCGAGCAGGTCGAACAGAACGTCAAGGCGATCGATTGGGCGCTGTCGGCGGAAGACATCGCCGAGATCGACGGGATTACGAAGTGAAGTCGTCTTCTCCCTCCTCCCGCGCTTGCGGGGAGAAGGTCGGGGTGAGGGACTACGGCGCCGACAGCGTGGTTTGAATCACTGCCAGAACGCCATCGATGTTGCCGAGCACATCGTTGTTCCAGAAGCGTAGCACCCGGTAACCCGCTTCATTCAACCGGCGATCACGTATGGCGTCCGCAGCCGATTCATTGTGCTGCCCGCCATCCACTTCGATGATCAGCAGCCGCTCGCGGCAGACAAAATCACAGATGTAATTGCCGATCGGCTGTTGCCGGACAAATTTGTGCCCGTCGATCTGCCGATTGCGAATCCGATTCCAGAGAACCGTTTCCGCATCGGTTTGGTCGACTCGCAAGCGCCTTGCGATCCCGGTCATCTTGCGATCTGGGCCACGCATTGCCTTGCCCCTCACCCGGATGGCTTCGCCATCCGACCTCTCCCCGCATAGAGCGGGGCGAGGTTGAAGAATTACCCCACCAACCCCTTCATCCCCTTCACCGTCGCGCTATCCGGAAACACGTTGTCCGCCAGCGCGCGGTCGGACAGGCCGAGGTGGTCGCGCATCACGCCCTTGATCGCGGCGCGCAGGTCGGTGGTGGGGGCGAGGTCGCGGGCCTGGTAGAGATTGGCCGGTTTTAGTCCGGGCCAGTCGGAAATCACCCGGCCGCCCTTGATCGCGCCGCCGGCGAGAAGTGCGACGGTGCCGGTGCCGTGGTCGGTGCCTTCGGTGCCGTTGATGCGCGCGGTGCGGCCGAATTCGGTCGCGACCACGATGACGGTGTCACGCCAGCGCTCGCCCAATCCGCTTTCGAATTCCGCCAGCGCGCCGTCGAGCCCGCCGAGCAATTGCGCCAGCCGTCCGACCGGGCCGCCTTCATTGGCGTGGGTGTCCCAGCCGTCGAACGCCAGCGCTGCGATGCGCGGGCCGTCATCCGCCGACATCAGCTTGGCCGCGCCCCGCGCCACCAGCCGCATCGCGCCGGCATTGTTGGTGCCGGGTTTCGGTTTCATGTCGTCGCCTTGCGCCGACTTTTCCAGTTGCAAGCCCTGCGTCAGCGCCGACGCGAGCGCGGGATCGCGGTGGCTGTAGAGTTCGACCAGCCGCATCGCGGTGTCGTCATCGGCCTGCGGCAAGGCCGCCGGCGCCCAGCCGACCGTCGGCGCCGGACCGCGCAACACCAAGGGCGTGGTCGGGCCGACCGCGAGCGCGCTTGTGACCCGTTCGCCTTTCGGCAAGGCTTCCAGCGCGCGGTTGAGCCAGCCGGATTGCACCCGGCCGGGGCCGGCAAAGCCGCTTTCGAGCACGTCCTGGCCGTCGAAATGCGAGCGGTCGCGATAGGACGTTGCGACCGCATGAATCACGGCCGCATGCTTCTCGCGATACATCCGCGCGAATTCCGGCATCGCCGGATGCAGCGCGAAAAACGAATCCAGCATCAGCGCGGCATGCGGCCCATCCGGGCTCAGCGCGATCGCACCGTGAAGGCCGGCGTAGTCGGGATCGCCGACCGGCGCGACGGTGGCCAGACCATCCAGTGCGCCGCGCAGGATGATCACCACCAGCCGGGGATCGCGGCCATCAGCGGCGCGCGCGAATTTCGGCAAATACGCCCAGGCCGCGAACGATGCGCCGCCGAGCAGCAGCGCGCGCCGCGAGGTCGCCGATGAGATCCGGCTTTCACAGCAATCCATCGAGGTGTCCAAGGCCGTGATCATGGCTGTCATCTCCTCTGGAATTCCGGCGACATCAACAACAGCGCCAGCGCCTGCTGTCGCGACTCCGCGCGCTCGACGGTGCGCCGCGTTTCCGCCGATGCGGCATCGGCCGCGGCGAGCTCGAGCAGATCGCGGGGATCGATGCTGTCGGCGAGCTTTGAGGCCACCCGCGCCGAGATGTCGAGCCGCAGCTTCATGCCCTCGGGCGCGGCCCAGGCCGCGTTGGTGTCGGGAAATCCGTTCGGCCCGGCCGGCGACCACAAGGGCTGGCCCAACAGATTGAGGCTGCCGAGATAGGGACCTGGATCCTCGGGAATCCGCGACAACAGTCGTCCGCTCGCCACCAAAAATTCATACGGGCTGCGCAGTTTGGTCAGTGGCGCCTGCCAGGCTTCGTCGGAATCCACCAAAGCGGTCGACAACGCCTTGAGGTCGCCGCCGGTTTTACCGAACACATCCTGCAGCCGCGCCACCAGCGCGGGCGGCGGATCGTCGGCGACGAAATGGCGTGCGAATTTGGTCGCGATAAATTTCGCGGTCGATGGATGGCGCGCGATATCGGCCAGCGCCGCCTCGCCCTGCGCGAGGCCGTTGTCTTCGTAAGTTTTGCCGAGCAGCCGCTGCGGTCCCGGCTGGTGCGCGTTGGCGTTGAAGATAAAACTGCCGGGCTCGCCGAGTTTTCCCTGCCGTCCGGCATAGGTCCAGCCGGTGATGATGCGCGCCAGCGAGGTGACGTCGTCCTGGGTATAGCCGCTGCCGACGCCGAGCGTATGCAGCTCCATGATCTCGCGCGCCAGGTTCTCGTTGAGGCCACGATGGCGATTTTGCCCGGCGCGGGAATCCGGCCCGAGCGATTGCTGGTTGTCGAGAAAGAACAGCATCGCCGGATGCTGCTCGACCGCTTTCAGCATGTCGGCGAACCGACCGAACACATGCGGCCGGATCGCCTCGCGCTCGAACGAGCCGGCCCACATCCGCGCCAGCCCGCCTTTGTTGGCGGAGATGCAGAAATGGTTGGACCAGAACACGGTAAGTCGCTCGGCGAATCCGCAATCCGCGATGACTCCGCGTTGCAGCCGCGCCAGCGCCTCGGCGCGAAAGGTTTTCTGGATGATGTTGAGTGGCTGCGGCGGCGGCTTTGTCGCATTGGGCTGCATCGCGTCGGCCGGTGTCATCGCCGCATTGGCGTTGCCGGCCGCGACGTCCTTTGCCGGTGGCTTGCCGGGCTCCGTCGGCGCCATCTGCATGGCGAGGCCATCGAGCGACAGATTGCGCCGCTGCGCTTTTGCAGCGATCTCCGGCGGCACGGAGTCGGGCATCGGCGCGCCTGACTTCACGGCGTCGCGCGCCTGCTTGATCTCGAACTGATATTCGAACACCGCCTGGCCCAGCGCCGGCGTCGACAACAGCCCGGGCACTTCCAGCAACACGCCGTTGGGGCGGCCGAGCTCGGCTTTGACGAAACCGCGCGGATCGGACGCGGCGTTGACGAAATCGCCCGACGCGCCGCCGCGCGCCCCCAGCCCGAAACGGTTGAGCGCGACCAACGCTGCTTGCGAATCGCGGGCCATCGGATTTCCCTTTAACTGCCGCTGCGGCTATATTCGGCGTCGGTATTCGACACGCGATCATAGCGCCGTTCGCGATGAACCCGACATGAAAACGCAGGAACGATCCGTTCAGATTCATGACAAATCGGTCAGAAAATCCGGCGTCGCGCCGCCTCGCCTGTTCCGGCTGCGGAACGGAATTTTCGTGCGACCTCTCGGGCAATTGCTGGTGCGCGGAGGAGGCAAAGCTGCCGATGCCGACCGAGGGCGGCGACTGTCTGTGCCGGGAGTGTTTGCGCAAGATGGCGAGCGCCGCCGCGCCGCCGTCATTGCGAGCGTAGCGAAGCAATCCAGAGCGACAAGGAAAGACTGGATTGCTTCGTCGCTTCGCTCCTCGCAAAGACGGAGAAGCGCCTGTTCTTACCTCACCACCGCGGCGGTTTGACCGAACAGCAGCTTGCGTTCTTCTTCAGTGCGGTTGACCGGTTGGCCGAAGTTCGGATTGACTTCCTTGGCCAGCGCATAGGCCCGCTCGGTCGCGGGCCGGGCGCGGATGGTTTCCCACCAACGCTTCAGATGCGGGAAGTCGTCGATGTTCTGGCCCTGGTTCTTCCAGCCCGCCACCCAGGGATAGCTCGCCATGTCGGCGATCGAATAATCGCCGCCGATGAATTCGCGATCGGCAAGGCGCTTGTTGAGTACGCCGTAGAGCCGGTTGGTCTCGTTCACATAGCGGTCGATCGCGTATGTGATCTTTTCCACCGCGTAATTGCGGAAGTGATGATTTTGGCCGGCCATCGGCCCGAGCCCGCCCATCTGCCAGAACGTCCACTGGATCACGTCGTAGCGGCCGTGGAGATCGGCGGGGAGGAATTTGCCGGTCTTCTCGGCGAGATACAGCAGCATCGCGCCGGATTCGAAAATCGAGATCGGCTTGCCGCCGCCCTTCGGCTCGTGATCGACCATCGCGGGAATCCGGTTGTTCGGCGCGATCGCCAGAAACTCCGGCTTGAACTGGTCGCCCTTGCTGATATTGACCGCGAAGATCTTGTACTTCAGCGCGGTCTCCTCGAGGAACATCGTGACCTTGTGGCCGTTCGGCGTGCTCCAGTAATGCAGGTCGATCATGGGGTTTCCTCTGCTGTCGCGCTAATTGAATGCGATTGCATGGAGTTCATCGCATGCCGCGCGCGGAGTCAATGCCGGCGCAAAGCCATGCCGCCGAAGTGATCCAGAAATGATTTAAGGCCGCAAGACCCGGCCACGCTCAGGGCGTGGGGCTGACCGTGATGGTCTTGTTCTCGGTCTTGGACAGCTGATGGCCCATCGCGCTCGCCATGGTCAGGGTCCGCTCGCTGACCTTGCGCGTCATGCCGCCCTCGACCTCGAAAGTGGTACGCTCGTCGAGCGACAGCGCCATCGACTTGACGAGTTTTTCGATCTGCTCGGCCTTGCTGGCATCGCCGGACGCCGCCAGCAATTTCCGGCCGACCGATTGCGTCATTTCCTTCAGCGAGGCGTCGTCATAGGCGGTGGTGCGCACATACACCCGCTTTCCCGTGGCCGCATCCGCTTCCGTCAATTCAAACGCCGAGTTCGATTTCAGCGCGCCGCCGCCGAGCGGGTTTGCTGCGCTGTCGGTCGAGTGCCTGACGTCGCCCGGCTTCATGCCCGTTCCTTGCGCGCGGGCCAGCGCCGGCAATTCCTCGAGATAAACCGTCGCCGCCTCCGTGGCATCGACGTCGATCATCCGGCTCATCATCTGGTTCATGACAGCCGCGACCTGCGGCTTGTCCTTGAACGGCGCCAACATGGTGTCGAGCATGGCGCGCATCGCGGCCTTCGCCTCGTCGAGATTGTCGACGCGAACCGGCTTGCCGGAAAGGTCTGTGGTGGCATGGATCGTCACGTTCTCCAGCGCCTTGAACGCCTGGCGCATGATCGGCAGCATCGGCGCGTTACCCTCGAAGCTGGCGCCGCGGCTGACATAGGAAATGCGAAAGCCGTCCGCGGTTTTGGCATCGACGGTCATCTCGGCATGGGTCTTGATGTCAGACGTCCGCGGCCCGCCCGGGCGCTGGTCGTCGGTCGAGGTTTCGGTGTCGATGACCCAGTGGCTGCCGACCGGCGGGTTGTACGGCAATTCGACGACGTCGGCGGCCGACGACGGCAGGCGCAACGACACCACCGCGCCGATCAGCAGCACGCCGATCAAGATCGATTTCCGGTTGTTCATGTCGTCCTCCAGCCCTTTGGTGACGGGGCGGACGCGGCAGGTTCAAATGAAATTTTGCCAACGGCGCCGGATCAAACCGTACGCCTGTTCGCGCGCAAAAAATCGGCGCCGTCGGGCGTGATCGCGATCACGGTGCCGGAACCCGCACCCGCCGCGCGCGAAACATAGCCGCGATCGACCGCGTCCTCCCAGATCGTCAGCCGCGGGCATGAGGTGCGCCAATTATCGATCACCTCGGAATAAAGCCGCGGTTTTCGAGCGATCCATTCGACGAGATCGAGCACCAGCGGATCGGCAGTCCCGGCCATCGGCTTCTCCCATCGTCAGAAGAGACTTGATCAGAAGAGACTTGCCCGATCATTTCTGCCTTGGTTGTCGTAGCAGCGCAAACCGGGTTATCTTGCCCTGGCACCAGTTTTCCTGAGGGTAAGATGCGGCGGCTGCTGTTTCTCAACGGCATCAGGGCGTTCGAGGCGGCGGCGCGCAGCGGCAGTTTTGCCGGCGCCGGCCTCGAGCTCAACGTGTCGGCGGCGGCGATCTCCCGAATGGTGCATCTCCTGGAGCAGCGGCTCGGCGTCGCGTTGTTCGAGCGCAAGGCCAACCGGCTGGCGATGACGGCGGCCGGCCGCGCCTATCAAAGCGGGCTGACGCCGATCTTCGATGCGCTGGCGAGCCTGACCGCGCAGGTTACCGCCGCCTCCAGCGCCCGGGTGCTGACCATCGGCGTCGGACCGACCTTTGCGATGCGATGGCTGATCCCGCGGCTGGCGGAGTTTCGCAAGCAAGAGCCCGACATCGAGGTGCGCATCACCACCGGCGGCAAGGCGGCGCCGTTCGCCGACGACTGGAGCTGCGGCGTGGCGCTCGGCGACGGCGAATGGCCGGACCTCGTGGCCGAACCGCTGTTCGCCGCCGATTTGTTGCCGGTCTGCACGCCGCGGCTCGCCGCGCAGCTCAAGCGGCCGGCCGATCTCAAAGGCACCGGCCTGCTCCGCGTCGCGCATTCGCCGGACGACTGGCCGCGCTGGCTGAAAAGCGCCGGGGTCGGCCGCGTCACCGCGCGCGGACCTGAACTGCAATATTACGGCCAGGCGCTGCAGGCCGCCGCCGACGGATTGGGCGTCGCGATGGGCATCCGGCCCTATATCGACGACGATCTCGCGGCCGGGCGGCTGGTCGCGCCGTTCGACCATTCGGTGCCGAAGGGCATGCGCTGGTACCTGGTCTATCGCCCCTTCCGCACCGGGCAGCGCGACTTTGCGGCGTTCCGGCGCTGGATCGTCGGCGCCGCGGCCGGCCATAGCGTTTTCGAGCGAGGTGGCTCCGGTTCGCGTAAAGAAAACGCGTCAAAAGAAAAACCAGCCGGCCGCAAGGCGCGCCGCTGATGCCAATCTCTTCCAAGAGGTAAAATTTTCCGCAAGTGTGAACCAGTTCACACGCGTTTTTACCGGCACATGGTCGATTTGGATCCTCACCTTGAGCGGGGACCCCCATGGCACGCCATCATGACGGTTTTGACATCGAATCCTTCGAGGCCGGACGCGATCTCTGGCACGCCCGGATCAAGCGCGCCGATTCGACGCCGGTCGTGATCGACGGCGAATTGTTCTCATCGCTGGAACTCGGAATCGCGTGGTCCGATCCGGATGCCGCGATCGCGCATGCGATCAGCCATATCGACCGCTTCGGCCGCAGCTACGCCACCGCCGGCTAGAGCATGATCCGGAAAAGTGGGAACCGGTTTTCCGAAAAGATCATGCTCGAATAACGCATCACCCCCAAGCGCTGGAAATGCCCATGTTGCATCTCGTCCCCAAAACACCGTCCCCGACCGTGAAATCCAACTGCCCGGATTGCGACGCCGAACTGACGATCCTGCGCATCATCTCCGGCCGTGGCGGCGCGGAATACTGGACCCTGCGCTGCACCGAATGCGGCGGCATTCACCTGGATATCGTCAAGGGTCAGAAAGATCAGGCCCCGCTGCAACCGGCGGAGGATGCTGCCAACAGCTGACATCGCGCTTGCTTACCTCGCCCCGCTCTTTCGCGG
>Ga0208589_1000616_pt1 | contig 16465 bp, 18 predicted proteins | sample NGESurshal092012_2_FD_184486 | JGI IMG/M metagenome (GOLD analysis project Ga0208589, IMG submission 184486) | Arctic peat soil microbial communities from Barrow, Alaska - NGEE Surface sample F53-2 shallow-092012 (SPAdes) | ecosystem: Environmental > Terrestrial > Soil > Wetlands > Peat ... | reverse complement strand
TCCGGTACTTGAACCTGAAGTCGTCAAGCACCGAAAGCTCTTCCGGAGAGAGCATGATTTCCGCGAATGACCCAAAACAAGCCAAGTAAAATAGCTAAATAAAATCAATAAGTTATTCATTGACCGTTCAGCTTCGGGCGAATACTCTGGGATTCTGGAGAAAGCTGATGAGCAAGCAACCAAGCAGCCGCTGAGCCCAAAGGACCAAAAGTCTTCGACCCGGCCGAGCCACCAGAGGATCATCGAGAATCTGGAACGCTGGGCTAATAGCCTGGGTTTGCAGCCGCCCAAGTAGGTGGGAAGTAGGTGGAGCACCTGAAAATTTCAGGGCGCCCTTTGCCTATCTCGATCGTATGTTCCCGGCATTCCCGATCGCGATGTTCGATGACGCCAGGTTCCAGTTCAGGTTCCTGCGAAACAAATACAACTCGCGCGCGTTGTTTCCCCAGCTTCCAAACGGAGGAGATGACATGAGAAAGACGTTAGCAGTTCTGGCAACCGTGGCCGCGATCGGCGCGACCGCAATGACGGCGCCGCCGGCAGAAGCCCGTGGCTTCGGGCCTGGCCTGGCCTTCGGCCTCGCGGCAGGCGCGCTCGCAGCGGGCGCCTATGGCGCCTACGGTCCGTATTACGGACCTCGCTACGGCTATTACGGTCCGCGTTACTATCGACCGGCTTATCGGCCCTACGCCTATTACGGCGGGCCGTACTACCACCATCACTACTACCGCCATTGGTAAAACGAAGAGCCCGGAAAGATTTCCGGGCTTTTTCGTGTGTGGCGGAACTCACAACGGCAAAACCCCGCCAGGGGGAGTGGCGGGGTTTTTCTTGAGGGGCCGAACGCCCAAATATGAAGCGTCCTATGACCAGAACGCTCTGCCGTCGGATCCGTTCCGGGCATTTTCGAGCGTCGTGACAAAATATTCTTCACGTTCTCGCCGGAATTTTTCCTGGGTGGCTTTGAAGCTGGCAACCCGCGCTGCGATCTCTTCGCGCGCGCGAGCGAGGCGGTGTTCTTGTTCGGTCATTGCCCATCCTTTTTGAGTCGTCCCGTCACCATTGGCGGTCTCGATTGGGGCGCGAATGCGGAAGCCGCGTTGCGGGATTGTGGTTGTGCGCAGGATGGGAACGCGGTGGATAAAGCCCGTGCCATGCTTGTGGCTTTCGCATCGTCCCGCTAGCGAGGACAAAAGCAGAGGGGCTCCCATGGCAAAGATCGATCTGGATTCACTAAGCATCGAAGAACTCGCAAGCTTGCGCGATCACGCGACCGAAAAGCTTGCGGAGAAGGTCGCCGCGCGGCAGGCCGAGCTCGAGGCGGAGCTGGAAAAGCTCTCGCAATACGGCAAGCCCGCGCGAAAATCGCCGACCCCAGCTCCGGTCGCGAAGGCGAAGAAGAGCGACGACAGGGCGGGCGGCGAGGCCAAGGAGCCGGTCGCAAAAGCGGCGTAAGGGTGGCCAGATTCCTGATTTGGCCGTTCGGCGCCTATCCCTGATCTCCGCGGATTTGGGCAACGAGATGGCAACCCAGGCGGTCGTGCTATAGTCGGCGCGGTCTGCAACTTTCGGATTGCCCCCGTGATCGCATCGGATCTTCGCAGCGGCGTGGAACAGCTCGGCGACATGATCGCCGCGGCATCCACCATCGTGCCCTTTACCGGCGCGGGCATCTCGACCGAGTGCGGCATTCCCGACTTCCGCTCACCGGGCGGGCTATGGACCCGCAACCGTCCGATCCCGTTCGACGAATTCGTCGCCAGTTCCGATGCGAGGGACGAGTCATGGCGGCGGCGCTTTGCGATGGAGCCGACGTTTGCCGCAGCGCGTCCCGGTCGCGGCCACCGTGCGCTGGCTTCGCTCCACAAGGCCGGCAAAATTCCGGCTGTTATCACCCAGAACATTGACAATCTGCATCAGATGTCAGGCTTCGCCGCCGACCATGTCGTGGAATTGCACGGCAACACCACCTATGCCCGCTGCATCGGCTGCGGTCAGGCTTACGATCTGCCCTGGGTCAAGCAGCGGTTCGACGCCGCGGGCGCCGCACCCGACTGCGCCGCCTGCGAAGAGCCGGTGAAAACCGCGACGATCTCGTTCGGTCAGGCGATGCCGGAAGACGAGATGCGTCGCGCCGCGGAGCTGGCGCAGCATTGCGACCTGTTGCTGGCGATCGGTTCGTCGCTGGTGGTGTGGCCAGCCGCCGGGTTCCCGCTGATGGCCAAAAACAGCGGCGCCAGATTGATTATCATCAACAACGAGCCCACCGAACAGGATGACATTGCCGATCTGGTGATCCGCCATGACATCGGGGAAACCCTCGGTCCCTTCGTCGGCAACTGATGCCCGGATGATTCGCGGCTGTGCAAGGCTGTTCATAGCTTTGTGCGAATTCGTTTTTTAGCTATGCGCCGCAAGCGGGAGTGTTATCTTTTGATTCGAGAGATTCGCGTGGCGTCATCGTGAATCGTCATCGATGAGCGCGTGTACAGGCATCGCCGCGGTAAATGGCGGATGTCGATAAGGTGTGGGGTCCGGGGTCATGGGGTCGGACGGATTTGAGTCCAAGAAGCTGGGAGGACCATCGCCGGGCGCGGCGGGATCCAATCGGCTTGGGCAAGGTCTTGGTCAAAGCAGGCTAGGGCAAGACGGGCTCGCGCCCGGCGAGTTTTCCGGCGATCGCGATGCCGCGATGGACGCGCTATCGGGGCTTGGCGACAGCGCCGCGAACCTCGTCGAAATCAGCGGCGTTATCAAATGGTTCGACGCCTCAAAGGGCTACGGCTTCATCGTTCCCGACAATGGCTGGCCGGACGTGCTGCTGCACGTCACGGTGCTGCGCCGCGACGGCTACCAGACCGCCTATGAAGGCGCCCGGCTGGTGTGCGAATGCGTGCAGCGGGCCAAGGGCTATCAGGCGTTCCGCATCCTTTCGATGGATGAGTCGACCGCGATCCATCCCGCCCAGATGCTGCCGCCGCGGACCCATGTCAGCGTCACCCCGACCAGCGGGCTGGAGCGGGCGCAGGTCAAATGGTTCAACCGGCTGCGCGGCTTCGGCTTCCTGACCTGCGGCGAGGGCACCCCGGACATTTTTGTCCATATGGAAACATTGCGCCGCTTCGGTATGACCGAGTTGCGTCCTGGCCAGTATGTGCTGGTCCGGTTCGGACCGGGGTCCAAGGGCATGATGGCGGCTGAAATCCAGCCGGAGTCCGGTCCCGGCCTGTCGTCGCACTGATCGCACAATCGCGCGTCTCAATCCGCCGTCCGATCTCGCCAAAATGATCTCGCGGCGGTTCCGCGCGTCTGGTATTTGCCATGATCGTCGGGCTAGGGTCGCGGCGAAATGGCTTTACGCGAAATCCCCCAACAATCGGCTTCAAGTGGTGTCCATGAATTTGAATTTGTGTGTCGGTCGGGTTCGCTTGCAAACTTGGTGCAGAACCTTGCTGGCTGTGGTGCTGTCGGTCGTCGCGCTGTGGGCGTTTACCGGGATCGAGGCCAGGGCGGCGAGCGTTCAGCCGCTCGAGATCGTCACCAAGACCGGCGTCCATGTGTTCTCGGTCGAGATGGCGACGACGGAGCAAGAAAAAGAAACCGGGCTGATGTACCGCAAGGAATTGGCGGACGGGAAGGGCATGCTGTTCGACTTCTCGCCCGAGCAGGAAGTGTCGATGTGGATGAAGAACACCTACATCTCGCTCGACATGATCTTCATTCGCGCCGACGGCCGCATCCTGCGGATTGCCGAAAATACCGAGCCGCTGTCGACCAGGATCATCCCGTCCAACGGGCTCGCCAAGGGCGTACTCGAAGTGATTGCCGGCACCGCGCAGAAATACGGCATCCAGCCCGGCGATCGGATCGGGCACCCGCTGTTCAACGGCCACTGAGGGCCTGATCGGGACCCGGCCAGCGCCTTGCTGGCCCCGGCTGAAGCGTGTATCGACGTCGTTTCTGAGATCGTCGGGGTATAGCGCAGCCTGGTAGCGCGGCAGTTTTGGGTACTGCAGGTCGTTGGTTCGAATCCAGCTGCCCCGACCAACAAAATCAACAATTTAGATGCCGTCCTGGCGTCGGAATTCTTCCCGCAAACGATCGTTGGGAAGACCATGCCAAACCCACAGCCGAGAGCAAATGAAGCCGGCCCTGCACCTTTTCCTGTTGCTCGCCCTTTTGACTCCAGCGATTGCGCAGGCCGCGTCCCCTGCCGAGATGATCTCGGCCTACCGGCTTTCCCATGGTGAGCGGCGGGTAATCCTCGATCCGACACTCAGCCGAATTGCACGCGAGCAGGCTGACGCCATGGCGGCAAAGGACGTGCTGGACCACGACGTGCTCGGCGGATTTTCCAGGCGGATCAGCCCGGCAGGGGCGGGGCGGGCCGCGGAGAATATCGCGTATGGCTATGACAGCTTTCCGAAGACGCTCAACCAATGGATTGAATCGAGCGAACACCGGAAAAACCTGCTGCTCCATGATGCGTCGCGGATCGGCATCGGCAGCGCGAAAAGTTCGACCACCGGCCGCATTTACTGGTCGATGGAAATTGCGGGCGACTACGCACGTCCGAAGATTGTCGAGCGCCCAAAAATCGTCGGCTCAAAGCCGGTGGCAGCGGCAAAACCCAAAGCCCACGCTGCGCGAGCTTGCCGATTGAAAATTCTGGGTCTCTGTCTCTGAGACGCGTATCGCCCTGGGCAACGCGCCAAGGTCGCGGTGCTATTTTTTCTTGCCGGTGTTGACGGTCGGTTGCCATCCGCCGGCCTTCTGGCTTGGCGCCGCGGCGATGGTCTTGATCTTGTCCTTCTTGGGTTTCTTGGCTTCCCGGTTGCTTCGCTGCTCGCCCTTGCTCATGTCGATCTCCCGCGTTTTATGCCGTCGCCATCGAATGCGATCTTTCACATCGACGCGGGCGAGATGGTGCGCGCTTTTTCACCGAATAGCTAGCTACGGCTCGGCGCTGTTCGGTCCTTGGGCTTATGTTTCACGGCTGGATCACGGTCATCTTGAACGGTCCGCTGTTGGCGGCGGCGTGGGCGACGGCTTCGTTGGCATGGTCCAGATCGAACGCGGTGATCCGGAATTGACCGAGGTCGACAAGGCCTGCGCGGATCAGGCCGACCATGAGGGTGGTCGCTTCCGGCGGATACATCCACTGGCCACGAATGGTGATGCCGTTTCGCATGATCCAGGGGTAGGGCAGGTCAAGGCCGGCGCCGCCCAGCATGCCGACACCGCCCATCAGCACCACGCGGCCATAGGGCCGCACCGCCATCACGGCGGTCCGCGTCTGTATCGTGTCGGCGGCGGGCGGCAGCAGATCGAGTACGCAGTCGATCGGGCCGGCCGCTGCCTCGAGGATATTTTTGCGATCGGCTTCCTCGTCGCCCTGCATCTTCACGGTCCGAAGCCGTGGGCCAAACCGCAACGCCAGATCCGAAAGCACCGGCTGGTTACGTCCCGTCGCCAGCACGCAGCCCGCGCCCATGGCTAGCGCCACGGCAACGCCGGCACTGCCGAAGGCGCCGGTGGCGCCGTTCACCAGCACCGTTTCGCCAGGCTGCAGCTTCGCGGCGAGAAGGCCGCCATAGGGAACAAGCAGCGTGCCGAGCACGCACCATCGCGCGGCATCTGCTTTTGCAAGCTGGCCGATCGCGATCGCGTTTTCGGTCGGGACGCGCATCTGTTGCGCCCATGCGCCGTCACGAAAATATCGCTGCAGGCGCAGGCCGCCTTCGCCGCCGGCGCTCAGGCCCTGCAACGTGATGTCCGGAGATAATGCATTGTCACGAGATCGCACCGTGGGATCGCAATAGACCCAATCGCCGACGGCGAGACGCGTTGCATCCGGTCCGGTCGCGCGGACGCGCCCGATCGCCCCGGGCCCCGGCACCACCGGCAGCTCCAGCAAATATTTGCGCTCGCCGCTCAACACCTCGCCGGCATAGGCCAGTACCCGGCTTGCCGCGACATCGACAATGACTTCGCCGGTGCCGAGGATCGGATCGGGCATGGTCTCGATCGCCAGCGGCGATCCGAATTTTTTCAAAATGGCTGCTTTCATGGGACACCTCGCTTGAAACCGCATCGTCGCCGGGCTTCCCGCGGCCATCAAGGCCTGGTATTATCCTAGGACTATTTGTCCCTCCTTGCAGCGAGATGCCGATGGCCGACCCGCAACGCAGCGAACTCGGCGATTTCCTGAGATCGCGCCGGGAGAAGCTGAACCCGAAGACCATGGGGGTGGTGAGCGTACGCCGGCGTCGGACACCGGGCCTGCGGCGCGAAGAGGTGGCAGAACTCGCAGGGATCGGGGTCGACTGGTACATCCGGCTGGAGCAGGGGCGAACCGTCAGCCCATCCGCGACCACCATCGACGCGTTGGCGCGGGCGTTGCGCCTGACCAAAGCCGAACACGCCCATCTTCGCGCGCTGACCCGCAACGCCGGTCGCCGGGCGTTCGTGCCGGAAATCGTGCCGGCGACGATCCGGCGTCTGGTCGAAAGCCTCAATCAGCCGGCTTATGTCAGCGGCCGGCGCTGGGACATTTTGGCGTGGAATGCCGCAGCCGAAGAGGCCTTCGCGTTCGGCCGGCTGCCGGAATCGGATCGCAACAGCCTCATCAGCGTGCTGACCAATCCTGCCATGAGGCGTTTGTTTGGGGCGGCCTGGCCTGACGAGGCGAAGCGCATGGTCGCGCAATTTCGCGCCAACCATGATCTATGGGCCGGGGATCCCGCCTTCATCGATTTGCTGGAGCGCCTGCGGCAGGGTTGCCCCGAGTTTTCCGGCTGGTGGGAAGCGCACGACGTCCGAAATGTCTCGAGCGGCGAGAAAGTGCTGGATCACCCGAAAAAGGGGATATTGCGGTTCGAATATGCGAGCTTCCAGTCCAACGATGACCCTGCGCTCAAACTGGTGATTTATACGCCGGCGTGACCGTGATCTGTGCTGATTTGAACACGCTTTGCCGGGAAATCGCAGCTCACCCGGCCGCTCCGGGTTGCTCTCGTTGCCGGGTTGGGAAACACTGGCCGCCGAAATAAGGATACCGCCGACTCGGGACCTGCCGGCGTGAGCGCCGCGCGGACCGAAGACGATCGGTCGAATACGAGGACGAAAGATGAAAATCAGGCTTCTGGCTGCGGCGGTCATCCTGTCAATCTCGGCGCCATGCTTTGCCGCGGATGCGGATATGCAGGTCCGGCACCATCACCGCCACGCCAGTGGAGCCGACGAAATCTACCTGCACAATTACGGTCCGCCCGACTTCTATCCCGGCACCAACGTTCCGCCGGATCGGGTGGTTTATCCCGTCAACGGCGCGCCTTATGGCATCTACGACGGGTTCGGTCGGCACTGCGAGCAGTCTTCCGCGAACTACCGCGGCCAGGACGGACGGCGCCACGGCTGTAATTAGCTCAGGCGCCGGGCAAGGTCGCCTCGCGGCCCCCGGCTGGCTGAACGCGCCGTTATTGGGCCGGCTGGATCACGTTGCAATTGGTGCGACCCGACATCAGGCAGTCCTGCATCTTGCTGGCCGCGCTGAGTTCGTGCGCCAGCCACAGCCCCGCCACCAGCAGGACCACCGCGATGGCCAGTCCCGCGACCGCGGGGCCTCGGCTTCCGCTTCCGTCCTGTTCGGGTTCATCCATGGCGCACCGTTCTATCCTTGCTCCGGCAGGCCGCGCCCGAGCGCGAATTGCCCGACCGGGCCTTCGACATGGAATTCGATCCCGGTCATTCTGGCAAACCGGTCGATATTGTTGTTGCCGATTGCGCAGCCGCCGAGCCCCATGTCGGTTGCCATCAGATAAAGCGTCTGGATCAGGACGCCGACGTCCTTCAGCACCAGCGAATAGGCGATCGAGCTGTATTTCCACGAGATCCGGTCGAACCGCGCCGTCATCGTGAGCAGGATTTGCGGCGCGCCGGGCGCATCCATGGCGAACACGGCCGCGGCAAGCTGGGCTTCGAGATCGTGCGTGCCGACCTCGATCGGCACCAGGGCATGGCGATCGGCATCGTAATGATAGAAGCCGCGCGCCAGTCCGTCGCAATTGGTGACACTCAGATAGAGCTCGAGCTCGTAGCTGCTGCCGCCGGACGGATAGGGCCGGACGGTGTAGGACACCATCGGACCGCTGCCATCGCCGAGGTCGGCCCGGCTTTTCCATTTCGCCTTGATGCGGGCAGTGTTGTCGAGGAACCGCGATAGCTCGGCGAGCGTGATCGGGTGGCCATCGTCGAAGCCGCGGGTCGAATGACGCGCGCGAAACAGGTTCAGCGCCATTGAATCGGTGTTCGACGGCGGCGGCAACAGCTTCTGCAGATCGATCGCCTTGCCGGGCCAGCGCGGACGCACCGCCGGCGGTGGCGGCATCGTATCGGCATAGGGATAAAGCCCGCCCAGCGGATTGGCCTGCCGGCCTTCGGTCGAATGGGTGTGGAACAGCAGGTCGTGAAAATCCCACAGCACGAGGTTGCTGTCGCCCTCGTCGGCGCGCAGGCCGTCGCTGTCGGCGGCATCGATCTTGAACAGCATCCGGCAATCCAGCAGCAGCGCCACAAGCTCGGCGCCGGGAAAGCCGTCCTGCCGGCGCAGTCTGTTGAGGGTCTGCGGCGTCGCGAGCGAAGCGATTAGGGCGGCGATTTTGGGATCGCCGATCCGAAACAGCGCCGCGGCGCGCGGCGATTCCAGGATCATCTCATCGCCGCGCCGCCGCAAATAGGCAAACCGCGACAGCGCGATGCGATCGGTTCCGCCAAGCTTCGCAGCTTGCGGCCAATAATCCGGCATCTGCGGTTCGATGACGACTTTATCGCTGCCGCGGTCCTTGCTGGCCTGCGGAGGGCCGAACCGGTACTCCAACAGGCCGCTGCGGGCCAGCCGCCGCACCAGCAGATCGATTTCCTTCTCGACAGCGCTGCGTGCTGGGGAAAACGAGGCGAGGGGAAGACCCTCGCGCAATCGCTGCGCGCGTTCCGCCGTGGCTGTACTGAACTTGCCCAGGCCTACCGAATAGCCATTGAACCAGGCGAGGATGTTTCCATCGGCCGCAGGCTCGAGCGCGACATGCGCGCTCAGTCTCGCGGCCAAAATCGATGACGCGGCGCGCGGCGTTGGCTTTTTTCCGGAAGCGCGCAACGCCGGTCCTCTTAGCTGTGGGGGAGGAATGGCGTGAGTTCACCTTCGGGTATCGGGTGATCGCGCAATCCCAGCTTTACCGGAATATCGTACAGCCGCCCGGGCCCGAAGCGGCGATAGAAATGCCGCAAGCCTGGCACGATGACGCGGACGACCGGCACCTCGACATCGGGCCGGGTCTGGTCGAGCACCAGGAAATCCATCCCCGCGCGCCTGGCGATCTCGACGCAGGCGTTGACCTGCGCGCGCGTGGTATCCAGCACGCCGAACTCCCGTCCCGACGGCAGCGCGGGATTCTTGACCGGCGTCAGGAAGGGATAGTTCTTGATGAACAGCGGCGTCACGCCGTCGAGGCTCGGCTTCTCGCCGGTGCCGCCTTCCATGAAGCCGATCGACAGGAACTGGTTCAGTTCGGTCAAGGTGCGCAACAGCGCGATGCGCTTGTCGAAATGCGCACCGGAGCCGAACTCGATATTTTCCTTGCCGTTTTGCATCCAGTGCAGGATCGCGACATAGGTCGGCACGCCAAGATCGCTGGTGACGTCGAGCACCCACAGCTTGCGGCCGGTATCGGCGAGCTGGCTGCGCAGGTCGCGAACGTAGGAATCGTCGTATTGGTCGAGATCGACTTCGGCACGTTGCGACTGGTTGTACCACCAGATCGCGTAGGCATCGCGCTCGACCAGTTCGAGGAAGCCCTGCACGATGGCCTCCTCCAGCGTGTTGCCGGCGGCGCAGCCGTTGGAATCGGCGCGGAAGGCCGCGGGCCCGCTGTAGAAGAAATACAACAGGCTGGTCGGCAGGTATTTGAAGCGGCCGTCGCGCAGCGACCACACCGGCGACCATTCGATCTTGGCCTCGGGGTCGAAGGGTTCGGGCGGATCCTGCGTTTCGCTTTCGTCGTGCGTCGAATGGTCGGCGCGTGCTTGCGCATCGCTGAACAGCAGCACATCGTTGGGCAGGATGGCCTCGCCCGGCGCGAAATCCGAAAATCGCCGCGTCAACCTGATTTCGTCGCCCTGAAAGATACCGGAATAGCGTTCGATCGATTCCATCAGCGCGCTGGCTTCGGCCTGTTCGGCCGTCGAGCCCTTGCCAAAACTGCCGCCGCTCAATCCCGCCCTGAGCTGATCGACGCTCTGCGCCGGCGCGGAGAAATTATGCTTGGCGTGGAAGTTGGTGTTCATCGGCAGATCGGCCTCGATCCGCTCGAGTTTGGTCACGACGCCGGTCAGCGGGCTGACATGCTTGCGATGCTTCGCCACGGTAGCGCGGGCCGATACCGAGCGGTAGCCGCCGCTGGTCATCACCAGTTTCGCGTTGCCCTTGACCTCGATCGGCAGCGGCGCCCGCCGCGGGTCGCGCAATTTCCGGTTGCCGCAGGTCGGGCACTGCGGGCGCGTCGCCACGAAGTGCTTCATCGTGGCCGCGCCGAGCAAATCGTGGCTGATGATGTGATTGTTCAGCTCGGTGCGAAAGCCGCTTGCAATCGCCTTGGCGACTTCCAGCGCGGCAAACTGGATCGCGGTTTGTCCGAGCGGCTGGCGCGCCAGCGGCGAGACCGCGACCGCGCGCGCCGGGCCGCGGTCGAGGAACCCCTTGACCTCGCGGTTGCGGATCATGCGGTCGAACAGACAGGTCCAGCAGGCGCCTTCGCCCGGCCTGAACAGGGGGCCGACCAGCGGAAACGCGCCGGAAGGCTGCACCAGCAGCCAGGGCGAACGCGCTGACACCCGTTGTGCGTTCAGTTCGGCCAGTTGCCGTTCGAGATAATCGTTGACCAGCGTCACAGTGAGGTCGGGCGAGCGATTGACGAGGCGAACGCCGAGTTCGCTCAAGGCGGCGCTGAATTCGGCCGCGCCCTTGACGTTGATCGCCTCGACGCGCACGCGGCAATTCGCAAGATTTTGCTCGGCAACATCAGGCGGCAAACCGAGGCTCGCCCAATAGCCGTCGATGGCGGCAGGAGACGACGAAGCCGGCACGATGTAGCGGCGCTCCATCAGCCCCTTGAGCGCCTGCTCGATTTCGTCAGGTTGGAATTTCTTCGACAATTCCGCGGCGATTTCCGCAAAGCCCTTGCCGCCTTTGCCGATGATCGAGGCGATCGCGCAATACACCTCGCCATGAAGGAAATATTTTCGATCCTCGGAGTAGAGGCATACCGTGTCCGGCGGCAGCACGTAAACGGTGAAATTGGGTGCGAATTGCGGAACGTCTTGCCGTGCGGGCGTCTTGCGTTTTGCCGCGACCGTACGCGCTTTCTTGCCGCTGCGTTTCACGGTCTTGTTGGCAGGCTTGCTCGCAGACTTGGAACGTGCCGTCCGGGCGGCGGGCTTTTTTCGTCCGGGCTGGACGCGGGCTTTTTTCGACAAGGTGAAAAACCTATTCGGCCGTCATGCGCGGGCCGATCACTGTGCACGAAGGGCCCCGCACAACAAGTAAAACATGATTTGGAGGAAGAGGTGGATTGAAGGAAGACATGGATTGAAGGAAGACATGGATTGGCCGGGTCGACAGTGTCGAGCCCGGCCAATGGTGATCAGCGTTTGTTACATTAAGCAGAAAGCCGGCCGGCTTAGCAGAGGCGGCACGCTCCCCAGGAAGCGCAGCAGCCACCACCGCAGCCGCCACAGCCACGGCAACCACGGCAACCGCGGCAGCCACGGCAACCGCGACAACCGCCGCAGCCGCGCCAGGCTACCTGCACGCCGCCCTTGGCCGACGCGGTATTTTCCTTGTCGAATACGTAGAACGTCGCCAGGCTGACGTCAGCGATTTCTTCCACGCCGAGCGTCTTCTGGTGATCAAGCGCAGCGGTCGGCGACAACGCCACGTCCGCCGTCGGAACGGCGGCGGCAGATGCACCGCCGATCATTGCAAAACTCAAGCCGGCCGCCCCCAACACCGGTGCGGTTTTCAGCACCTTCTTCTTTGTCGTGTCTTTCACCCGTGGCATAGTCGCAACCTCCGTACCTTGTAAAATGGTTGACTCCAGCATGCCGACTTTACGCCGGGCAAATGTGCCACGCAAGACGATTGGCACGCCGGTAGTAACATTGGTCGTTGCGGCTAAGCGTTTGGTTCATCTTTATGAACGCGATTGCCATGTTTTATTCAGCCGCTATTCATGATCGATGCCCGCTGCGGCAACCTCGGCGCGAAATTCGATTGCCGCGATCGCCGGGTGCCCCGCGCGCTTTACCGATCCTCATGCCAACCCTTAAAATTGCGCCGAACCGGCAATTGCCAAATCCGCGGCTATAGCGGTGTATGGGTCCGATTGGAGATTTGAAGTGGCCGGTTATCACGGACGTTTCGCCTGGTACGAATTGATCACGACCGACGTGGCGGCGGCCAGCGCGTTCTACGCCAAGGTCGTCGGCTGGGGCCTGCAGGACGAATCGAAACCCGATCTGGCCTACACATTGTTTTGTTCCGGCACGACTCCGGTCGGCGGCCTGATGGACCTGCCGGAGGAGGCGAGGCGCATGGGTGCGACCGCGAGGTGGATGGGATATGTCAGCGTCGATGATCTCAGTCTGACCACCGACCGGCTGAGCCGTCTTGGCGGCAAGGTCTACGTTCCGCCGACCGACAGCAATATCGGCCGCATCTCGGTTGTCGCCGATCCGCAAAATGCAACCTTGGCGCTGGTCGAGGGGTTGCGAGCCGGCCAGCACAGGCCTCCCGAATCGAACAAGCCGGGGCGGGTAGGCTGGCACGAGTTGCTCGCCGCCGATCATGCCAAGGCGTTTGGCTTCTACAGTGACGTTTTCGACTGGCAGCGGGCCGGCGCCGACAGCGGTTCAACGACGAGCTATCAGGCGGTCCGTTCCGGCGACGATGCGATCGGCGGCATGTTCGACAAACGACCGATGGATCCGGTTCCGTTCTGGCTGTTCTACTTCAATATCGGCGATATCGATGCCGCCGCCGATCGCGTGGAAGCAGCCGGCGGACAGGTTTTCGAAGGGCCTGTTGAAGTGCCGGGCGGCGGCTGGATCGCCCGATGCAGGGACCCGCAGGGCGCGGCCTTTGCGCTGCAGGGACGGCGCGGCCAGGACGCGATCGGCCGCGCGCCCGCTTCGGAAGTCGGCTGGTCTACCGAATGGGGCGGCATTTCATCGCGCGGCAGGCTGGTGGTCACCAAGCCGCGCCAGAGTCCCGACAACGATCCGGACTCCGAATCCGAAATCTGAACGCGTTCTCGATCAGCCGGCTTTGGCGGCAGCGGCGGGCTTGGGCGTCGCGGGCTTTGGCGCCTTGTCCTGCCGTTTCGACCAGGAGATGTAGTAGGCGACCACGGTCATGATCGCGATGCCGGTGATGCTGACGAAGATTTGCGCGAACAGCGAGCCCGAGCTCAGCATCAGTTCGAAATGTCCGACAAAGGACAGGAACACGCCGACGCAGAACACCGCGAGCGACTGCTGGCCGCACACGATCAGCGGGTCGAATACCTTCCACTCCAGGCCCGGCCAATCCTTCGGCACGAACCGGATCACCATGATCACGATCACCACGAAATGCAGGAAACGATACGGCGCGAGATCGGTCTTGTCGTTCGGGTTGAAGGCAGCATAGAGCCAGTGCGGGAACATCGCACCGAAATCCGGGAATTTTCCGGCCATCGTCATGATCAGGGCAAAGATCAGATAGGCGATGGAAAAATAAAGCGTGATCGGGGCCATGATGATCGACATCGATCGGCGCGCACCGCCCAACGCGCACCACGAGCCGAACACGAACAGCACCTGCCAGCAGTACGGGTTGAAATACCAGGCGCCGGCGGGATAGGCCCGGAAATTCCAGTCGAAGTGACGCGCCGTCAGCCACAGCACGATAGAGGCCAGCATCGTCCAGTTGGGCCGGCGCAGCATCATCCACAGCACTGGCGGAAACAGCCCCATCAACACGATGTAGAGCGGAAGCACGTCCAGGTTGACCGGCTTGAACTTCAGCATCAGTCCCTGCCGCAGCGTTTCGGTCGCATTGTCGACCAGGCCCGCGACGTTGAACTCGTTGATGATCTCTGAATCGCCAAACCGCAGCGCGAGATAGCTGATCGCGGCGATGTAGATCACGAACAGGATGATGTGGGCGACGTAGAGCTGCCAGACCCGCTTGGTCAGGCGGGTGGCGCCGACGATAAAGCCGCGTTCGATCATCATCCGGGCGTAGACGAAGGAGGCGGTATATCCCGAAATGAAAACGAACAGGTCCGCCGCGTCGCTGAAACCGTAATTGCGCGTGGTGATCCAGTTCACGACGTTGTCGGGAATGTGATCGAGGAAAATCGCCCAGTTCGCGATCCCGCGGAACAGGTCGAGCCGCAGATCGCGGCCTTTTTCGGGGAGTGTAGCGTTGATTTTCATGACTGCCGTTTCGACGTGATGCTTGCGAGAATAGTGCGCCTGAGGGACAGGCTACCAGCCCGGCTTTTGGCCAGATTGTCACAACGCGGCATAAATATTATAGAAAAATGTAACATCGAAGGCTTGGAATCACCGGCTAAATCCCTGAAAAGGGCTCTATACTATCCCGGCCGTTTGCGCCACGCGCTTCCATGCTGCATCTCTTGAACGGATCAGACCATCCATGACCGCACGCATCTTTAAGCCGGCCAAAAACGCGATGCAATCGGGCACCGCCAAGACCCGCGAATGGCAGCTCGATTATGAGCCGGAGCAACCGCGTGCGATCGAGCCGCTGATGGGCTGGACCTCTTCGGGTGACATGAAGCAGCAGCTGACGATTCGCTTCGATACCAAGGAAGAGGCGGTTGCCTATTGCGAGCGCGAGGGCATTGCCTATCAGGTCATCGAGCCGAAGGCGCTTGCCCGGCGCCAGGCCGCCTATTCCGACAATTTTGCGTTTCGGCGCGGCGAGCCCTGGACTCACTAAAGACCCCCGCGATCGGACCCGTTAGCGGCCGGAATCGCCGGAACTATCCAACATTTTTCCGGGATTTGTCTGGGCCGGGCCGGGGGCCAAACTTCCGGGTTGCCTAAGGCTGGGCCGCAGTGACACCATGGCGTGTCGCAAGCCGAATTGCGGCGCACCATGGCGCGCCGAAAGCAGCCAAACCCACCGTCGAGGAAACCGCCCGAGGCCATGCCGCTTCATTCCAGTATCGATCCGACTTCGTCCGAATTTGTCCGCAATGCCGAGGCCATGCGGGCGCTGGTCACAGACCTCCGCGGCCGGCTCGAACAAGTCGCCGGCGGCGGCGGAGAGGCCTCGCGTAACAGGCACACGTCGCGCGGAAAGATGCTGGCGCGTGAACGCGTCGATCTGCTGATCGACCCCGGCACCGCGTTTCTCGAATTGTCGCCGCTCGCCGCCAACGGCCTCTATGGCGGCGACGTGCATTCGGCCAGCGTGATCACCGGCGTCGGCCGGATTTCGGGCCGGGAATGCGTGATTGTCGCCAACGATGCTACCATCAAGGGCGGCACCTATTATCCGATGACCGTGAAGAAGCATCTCCGCGCGCAGGACATCGCGCGGCAGAACAATCTGCCCTGCGTCTACATGGTCGATTCCGGCGGGGCGTTCCTGCCGCAGCAGGATGAAATCTTTCCCGACGAACGGCATTTCGGCCGCATCTTTTACAATCAGGCCCAGATGTCGGCGGCCGGCATTCCACAGATCGCGATCGTGATGGGGTCCTGCACCGCCGGGGGCGCCTATGTGCCGGCGATGTCGGACGAGAGCATCATTGTGCGAAATCAAGGCACGATCTTTCTCGGCGGCCCGCCGCTGGTGAAAGCCGCGACCGGTGAGGTGGTGACCGCCGAGGAGCTCGGCGGCGCCGACGTACATTCACGGCAATCCGGGGTCACCGATCACTACGCCCAGAACGACGCGCATGCGATCGGCATCGCGCGGCGCATCGTTGCGACCCTGAAGCCGCCGCGCCCGGCCACCCTGAACATGAGCGAGCCTCGCGACCCGTTGTTCAGCCCTGAGGAAATCTACGGCGTGGTCCCCGCCGATGGGCGCAAGCCGTTCGACGTCCATGACATCATTGCGCGCGTGGTCGACGGCTCCGAATTCGACGAATTCAAGAAGCTGTATGGCCAGACGCTGATCTGCGGCTTTGCCCATATCTGGGGCTATCCGGTCGGTATCATCGCCAATAACGGCATCCTGTTCAGCGAGAGTTCGCTGAAGGGCGCGCATTTCATCGAGCTGTGCTGCCAGCGCAATATCCCGCTGGTCTTCCTGCAGAACATCACGGGGTTCATGGTCGGCAAGAAATATGAGGCCGGCGGCATTGCGCGCGACGGCGCCAAGCTGGTCACG
>Ga0208589_1000613_pt1 | contig 16489 bp, 14 predicted proteins | sample NGESurshal092012_2_FD_184486 | JGI IMG/M metagenome (GOLD analysis project Ga0208589, IMG submission 184486) | Arctic peat soil microbial communities from Barrow, Alaska - NGEE Surface sample F53-2 shallow-092012 (SPAdes) | ecosystem: Environmental > Terrestrial > Soil > Wetlands > Peat ... | reverse complement strand
GATTGGCCAGCCAGTGCCCGCAATCAGCCTGCCCGATCTCGACGGCAAGCCGCATCGACTGAGCGATTACCGTGGCCACCGCGTTCTGCTGAATTTCTGGGCCAGCTGGTGCGGCCCATGCCTGGATGAAATGCCCGCACTGGTCCGGGCACAAGCGAAGTTCGGCGAAAAGCGGCCGATCGTCGTCGGTATCGCGATGGACGAGCCTGATCATGTCCGTGCATTTCTGTCGGCACATCCGCTGAATTATCCGGTCCTGCTGGGCCGGCTCGCCACGCCAAGCACGTCGCAGCAACTGGGCGACACCCGCGATGGACTGCCTTATAGCGTCCTGATCGACGCTGATGGGCGCGTGTTGGCTACACATATGGGAATTTTGCCAGCAACACAGCTGGAACAATGGCTGGCACCCGGCCACGACCGGCCCTGAGTTGCGGCCGGCATACGCTTCCGCACGGAAACCTGCGCTTCTCCGGCAAACATCGCCGATCTACAGTGAACTGGACAACATCCACGACTGCGCGCACACTGCGCCCGGTTCCGGGATCTCCGGACGCAAGCTGGATGGTTTCGTGGCGAAGATCCTGGTCCTGCACGGGCCCAATCTCAATCTGCTGGGCGCGCGTGAGCCGGAGATCTATGGTCACGAGACGCTGGCCGACATCAATCGGCAGCTGGCCAGACAGGCGCAGGCGGCCGGACACGAACTGACCTGCTTCCAGTCCAACGCCGAGCACGAACTGATTGACCGCATCCAGCAGAGCCGCGACGACCAGACCTCGCTGATCCTGTTCAACCCCGGCGCGCTCACCCATACCAGCATTGCCCTGCGCGACGCGCTGGCCGCGGTGGCGATCCCGTTCATCGAAGTACACCTGTCCAATGTGCATGCGCGCGAGCCGTTCCGGCACCACTCGTACTTGTCCGGCATTGCGATCGGCGTGATCTGCGGCTTTGGCAGCGACAGCTACCGGCTGGCGCTGGAAGCGGCGCTGCATCGGCTGCAGGCACCGAAAACCGCTGCGCCCAAGTCATCCTGAAACGAAATCCGACCGCAAGTGCGGTCAACCTCTCCCCCTGCCCGGCTCCCTGTGCCGGCAAGACTGACCAAAGGCTGATTCGATGGATCTGCGCAAAATCAAGAAACTGATCGACCTGCTTGAGGAATCCAACCTCGCTGAACTGGAAATCAAGGAAGGCGAGGAAGTGGTACGCCTGTCGCGCGTACCCAAGAGCGCCGCGCCGAGCGCAGCTGCCCCAGTCGCTGTAGCGGCTGCCGCACCCACCGCGAGCGTGGCCGCGCCCGCTGCCCCCGCCGTCGAAACCCCGGCTGCCGATGCATTGCCCGCCGGCCACGTGGTGAAAGCGCCGATGGTCGGCACGTTCTACGTCTCGGCCAGTCCGGGGACGCCGGCCTTCGTCAAGGTCGGCCAGCAGGTCAAGGCCGGCGAGACGCTGGGCATCATCGAGGCCATGAAGATGTTCAACCAGATCGAAGCCGACGTGGCCGGCATCGTGCAGGCGATCCTGGTCGAGAACGGTCAGCCGGTGGAATTCGACGAACCCATGTTCGTGATCGCCTGAGCAACCCACGACCATGCCCAAGCTTGAAAAAGTCGTCATCGCCAACCGCGGCGAAATCGCCCTGCGCGTGCTGCGTGCCTGCCACAGTCTGGGCATCAAGACCGTGGCCGTGCATTCCACCGTGGACCGCAACCTGAAACATGTCGGCCTCGCCGACGAATCGGTGTGCATCGGTCCCGGCCCGTCAGTCGACAGCTACCTCAATATCCCGCGCATCATCGCCGCCGCGGAGATCACCGACGCCCAGGCGATCCATCCGGGTTACGGTTTTCTTTCCGAGCGCGCCGATTTCGCCGAACAGGTGGAACAGTCCGGCTTCATCTTCATCGGCCCGACCGCCGAGGTGATCCGCCTGATGGGCGACAAGGTCGAGGCGATCCGCGCGATGAAGGCGGCCGGCGTGCCGTGCGTACCCGGCTCGGGCGGCCCGCTCGGCGAAGACGTCGACACCAACCTGAAGATCGCCCGCGAGATCGGCTATCCGGTGATCATCAAGGCGGCAGGCGGCGGCGGCGGCCGCGGCATGCGCGTGGTGCGCACCGAAGCGCATCTGGGCAATGCCATCACCATGACCAAGGCGGAGGCCAAGGCCGCGTTCGGCAACGAACAGGTCTACATGGAGAAATTCCTGGAGAATCCGCGCCACGTGGAGATCCAGGTACTCGCCGATGGCCAGGGCCACGCGATCCATCTCGGCGAGCGCGACTGCTCGATGCAGCGCCGCCACCAGAAGGTCGTCGAGGAAGCTCCCGCGCCCGGCATCACGCCCGAGCAGCGCGAACGGATCGGCAAGGTCTGCGTCGATGCCTGCATCCGCATCGGCTATCGCGGCGCCGGCACGTTCGAGTTCCTGTACGAGAACGGCCACTTCTACTTCATCGAAATGAACACGCGCATCCAGGTCGAGCATCCGGTCACCGAGCTGATCACCGGCATCGACCTGGTGCGCGAGCAGTTGCTGATCGCCGGCGGCGAGAAGCTGTCGATCCGGCAGGAAGACATCGTGATCCACGGCCATGCTATCGAGTGCCGCATCAACGCCGAGGATCCGGAAACGTTCATGCCCAGTCCCGGCACGGTCAAGCGCTTCGAGGCACCCGGCGGTCCCGGCGTACGCGTCGACACGCACCTGTACGACGGCTACAGGATTCCGCCGAACTACGACTCGATGATCGGCAAGCTGATCGTGCATGGCCCCGACCGCGAAACCGCGATCGCGCGCATGCGTCTGGCGCTCGCCGAAACGGTGATCGAAGGCGTGAAATGCAACATCCCGCTGCAGCAGCGCATCATGGCCGACGCCGGCTTCCAGCACGGTGGGCAGAATATCCACTACCTGGAAAAACGCATGGCGGAGCAGAAAGAAAAGGCCGCCACCGGCGCCTGACCACCCGTAGGAGCGCACCCTGTGCGCGATTGCGCTTCAAGTGCATCGCGCACAAGGTGCGCTCCTGCCGCTACCGAATATGTCCTATGCCCTGGCTTGAACTCTCCCTTGTTGTCCGCATCGAGCAGCAGCCGCACGCGGAAGAAGCGCTGGGCGATCTCGGCGCACAGGCGATCACGCTGCAGGATGCCAATGCGGAGACGCCGGACGAAAAGGCGATCTTCGAACCGGGTGTGGGCGAGCTGCCGCTTTGGCCGACGATCACGCTGAACGCCTTGTTCGATGCGGATACCGATCGCCGCGGCCTCACCGAAACGCTGGCCGAATTGCTGCCATGGCTGGAACCGGATCAACTCACCTTCCGCGACGTCGCCGACCAGAACTGGGAGCGCGCTTGGATGGACCAGTTCAAGCCGATGCCGTTCGGACGGCGGCTGTGGATCTATCCGTGGAATATCGAACCACCGGCCGACGAAGAACTTGTGGGCCGCTCCAGCGCGTCCTGCGCCCGCGCCACTAGCGCATCCATGCGCGTCGTGGTGCGGCTCGATCCCGGCCTCGCGTTCGGCAGCGGCACCCATCCGACCACCGCGCTGTGCCTGGAATGGCTGGACGGCCTCGAGCTCGCCGGCAGGACGCTGATCGACTACGGCTGCGGCTCCGGCATCCTGGCGATCGCCGCGCTGAAACTGGGTGCCGCCAGGGCGGTCGGTGTGGACAACGATCCGCAGGCGCTCACCGCATCGGCGGACAACGCCGAGCGCAACGGCGTCTCCGAACGGCTTGCCTTGTTCCTGCCGGAAGACGTCGACGTCGAACCAGCTGAGGTGTTCATCGCGAACATCCTGGCCGGCCCGCTGAGCGAACTGGCACCGACATTCGCCGCTGCCGCGCAACCGGGCGCACCGTTCGCGATCTCCGGCATTCTCGTCGGACAGCAGGATGAATTGCTGCAGCGCTATGCCGAATGGTTCGAGGAACTGCGTGTGGATACCCGCGAGGACTGGGTGCGCATCAGCGGTCGTCGCCGCGCCTGAATCAAGCTGCGCTGGTCCGATCCTGTCGCCGTGATCGGGCGCTGACCGTCGCGGCAATCCATGACCGCACCCTGGCTACCCTGGGCACCCTGCTAAGCTTGCCGCACACTGATCAAAGCGGCCTGCATGTATACCCAATGCCCCGAATGCCTGTCCGTGTTTTCGCTGGATGCGCACACGCTCGCACAGGCGCACGGCCACATGATCTGCGGGCACTGCAGCGCCGGCTTCGACAGCATCGCCACGCTCACCGACCAGCTACCGCCCGAGCCGTTCCACCAACTGCCGGTGAACGAACCCGCGCTCGAACCCCCATGCATCGACCTGGTGGTCTACAGACCCCGTTCTGATCCGCCGGCCGTGATCCAGGCGGACGCGGAAGCAGAAAAATCCGTCGCGTCGGAAGATTTTTCGCAGCTGGTCTTCACGCCGCGCTTTGCGCGCGAGCAACGGATACCCCGACCCAAACGATCGCACCAACGCCTGCGTGCGCGACATCAACGCCCGTCCGGCGAATGGCGCTGGCCGTGGGCGATCGCGTGCATCCTGCTGGCGCTGCTGCTCGGCATTCAGCTGGCGTGGGCCGAACGTGCTGCACTGATCCGCCATCCCGTCACGGGCGGTTGGCTGCGCAGCACTTGCGCCACTCTCGGTTGCGAACTTCCGCTGATCGCCGCCCCGCAGCAACTGCACCTGCTCGACAGCAACGTGCAGACGCATCCCAGCGTCGCCGGCGCGCTGATGATCAGCGCCAGCGTGCGCAACGATGCCGCATTCACCCAGCCGTATCCGGTAGTCACGATCACCTTGTCGAACGCCCAGGGTCAGCGCATGGCGATGCGCCGGTTGCAGCCGCGCGAATACCTCGATGACGACACGATCCTGCGGCGCGGCCTGGCGCCAGGCGCCAGTGCCGTGCTGCTGTTCGAGGTGGAAGATCCCGGCGAGAAGGCGGTGGCGTTCGAATTCGGTTTCGAATAGCACTTAAAATTCTCGGCACACGCGGGTAGACTCAGCCATTCGCGCATACGGCCAACCGGCACTCGGCAGCTGTCGCGATTTGCATCAACAGTCATAACCACATGCAGCGGCCCATGCAGTCGCCGCTCTGTATCTGAGGGAATTGTCCGTGAACGTCGTCAGACTGCCTGCCACCGAGGTTGCAAAACCGACCTCGCCGCAGAGCGCCGGATCGCACAGCGCGCTGAGCGAATGCGTCAGCCGCACCGTGCGCCGCTACCTCGCCGACATCGGTGATACCAAATGCAGCGAAGGCCTGCACACGCTGGTGCTGCGCGAGGTCGAGGTGCCGCTGCTGCGCGAGGTATTGGCATTCCACGACGGCAACCAGAGCCGCGCCGCCAGCGCGCTGGGCATCAATCGCGCCACCTTGCGCAAGAAGCTGGCCGCACACGGCCTGCTGTAAACCTCCCATGCTGCCCGGGATACGCGCGGAAACCGCCAACCGACCGGACGGCTATAATGAGCGGCTTTCCCCTGATGGAAACCGCTCATGTCCACGCCACAGCTCGTCCCGGTTCGTCGCGCCCTGCTCAGCGTTTCCGACAAGACCGGCCTGATCGAGCTTGGGCATCGGCTGGCCAAAGCCGGCGTGGAACTGCTGTCCACCGGCGGCAGCGCGAAGGTGCTGCGCGAGGCCGGCATTGCGGTGCAGGACGTCAGCGACCTCACCGGTTTCCCCGAGATCATGGATGGCCGCGTCAAGACGCTGCACCCGAAGGTGCACGGCGGCCTGCTCGGACGACGCGGCACCGATAATGCGGTGATGGCCGAGCTGGGCATTGCACCGATCGACCTGCTGGTGCTGAACCTGTACCCGTTCGAGGCCATCGTGGCGAAACCGGGCTGCACGCTGGAGCAGGCGATCGAGAACATCGATATTGGCGGCCCGGCGATGCTGCGTTCCGCGGCGAAGAACTGGAACGATGTCGGCGTGCTGACTGCGCCGGAGCAGTACGCCGATGCGTTGGCCGAAATCGAAGGCCAGGGCGGTCTCAACCGCGCCACTCGTTTCAAGCTCGCAGTCGCCGCGTTCAACAACGTATCCAGCTACGACGGCGCCATCAGCGACTATCTGTCGGCACTGCAGCTCAACGAGGCGCAGGACGCCATCGCCGGGCATGCCGCGTTCCCGGGCCAGGCCAATGGCCGCTTCGTGAAGCTGATGGACCTGCGTTACGGCGAGAACCCGCACCAGCAGGCGGCGTTCTACCGCGACCTGTATCCGCACCCGGGCACGCTGGCCACGTTCCGCCAGCTGCAGGGCAAGGAGCTGTCGTTCAACAACATCGCCGACGCCGACGCCGCGTGGGAATGCGTGCGCAGCTTCACCAAGCCGGCCTGCGTGATCGTCAAGCACGCCAACCCGTGCGGCGTCGCGGTGAGCCTGGATGGTATCGGCCGCGCCTATGACCTCGCCTACCAGACCGATCCTACCTCGGCGTTCGGCGGCATCATCGCGTTCAACCGCGACGTGGACGGCGCCACCGCGCAGGCCATCGCGACGCGCCAGTTTGTCGAAGTAGTGCTGGCACCGGGCTATGCCGATGACGCACTGAAGGCATTCGCCAAGAAGGGCAATGTGCGCGTGCTGGTGATTCCGCTGCCGGAGAGCACCGATCTGGAGCAGGGCAACCTGCTGCGCGCCCATCCCGGCAACAACTCCAGGCGCGTGGGTTCAGGCCTGCTGATCCAGAGCGCCGACCTCGGCATGGTTGGCGCGGAGGATCTGAAGATCGTCACCCGCCGCGCGCCGACCGAGGCGCAGATCCACGACCTGATCTTTGCCTGGAAGGTGGCGAAGTTCGTCAAGAGCAATGCCATCGTGTATGCGCGTGACCGCCAGACCATCGGCATCGGCGCCGGCCAGATGAGCCGCGTTTACAGCGCGAAGATCGCCGGCATCAAGGCCGCCGACGAGAACCTGGAGGTGCGTGGCTCGGTGATGGCGTCCGATGCGTTCTTCCCGTTCCGCGACGGCATCGATGCCGCCGCCGCAGCCGGTATCAGCGCGGTGATCCAGCCCGGCGGCTCCATGCGCGACCCAGAGGTGATCGCCGCCGCCGACGAACACGACATGGCGATGGTGTTCACCGGCATGCGCCATTTCCGGCACTGAATCTCGTCCTGTAGGAGCGCACCCTGTGCGCGATGCCCTGGTATTGGTCATGCCAAGAGCATTCGCGCACAGGGTGCGCTCCTACACGTCCCGTAGAAGTCGTTCGTTCCAGCATCGGCGCCTTCGATCCGGAGACAGCCATGCGCTACGAACTGTATTACTGGAACGGCATCCAGGGGCGCGGCGAATTCGTGCGGCTGGCGCTGGAAGACGCCGGTGCCAGCTACGACGACGTGGCTCGCACGCAAGGCGATGACGCCATCGTGCGCTTTCTCGATGGCACCCATGAAGGCGCGTTGCCATTTGCGCCGCCGTTTCTCAAGGCGGGGCGGCTGATGATCGCGCAGGTCGCGAATATCCTGCAGTACCTCGGGCCGCCACTCGGCCTGGTGCCCGACAGCGAGAGCCGGCGACTGTATGCGCATCAGTTGCAGTTGACCATCAGTGATCTGGTCGCCGAAGTGCACGATACCCACCACCCGATCGCCAGCAGCCTGTACTACGAGGACCAGCGCGCCGAAGCGCGGCGGCGCGCGGCGGACCTGCGCGAGACGCGGCTGCCGAAGTACCTGGACTACTTCGAGCAGGTGCTGGAGCGCGGCGGTGGCCGCCATGCCGTGCGTGAGCACTCGTACGTCGATCTTTCGCTGTTCCAGCTGATGGCCGGACTGGACTACGCGCTTCCCCGCGCGATGCTGCGGCTGGAGCACCAGCTGCCCTTGTTGTGCGCACTGCGCCAGCGGATTGCCGAACGGCCACGCATCGCGGCCTATCTGGACTCATCGCGGCGGTTGCCGTTCAACGAAAACGGGATCTTCCGGCACTATCCGGAACTGGACGATCCACGCTGAATGATGCGGCTCAGAACAACGCGATCACCATCGCACCGGACACGATCAGCACGCCACCGATCAGCAGCGGCCAGCTCGGCCGTTCGCCGAGGAACACCAGCCCCAGCACGATCGCCAGCGCCACGCTGAGCTTGTCGACCGGCGCCACCTTGCTCACCGGCCCCAATTGCAGCGCACGGTAGTAGCACAACCACGACAGCCCGGTGGCGATACCGGACAGTACCAGGAACAGCCAGCTGTGCCACGGCAGCCCGGACGGCTTCGCCCATTCCTGACGCAAGCTGAGAATGCCGGCGGTAACGACAAGGATGACGATCGTGCGGATGAAGGTGGCGAGGTTGGAATTGATCCCGACCACGCCGAGTTTGCCGAACAACGCCGTCAGCGCCGCGAACAGCGCCGAGCCCAACGCAAACAGCAGCCAACTTTCACGCAGTTGCATCGCTCGCCTCCGTTCTACGTCGGCCCTGTTTACGTCGATCCCGTTTATGTCGATCCCGTCTACGCCGGCCCGCGTCGCCATCGCAAGCGTATCGATGGCGGCATTCAGCGAGCAGGTTCAGTGACCGCTATTGTCCTGCGCCGCGCCACTCGAATCCGCTTCGGCCGGCTTGCTCTTGCCCCATTCCAGCACCTTGTACATCACCGGCTGCACCGGCGGCTCACCGGGCTCGAGGTGTCTGGTGCCATCCGGGTCGACCTTGTAGGTCTGCGGGATTCCGTGCTTCGGCGTCACCACCACCATGTAGAGCATGCCGCTGCGGCGATATTCCTGGACCTGGTCTTCGCCCTCCTCATGCACACTGACCTGCGGCGGCAGCGTCATGTGCTTGCCGTTGCCTGCATCACCGACATCATGCATCGACGGCAATGCGGGCTGATTGCCGGCCTGTTGCCTGGTTGCGGTAGCCGTGTCGGCGGGCGCTGGCTGTACTCCCGGGTCGTTGATGCCGGGCGGCGGCGGCACGTTGTTCGCCGGTGCCGAGGACTGCGCAGACACGTTCGACGCAAGCAGGCTGGAAGCGAGAAGAATACTGGCAGCAGCCAGCAAGGCAGCGGTTTTCATGGCGGCAACCTCGATCGGGTGGCAAAGCATACCAGCGCATCCGCTGGCCTTCCGTGAAGCACGACAATATGCGCCTGCATGCGAGAATGGCGTATGCCCAGACTTGTTCTCATCGACGGCTCCTCCTACCTGTATCGCGCGTTCCATGCGCTGCCGCCGCTGAGCAATGCCCACGGCGAACCGACCGGCGCGCTGTTCGGCGTGGTCAACATGCTGCGCGCCACATTGAAGTCGAAACCGGACTACCTGGCGTTTGTCAGCGACGCCCCCGGCCCGACCTTTCGCGATGCGCTGTACCACCAGTACAAGGCGAACCGGCCCCCGATGCCGGACGACCTGCGCGCACAGGTCGAACCGATGCTGGCGATCGTGGGCGCGCTCGGCTTTCCGATCCTGCGCGTACCCGGCGTCGAGGCCGACGACGTGATCGGCACGCTGGCCGTGCAGGCGCAGGCGCTCGGCATCGAGGTGCTGATCTCCACCGGTGACAAGGACCTGGCTCAACTGGTGAGCCCGCAGGTCACGCTGATCAACACCATGAGCAACACGGTCATGGACAGCGCCGGGGTGATGGAAAAGTTCGGCGTGCGGCCGGAACAGATCATCGATTTCCTCGCGCTCACCGGCGACAGCGTCGACAACGTACCGGGCGTGTCCAAGTGCGGACCCAAGACCGCTGCCAAATGGCTGGCCGAATACCACACCCTGGACGGCGTGATCGCGAACGCCGACCGGATCGACGGCAAGATCGGCGAGAGCCTGCGCGCCGCGTTGCCGCAACTGCCGCTGTCGCGCGAACTGGTGACGATCAAGACCGATGTGCCGCTGGAATTCGGCCCCACTGAACTGGCCCAGCGCGATGCCGACACCGCGCAGTTGCGCGCGCTGTACACCCGTTACGAGTTCAAGGCGGCGCTGAAGGATCTGGATGCCGCGAAGGAACCTGTAGGAGCGCACCCTGTGCGCGAATCGGCTACCGTCGAAACCATCCCGCAAACCGATCGCGCACAGGGTGCGCTCCTACAAGCGAGCACACCAGACGCGGCACTGTCTGCACCGGGCAGCTACGAACTGGTCACCACCCAGTCACAGCTCGACGCCTGGCTGGAAAAGCTGCGCGGCGCCGAGCTGATCGCGTTCGACACCGAGACCACCAGCATTGACGCGATGCGCGCGGACATCGTCGGCATCAGCTTCGCGGTGGAACCGGGCAAGGCCTGCTATATCCCGTTGGGCCACGATTATCCGGGCGCACCGAAGCAGCTCGATCGCGGCAGCGTGCTGGCCGCACTGAAACCCATGTTCGAGGACGCCAGGAAAGCGAAGCTCGGCCAGCACGCGAAGTACGACATCAACATCCTTTCGCACTACGGCATCGCCGTGCAGGGACTGAAGCACGATTCGATGCTCGAATCCTATGTATGGAACGCCACCGCGACGCGGCACGACATGGATTCGCTGGCAAAGCTGTACCTCGGCTACGAGACGATCAAGTACGAACAGGTCGCCGGCAAGGGCGCGAAGCAGATTTCGTTCTCGCAGGTGGATATGGACACCGCCTGCCACTATGCCGCCGAGGACGCCGACATTACCCTGCGCCTGCATCACGCACTGTGGCCCAAGCTCGAGAGCGTGCCGGCGTTGCGCAAGGTCTACGAAGACATCGAGATTCCGCTGGTGCCGGTGCTGGCTGCGATGGAACGCCGCGGCGTGCTGATCGATGGCGATGAGCTGCGCCGACAGAGCCAGCAGCTGGGCAAGCGCATGCTCGAGCTGCAGCGGCAGTCGTGGGCGCTGGCCGGACGCGAGTTCAACCTGGATTCGCCGAAGCAGCTACAGGCGGTCCTGTTCGACGAACTCGGCCTGCAGGCGAAGCTGAAGACCCCGACGGGGCAGCCGTCCACCAACGAGGAAGCGCTCGAGGCGATCGCCGATACGCACGAACTGCCGCGGCTGATCCTCGATTACCGCGGTCTCGCCAAGCTGCGCTCCACCTATACCGACAAGCTGTCCGGCATCGTCAACCCGCGCACCGGCCGCGTGCACACCAGCTACCACCAAGGCGCGGTGGCGACCGGGCGGATCTCCTCGTCCGATCCGAACCTGCAGAACATCCCGGTGCGCACCGAGGAAGGCCGGCGCATCCGCCAGGCGTTCATCGCACCGCCGGGCTGGCAGGTGCTGGCGGCGGATTATTCGCAGATCGAGCTGCGCATCATGGCGCACCTGTCCGGCGACGAAGGCCTGCTGCGCGCGTTTCGCGAACGCGGCGACGTGCATCGCGCCACCGCGGCGGAAGTGTTCGGCCTCAAGCCCGAAGATGTCAGCACCAACCAGCGTCGCGCCGCCAAGGCGATCAACTTCGGCCTGATGTACGGCATGAGCGCGTTCGGGCTGGCGCGCCAGCTCGGCGTCGATCGCGGCGAGGCCAGCGATTACATGGCGCGCTACTTCTCGCGTTATCCGGGCGTGCGCGCGTACATGGATGCCACTCGCGAGCAAGCGCACCGCGACGGCTATGTGGAAACCATCTTCGGTCGACGGCTGTATCTGGAAAATCTCACTTCGCGCAACCAGGGCCTGCGCCAGGGCGCCGAACGCGCCGCGGTGAACGCACCGATGCAGGGCAGCGCCGCCGACATCATCAAGCGCGCGATGATTGCGATGGCCGCATGGATCGGCGAGCGCGACGATGTGCACATGCTGATGCAGGTGCACGACGAACTGGTGTTCGAGGTGCGTGCTGACGCGGTCGATGCTGTGCGCACCGCGGTGATCGCGCGCATGTCCGGGGCCGCGGAACTGGCGGTGCCGTTGCTGGTCGATGCAGGCGTGGGTGCGAACTGGGATGAGGCGCACTGAGGCAGACCTGCGCATGCACAACAACGACTTGCACGTTAACGTTTCATCAAATGAACCGGCGATAACTATTTTCGCGGAAGCTGCAACTATCCCGGCCAACCGCGTTCAAAGTCTTCGGATGCACGCAACGGCATCCACGGCTGGCTCACCTCCCTGAGCCGCCACCGGATACAAACCTCTCCCCTGGGTTTTGTGTCCCCGGCCCCGAAGGTTCCCCCTAACCTTCGGGGCCATTTTTTGCCTGCGATCCGACCATGCCTGTACTTTCTCTGCACACACGTACCCGGCATACTGGATCCACATTCATCAACAAGGGGCATCCATGCGCGCAGGATTGATCATCGTCGGCATCATCCTGCTGGTCGCAGGCATCTGGGTCATCGCCGGTCACGCCAGTTACACCCAGACCGACACCGTGTTGCAACTCGGTTCGGCGAAGCTCACCGCCACCCACGACAAGGCCTTGCCGCAATGGCTGGGCATCGCCGGTATCGTGGTGGGCGGTCTGCTGGTGGTGGGTGGTTTCGTCAGCAAGCGCTGAGTGCCATCGTGTATCCGGAAAACCGCGCGGATCATCATCCCTGCGCGGCGGTTTTCTTTGGCAGCCCGCTACAATCGACAGGATGGATGTCTCGTACCTGATCGACCCGCTCAATGATGCACAGCGCGAAGCGGTCTGCGCCCCACCCGGTCATTACCTGGTGCTGGCTGGTGCCGGTTCCGGCAAGACCCGCGTACTCACCCACCGTATCGGCTGGCTCAACCAGGTCGAACGCGTGCCACCGTGGGCGATCCTCGCCGTCACCTTCACCAACAAGGCGGCCGGCGAAATGCGTGCGCGGCTGGACGCACTGATTCCCGGCGGCACCCAGGGTCTCACTGTTGGTACCTTCCACGGCATCGCGCATCGGCTGCTGCGCCGACATTGGCGCGAAGCCGGGCTGCCGGAAACCTTCCAGATCCTCGATGCGGACGATCAGCTACGGCTGGTCAAGCGCGTGGTCGCCGGACTCGGACTGGACGATGCGAAATTTCCGCCGCGCCAGGCCAGCTGGCAGATCAACAACTGGAAAGACGAGGGCAAGCGTCCGGACAGCATTGAGCATCGCGATCATCCGGTCACGCACACTTTCGTCAACATCTACAAGGCCTACGAAGACGCCTGCCGCCGCGCCGGGCTGGTCGATTTCGCCGAGCTGCTGCTGCGCGCGCACGAGCTGTGGCTGAAGAACCCGGCCGTGCTGGAGCATTACCAGCAACGCTGGCGCTATCTGCTGATCGACGAGTTCCAGGACACCAACACGCTGCAATACGCGTGGATCCGGGTACTGGCGGGCAGCACCGGCCAGGTATTCGTGGTTGGCGATGACGACCAGGCGATCTACGGCTGGCGCGGCGCCAAGGTGGAGAACGTGCAGCAGTTCCTGCGCGATTTCCCCGGTGCGAAGACGATCAAGCTGGAACAAAACTACCGCTCTACCTCGAACATTCTCAAGGCCGCCAACAGCGTGATCGCGCGCAATGGCAGTCGCCTCGGCAAGCAATTGTGGACGGCGGGTGAGGATGGTGAACGCATCGCACTGTACGCCGCCTACAACGAGCAGGACGAAGCGCGCTTCGTGATCGAGCGCATCCGCGAATACATCAACGAACACGGCAACGCGAAGGACTGCGCGATCCTGTATCGCTCCAACGCACAGTCGCGCAACTTCGAGGAACAGCTGACCCAGCACAGCATCAAATACCGCGTCTACGGCGGCCAGCGCTTCTTCGAGCGTGCCGAAGTCAAGGATGCGCTGGCCTATCTGCGCCTCACCGCGAACCGTCACGATGACGCCGCATTCGAGCGCGCGGTGAACACGCCGCCACGCGGCATCGGCGACCGCACGCTGGACGCGCTGCGCCGCCGCGCGCGCAGCGACAACACCTCGATGTGGGAAGCCGTGCTCACCGAATTGAGCAGCGGCAGCGAACTGGCCGGGCGCGCGAAGAATGCAGTGAAGGCGTTCCTTGCCTTGATCGACGAGATGGCGCACACCTTCAGCACCCTCTCCCCCAACTTCGTTGGGGGAGAGGGTTGGGGTGAGGGGGAGCGCTCTTCTGCCCATCAAGAGCCCCCCTCACCCTACCCTCTCCCCCAGGCAAGCCTGGGGGAGAGGAATGCTTCGATGACCCTCGCCGAACAGATCGACCACGCGATCACCCATACCGGCCTGCGCGATTTCTACGAAAAAGACTCGCGTGGCAACGCCGAGTCGCGCGTCGAGAATCTCGACGAACTGGTCAACGTCGCCAGCCGCTTCGAACCGACCCAGGAAGATATCGACGCGGGCTTGAGCGAGCTGTCCGCGTTCCTCTCGCACGCCACGCTGGAAGCCGGTGAGAACCAGGGCGAGGCGTGGGATGACTGCGTGCAGCTGATGACGCTGCATTCGGCCAAGGGCCTGGAGTTTCCGGTGGTGTTCCTGGTCGGCATGGAGGAAGGCCTGTTCCCCAGCCAGCGCTCGGTCGATGACGAAGGAAGGCTGGAAGAGGAGCGTCGGCTCGCCTACGTCGGCATCACCCGCGCCCGCGAAAAGCTCATCGTCACCCACGCCGAATCGCGCCGCATGCACGGCACCGAGATGCTGGCACGACCCTCGCGCTTCCTCGGTGAGATACCGGCCGAGCTGATCGACGAAGTGCGCCCGCGTGTGCAGGTCACGCGGCCGCTGTATGCCGGTCGTCCACGTGAAACCTCGCCATCGCTGGAAGAAACCCTGCCGGTGAAACTCGGCCAGCGCGTCAGCCACCCCAGCTTCGGCGAAGGCATCGTGCTCAGCGCCGAGGGCAGCGGCGCGCATACGCGACTGCAGGTGAATTTCGAAGGCGCCGGCAGCAAGTGGCTGGTGGCGGCTTATGCGAATCTGACACCGCTTTAGTGCTGAGCTCGCTGGTGGAGGGCGGACTATATCGGCAAACTTTTGCATCGATCGGTTAGCCGCCGTTCGAAAGCGGACACTCCACGATCGAGGTATTGCGCCTCCGATGCACTTACCCGCGCAATCGCGGCACACCATGCTGGTCGCGTTCCTCGATCGCGATCGGCTGGGTGTCGAGGCTCGCTCCACGGCTGTCCTGCGGCAGTGGTTCGATTGCCTCGCCGCGGTTGAACGCCAGTGCGTTGCGATAGCAGCGCTGCGCCTGTTCCGCATCGCCCTCGCCGGCGGAAGTGTCGCCGAGCGCTTCCCATGCGCCTGCGCTCGGTGCCAATGCAAGCGAGCGTTGCAGGTACTGGTTCGCCTTGCCCCACAGCTGGAGTCGCACACACATGCGACCGAGCGTGAGCAGCAGCGTGGCGTCGTTCGGGTGCGCGTCGAGCCAGCTTTCGGCGCGGCGCAGGCGCGCTTCGATATCCTCGCCGCCGAGCATGCCGTAGGTTTCGATCAGCAGCGGCGACCACTCGCGGCGCAAGGCGGATTCCAGTTCGTCCATCGCCGGCAGGATCAGGCCAAAGCCGGCCGCGCGGCGGGCGTAGGCGTCGATCACCGCAGGCACCCGGCGTTGCGCTTTCGGCAACTGCGACCACAGCGCGTTCAACGCGGCGCCATTGGCGCAGGCCTGGATCGTGGCGACCAGCACCCTGATCTCCAATGCCGCGTAGGCACGGCTGCCGAGGGCGCCGCTCTTCTGCAGCGGATCGAGCGCGTCGCGGGCGCGCCGCGCATCGCCGCTGGCCAGTGCGGCCAGCGCCAGCTCGCGCCAGCCGCCGGGCGTCAACGAGCCCTTGTCGGATTCGGGCGCCAGCAGTGCCAGCGCTTCGGCCGGCCTGCCTTCGCGACGCAGCACACGGGCGCGCAATACACGGGCCGCCTGCGGTGCGGATTGCGAAGCCTGGTTCAACGCTTCCAGCGCGCGGGCATGTTCACCGCGGCGCGAGGCGGCTTCGGCCGCGGCGAGCAAGGCCGGGCCGCGCAGGCTGTCCAACTGCGCGGCGCGATTGAGGTCACGCTCGGCATCGCCATGGCGGCCTTCGATCAGCGCGATCAGGCCGTCGCCCATGCGCTGCTGGCTGAGCCGCCGATGCCGTCGCGAGAACGCGCCGAACGGCCAGCGCAGCAGGCGCCACAGCACGGTAAGGCATGCCCACGCCAGCAGCAGGATGAGCGCGGCGGCAACCACGGTGGTCTCCACCCGCCAACCACGCAGGCGCACCAAGACGTAACCCGGATCCGTCGCCACCCAGTGCCAGCCGAACGCGGCCAGCGCGGCGATGATCACCAGCAGCAGAATCCAGCGCCATACCCTCATGGCTTGGCTCCAGACGCCGCCTTTGCCGCGCTGCCGCTCGCGGCGGCCCCGCCCGCCGGGGCGCGCTCGGCCACCGCCTCGATTTCGATCGTGCGCGTGCCCTTCACCAGATTGCCCGCGCGTTCGTCCAGCTCCACCGCGAAAATGCGCTTCCACGCCGGGAGGGTGGTCTTGAGGAAATTGGGGATCTCGACCAGCGACTCTAACAAGTAGACCCCGGTCTCCTGCGCGTAGTGGAAGTGCGCCTTGCGGGCGTAGGCCGCCAGCCCGATC
>Ga0208589_1000611_pt1 | contig 16502 bp, 10 predicted proteins | sample NGESurshal092012_2_FD_184486 | JGI IMG/M metagenome (GOLD analysis project Ga0208589, IMG submission 184486) | Arctic peat soil microbial communities from Barrow, Alaska - NGEE Surface sample F53-2 shallow-092012 (SPAdes) | ecosystem: Environmental > Terrestrial > Soil > Wetlands > Peat ... | reverse complement strand
GCCAACCGGCAGGGTGTGGTCGAGGGCTTCCTGCAGGAGTTCTCACTGGGCACCCGCGAAGGCCTCGCCCTGATGTGCCTGGCCGAGGCCCTGCTGCGCACGCCCGACGAGGGCACCCGCGACCGCCTGATCGCCGAGAAGATCGGCTCCGCCGACTGGGCCAGCCACCTCGGCCAGTCCGACAACCTGTTCGTCAACGCCTCGACCTGGGGCCTGATGCTGACCGGCCGACTCGTCAACCTCGCCGACGACACGCGCCGCGATTTCACCGGCGCGCTGAAACGCCTCGTCGGCCGCGCCGGCGAACCGGTGATCCGCCTCGCCGTGCGCCAGGCGATGCGCATCATGGGTCACCAGTTCGTGATGGGGCAGACCATCGACGAGGCGCTGGACCGCTGCGCGAAGAAAGACTACGCGGTGTACCGCTATTCCTACGACATGCTGGGCGAGTCGGCACTCACCAGCGAGACCGCCGAGCGCTACCAGCAGGATTACCGCAACGCGATCGCCGCGATCGGCGCACGTGGTCCGTTCGCGAACCACACCGATGCACCGTCGATTTCGGTGAAGCTGTCCGCGCTGCATCCGCGCTACGAAGTGGCCAAGCGCGAGCTTGCCCACCGCCAGCTCAGCGAGAAGCTGCTGGAACTGTCGCAGCTGGCGATGAAGTACGGCATCGCGCTGTCGGTGGACGCCGAGGAAGCCGAACGCCTCGAACTGTCGCTGGACATCATCGGCGACGTGTTCGCGCATCCCTCGCTGGAAGGCTGGAACGGCCTCGGCATCGTGGTGCAGGCGTATGCCAAGCGCACGCCGTTCGTGATCGACTGGCTGATCGAGACCGCACGCGCCGCGAATCGCCGCTGGTACGTGCGCCTGGTCAAGGGTGCCTACTGGGATGCCGAGATCAAGCGCGCGCAGGAGAATGGTCTGGCCGGCTATCCGGTGTATACGCGCAAGCCGAACACCGACGTGTCGTACCTGGCCTGTGCGCGGCGCCTGTTCAATGCCGGCAGTGAACTGATCTATCCGCAGTTCGCCACGCACAACGCGCACACCATCGCCGCGGTGCATCACATCGCGCAGGGTCGGCCGTACGAGTACCAGCGCCTGCACGGCATGGGCACCGACCTGTACGCCGAAGTGATCGGCCCGCAGAACGCCACTGGAAGCGGGCTTGGCGTGCCCTGTCGCGTGTACGCGCCGGTCGGCACGCACGAGGACTTGCTGCCGTACCTGGTGCGCCGCCTGCTCGAAAACGGCGCCAACACCAGCTTCGTCAACCGCGTCGTCGACGAGAGCGTGCCGGTGCGCGAGTTGGTCGCCGATCCGTGCGAGACCGTGCAGTCGTTCGCCTCCATCCCGCATCCGCGCATCCCGCTGCCGGTCAACATCTACGCAGACAATTTTGCGCTTGCGCAAAATTCAAATTCGGTATCCAGGAAGAATTCCATGGGCGTCAACTTCTCCAACGACAACGAACTGAAGGCGATGGCCGACACGGTCAACGCCCATGCCGGCCCGTGGGCTGCTGCTTCCTTGGTACCCGGTGCTCCTGTGGGAGCGGCTTCAGCCGCGATCGCGGTCACCAACCCGGCCGACCGCCGCCAGACTGTCGGCAGCTATATTCCCGCCGACAGCGCCACCGTCGACAAGGCGCTCGCCAACGCCGTCGCCGCGCAGTTCCGCTGGGATCGCCTGCCCGCAGCCAGCCGCGCCGCGATTCTCGAGCACGCCGCCGAGCAGCTCGAAGCACGCCGCGGCGAATTCATCGCATTGTGCGTGCGCGAAGCCGGCAAGAGCCTGCCCGATGCGATCGCCGAGATCCGCGAGGCGGCCGACTTCCTGCGCTACTACGCCACCATGGCGCGCCGGTTGTTTGGTCAGCCCGAGCAATTGCCGGGCCCGACCGGGGAGAGCAATCAATTGTTCCTCAACGGCCGCGGCGTGTTCGTCTGCATCAGCCCGTGGAATTTCCCGCTGGCGATCTTCCTCGGCCAGGTCAGCGCCGCACTCGCCGCCGGCAATGCCGTCATCGCGAAACCGGCCGAGCAGACTTCGCTGATTGGCCATCTAGCCGTCCAGTTGCTGCATGCCGCCGGCGTGCCGATCGACGTGCTGCAGTATCTGCCGGGCGACGGCGCCACCGTCGGCGCCGCCTTGACCCGCGATCCGCGCGTTGCCGGCGTCGCTTTCACCGGCTCCACCGATACGGCCTGGACGATCAACCGCGCGTTGGCCGCGCGCAACGCGCCGATCGCCGCGCTGATCGCCGAGACCGGCGGCCAGAACGCGATGATCGCCGACTCCTCCGCGCTGCCCGAGCAGATCGTCAAGGACGTCATCGCCTCCGCGTTCCAGTCCGCCGGCCAACGCTGCTCCGCCGCACGTGTGCTGTTCGTGCAGGAAGACATCGCCGACAAGGTCTGCGCGATGCTCGCCGGCGCGATGGGCGAGCTGAAGGTGGGTGACCCCGGCCAGCTGTCCACCGACGTCGGCCCGGTGATCGACGAGGATGCGAAGCAGATCCTGGTCGATCACGCCGCGCGCATGGACAAGGAAGCGAAGAATGGCGTTACCAAAAAAATTGGCGAGGTCGCACTCGATCCGGCGCTCACCGCCAACGGCACGTTCTTCGCCCCACGCGCCTACGAAATTCCGTCACTGAGCATGCTGACCCGCGAAGTGTTCGGCCCGGTACTGCACGTGATCCGCTGGAAGGGCAGCGAGCTGAAGCAGGTGGTGGAGCAGATCAACGCCACCGGCTACGGCCTCACGCTCGGCATCCACAGCCGCATCAACGACACCGTCGACTACATCGCCAGCCACGCCCGCGTCGGCAACTGCTACGTCAACCGCAACCAGATCGGCGCGGTGGTCGGCGTGCAGCCGTTCGGCGGCGAGAACCTGTCCGGCACCGGCCCCAAGGCCGGCGGCCCGCACTATCTGCTGCGCTTCGCCGGTGAGCGCACGCTCACCATCAACACCACGGCGGCCGGTGGCAATGCCTCGCTGTTGACGATCGGCGAGTAACAAGCAGCCCGAAACAGTCAGCATCGCCACGCTGTGGCTCCTGCATCTCGTCGACACGGGTCATGGACGACTCGAAACACCGTCGAGCTGAGCGGTGTGCTATGGATAGGCTCTACGGTTTATCGAGAGTCCGATGAGCATGCCCGATCCAAGCCTCACCGAATACCTTCAACGCATGCGCGCCGCACATGCGGCCGATCCCATGCCCTCATGGGATACCCGCACGAAGCGGCTGCATGCGCTGGAGACGATGCTGCGTGAGCAGCGCGACGCTTTCGCCGCCGCCATTTCGGCGGACTTCGGTCAGCGTCCTGCCGAAGAGACCGAGTTGCTGGAATGCTTTCCCAGCCTGTCCGGCATCCGCCATGCGCTGCGCCATGGCCGTCGCTGGATGCGGCCACGGCGCTCGCTGGCCGGACTCGCATTCCTGCCCGCCCGCAATACGTTGATGCCGCAACCGCTGGGCGTCATCGGCATCATTGTGCCGTGGAATTACCCGTTGTATCTGGCGATCGGCCCGCTGGTCGATGCCCTGGTCGCCGGCAATCGCGCAATGATCAAGATGAGTGAATACACGCCGCGCTTCTCGGCGCTGTTCGCCGAGCAGATGGCCCGGCATTTCCAGCCAGATGAAGTGCTGGTGGTGAACGGCGATGCCGCCGTGGCGCAGGCATTTTCCGCGCTGCCGTTCGACCACCTGCTGTTCACCGGCTCCACCGCGGTGGGCCATCACGTGATGCGCGCGGCGTCCGCCAGCCTGACTCCGGTGACGCTGGAGCTGGGCGGCAAGTCGCCGGCGATCATCGGCCCCGGTGCGCGCTTCGAGCATGCGGTGGAACGCATCGTGTTCGGCAAGCTGGTCAATGCCGGGCAGACCTGCATCGCACCGGACTATGTGCTGCTGCCGCGCGCACGCGTGGCGGATTTCATCGATGCCGCGCGGCGCATGGTGACGCAGATGTATCCGCAGCTGGCGCACAGCACGCAATACGCCAGCATCGTTTCCGATCGTCAGTACCAGCGCCTGGTCGGGCTACGCGACGGCGCGTTGGCCGCTGGCGCACACGTGCACCCGCTGAGCGAGGCAACGGATGATCCGGCGCGGCGCCTGCTGCCACCGCAACTGCTCAGTGAAGTCAGCGACAGCATGGGCGTGATGCAGGAGGAGATCTTCGGTCCGCTGCTGCCACTGGTTCCCTACGATTCACTGGACGAGGCAATTGTCTACGTGGCCGCTCATCCGCATCCGCTGGCGCTGTATCTGTTCGAACAGGATCGCGCGCTGGTCGACAGGGTGCTGGCACGCACCGTGGCCGGTGGCGTCAGCGTCAACGACACGCTATACCACATCGCCCAGCATGGCCTGCCGTTCGGCGGCGTGGGTGCCTCCGGCATGGGTGGCTATCACGGCGAAGCCGGCTTCCGCACGTTCTCGCATCTGAAACCGGTATTCCGGCAGGCGCGCTTCAACGGCGTCGGCCTGCTCAATCCGCCCTACGGCGCACGCTTTCGTCGCATGCTGGCGCTGCTGCTGAAACGGGGTTGAACCGGCGCGACTGAAGCACGCTCCTGCTACCTCACGAATGCTCTGGAGTGCCACCCCAGCCGTGCATCCCCAACGGGTATCCCCATGCAATGTTTTGTCTATGCCAGCCTGCGCAAAACCGACAGCTATCTGTGGCTGGCGCGGCGCGACGCGTTCGACGTACTGCCGGAGTCGATGATGTTGCTGCTCGGCGAGTTGCGTCTTGTGCTGGAAGTGCAACTGGACGAGCAGCGCAAGCTGCCGATCGAGGACACCGAACAAGTGCTCGAGCATCTGCGCACGCAAGGCTGGCACCTGCAACTGCCACCTCAAGAGACGCTGGCCACCGCCAAGCACCTCGCCTGCAAGCACTCCACCCGGGATGATCGGGACGACTGAATCGCGCATCAGCTGCGCCCAAGCCAAACGCATGACCAAGCCAGTGGCATTAACACGGCGGCGTTAACACTTGGTTACCGTCTGCAAGCTCAACGATTTCTATACTGTCCCCATGACCCAACCCAAATCGCGCCGTCGCCCTCCCTTCGTGCAAGCTCTCGCCTGGTTCATTCCGGGGTTGCTCGCGGTTGCCGCCGCCGGCCTGGCCACGCATCCGCTGACGCTGATTCCGCTGCTGCTGGCCAATGCGCTGAGCATGGCGGCGATCTGCCATGCGATCGGTTTCGATCCCGAACCGCGCTTCGGCCGCACTGTCTTGCGTCGCGGCGCGGCACATCTGGTGATGTTCACCGGCTACACCGCGCTGGTGTTCGTGCTGGTCGCATGGCCGATGTTGCAACTGAGCCAGTCATCCAGCCTCGGCGCGGCGCTGGAGCTGGCCTCGGCGCTGGTACTGGCGCTGGCCGCACTGTGGCGGCTGTGGCCGGCATTCGGGTTGGTGTTCGTGTGGGACGACGCCTATCCGACGCAGCGGGATGGCTCGTGGATCTTCACCGCGACCCTGCGCAGCATCGCGTTCGGTCGGCATCTGTCGCACGAAGAACGATTCTTCAGCCACTTCCTGCCGGCCGCAGTGGCACTCCTGGCGCTGGCGTTCGGTGCGATTGCGCTGACCGGCCTGTATGGCGCGCTGCCGTCCGAACTGCGCATCGTCGCGCTGGCGCTGTATGGCATCGTGCTGCTGCCGCTGGGTTGTCTGGTGATTGCCAACCGCACGCTGCGCGCGTTGCTGTGCGGACGGCATGACAAGCGCACAAAATCCGCCACTGCACCCGTTGGCGTCACAGCCGCAGTGACGTCACTCATCACCGCGCCACTGAACGAGCAGGAACGCACCGCCGGCACTCCCGAGCAGGCTGAAGCGCTGCTGGCGGCCACCCGCGACGGCGACATCGAACGCGCGCTGGCACTGGTGGACGCCGGCGCCGATCCCGACACCGCACCAGCACCGGAGGATCGTGACCAGCGTCCGGTGCTGATGCTGGCTGCGCTGCTGCCCGATACCCATCTGCTGCGCGCGTTGATCGCCAAGGGTGCGGACGTGAACCGGGCCAGCGGCGGCCTCACGCCGCTGCTCGCCGTCACGCGCGACAGCTGGCACGGTCGCGCCGAGGCGGTGCTGACCCTGCTCACCAACGGCGCCAGCCCGCTGGTTTCCGATGCCGAGGGCAACACGCCGCTGCACGGCGCGGTACTCAGCGCCGAACCGGGCGTGGCCGCGATGCTGCTGGATGCCGCCGCGCCGATCAACGCGCTGAACAAGGCCGGCATCAGTCCGTTGGCCGTCGCCTGCCATGCCGCCAACTGGCCGCTGGCGAAATTTCTGCTGGATCACGGCGCCAAGCCGGCGCCGGCCGACGGCGAACCCGCGTTGGTCGCCGCCGCCGGCATCGCCGACGACGACGTCACGGGGATCAAGCTGCTGCTCAAGCATCGCGCCGCGGTGAATGCCGTCGATGCACGCCATCGGCATGCGCTGCTGAGCGCCGCCGCCGAAGGCCACGAACAGATCGCCCGTGCGTTGTGCGCGGCCGGCGCCGATGTCAGCTTGTCCGATCTGCATGGCAGCACCGCGCTGATGGAAGCGGCGCGGGCCGGTGCCTGCGGCATCGTGCAACTGCTGGCCGAGGCGCAACCCGATGCGCGCGTGCGCGACAAGCATGGCCGCGACGCCCTGACGCTGGCCTGCCAGTCGCCACAAGCACATGGCGAAACCGTGCGTGCGTTGCTCGCCCTGGGTGCCGAACCGAAAGCGCCCGGCCGCGACGGTCGCAGCGCACTCGATCACGCCGCCGCCGCCGGCCGCTGGGACCTGGTCGCGCTGCTCGATCCGGAAACGCCGCTGCCGGCCAGTCACAGTCGCGATGTGCTGGCCGAAGGCGCCGACACTCCCGCCCATCTGCTCGACGCCCTGCGCTTCGGGCACTGGGCGGTTGTGTCGAGCTTTGCCGAGCGCGTGCGCGAATGGCCACAGGCACAACTGGCGCAGTTGTATCTGGACCTGACCACACCGGGTCTCGGTGCTGCGCGTCGCTGGCTGCTCGAACACGGCCTCGATGCCGAAACGCGCCTGCAGCCGCAGCTGCCCGCGGATCCGGAAGCCGCGGAAGCGCCGGCGCCTGCACTGCCGCCTCAACTTCTGCCCCAACTTCTGCCCCAATTTCCGCCAATGGGTCGCCGTCTGTTCGATGCCTTGCTGCAGCAGTTGCCGGCCTCGACCGAGGCGCTGGACGACCTGCTGCAGGCCGGCGCCAGCCCGGCCGGCGCCGGCCTGCTGGCGCAGGCGCTGTCGCGCCTGAACGGCGCGGCACAAAGCGCCGCGCTGCCGTTGAACCTGCTCGAACGCGGCGCCGATCCGTTCGGTCCCGATGCGCGCGAGCGCACCCCGCTGCATCTGGCCGTGGTCAACGCCCAGCTTGAGTTGTTGCAGGCGCTGCTGACACGCGGCTGCGACCCGAACACGCGCGATCGCGACGGCCGCACGCCCTTGTTTGCCGCGCTCGAGCACGGCGCGCAGGCGCTGCCGCTGGTGCGCGCGTTGATCGCGCACGGCGCCAACCCGGAAGCGGCCGACGCGAATGGCGAAACGCCACTCGGACTGGCGCTGGAGCACCCGGCGGTGGAGCGCTGGCTGGACTGGCACGACTGGCCGCGACCGCATCGCCCGCTGCGCGCCGACGATCTGCCGGCCGCCGCGGCCGCCGGTGCGCTCGCCACGGTGCAGCGTCTGCTGGAACTGGGTTTCGCGGTCGACACCCGCGACGATCAGGGTGCCTCGGCGCTGTTGCGTGCCTGCGGCGCCGGTCATCGCGAAATCGCTGTCTGCCTGCTCGATGCCGGCGCCGATCCGGCCCTGGCCGCGCGCAGCGGCGTGACGCCGTTGGTCGCGGCGGTCGCCGCGCGGCGCGAGGCGCTCGTCGGGTTGCTGCTGGAACGTCGGGTCGCCATCGACCAACGCCTGCCGAACGACGCCACCGCACTGATGGTGGCCGCCGCGATGGGTTACCCGGAGATCGTCGAAGCGCTGCTGGAGGGCGGCGCCGATGTCAATGCAGTCGATGCGAGTGGGCGCAGCGCGCTGCATGCCACCGCGCAGTTCGGCTTCGAACACAACGACAGTCTGCGCGCACGCCGCTTGTTCGATGGATTGCTCAGGCACGGTGCCGATATCAATCGGGCGGACAGCGAAGGCAAGACGCCGCTGCTGCTGCTGCTGGGCGCGCAACTGCGTCCCGGCAGCGCTTGTGATGCCACGCATATCGGCGCGCTGCTGCCGTTGCTGCTGGATGCGGGAGCGAGAGTCGAGCACGCCGACCAGCGCGGCGTCACCGCGCTGCACGCCTGCGCCATGCACGCGCTGCTGCCGCCGGCACGCGTGCTGCTTTCGCGCGGCGCCGAGCGCCAAGCCGCCGATGCATTCGGTCGCAGCGCCGCCGACGTGGCGCGGCAACTGGGTTACGTGGATATCGCGCATGAACTGGCCGCGCGGGCCGGGACGATTCCCAGCGTGCGGCAAACCCTGCGTCAACCGGCCCAGCCGTCCGAGTAAGCATCGGCGATATCGCCTGTCCCGGCTGCCACTGCCGCCACCGATGCGCGTACCGGCAGGGTGCGCCAGGCCGCTACCACCTGCGCCGTATCGAGCTGGTCCACCCGGCGAATCGCCGGCAATCCGCCAAGAACGACAACTGCACTTCCGGATGCGCTGCGTGGCGCCCACAAGTGCGGCGATCTGGCACCCATCAACACCACCAGCGGACAACCCATCGCCGCGGCCAGGTGCGCCGGTCCGGTGTCCACCGAAACCATGCTGTGGGCGATTTCCAACAGCGCTTTCAGACGGCCGAGCGGCAGCGCGGCAGCATCCACCCTGAGCGACGCCGTATCGGTCACCTCGCGCAGGGTATCGAGATAACCGGCTTCGGCGGGCGACCCGCAAAGCAGGATCTGCGCTTGTGGCAGGCGATAACCGATCGCGCGCGTCAGGGCGGCCCAGCGTTCTGTCGGCCAGGATTTGTCGTCATCCTCGGCGGCGCGGACTCCGTTCCAGCGCATGCTGCGTTTGTTGGTTGGCTGCAACAGCACCAGCGGGCGTCCGAGCATGCCCTGCGTGCGCAACCATGCATCGCGATCGGCACGCTCGGCGGTGCTGGCCCGCAGCTGCGGTGCGGCGGGGATGGGAGACATCAGCGGCTCGCAGCTTGCACGAAACGCGGCCGGCGTGGCATCACCGAAACGCAGCAACCAATCCACCCAGTGCTCGTCATCGATCATCGGGATATCTTCGATGAATGTGCAATGCTCGGCCGGCACGCCGGCCAGCGCCAGCATCGGGCGCACCTTGGTACGCGTGCGCAACTCGGGTTCACAGATGTAGAACGGCGATTCGCGCAGGCGTCGCAATGTCAGCGCCGCGCGCCAACGCTGCGGGCGCATCCACAACGGTCCGTATTGCGAGCGCAGGGGAATGTATCCGACCACCTCGGGCTGCGCCGAATACAGCACCGGCGACCAGTCGCCCAGCGACAGCAACTGACAGGGCTGGCCATAGCGCAGGTGCAATTTGCGCAAAAGCGGCTGCAGCAGAATGGTGTCGCCGAGCCGGCCGAAGCGGATCACGACAGGGCTGGTTGCTGCGGAACTGTGAGTCATGGGCATGGCTGCAAGCAACGTCGCTGGATTGAGTCCGGTTGACACTTTCTGCACTGGTCCCAGCATACAAGTGTGCTGCTGGATCAGCAGCGGCTTTACCCATTCAGTCCTCACCGCTCAATGGGACACCGGTATCGCGTCGACGTTCCCGTTCGGCGCCCGGCTCGGCATCCGCCTCGAACAGCTGCTGCAGATCGGTCAGCGCATCGCGCGTGCTCTGGATCAACTTGGTCTCGTCGTCATAGACCAGCGACTGCTTCCTGAGCAGATCCTCGTCGTAGCGGCGGAAACGTTCCACCCGATCCACCGCCATCTCATGCGACAGGCCCAGCGCCTCCAGCGTCTTGCGGGTCATCTTGAGGCTCGAGTGAAACGTCTCGCGCACCGGATCGTCCACACCCAGGTCCATCAGGCGGAACACGTGCTGGCGATTGCGCGCACGCGCCACGATCTTCAGATGCGGGTATTGCCGTTTCACCAGCCGCGCGGTGCGCAGGTTCGTTTCCGGGTCGTCGGTGGCCAGTACAAACACCTCGGCCTTGTCGGCCTGCGCCGCGCGCAGCAATTCCGGTCGCGCCGGGTCGCCGAAGAACAGGTTGACGGTGCCGAAGCGGCGCGAGAAATCCACCTGCTCGATCGAATGCTCCAGCGCCACGAACGGAATGCCCTGCGCGCGCAGCACGCGGGCGACGATCTGCCCCATGCGTCCGAAGCCGGCGATGATCACCCGTGGCGTGTCGGCGTCGATCGTGTCGAACTCGCGCGTCGGCTTCTTCGGTTTCACGTTCAGCAGCTTCGCCGCCAGCACCACCAGCAGCGGTGTCAGCGCCATCGACAGTGTGATCGCCAGCACCAGCGTATCGCGCTGGCCAATATCGATCAGCTGCTGCTCGGCCGCCTGCCTGAGCAGCACGAACGCAAATTCGCCGCCACAGGCCAGCAATACCACCAGCCGCAGCGTATCGGAGCGATTGAGCCCACCCAGCAACCGTCCCAGCGGCCACAGCAGCAACCCCTTCAGCAGCAGCAATGCCGCCACCAGGCCAAACACCAGACCCGGCCGGTGCAGCAGCAGCGACAGATCCATCGACATGCCGACGCTGATGAAGAACAGTCCCAGCAGCAGCCCCTTGAACGGTTCAAGGTGGGATTCCATCTCGTGCCGGTACTCCGAATCGGCCAGCAGCACGCCAGCGAGAAACGCGCCCAGCGTCGCGGAAACCCCGGCCAGCTCCATCAGCAAAGCGACACCCATCACCACCAGCAGCGCGGTGGCGGTGGACACTTCCAGCGAGTCGGCACGCGCCACGAAGCGGAACACCGGTCGCAGCAGATAGCGGCCACCGACCACCACCGTCAGGATCACCCCGATCGTGCGCAGCACGGCAAACAGATCGAAGCTGTGCGCGCCCGACGCAGAGGCCAGAAACGGCACCGCGGCAATCAGCGGAATCGCCGCCAGGTCCTGAAACAGCAGGATCGAGAACACCTGCCGACCGTAAGCCGAGCCGGCCTCCTTGCGTTCGGCCAGGATCTGCAGGCCGAACGCGGTGGACGACAACGCCAGGCTGCCGCCGACGATCGCCGCCGCGTTGCCCGACAGACCGAACAGGTAATAAGCCGCCGCGCCGATCGCCACGCCGCAACTCAGCACCTGCAGCAGGCCGGTGCCGAACACCGAACGGCGCATCACCCACAACCGCTGCGGCGACAGCTCCAGACCGATCACGAACAGCATCAGCACGATGCCGAACTCGGAGATCGTCGCGATCCCCGCGGTGTTGTCGATCAGGCCCAGCAGCTGCGGTCCGATCACCACGCCAGCCAGCAGATAGCCGAGCACCGAACCCAGCCGGAAGCGTTTGGTCAACGGCACCGCGATCACCGTGGCCAGCAGGAACACCACGGCGGTCTGCAGAAAATGCTGGCTGTCCACGCGCAGGCGACTCCAACTCCGGGAGTTTCGATTATTCCACGCCGCCAGGATCCGTGCAGGCCGCAGTCTTCAGGGCATGCCCGATCGCTGCAGGATGCCGGAAAAGATCAGGCCCGCACTGGGCGGGCCTGATCTCCGAGCATGGGCGATGCGATCGCCCGCGTTGTGCGCGCCGCTTACTGCTGCGGTGCTTCCTTCAGGCCGCGGTTGATCAGCATCGGCTCGATGCTCGGATCCTGGCCGCGCCAATCCTTGTACATCTTCGCCAGGTCCTCGGTGTTGCCGCGCGAAAGGATCATCGCGCGGAAGCGATCGCCGTTCGCGCGGGTCAGGCCGCCGTGATCCTTGAAATCCACGAACGCATCGTCGGCCAGCATCTGCGTCCACAGGTAGGCGTAATAACCGGCGGCGTAGCCGTTACCCCAGATGTGCTGGAAGTAGCTGGAACGGTAGCGCGGCGGCACGTAGCTGAGATCGATGTGGTCCTTCTTCAGCGCGGCCGTCTCGAACGCATCGGCATCCTGCAGCGGGGCATCGGCACTGAGCGTATGCCAGTCCATGTCGAGCAGGGCGGCTGCCACCAGTTCGGTCATGTTGTAACCGCTGTTGAACTTGCCGGCCTTTTTCATCTTGTCGACCAGCGCCTGCGGCATCGGCTCGCCGGTCTTGTAGTTCTTCGCGTAGTGCGCGAACACCTGCGGATCTACCGCCCAATGCTCATTGAACTGCGACGGGAATTCGACGAAGTCGCGCGCCGTGGCGGTGCCGGACAGGGTCGGATACTCCTCGTCGGCGAACATGCCGTGCAAGCCATGGCCGAATTCGTGGAACATGGTGATCACGTCATCCATCGACAGCAGCGCGGGTTGGCCGGCCGCCGGCTTGGCGAAGTTGGCAACGTTGTAGATCACCGGTTTCTGGCCGAGCAGTTTGGACTGGGTGACCAGGTTGTCCATCCAGGCGCCGCCGCCCTTGTTGTCGCGCTTGAAGTAGTCGCAATAGAACAACGCCAGCGATTTGCCGTCCTTGTCGAACACCTCGAACACGCGCACATCCGGCTGGTATACCGGAATGTCCTTGCGCTCCTTGAAGGTCAGCCCGTACAGCTGGTTGGCCGCGTAGAACACGCCGTTCTGCAGCACGTTGTCCAGCTCGAAATACGGCTTGAGCTGATTTTCATCCAGATCGTACCTGGCCTTGCGCACCTGCTCGGCGTAGTAATTCCAGTCCCACGGCTGCAGCTTGAAGCTGGGTTGCTTGAGCGCCGCCTGATCCTTGTCGATCTGCTGCTGGATATCGGCTGCCTCCTTGTTGGCGCGCGCGACTGCCGGCGGCGCCAGCTTTTCCATGAAGCTCATCGCCGTTTCCGGCGTCTTCGCCATCTGGTCGTCCAACTTCCATGCCGCGTAGTTCGGGAAGCCGAGCAGTCTGGCCTGTTCGGCGCGAAGCTGCGCCAGCCGCTCGATGGTCTTGCGGGTGTCGTTGGCGTCGCCCTTCTCGGCGCGATTCCACGAAGCCTCGAACAACGCCTGACGGGTATCGCGATCGCTCAGGTCCTGCAGTTCGGGCTGCTGGGTGGTGTTCTGCAGCGTCAGCACGTACTTGCCGTCGGCGAGCTTGCGATCCTTGGCGGCCTGCGCCGCGGCGGCAAGCTCGGCGTCGGACAACCCGGCCAGCTTGGCCTTGTCATCGACCACCAGCGCGGCATCCTTGGTGGCGGCCAGCAGCTTGGTGGTGAACGACGTGCTGAGCGTGGATTCCTCCTTGTTGAGATCCTTCAACTTGGCCTTGTCGGCATCGGACAGCTTGGCGCCGGCATGCAAGAAGTTCTTGTAGACCACTTCGACCAGACGCGCCGATTCCGGATCGAGCTTGAGCGTATCGCGCTGGTTGTAGACCGCCTCGACACGCTGGAACAGCTTGTCGTTGAGATAGATCGCATCCTGATGCGCGGCCAGCCTGGGGGCTTCGTCTTCCTGCACCTTCTGCAGTGCATCGTCGGTGTTGGCGCTGGTGACCGCACCGAACACCGCCATCACGCGATACAGCATGGCGCCGGATTTCTCCATCGCCACATAGGTGTTCTCGAAGGTCGGGGCATCCGGGTTGTCGGCGATCTTCTGGATCTCGGCCAGCTGCTGCTTCATGCCCTCCTCGATCGCCGGCTGGTAATCGCCGTCATGGATCTTGTCGAACGGCGGCGCCTGATACGGCAGCGTGCTGGCCGTAAAGAACGGATTGCTGGCCATGCTGTTTGCCGCCGGTGCGGCCGTGCTGGCTTTAGCCACCGAGGCGGTCGGCGCGGGTGAGGTGGGGGCGCCATTCGGCGGCGGCGAGCAGGCGGCAAGGACCATCGTGGTAGCGATCACAATCAGGCGGAGACGAAGCATCTGGTTTCCCCAAGTGGCGCGTCCTGGTTCGGACACAGTAAGTCGGAACTTCCGACTGTACCTATTCCCGGGCGGTTTCTCCAAGCCCACAAGTCATGCCACCGGTCTTGGCCCCATATGCGCCCCGGCTCCCCGCTCAGGCTGCGCGCATGTCGCGCAACTGCCACGCCGCGCCGATCAGCAGGAACAACCGCTGTCGCACCACGCTCATCGGCAAGTCCGTCACCAGATCGACATCGGTATGCAGGTCGGCAACCTGCGCACTCACCTGCGCCGCGGGATCGGTGGCCGCCAGGCTGGCATCCACCGCATCCGGATCCGGTTGCGCCGCGCGCCAGCGATCGAACAGGCCGTCATCGCGCAACGCCTGCTGCAGCGCGGCGGCAAAGTCGTGCGGACCGGCGCCGTCGTAGGCGAACCGCGGATCGGCGCCACGCGCGTGGGCCAGGTCGGCGATGGAAAGGTAATAGTGGTTGCGGGCCATGTTGTCTCCGGCGATGGGGGTGCGCCTGGACAGGCACGACGGATATGCAGCTTAGTCCAAGGCCAGCACGGCGGCAGCCAGCCGTGGCGCCGCCTGCGCCGGTGCCACGCCATGCGGCAGCACACCCAGACAGGGTGCCGGCAACAACTCGCGCAGGGTCGCCAGGTTTTCCTCCCGTGCGTCCATCGCCGGATCGATGCAGTTGCCGATCCAGCCCAGCAGCCGACAACCGTCCGCCTGGATTGCCCGCGCGCTGAGCATCGAATGGTTGAGGCAACCCAGCCGCAAGCCGACCACCAGGATCACCGGCAACTGCCATTGCCTGGCGATATCCGAAGCGAACAGCCCCGGCGCCAGCGGCACCAGCCAGCCGCCCACGCCTTCCACCACCACTCGTTGATGCTTGCCGAGCAGTTGCTCGAATGCGCTGCGCAACGGCGTCAGCGAAATCTCCACACCGTCATGTGCCGCCGCCAGATGCGGCGACAGCGGATCGCGCAACGCGATCGGGTTGATCAATTCATACGGCAGCGGCGCGCTGCTCGCCGCCTGCAGTGCCAGCGCGTCGTCGTTGCGCAAGCCCTGCACCGTCTGCGCGCAACCGCTGGCGACCGGCTTCATGCCGCAGGCGCTATGTCCAGCATTTCGCAGCGCATGCAGCAGCGTGCATGCAGCATGCGTCTTGCCGATGCCGGTGTCGGTGCCGGCGATGAATACCGTGTGCGCCATGTCAGCCGTACTTGCGACGGAAGCGCCGCATGATTGGCCCGGTCAACGCCATCAGGAAATACACGAAGCCGGGCAAACCCCACCAACCGCCCGGTGCCGACAGCGGCAGGATCAGGGATATCAGCACCGACAACAGACCGATCACGGTCGGAATGCTCCACAGCACCATCTCGCGCCGCGCATCCAGCGGATTGAAGCCGTCGCGCACGGCCAGCCGCGCCGCGTGACGGAACAGCAGTACCAGCGTGCCGCCCATGCAGGCGAACGACAAGCCGTAACAGACGAACAGCGTGCGCATGTCGGCCGCATAGTGCGGCTGGAACGCACTGGAAAACCAGGGACTGATGCCACTGAACAGACTGGCGAACACCATGTGCAACGGATAGACGAAGATCAGCGCCAGGAACACCAGCAGCAGCGACAGCCAGCGCCCAACGCCATCGCTGCGCAGGCAGCGGTGCCGCCAGCGCACATGGCCGTGCCAGAACATCGCGATCTGCACAAAGCAGGCGGCGAACGCCGGGATGCCGCCCAGTACCTGCAGCAGCCGCGACGCACTGTCGGGTACCGCATCACCGCCGATCAGCAGCAAAGTCAGCGTCAGCGCGAACGCGCTGTCCACGAACATGTCCAGCCGCCCGGCCTCGATCCCTTCGCGACGCTCAACCAAGCTCATGTCCCGTCCTCCCGATGATGACCCGCGCATAATACGTACTTTGTCGTCGAGCCAAGCCATGTTCGAACTGAAGCCACACGTTTACGCCAGCAAGCGCGAACACTACGAGGATCTGCAGCAGCAGGCGCGCGGTCTGCTCAGCGGCGAACGCGACCTGATCGCGAACGCGGCGAATTTCGGTGCGCTGATCTATCACAGCCTGCCCGATCTGAACTGGGCCGGCTTTTATCTGTACGACGGCAGCGAACTCGTCGTTGGTCCGTTCCAGGGCAAGCCGGCCTGCATCCGCATTGCGCTCGGGCGCGGTGTCTGCGGCACCGCCGCGCAGACGCGGGAAACCCAGCTGGTGCGCGACGTGAATGCGTTCGACGGCCACATCGCCTGCGACGCCGCCTCGCAATCGGAAATCGTGGTGCCGCTGGTGAAGGCTGACGGCAGCTTGCTCGGCGTATGGGACGTGGACAGCCCGGTGATCAATCGCTTCGACGAGGACGACCGCGCCGGCATGCAGGCGCTGTGCGCGGTGTTCATGGAATCCGTGCGCGGCTGATCTGGCCGGTTTTGTGGGAGCGGCTTCAGCCGCGATGCTTTTCTTGAAGACCGAGCAAGAGCATCGC
>Ga0208589_1000610_pt1 | contig 16509 bp, 14 predicted proteins | sample NGESurshal092012_2_FD_184486 | JGI IMG/M metagenome (GOLD analysis project Ga0208589, IMG submission 184486) | Arctic peat soil microbial communities from Barrow, Alaska - NGEE Surface sample F53-2 shallow-092012 (SPAdes) | ecosystem: Environmental > Terrestrial > Soil > Wetlands > Peat ... | reverse complement strand
CGGATCAATTTCGCTGCCGGCGCCCAGGGCATGCAACGCGGCCAGGGCTGGCTCGGCAAGGCGCAGCCATTGCTCGTAATCCCAGATGTGATCGTACTTGGCGCTTTCGATGCCGAATGTCTTCCAGAGTTTAAATTTGAAGATGCCGAGTTTTTCGGGGTCGTAGTGATTGACGTCGATGAGCAGGATTTCCGGCGTGCTGGTGACGCCGGTGGCCTTGTCATAGAACTTGCGGCGGCCGTAGACGATGCCCACGTCATAGGTCTGTTCGATCTCGCGGAAGCGAGCGGCGAGAGGCGAGCGGTAGAGGCTGTCGAGACTGGAATATAGGACTTCGCCCTGCGGGCCGAGTCGGCGTTCGCCGTAGTCGTCGCTGGGCCAGAAGGCGCCGACGAGAATATTGCGTGACGCGCCGGCGAGATAGGTCTTGCTGGTGAGAAGTCCCTGCAAAACCGCACCGATGCCGCCGATTTTCTGAATGGCCTCATGCGTGACGTGGACAACTGTTTGCATGGATTGCAGTCCTTAATTGAATAAGTTTTCGATTGGGCAACGGATCATAGTATCGGCCAACTGCGAGGGGAAGAGTGGGTGGGGTTTGGAAAAATTGAAAAAGGGGTGAGGAAGTTTTCAGTTTTCAGTTTTCAGTTTTCAGCTAGGAATAGACATCCGCGCCTGAGGCTGAAAACTGAAAACAAATGGAATCTGTCACCTCGTCACCTCGTCACCTCGTCACCTTGTCACCCCCTCACCCCCTCACCCCCTCACCCCTCCCTAAACCTCCGATAACCTTGGATTAACCGGCAAAAACTGCCTGCGCGTCTTAAGTCGCGCGTCCGGCGCTCCGATGTGAGAATTGAAATACGCCGGGCGGGTGTAGCCGTCCGGCACAGCCTCATCAGATCAGAAGCCAGGGCTATAGGTGGCTTCGCGGGTCCTTTGTGGGAGGCCGGTTATGTTTGGGATAGGGAAAGGGATGGCCAGGTTTCTGGCCGACGAGCAGGGCGGGGAAGTATTGGAATATGCGTTGGTTGCCGGGCTGATCGTGATTGCCGCGATCGCCACGATAGCCAGCGTGGGCACCAAGATCTTCGCCCGCTGGGATGCGGTGAACAGTTCACTGTGATCGGCGTACACGGTGTCCGCTGACAGAACGGTCTGCTTAATTGCAGCCAGGAGGCTTTTGTGAAGAAGTTTGCACAAATTGTTGGTTCGCTGGTCCGTGATGAAAACGGCGGCGAAGTGTTGGAATATGCTCTGGTGGCCGGCCTGATCGTCGTCGCGGCGATTGCGACCATCGCCAGCGTCGGCACCAAGGTGCTGGCCCGCTGGAACTCACTGAACGGCTCGCTGTAAGCTCGCTCTTCGCGGCCGTTTATTTGTACCAATGAGGCCGTTATGGCGGTGATTCTGCTGAATCACGCTCCCATGCTCGGGTTGCTGCTGCTGGCGGTCATCTACGATGTCCGGTGGCGGCGACTTCCCAACTGGCTGACGTTCGGGCTGATCCTCAGTGGTCTGGCCCGGTCGATCATCCTCACGGGAGCCATAGGCGCAGGCCACGCCCTGGCCGGTATGTTGGCCGGCGTGGCAATTCCTCTGCTGCTTTATGCGATGGGCGCCCTCGGCGGCGGCGATGTGAAACTCTTTGCCGGCGTCGGCGCTTGGCTCGGAGCGGGCCCCGTTTTGGGCGTCTTCGTCGTGCAATGTGTTATCGGTCTTTTCCTGGTTCTCGGACAGGCGATCGCTCAACGCCGCACGGGTGTGCTCTTTCGCGGCAGCGCTTTGCTCGCCGCGAATATTGCTCATCGCGGAGTGATTGCCTGCGCGCCGGGAAATGGGTGCGCGCAGTCGAGCGCTGTGGATCGGCCGCTGCCCTATGCGGTCCCGGTTTCGCTGGCGACGCTGCTGGTTTTGCTTGCGCCGGTGCTGAATATATTTTGAGTTTTTCGCGTACGACATGCGCGGAAAGACGCGCCGCCCAAGGGCAGCCGCTAATCGTGAGTTCAGAATAGCTCGTTTTGACACGCTGCCCGCAAATCCGGCATTTCCCACCTAAATACCCCCTCCTCAAGCGCCGACAATAATATCGGCGGGATGCATCTCTCAGACATTTCTCGCCGCCGGGATGTGTGCTTATGAATCTCAAAAAAATACTGCCTCTGGTTATCGCATTGGTTCTCGGTCTGGTGGCGGCCCGCATGGTCATCGCCATCATCCGTCAGCAGGCGGCGGTTCAGAAAAATTCCGGCCCCAAGCTCACGCAGGTCGTGGTTGCCAAGCGCGACATCTCGCCCGGCGAGTCACTCGGCGACGACAACATCGCCACCAGCCAGATTGTTGCCGACTCGGCGCCGGACAAAACATTCGGCGAACTTACCGACGCCAACGGCCGCGTCGCCATCACTTCGATCGTGCGCGGACAGGCCATCATTGAACCGCTGCTTGCCCCCAAGGGCAGCGCGTCGGGCCTGCAGGCGGCCATTCCGCAAGGCATGAGAGCAGTCACGATTGACGTGAATGAAACCACCGGTGTCGCGGGATATGTGACGGCAGGATCGAAAGTAGACATCATTCAGACCCTTCGAGATGTTATTAATAATTCACTGGTGAGCCGTTGCCTGGCGCAAGACGTCCTGGTGACGGCGGTGGGGGAGCACACCATCGGCAACACCCCGGATTCCGGGCCGGCCCACAGCGTGACTCTATTGGTGACACCATGGCAGGCGGAGTTGGTCGAACTCTCCAGCGCCAACGGCCGCCCACGCCTGGCGCTGCGAAACAGCGACGACAATGTCACCACCGATATCGCCGCCGTGAGCCTCGCCGAACTGATGGGCGAAAAGCGCGTGAAGGCGGCCACCACGCAGGAATCCCTGACGGTTAATCACGCCGCCGATCCATTCGCGCCGTCCACTCAGCCTGCATTGGCCCAGGCGATGCTGGTGAAAAACTGGCCGGTGCGGGTGATCGCCGCCGGCGAGGTGAGCATTACGAATTTGCAGCTTCCCGAGGCCGTCGATCGCTCAGCGGCAACGGACACCCAGACGATCGCGCCGTAAATTGAAAAAGCCGGGGATACCCGGAGGTTACAGTAGACATGTCAGCAAAATTAATCATCCGCGTCGGTGCCGCCTTTGCGTTGGCAAGCCTGTTTCTCGGCTTCGCCGCCGCCGGCGTGCAGGGCGGCGCCTCGTCGCGTCCGGCCGCCAATTTTGCGTCGGGCGACGAACCATTGCCGCCGGTCAGCGCGGTCGCCACGACCATGCCATCGGGCCAAACCGTGGTAACCGACGGCCTCGATTCTGACGGCGGGCTGCGGCTCAGCGTTAATCGCACCCGTCTGATCACAACCGCTGCGCGTCTTCGCGCCGCCGACCAGAACGGCGCCGCCGTCACCATCGGCTCAGCCGACATTGCATCAGTTTCGCCGGTTAGTCCCAATTCCATTCTGGTCAATGCCAAAAAGCCTGGAACGACCAACCTGATTATTGAAGATGAACTCGGCCGCCGACTGGTGATCGATATCGTCGTCGAAGCCGACCTCGCTGCCCTGCGGCAGTTACTGGCCAGCCTCAGTCCACACGCGTCGATTACCGCCACTGAGAGCAACGGCATCCTCATCCTTCGCGGCCATGTTCCGAACCTGCACATCGCCGATTCCGCGATGCAGATTGCCGGTTCGGTTTACACGGCGGCCAAGATTGTGAATCTTCTGGAAGTTTCCGGCGGACAGCAGGTGATGTTGCAGGTGAAGATCGCGGAGGTCAGCAAATCCGCCATGAGCCAGCTTGGCGTGAACTTCGGCTACTTCGACGGCACGACATTTATCGCCAACAACATCGGTTCGGTGAATCCGTTTGGGCTGAAGATCACCGCCGGTTCGGGAGCGCCCGGCGGGAGCGATCCATTCGGGCAGACGCTCGGCGTGCTCAGCCCCGGGGCCAATGTCCAGGCGTTCGGTAATCTCAACTTCAACAAATCCGTCATCGATTACTTCATCAACTGCCTGCGGGAAAACCAGCTCATGCGATCCCTCGCCGAGCCGAACCTGACCGCGATCAGCGGCGAGCAGGCCAGCTTTCAGGTCGGCGGGCAGATTCCGATTCCGGTCCCGCAGGCCGGCAGCGGCGGTTCTTCCAGTCCGGTTATTACCGTTCAATATCAGCCCTACGGCGTGCTTTTGCATTTCACGCCCGTGGTTCTGGGCGACGGGCGCATTCGCCTGAAGATTGATCCCGAAGTCAGCGAACTGGACAACGCCAACGCCGTGACCGTGAGCGGATTCAAGATTCCCGCGTTCACGACGCGAACGGTCGACACGACCGTTGAGCTTGCCGACGGCCAGTCGTTCGCCATCGCCGGACTGCTCAACAATCAGGTTTCAACCACCGCCGACTCGCTACCGGGCATGGGCGATCTCCCCATCCTTGGCACGCTCTTCCGCTCGGTGCAATATCAGCGCAATCAGACGGAACTGGTTGTGATCGTAACGCCCCGTCTGGTGGAAGCGCTCAATCCCGAACAGGTGACTGCCGGCCCCGGCGAAAACTGGCGGTACCCAACCGAAGCCGATTTATTCTTCTCGCGAGATCTCGGCGGGGAAGCAGTCAAAAAAGGTGCATCGCCGGACAGTTCGGCCAAGGCCGCCGGTCCCGCGCCTCAGTTTCACGGGCAGTACGGATTCGTTCCGACGAACGACACTCACGTGGTGGAGCCATAGAGAATGTACGTGCAATTGAACTGTGCCATCGTCGATGCTGACGCCGCCAACCGGCAGGAGCTTGCCGCGTTCCTGTCCAACAGCGGCGTACACACCGCCGCGCAATTCGGCGAGGTTGCGCAACTGGGAACCATTCTCGGCCGGCCCAACGCGCCGCTGCTGATCATCATCAATCTCGATCCCGATCCGCGGCAGATGCTGCAGCGGATATCGCAGTTGCCGCGCCAGTATCCCCAGACGCATTTCTTCTTGATGAGCCAGGTGCTCGATCCGCAATTGCTGATGGAGGCCATGCACATTGGCGTGCGCGAGTTCATTCCGCTGCCGATTTCCCCGGAGAAATTCGCCGCCGCGATTGACCGGTCGGCCAACGCCGTCGGCATGGGCAAACGCGCCCGGGTAATTCATGTGGTTCCCACGATCGGCGGGTGCGGCAGCACGACCGTGGCGTGCAATGTCGCCGCGTCGCTCGCGCTCCAGGCCAAGACCGTTTTAATTGACCTGGACCTGATTCGCGGCGGAGTGGCCAGTGCGTTTGATGTGCGGCCACGCTACACGATCGCCGATGTCATGGACGCCGCCGAAAAAGCCGATCCCACGCTGCTCAGCAACGCCCTGGCGATTCACAAATCCAGCGGCACCGCGATCCTGGCGCGTCCCGATCTGCCGGAAGATACGCAGCGCGTAACGGCCGCCGGACTCCAGCGACTGCTCACGATGCTCGGCCGCATGTTTGATTATGTGGTGCTCGACAGCGTGATGAGCGTGGACCCACTCTACGCCGCCGCGATCGCGGCGGCGGATATGAATGTAATTGTCGCGCAACTGAATATTCCCAGCACGAAGAACGCCGAGCGGTTTGTCGGCGCGCTCCGCCGCCGCGGCATCGAGGGGTCAAAAATAAGGCTGGTGATCAATCGCTATGTCAAGAAGGGGAGCGATATCGAGCCGGAGGAAGTGGAGCGCGTCATGGGCCTGAAGCTGGCCTGGACGATTCCCAACGATTTCAAGAACGCGATCACGGCAATCAATCTCGGCGAGCCGGTGGTCATCCGCGCCCCCAAGAGCGAAATCGCCACCAGCCTCGTCGGCCTGACCGCGACCCTCACGGGCAAGGAAGTGGTTTCTTCGGCGAATGTCAGGGCCGCATGACCGCGATCTTAATGAATGGATGATAGTATAAATGTGTTGGATTAGAAGTCACTTTTATGATTCATGAGTTGTACGGCACAATATTGAGTACCTATGGGCCTCTTCACACGTAGTTCGCAAAGCGCCGCTCTGCTGGAGCCTTCGGCGCCAGTCCCGCCGTTGCCGGCGGCTTTGCAGCCTGCCGCGCCGCCGCCGGCTTTCAAGCCCGCGCCCCCTGTCGTCGTGCCCATCAGCATTCCCGAAACCGCGCAATCCGCCGAGCGATCATCGCAGTTCGAGAAGCTCAAGGTGCGCATTCACCAGCAGCTTGTTCAGCGGCTGGATGTGCAGAATCTGCGGTCGGTCCCACCGGACACGGTGCGCAGCGAGGTGCGGGAACTGATCCGCGAATTATGCCAGTCCGAACAGGGCCTGCTCACCAGCGCCGATCAGGATCGGCTCATGGTCGATGTGATGGATGAGACCTTCGGCCTGGGTCCGCTGGAAACGCTCCTGAAAGACCCTTCCATCAGCGATATCCTGATCAACCGGTCCGACTGCATCTACGTCGAGCGCCGCGGCAAGCTCGAACGGGTCGAGACGCGATTCCGCGACAACCAGCATTTGCGGCAGATCATCGACCGCATTGTCGGCCAGGTCGGCCGCCGCGTGGATGAAACCAGTCCGATGGTCGATGCGCGACTCGCCGACGGCAGCCGCGTCAACGCGATCATTTCGCCGCTGGCGCTGGACGGCCCGGCGATGAGCATCCGCCGCTTCGGCTCCAAGCCGCTGCAATTTGAAGACCTGATGCGACTGGGGGCTTTCCCGCAGCCGGTCATGGATTTCCTGTCGGCGGCGGTGCAGTCGCGCTGTAACGTCGTCATCAGCGGAGGCACGGGCAGCGGCAAGACCACGCTCCTGAACTGCCTCTCGCGCTACATCAGCGCCGACGAGCGCGTCATCACCATCGAGGACGCCGCCGAACTTCAACTCCAGCAGCCGCATGTCGTGCGCCTGGAAACGCGGCCGGCCAATATTGAAGGCAAGGGCGAAGTGTCTCAACGCGATTTGATTAGAAACTGCCTCCGCATGCGTCCCGATCGCATCATCATCGGCGAGTGCCGCAGCGGCGAGGCGCTGGACATGCTTCAGGCCATGAATACCGGCCACGAAGGCTCCATGACCACGGTCCACGCCAACAACACGCGCGACGCCATGGCTCGTCTTGAGGTCATGATCTGCCTGGCCGGATTTGATATTCCGATGCGCGCACTGCGCCAGCAGATCAGCTCGGCCATTCAGGTGATCGTCCAGGCGCAGCGACTTCCCGGCGGCAAGCGCAAGGTGACGCGAGTCAGCGAAATCGCCGGGATGGAAGGCGAAAATCTTCTCATACACGACCTCTTTTCCTTCGAGCAGACCGGGCTGGACGAAAACGGCTGCGCCGTCGGGCATTTCCTTTGCCACGGCATCCGGCCCAAGTGCGCCGAGCGAATTGAATCGCGTGGCACGAGGCTCGGCCCCGACATGTTCATGCGGCGCACGATACCGGTTCCCTGACCACGGATTGTTTCATGGATATGGTTTTCCTGGCGGTGTTGCTCGTGGCCATCAGCGTGGCGCTGGTGGTCTGGAGCCTCGGTTCGGCCGTGGGGGACGTTGTTTCCAACGAACGCAAAAAGGTTCAGCAGCGGTTGTTCGGCGAAAACCAAAGCAACGCCATCATGCCGGAGTTCGCCAGGACCATCCGCCGCGAGGTCGAACTCACCGGCTGGTCCGCCAGCCTTGTCAAACTGCCGGGCATGGCGAGTCTGCATCACGCCATGGAGCAAACCTGGCCGGAATCCAACCTGGCGAAATTCGTCGCCATCTCCGGCGCCCTTGGGCTAGGATCCTTTGTCATCGTTGGCGCGGTTTTTGGGGCATTGCTTCTGGCCGTTCCGGCTGGTCTTCTCGGCGGGGCATTGCCCGTGATGTTCCTCAAAAACCGCCGCGGCAGCCGCCAGAACCAACTCGCCAATCAGCTTCCCGAGGCGCTCGATTTTCTTTCCCGCGTGCTGCGAGCAGGTCACAGTTTAAGCACCGGGTTGCAGATGGTGAGCGAGGAACTTCCCGAGCCGCTGGCCGGGGAATTCCGACGCGTCTACAACTCCCACAGCCTTGGCCGCTCGCTCGACGACGCGCTCAAGGAGGCGGCGATACGAATTGGCTCGGCCGACTTCGGCTTCTTCGTGACCGCGGTTTTAATTCAGCGACAAACCGGCGGCGATCTCTCCGAAGTCCTCGACAATATCAGTGGCATGATTCGCGGGCGCATCCGCCTGGTGCAGAGCGTGAAGGCCAAGACCGCCGAGGGCCGATTCACCGGCTACATCCTCACCGCCTTCCCGGTGGCGTTGTTCTTTTTGACCTACGCCCTCAATCCAACCTATGCGAGTGTGCTTTTGTCCGGGACGGGTCTGTATGTGCTGGGGGCGGCGGCAACGATGTGCATTCTGGGTTTGATCTGCATTCGAAAGATCACCACCGTACGCGTGTGAGATAAATTATATGGATCAGGCAACACTCCTCAGCATCTGCATATTCGGGTTCGTCGCCGCGGTGACGTACTTCGGCTGGACTCTACTTACGCCGTCGGAAGACGATGAAAAGCTGCAAGACCGTCTGAAAACCAACGACGCCGCGCCGAAATCCGCCTCCGCCTCCAACGCGCCGACCGCGCCGCTGCTGTCGCGCTTCGGGCAGGCCGCTGCCAAACCGTTCATGCCGACCACCCGCGAAAAAATTTCCTCGGCCCGGCGCAATCTTGGCTACGCGGGAATTTATGCGCCGTCGGCCGTGAAAGCCATGTACGGCTTCAAGTTTATCTTTCTCATCGTCGGCATCTGCACTGGCTACGTTGCCGGTCTGTTCACCAACGCGCCGGAGCTTTGCCTGCCCCTGGGCGCGCTGGCCGGGCTATTCGCACCGGTGCTATGGATCAAGAGCCGCATCAAATCCAATCGCCAGACCCTGGATTACGGGCTGGCCGATGCCCTGGACCTGATGGTCGTCTGCGTCGAGGCGGGCCTGACGGTTGACGCCGCCATGCAGCGCGTCGGGCAGGAGCTGTCTCTGGTTCATCCGGCCCTCAGCCGCGAGCTGGGCATCACGCACATGGAAACCCGCGTCGGCCTGGCGCGCGTGGATGCCCTGCGGAACCTCGGCAGCCGCACCGGCGCGGCGGCGCTGATTTCCCTTGCCGCCATGCTCTCGCAAGCTGAGCGTTTCGGCACGAGCATTGGCCAAGCCCTTCGCGTTCATGCTGAAACATTGCGATTGACCCGTCAAAACAAGGCTGAGGAACTGGCCGCCAAGACGACGGTGAAGCTGAGCTTCCCGCTGGTGCTGTTTATTTTTCCCGCGACATTTTTGGTGCTGATCGGCCCGACCGCGATTCACCTGTTTGAAAGTCCGCTCTTTAAGTAGGAGTCCAAAATGCTGAATAACCGATTTAATAATATGATGAATGGAATCACCCTCCGGACAGTTTCGATGGCCGCCGTGCTGATGCTGGCCGCGGCCTGCCAGAGCAAACAGCCCGAAAATCACGGCGAGGTGTTCGCCCCCGACGATCAGCCCACGGCCATGGACCACCTGCTCGACGCCCAAGCCGCGCGCGGCGCGCGCGCTGACGCCACGCTCTACGCGGTTCATTTCGACGGCCCCAATCTCAATCCGCTCGGCATGTACAAGCTCGACCTAATGCTCAAGGACGACAGCGCTCTGCCGCTTTCGGTGTGGATGGATGTGCCCGACGACGACAGCGCCCAATCGCGCCGCATGAGCGTGGCCACCTACCTCAAGGACCGCGGCATCGCCCCCGAAAGGGTTACATTCGGCCATGGCCCCAACCCGGACGTCGCCCATTCCGCAGCCCAAGGCCTGGCGGACCTGCCCAAGACCGACACGGATTCCGGCTCCGGCACGGCCGCCGCGACGGGCGCCGCCTCGGCCTCCGCCAGTGCCGCCCCCGCCGGCGGCAGCCATTGATGCCCAGACGCTGAAAGCCTCGCCACGAAATAACTGGATTGTCCGACAATATCGGACGATAAAACCAAGGGTTGCCCTCGTACCCGCCGCGAAATGGTTGGGGAGAGGGTCTAATCCGCGTTACCGTGGCCTGAATTGATTGCCCCGGGCTGCGCGACGTATTTCAATGCGGGAATAGTTGTCAAATAAGCGAATACTATCCTATACTGCGCTACCGAAATGGAGACCCATCGCATGACGCCGAAGAATCGCGCCCGCTCAGCCAAATCCCGCCAATCGTTTTGCCTCGCCGAGGCGCTGGAACCGCGGCGGCTGTTCAACGCCCTGGGCACAAGCCTGGGCTTCTGGAACCCCAACCAGGACAAAGTCAAACTCGATTACAACAACACCGGCGCCACCAACGCGACCATTTCCTTCGGCCAAGCCGGCGATCAGGTTGTCGCCGGGGCCTTCGCGGGCAATACGCTTTCCGGTCTGGCCGACTACAACCCCTCAACCCATACCTGGAAGATCAGCAATAACGGCGACGGCGTCATCAACCAAACGATTGCCTTCGGCAACCTCCAATCCATCGCGCTGGCCGGCGACATGACCGGCAACGGCTACGCCGACCTGGTGACCTACAATCGGAACAAGGCCATCTGGAAGGTCTACGATCCGCATCAGCATGCCGTAATCGAACAGATCAGCTTCGGCAGCGGCGGCCTGGGCATCCCGCTTTTGGGCGATTTCAACAACGACGGCAAAGATGACCTGGTCCTGTTCAACAAGGGAAAATGGAAGGTCAGTTATGACGGCGACGGGGCCGTCGACGCGACCTACCACTTTGGCGGCTCAACCGGCGATGTGCCGGTGATTACGGACGTGAATGGCGACACGTCGCCGGATCTGGGAATTTTCAACAACGGGACATGGGTCTTTGATTTCAATCACGACGGCTCAGCCGACTCGGTCTATACCAACGGCAAGGCTGGCTTTACGCCGCTGGCGGGATATTTCAATTCAGCGGGTTCGATTTTCGTGGCGCCGGGCGGCAACGGAACAGGCACGCGCACCAATCCATTCGGAAGTATTCAGTTCGCACTCAACGCCGCCGGAAATGGCGCCGTGATTCGCATCGCTCCAGGCACCTACAGCGAGAATGATTATTACCACAGCGGCGCTTCCATCGCGATTGTCGGCGCGGGGATGGACGCGGTTCACATCACCAACTCCAGCGGCGACGCGATGTTCATCGACCGCGACACGAATACTTACGTCTACGGTATCGACTTCGCCAGCGCGGATCGTGGCCTGGTTATTGCCGGCGGAAGTGTTTTCCTTCGCGGCATATCCACCGTGGGCAATGTCAATTTTGGCGCTCTGGCCACCACCTATTTGAACATTGATGCTTCCGTTGACGCGATGTTTTGCCATTTCGATGGCGCTGTCATGGGCACAGGCATGGACTTGCAGAGTAACTCTACTCTCAATGCCAGTAATTGCACCTGGGATGGCAACGGCACGAGTTCATCGCTCACTTCGTCGGATACGGTCCATGGCCGCGGCCTCGCCATTGAGGCTACCTCCACCGTAAACCTGTCGCAGTGTGATTTTTCCAACAATCACTCGATTGCCCTGAATTCCGGCCAGGAAACCACCACCACCATCCTTCAAAGCACCTTCGAGAATAATGTCACCGCCGACGGCGCATTTGTCGCCAGCACCAGCCGCGCTACTTTCCGCAATGATACTTTCGTCAATAATGGGCCGCCGCTAATCGGGGCCTTGGGTATCGAAATCAGCAACAATTACACCGGTCCCGGCGTCATCATTCAGAATAACATTTTTACGAACTCCCGAGGGGCGGGCGTCTTCGTAGGTAATGGCAGCGGGATACAGATCACCGGTAATACCTTCAACATCACCAGTAATTCCGGTCCCAGCGTCCTTCCGACTTTGGGAATCGACCTGAATGGTTTCATCGACACCAGCGTTTCTGATATCCCCATCAACGCGGTCTCCACCATCACCGGCAACACCTTTAATGCCACTGGCAGCGCCACCACCGATATCGGCGGGATTTACGCACTTGGCACCGGAGCCGGCGGCACGATCGGCGGAGACGGCAGCCTTCAGAACACGTTTATTGGTTTCCCCACCGGCACGCCAATCACGATCACCAATTTCGGCGGCGCTCCCGAGGAAGTCCGTGGAGACCCGACGGTTTCAGTTCTGGCCAACAACTACTCAGGTACTCCGAACCCTGTGACCGTTCGGCATGTTACTCCTTAGGCTTGGGTCCTCACTGGTACCCTGCCCCGGTATTGCTTTGAACGCCGTGACATTCATAATCCCCGCCGATGGAAATCCCTGCTCTGCCTCACCGTACCCCCTCGTGGCGACTCTTTACCGGCCTGCTCCTAGCAGTCTATTGCCTGCGCGGCATCATGCTCGCTTGCATCATTCCGCCATTGGAAATGTGGGATGAATTTCAGCACGTCGCTTACATTGAATTCATTGGTTTACATCACCGTATACCAGTTCTCGGCCAGGCGCAGGTTTCCCGGCCGCTGATGGAGGCCGTTATCCACCTCCCGCAGGGACGGCTGGAAGTCAGCCAGATCGCTGCATATGGAGCCGTGGATTACGAGCGATACTGGAAGGCGACGCTTCCGATCCAATATGTTCAGCCTATCCCCCGGCAAACGATTTATGAGGCGCAACATCCGCCGATCTACTACTGGCTGATGGTCCCGTTCTATCGCGCAGCCGGCGGTCCCGCGAATCTGATCGCCTCTGTCTCGGTACTTCGATTGGTGAATGTGTTCATTTCCGCGATTGGCATCGCCGTTTTTTTATGGTGGCTCAACCGCGCCTGTCTTCAAATTGCTCACGCCATGCTCATCGGCGCTGCCGTTGCCCTTCAGCCATTGTTTCTGCTCAACGCCTGCCGCGTTGCCAACGACGCGTTGGCCGTGACGCTCGGCATCATTTTGATTGTCTGGCTCCTCAGCGTCAGCGGCCGCCGCCTTCTTTGGCATGCTCTGGGCATCGGCGCGCTGCTCGGCATCGCCGTCATGACCAAAGCCACCGACATGATTATTCTTCCCTTCGCTGGGATGGTTCTGTTGGCGCTTTGCATTCGGAGGCAAACAACATGGCTTCGCGCCGCAGGGGCTTTCGCGGCCTTATGCTCCGTCCTGACAATCGAAACCTTTCCCTATTTCCGCTTTACTTTCGAGCAATATCATCTCTTCGTTCCCATGGGCGAAGCAGTCGTCAACCGCCGCAATAATGTTCCTCTGCAAAACTATCTCCACTGGATCGGTCCCGAGAAGTGGACCTATTGGCTGAGCTGTATTCGAGGCTGGTTTATTGATGACGGCATCTGGGTCGGCGGATGGAGTTTTCTGCGGCCGGCCTTGATCTTCCCTCGGCTGTATGGCATCGTCGTTTGGAGCGCGGTGGCGGCATGGCCGCTGGCATGGTTGTTTCGTCGCCGGAAGGCGAAGGAATTTGCGGTCTTCAAGCCGGGTCCCACGGTTCCGCTCGCCTTGGCGCTTTGCCTGTGCATGGTCGCCGGCATGTTGGTCCACGGCGTCGTCTCCGCTCAAATCTACAATCAAAGCAGTGCCGAGCCGTGGTATTCCGAACTGGTTGTGCCGTGGTTTGTGGCGCTGGTTTCAGTCGGCGCATTGGTCTGGCGATTCAGCCGCGTGGGCTATGGACTGGCGGCGGCGTTGCCGATTCTGTTCGTGGTTACGGAGCTATACGGCGCCTGGAGCCGCATGGTCTATGGCTACTCCCAAAGGAAATTGAGTCTTTCGGCATTGCGCCGCCTGGCAACCCTGCACCCGGATTTCCTCGGCATTCCAACGTTGTTTCTCTCGACGGGTTTGATGCTGGCATTGCTAGTAGTCGCCGCGATGGTCTGTCTGAAGACGTTGCGCGAAGTGCCGGCGCGGGAAGCCTGATTGATTTCTGATAGTATGCGGAGGGCGAATGGAATTCGCCGTTTTGGGCCGAAATGTACTATAAGTCTCTGCAAATTCTCCGCGGTTGGGCGGCCCTGACGGTCGTCCTCTACCACCTCGGCTTTTACGCCAATGCGCTCGGCGGTCAGCCGAACAGCTTCTACCGGCATTTTGACGAACACTATTCTCAGGGGGCCTGGTTTTTTTTCGGGTTGTCCGGATTCCTGATGGCCTATTTGGTCGACACTGGATACCGGCGGTTTCTGCTACGGCGCCTGCTTCGCATTTATCCAACTTTTTTTGTCGCCGCAATTGGAGTGACCATCGCCAAGGGCCTGGTATTCCACACTTGGATTTTCAACATCTCAATATGCAAGGCATTGCTGCTGCTGCCATTCGGAACGACGCCCACTTATCCCCTGGGCGTCGAATGGACCCTGGTGTACGAGGTGTTCTTCTATCTGGTCTGTTCCATCTTCGCCAATGATCTCCTACGACGGGCATTTCCATATTTTCTGCTGGGTTGGTTCATCTGGCTCGTTACGGCGTTCACCGAGCTTAACGCCGACATCTGGTTTTCGCCGGCTCGCGGCGCCAGCATTTTTCTCCCAACGGCGGTCAACATCCCCAGTTCGTTCATGAACGCATTATTCATCGGCGGCGGCCTGATATACTACATTTTCAAACGACTACCGCCCTTGGGCGGAAAAGCGGTAAGTTTGCTTGTCGCTTTGGCCTCATTGGTCTATATCTCAGGCGATCCATATTTGTCGAGGCATCTTCTACGCGCCAACCCGCAATACATCTGGTGGATTAGACAGACAGCATTACGCATATCGCTGCTTTCGATCAGTTTTGGATTTATCGTCGTGGCGGCCTGTTCATATGAGCGCATCATCAACAGCCGGGGCCGTTCAGGAATGGCTTGGAGATTCCTAGAAAGATTTGGCGATTGCTCTTATGCGCTTTACCTAATTCATGTACCCATCATCACGGTATTGATCGTACTTGCCAGGTCGCGGTGGAACGGCGCTCCGATCGGCAACGGAATCTGCACGCTCGCCCTTGCCGCCGCTCTGGTCGTGGGTTGGCAATTCGGAAAATTTGACGTCTGGATGCATAACACATTCAAAAAGCGGTTCTTTATTTCCACTCCGAAGCCCGATTTGCGCGGCGATACGATTTCGCCCGCGCCAATCGCCCCGCGACCTTGAGCACCCATGTACTTCCGCTCCCTCCAAATCCTCCGCGGCTTCGCCGCCCTCGCGGTTGTGCTCTACCACCTCGGCTTCTACGCCAATGCCGTCGGCGGGCAACCCAATACCTTCTTCAGCCACTTCCTCCAGCACAACTCCCACGGCGCCCGCTTCTTCTTCGTGCTATCCGGCTTTCTCATGGCCTATCTCATCGACACCGGCTACCGCCAGTTTCTGCCGCGGCGAATGCTGCGGATTTATCCGACGTTTTTGATCGCGGCGATCGGCGTCATCATCATCAAAGGGTTTATCTTTCGCACCTTGTTTTTCAATCTGGCTGTCTTCAAGGCGATGCTTCTTCTCCCCTTCGGAAACACGCCGACCTATCCGCTGGGCGTGGAATGGACGCTGGTTTACGAGGTGTTTTTCTATCTGGTCTGTTCCATCTTCGCCAATAATTTGCTGCGCCGATCATTTCCGTTCTTCCTTCTGGCCTGGCTGGTCTGGCTCTTTTCCGCCGAGATTTATTTCAACTCCGACGCCTGGTTTTCCGCCGACAACGGAGCCAGCATCGGCCTTCCGACGGCCGGGCACATCCCCAGTTCAATGATGAACGCGCTCTTCATCGTCGGCGGATTGTCTTATTACACCTTCAAGCGCATCCCGCCGCTGGGGGCGAAATCGACGCTGCTGATCGTCGCCATCGGCGTGGCGGTTTTTGTCTTTGCCGAACAGCGCATCTCCCGCCGCGGCTTCATCAGAGAGTCGTTCATCCCCGCAAGTATCAGCCTGACGACGATTCGGATATCGCTGCATTCGATCAGTTTCGCCCTTATCGTAATCGGCTCCTGTGCATTCGAGCGCGGCCGCGAGAACAAACCCAGAACCGGCAGAGTCTGGGATTTCCTCGAGCACTTCGGCGATCACTCCTACGCTCTTTATCTCATTCATGTGCCGATCATCACGGTCATGCTCTTCCTGGTGAGATCGCACGCAAATGGCCGCCCCATCGGCAACGAACTCTGCTGCATCGCGCTGGCCACGGCGCTGGTCGCCGGCTGGTACTTTGGCAAGTTGGACGTCTGGCTCCACAAGACCTTCAAGCGCCGGCTGTTTTCTTCCGTGAAGCCGCGAAATCTGCCAACGCCGGGCGCTCCAACCCAGCTTATTCACCGCGGATAACGCGGATAACGCGGATAACGCGGATAACGCATAAAAAAGGAAGTTGTATCAATTTCTCCGTACCTTGGATTCCAGCTTAATGCAAAAATGCGAAGTATTGTTCTTCCCGTCTTATCCGCGAAATCCGCGCCATCCGCGGTTCAATTGAATTTTGCGCTCTAACAGCCTGTGGCAAAAGCCTCGCGGGCCATGCTCGTGTCTTTTGGCCGTGAGCTTCGTTGCTCCTCCTCAGCGTATTTGGCCGCAATACGCTTCGTCGTCGCGTCTCGCTCGCGGCCAAAATACA
>Ga0208589_1000609_pt1 | contig 16519 bp, 10 predicted proteins | sample NGESurshal092012_2_FD_184486 | JGI IMG/M metagenome (GOLD analysis project Ga0208589, IMG submission 184486) | Arctic peat soil microbial communities from Barrow, Alaska - NGEE Surface sample F53-2 shallow-092012 (SPAdes) | ecosystem: Environmental > Terrestrial > Soil > Wetlands > Peat ... | reverse complement strand
CCCGCCACGGCCAGTTCCCCTCGCTCCGCGCCGTCTTCACCCCGCGCCCGGGCCAGGCCAACGTCTCGAGCGCAGCGGTCAACCTGCCGAAGAGCGAGCTGCTCGAACAGGCCCACATCACCACCGTCTGCACCAGACCGCACCTCGAATCGGAAACCTGTCCGAAGGGCTCGGCCTACGGCAGCGCCTCGGCGACGACGCCACTCCTGGCCGAACCGATGAGCGGCCCCGTCTACCTCGCCACCGGCTTCGGCCACACCCTCCCCGACCTGGTCGCCGTGCTCCACGGCCGCGGGATCCGGATCGTCCTCGACGGCCGGATCGACACCAAGAAAGGCGCCCTGCGCGGCACCTTCGAAGGCCTCCCCGACGCGCCGATCACCAGGTTCCTCTTCAGGCTGAACGGCGGCAGGCGCGGCATTCTCGCCAACGAGCGCAGCCTCTGCAAATCCCCCCAGGTCGCAGGCGCCCGCTTCCTCGCCCAGGACAACCAGGGGTTCGAACTGAAACCGAAGATCGCCGTCGCCTGCCATAAGCGCAAGGCCCACAAGCATCGACACAAGAAGGGCAGGCACCGATGAGCAAGCTCAGGGGCCTCACGGCCGCGTTCCTCCTCACCCTCCTCGCCATCCCCGCCGCCTCCTCGGCCACCGTCACCGCGCCCCCGAGCCACCCCTTCCTCTTCTCGCTGGCGGGCGAGGTGTTCGAACCGGGCCACCGCTTCGTCCCGCCGCCCGAAGGCGAGTACGAAGACGCCTGCGGGGTGGCCGTCGACGGCGAAGGCGACATCTACATCGCCGACTACTACCACCGGCTGATCTACGTCTACGGCCCCGGCCAGGAATACCTCGCCCAGTTCGCCGACCCCGACCCCGACGGACCCTGCAACCTCGCGGTCGACGCGGCCGGAGACGTCTACGTCGACAACTGGCGCCGCGATGTGGTCGAGTTCACGCCGTCTCAGTATCCACCCACCGAAGCGACCTCATGGACCGAGGGCCGGGCGATCGACTCGGCCCGCTCGACCGGCCTCGCGATCGACCCCGCGGGCGGCAGGATCTACGTCGACGACCGCACCTACGTCGCCGTCTATGAACCCTCCGGCGCAGCGGTCGAAGTCGGCGGCGTCCCGCTGCGGATCGGCCTCGACCCGCTCGCCTCCTACTACGGCGTCGCGGTCTCGGACTTCGGCCCGACCGCCGGCGACGTCTACGTACCCGACGCCGCGACCGGCACGGTCGCCGTCTTCGGGCCCGCCGGCGAACCGCTGACCTCGATCGACGGCCTCGGCACCCCGGGTCGCGCATTTCGCTCGTTGGTCGACGCCGACGCCGCGGTCGACCCGACCGACGGCCACCTCTTCGTCACCGACGACCTCGAACCCGGCTTCGAACACCCTGCCCTCGCGGTCGACGAGTTCAATCCGGCCGGCGAGTTCCGCGGCCGCCTGCCGCAGGCGATGATCGACGCCGAACCCTCCCAGCTGCTGGTCCGCCCCAGCGGCGACGTCTACGTCAGCTCCGGCAACGATGAACAGGCCCAGGTCTTCGGCTTCGGCCCGACCCTGCCCGCGGCCCGGCTCCAGGTCACGCTGAGCGGCACCGGATCCGGCGCGGTCACCTCCGAACCGGCGGGGATCAACTGCGCGGGCGCCTGCGCGGCGGAATTCGACAGCGGCTCCGAAGTCGTCCTCACCGCCGTTCCGGCCGCCGGCTCGGTCTTCGCCGGCTGGTCGGGCGGCGGCTGCTCGGGTTCGGGCCTCTGTCATCTGACGCTCGCCGCGGCGGCCACCGTCGACGCGGAATTCGTCCCGGCGCCTGCGGTGCCGGCAGCCGTGAGCGCGACCCCTAGTGGGGCACTCGCGACATCCGCGGGGCCCACGACGGCTGTCGTGGCGGCGCCCGCGGCCCTGCATCTGAGCGCGGCAGCGTCGTCGGGGGCGGGGGTCGATCTGCGAGTCGTCGTCCCTGCCGCCGGGACCCTTCGCGTCGCCGGCCACGGCCTGCAATCGGCCATCGCCCGCGCCCAAGCGGCCGGCCCGGTGAGCCTCCGCCTACGCCTCGACCGCACCGGGCGCCGCGCGCTCGAGGTCGCCAAACGCCACGCCCTATCGCTGCGCGCCGAGGCGACCTTCACCCCCACCGACGACCCGCCGATCCACGCCGCCCTGACCGTCCACTTCACCCCTGGGAGCAGACACCGATGATGCCATCGATCACCCGCAGGGCAGCGGCGCCGGCCTTGGTGCTCGTGCTGGCATCCGCCGCCCTCGCGCTCGGTGCCGAAGTGACCCGCGAAAGCTACGTGGCGGCGGTCGAACCGATCTGCCAGACGAACGCCAAGGCCAACGAAAAGATTCTCGCCGGCGTCCAATCCGAGGTCCGCCGAGGAAAGCTCGGGCCTGCGGCGGCCCAGTTCGCCAAGGCCGGCGCCGCTCTCAAGCGGACCCTGAACGAACTGCGCGCGGTCCCGCAACCCCAGGCCGACAAGCCGAGGCTCACCAGGTGGCTCGCCGACATCAAGGGCGAGGTCGGCCTCTTCGAAGCGACCGCCGTCGATCTCAAGGCCGGCCAGAAGGCCGCAGCCGAGCACAACTCGACCCGGCTGACAAGCGAGGCCAACCTCGCCAACAACGAGGTCCTGCCGTTCGAATTCCGCTACTGCCGCGCCGAACCCTCCAAGTTCGCCTAGTCATGGCCGAATGTCGATCTCGCAACGTGGTGCGCAGGGCGCTTGCAGTGACGGCAGTCGGCCTCGGCTGCTTGACCGTGCCCGCCGTCGCACCCGCTCAACCCCGGCCGCCACGCGCGATCCAGATCACCTTTCCCGGTACTCACGGCTACGGAATCGAGGTCTCCGGCAACGTCGAAGGAACTCACAGTACGGTCACGGTCTCGACCGGCAAACCCTTCTCCAGCGCCAGATACTCGGTTCGCGGCACGATCACTCCCGACCGCGTCCACGCTTCGTTCGGTCGTCTCGGCACGGTGTCACTTCACCTGACCCACTACAGGGTCGAACGGGTGAGGCTCTCGAAGTCGTGCAGGCTGCCCGGCTCTCCCGCTGTCTCCGAAGTTCAGATCGGGACCTTCGTGGGCAGGGTCCGCTTCCGCGGTGAGAACGACTACACGACCGGATCGGCGCGCCGAGTCCGAGGCGCCGTCGGGGAACCGACTGCGATCTTCGTCGCCACCGGTCCCGACCGACACGCCAAGCTTTTTTGCCTGGGCGGTCCGGGCTACGAATCGGGCAAGACCAAGGCTCCCGGACCGCCCGTCTTACAAGCGACGAACGCCGACGGCGCGATCACCTTCCTGGCTCTCTCCGGCACTGCGAGCACCACCAACGCCAGGAAATCGGCCGGTCCTGGCCATGCGCCCCTCTATTCCGGGCCGACGACCTTCGTCGCTGCCGATTCAGAAAAGCGGGGGCCGGTGGAGATCTCTCGGACGGTGATCTCGAGCGCTCCCGCGGCGGACTTCAGTTTCGACCCCGAACTCCACGCGGCCAGCCTTACCCCGCCGCCACCCTTCAGTGGCAGCGGCAGCTTCCTGCGCTCGGGGGAGGGCACCTCCACCTGGTCGGGCTCGCTCGCCGTCTCCTTTCCCGGGATGCCGAACGTCGCTCTCGCCGGTCCGCAGTTCACCGCGAGCCTCGGCACTGAATTCCAGACCTCCGGTGAATCGTGCTCTGAATTCCCGGGCAACCAATCCTGCTCATCGGCTGCCGTTGATGCAGCTGCCGATGAGCACGGCCGGCTCCCCGATCCCCGCCTCCGACTCTTGGAAGGCGGCTGATGTCCGAACACCGCCGATCCCGCGGACTGTCCCGGCGGCTCCTTCGCGGCCCGTCCAAGCGCCTGCCTCCGATCGATCAAAACCCGGAGGGGAGGGGTGGCGACGCGACGAGGGCTGCTGGGCGGACGAGCGCCGAAGCAAGGAAGGCACGGACGCAGGGAACCCGGATAGCACCGTCATCCGGGCGACCGAGGACAAAGCATCGCGCCGTCTCCGCCACCGTGCTCGTGGTGGCTGCCGTCGCGGCGACGGCCCTCCCCTCCGCCGGCGCGGAAACCGTCCAGCACGGCAAGATCCGCATCAACTTCCAGGGCGGCCTCTCGCCGAAGCGCCTGCCCCGTAGCGGCGCCGCGCCGGTCAGGGTCTCGGTGGCGGCGAAGATCGGCGGCGTCGGCGGCGCGCCGCCGCCCGTGCTGCGCAAGATCGCGCTCTCGATCAACAAGGAGGGGGCCTTCGACCGAGCCGGGCTGCCGGTCTGCACGTTCGAAGAGGTCCAGCCGACCACCGAACCCGATGCCCTGCGGGCCTGCGGCGGAGCGCTGGTCGGCGAAGGCGAGTTCTCCGCCCAGGTCGGCTTCAGCGGCCAGGCGCCGTTCCCAAGCGAGGGCAAGATCCTCGCCTTCAACGGCACCTACCTGGGCCGGCCGGCGATCCTTGCCCATGTCTTCGGCACCTCGCCGGTTCCCACCTCCTACACCCTGCCCTTCTTGATCACGCCGCTGCAGGGCACCTTTGGCACGCTGCTTAGCGCCAGCCTCCCGGACACCGCCGGAACCTCGGGCTACATCACCGGCCTCTCGCTCGATCTGGGCCGCAACTTCACCGCGGGCGGCTCACGCCACAGCTTCATCTCGGCGGGCTGTCCGGCCCCGAAGGGCTTCCCCGGCGCCACCTTCCCCTTTGTCCACGCCACCTTCGCCTTCTCCGGCGGCGAGAAGGTGAGCTCGACGATCACCCGCAACTGCCAGGCGGTGGGCCGATGAACCTGCTCCGCCTGCCCTCGCCCTCGACGGTGTGAGCGGCCGCGACGCCGCTGCGAGGCCAGGGCTCGCCCGTGTCCCGGCGCTCGCACCCGACCGCGACGGGCACGCCGAAAGGTCGAAGGCGAGAAGCGGCCAGACGGCGGTTCGCACGCGCCTCACGACCCGCTCCCCTGACGGCGATGTCTGATTCATATACGTGGCCCTCGATCATCGGCTAGATTGGGTGGGCCGATCAGGGAGGTCGGTACGGGAGGGGAGGCTCTTGGGATCGAGCCGCAACGCCCCGACCAGGGACACAGGGAGAAGGATGAGCTCGAGCGGATCATCTTCGGCGTCACGCCGACCGCCGCCGGACCGCATCGCCGGCGCGGTACCTCCGCTGGGCCGGGGCGCCATGGTCCTCTCGCGAGCGGCGGTTCTTGCCCTGGCGTACTGGGCGGTGCTCTCGCTCGGGTCGCCGTCCGCCGGCGCCGCGACCGTCTTCCCGCCGCTCGGCGAGATCCACGAAGCCGGCTGTTGCGTGGAATCCTTCAAGTCCGAGTCGGTCGGCATCGACGACCAGGACGGCCACATCTATGTCGCCGATTCGGGCGCCCACCAGATCCGCGACTACGCCTCCGCCGCCGACGCCTCCCCGGCGCTCTGGACCGGCGAAGGCACCCCCGCCGGCCGCTTCGAGGGCAACCTCGCCGTCGCGGTCGACGAAGGGAGCGGCGACGTCTACGTCGCCGACTCGGGCCACGCGCTGATCGACAAGTTCGGCCCCGACGGCAACCTGATCGCGAGCTTCGGGGACAGCGCCCCTACCCCCGACGGCCGGCTCAGGGGTCTCAGTACGCCTGCCGGCGCCTTCGCCCCGGCCGAAATCGGCTCCTTCGGGATCGCCGTCGACCAGGCGAGCGGAGACTTCTACGCGATCGACGCGGGCCACCAGGTGATCGACGTCTTCGGCCCGGGGGGCGGATACCTCCGCCAGATCACCGCGACGCCGGGGGAACTGTACGGACTGGGGGGTGCCTACACCGACGGCATCGCCGTCGACGATTACTCCGGCGAGCTGCTCGTATCGGACTCCGCCGACCTGCGCACCTACCGCTTCGATCTCGCCACCGGTGCCGCCGTCGGCGTGATCGACGGTTCCGAAGCCCCGGCCGGGAGCTTCGGCACCCGGTACACCTCGGTCGCCGCCGACGGCGCGAGCGGCGCGATCTACATCACCGACACGGCTCACGAAGTCATCGACGCCTACGAACCCGACGGCACCTACTCGGGCGCCCAGATCACCGGCACCCCACGGGGCGTCTTCGGAGGCCTCGGCGTCGACCAGGCGAGCGGCGACGTTTACGTCGCCCAGGGCGAAGGCCAACTGGTGCGGATCTTCGGCCCCGCCACCGTGGTCCCCGACGCGACGACGCTGGCCGCGACCACCCACAGCACCACCGCCGCCACCCTGAACGGCGCGGTCGACCCCTTAGGCCTGGAAGTCCGGCAATGCTTCTTCGAATACGGCCCGAGCATCGCCTATGGCCAGAGCGCCCCCTGCCGTGAACCGGCTGCCGACGAACTCGGCGCGGGCACCGCGCCGGTCGCCGTCCGCGCCGACCTCTCGGGCCTCCAAGTCGGCGCGACCTACCACTACCGACTCCTCGCCGCCGGCGCCGACGGCGTCCTCGCGAGCGGGGGCGACCAGATCCTCTTCACCGGCGCCACCGTCGATGCCACCTCGGTTTCGGCCGTCGGCGCGACCGGCGCGACGCTCGAAGCTCTGGTCAACCCCCACGGCCTCGCCACCGGCTACCGCTTCGAATACGGGCCGACGAGCGCCTACGGCACCTCGGTCCCCGTCGGCGGCGGCGCGCTCGGTGCGGGCACGTCCGACGTCGCCCGCAGCGAGCAGGTCGACGGCCTCGCCCCGGCGAGCACCTACCACCTCCGAGTCGTCGCCGAAAACGCCCTCGGCACCGTTCCGGGGCCCGACCGCACCTTCACCACTCAGACCATCGGCGCCGGCCTGCTTCCCGACTCACGCGTCTGGGAGCTGGTCTCGCCGCCCGACAAGCACGGCGTGCCGCTTGGGCCGATCGGCGAAACCGGGCCCGTGATCCAGGCCGCCGCCGACGGCTCCGGCCTCACCTACGGCGCCGTCGGCTCGATCGGCGCCGGGGCGGCCGGCAACCGCGCCACCAACTTCTCCCAACTCCTCGCGACCCACGGCACCGGCGGCTGGAGCAGCGTCGACATCTCGACCCCCCACCAGGCGCCGGCGGGGCTCGACCTCGGCGCGCCCTCGGAGTACCAGCTCTTCGCCGCCGACCTCTCGGCGGCCGCGGTCGAACCCCGAGGCGCGACCCCGCTCTCGCCGCGGGCGAGCGAACGCTCGGTCTATCGGCGCGAGGCCGACGGCAGCTTCACCCCCTTGGTCGACGGCGAGGACGTCCGGGCCCACACCACCTTCGGCGGGGTCGAACGGAGCCCCGAAGGATTCGCCGGCTCGCCCGGGTTCGTCACCGCCGCCCCCGACCTCTCCCACGTCCTGCTGCGCTCGCCCCGGGCGCTCACCGACGAATTCTCCCCGGCCTTCGAACCTCCCTATGGCGGCGAACCCAACATCTACGAGTGGAGCGCCGGTGCCCTGCGGCTGATCAGCCAGATCCCCATCGGCGCCGCCACCAGCTGCAGCGGCGCGGGCTGCGTGCCCGCCGCCGAAGCCGGCGAAGCCGCCACCGTCGGCAACCACAGCGCCGCGATGCCTCGGGCGATCTCAAGCGACGGCTCCCGCGTCGTCTTCGCGACGACGCCCTCGGACAGGCTCTTCCTCCGCGACGTCCCGGGTGGCGAGACGACCGAGCTCGACGCCGCCGAAACGGGGTGTGGCGGCTGCGAAGCCGGCGGTGGGACCTTCCAGGGCGCCGCCGCCGACGGCTCCCGGATCTTCTTCACCGACCCTCGCAGGCTGACGGCCGATTCGACCGTCTCCGGCGGCGCGCCGGACCTCTACATGTGCCGGATCGAGGGCGGGCCCGGCCACCTCACCTGCGCTCTGCGCGACCTCACCGCGAACACGACCGACCCTGCCGAACCCGCCGACGTCCAGGTCGGCGCCATCCTCGGCGCCGCCGAAGACGGCTCGGTCGTCTACTTCGTCGCCGACGGCGAGCTTACCGGCGGCGAAGGGGCCGTCCACGGCGACTGCCGTCTGGGCTTCCAGGCCCAGGCGGCGCAGAGCTGCAACCTCTACCGCTATGACGTCGCCGCCGGAGCGACCCATCTGGTCGCCGTCCTATCCGGCGCCGACATCCCCGACTGGCTCGCCGAAGGGCAGGATCTCGGCCGCCAGAGCGCCCGCGTCTCGCCCGACGGGCGCTGGCTGGCCTTCATGTCCGAGCGGCCGTTGACCGGCTACGACAACCGCGACGTCGCCTCGGGCGAACGCGACGAGGAGGTCTATCTCTACGACGCCGCCGCCGCCGGAGGCGCCGGCGTCGTCCACTGCGCCTCCTGCGATCCGACCGGCGCCCGCCCGATCGGGGTCCGAGGCCCCGATGACCTTCCCCGCACGCTCGTCGACGGCCCCGACATCTGGCGCGGCCGCTGGTTTGCGGCGAACATTCCCGGCTGGACCAGCGTCGATCTCCTCCACGCCCTCTACCAGTCGCGCTACCTCTCCGATTCCGGCAGGCTCTTCTTCAACTCCTCCGACGCCCTCGTCCCCGGCGACTCGAACGCAACCGAGGACGTCTATGAGCTCGAGCCGCCGGGAGTGGGGGACTGCACCAACTCGAGCCCGAGCTTTGCCTCCTCCGATGGCGGTTGTCTCGGCCTGATCTCCTCGGGCACCTCACCCGAAGAATCGGCGTTCCTCGACGCTTCGAGCTCCGGCGACGACGTCTTCTTCCTGACCGGCGCGAGGCTGGTCGCGCGCGACGAAGACGCCGCCTTCGACATCTACGACGCGAGCGTCGGCGGCAGCGAACCGCAGGTCGCCAAGGCGAGCGAATGCAGCGGCGAAGAATGCCAGCCGGCCGCCGCCGCACCCGACCACGCCACCCCCGGCACCGCGGTCACGAACGGCCGCGGCAACATCGTCGGCTGTCCCAGGACGAAGGTCAGGCGCCACGGCGGCTGCGTCAAGAAGCACCACAAGAACAAGCAGGCCAAGAAGAGGCACAAGAAGCAGGGCCAGCAATCGAAGTCCGGACGGCGTGCTCGCGGTCGTAAGCAAGGGGGCACCAGATGAGCAACCGGTCTCGCTTCGTGCACCGCCTGGAACCGAGGCCGTCCGGGACGGCCCAGGTCGAGGACGCAGGGAGGGCGACGGCGGGAGCGCACAAGCACGCCCGGACGCGGGAGCTCGGACGCAACATCGCTGGTCATCTGACTGCCCGCGAGGCGGCAGCGCCCGAGCGAGATCGCCGGTGGTCATGGGCGCGAGGAAGCGAAAGCCGAAGCAGTCGTGGCGAGCGGGAGCAGAGGACGCGCGCCCGGTCGGTGCCTGACCTGGCCGCGCGAGCGAGGACGCCGAGATGGGCCGTCCTGGGCGCGACCCTTCTCGCCGTCCTCATCCCTCTCGCCGCCGCTGCCTCAGCCCAGGCGGCGAGCCCCTGGTGGAGCCTCGACACCAGCGTGCGCCCGGCAACGATCCCGAGCGGCGGCGAAGGCACGATCGTCGTCCGCGCCTCCAACCTCGGCGACCTCTCGACCCCGACCAAGGAAACGGTCGAAGTCGAACCCGGCAGGACGATCGCGGTCGGCGTCGCCTCGACCGTCTCGTTGACCGTTCCCGAAGGCCTCGAGGTGGTGAGCGAGGCCGGCGCGCCCGAGGTCCAGTTCTTCGCCTTCTCGGCCGAAGGCGACCACGGCCCGGCCACCCCGGTCGGCTCGCTCGGCGAATACTGCAGGCTCGCCGGCGGTCGGGTCGAATGCGCGAGCGAACCGGTGGCCCCGTTCGACGAACCCGAAGCCGCCGAAGCCTTCGGCATCGCGCCGATCGCCCCTTATGAATTTCTCGAAATCCGCGTCCGGGTCAAGGATGTGGGCGCCGCCACGGGCGCTCTGCTCCGCGCCGAGGCGCTCGGCGGCGGCGCGAGCGCCGCCTCCAGCTCGCGCCCGCTTCAGATCGGAACCGGCGAACCCGCCTTCGGCGCCGAGAGCTACGGGCTCGTGCCCGAAGCCCAGGGCGGCGCCCCCGCGACCGCCGCCGCCACCCACCCCTACCAGCTGAGCGCCGGCCTCGACCTGAACCAGCTCTCGGAAGTCGCCACCGCCCCCGGCGGCCCCCGCCACGTCGCCGCGCCGGCCCTGCCGCGGCGGCTCGCCTTCGACCTGCCGCCGGGCCTGGTCGGTGCCGCGGCCGCCCTGCCCGCCTGCACCACCACCCAGTTCAACACAATCCTCCTCGGCGGCGCCGACGCCTGCCCGCCCGACAGCGCGATCGGCGTCGCGACGATCACCTTCGACGAACCCAACGTCCTCGACCTCGCCACCTTCCCCGTGCCGCTCTTCAATCTCGAACCGGCCGTCGGCGAGCCCGCCCGCTTCGGGGCCGAGTTCCAGGGACTCCCGATCGTCCTCGACACCTCGGTCCGCTCGGGCAGCGACTACGGCGTCACCGTCTCGACCTCCGACCTGACCCAGCTCGCCAACCTGATCTCCGCCACCTTCACCCTCTGGGGCGTCCCCGGCGACCCGACCCACGACCAGTCGCGGGGGTGGAGCTGCCTGGCCTCCGAACACTGGGTCGAAGGCGGGGTGCCGTCTTGCACGCCCGAGGCCCAGAGCGACCCGCCCGCCCTCCTCACCCTGCCTGCCGACTGCTCGGCCCCCTTCTCCTCCTCGGTCGAAGGCGAATCGTGGACCGACCCGGCCCTCCATCCGCTCGCCGCGACCTTCGGCCCCGTTCCCTACCTGCTGGAAGACGGGGCCGGGCACCCCGCCTCGCTCAGCGCCTGTGACCAGGTGCCCTTCGCGCCGAAGGTCGAAGCCGATACGACTGCGCACACCGCCAGCTCGCCGACCGGCCTCGACCTCGAGGTCGGATTCGAAGACGAGGGTCTCCTCGGCTCGCAGCCGGGGGCGAGGGCGCAGTCGCCGCTGAAGCGGGCGCTGATCACCCTGCCGCCGGGCCTGACCGCCGACCCCTCCGTCGCCGTCGGCCTCGGGGCCTGCTCGGAAGCCGAATACGAGGCGGCGACGGCGGCGATCGGCAGCGGTTGCAACGGCGGATCGAAGCTCGGCGAAGTCGCGATCACCTCGCCGCTTCTCGCACCCGACCAGGTCCTCCGCGGCGGTCTCTTCCTCGCCACGCCCGGTCAGAATCCGAACCACGACCTGCTCACCATCTACCTGGTCGCCCGCGACGCCACCGTCGGCGTCCTGGTCAGGGAGGCGCTGAAGCTGACCCCCGACCCGCTCACCGGCCGCCTGACCACCGAAGTCGATGACATCCCCCAGCTCCCCTTCAGCCACTTCCACCTCAGCTTCCGGCAGGGCCAGCGCAGCCCCCTGGTCACGCCGCCGGCCTGCGGCCTCTACACGGTGGGCGCCGACCTCTATCCCTATTCCGAACCGGCCGAACCACTGCACCGCGAAAGCTCCTTCCTGATCACCGCCGGTCCCGAAGGCCAGGGCTGCCCTTCCGGTGCCGTCCCGCCCTTCCATCCGAACCTCCTGGCGGGCTCCGAAAACCCCACCGCCGGTGCCTACTCGCCGTTCTACACCGAGATCACCCGCAAGGACTCCGAACAGGAGATCACCCGCTTCTCGATCAAGCTCCCCCCTGGATTGAGCGGGCGCCTCGTGGGCGTCGCGAAATGCTCGGACGCGGCCATCGCGGCGGCGAAATCGCGCGAACACGAACGGGGCGGCGAAGAAGAGCTGCAGCATCCCTCGTGCCCGGCCTCGAGCGAAGTCGGCCACACGCTGGTGGGGACGGGGGTCGGCAATGTTTTGGCGTATGCCCCCGGGAAGCTTTACCTCGCCGGCCCTTATAAAGGCAGCAACCTCTCGATCGTGTCCATCACCGCGGCCAAAGTTGGGCCATTCGACCTCGGCACGGTCGTGATCCGCGAGGGCCTCAAAGTCGATCCGGTCACCGCCCAGGTCTCGGTCGACGCCGCCGGCTCCGATCCGATCCCGCACATCGTCGACGGCATTCCGGTGCATCTCCGCGATATCCGCATCTACGTCGACAGGCCTAATTTCACGATCAATCCGACCAGCTGCGCGAAGATGTCGACCGCGGCCACCGTCCTCGGCTCCGGACTCAACTTCGTCTCGGAAGCCGACGACCAACCGGTCACCGTCACCTCGCCGTTCCAGGCGGCCGACTGTGCCTCGCTCGGCTTCAAGCCGAAGCTGGCCCTGAAGCTCAAGGGCAAGACCCGCCGCGGCGGCCTGCCGAAGCTGACCGCGACGGTTACCTATCCGAAACAGGGCGCCTACGCCAACATCGCCAAGACGGTCGTCACCCTGCCGCCCTCGGAGTTCCTCGAACAGGGCCACATCGGCTCGAGCTGCACCCGGGTCCAGTTCGACGCCGGCGTCGGCAACGGCGCCGAGTGCCCGAAGAAGTCGATCCTCGGCCACGCCAGGGCGATCACGCCGTTGCTCGAAGAACCGATCGAAGGCCTGGTCTACCTGCGCTCCAACGGCGGCGAACGGAAGCTGCCCGACCTGGTGGCCGCCCTGCACTCCGAAGACATCAACATCAACCTGGTCGGCTTCATCAGCTCGCTGCACAAGAAAGGCTCCGAAGTCAGCCAGATCCGCAACACCTTCGCCGCCGTGCCCGACGCGCCGGTGAGCAAGTTCACGCTCGAACTGTTCGGCGGCAAGAAGGGGCTCCTGGTCAACTCGACCAACATCTGCAAGGGGACCCACAAGGCGATCTCCGCCTTCACCGGCCAGAACGGCAAGCTCTACGACACCAACCCGAAGGTCACCGCCCAGTGCGGCAAGAAGGGCAAGAAGCACAAGGGGCACGGCAAGAAGTCGGGCGGTAAGAAGAAGTGAGGGCGGCGGCGCTGATCGCGGCCGCCCTGGCGGCGGCCGCCCTCGCCTCCTCCGCCCTCGCCGCCGGCCCTGAAGTGACTCGGAGCTCCTACCGCGAAGCCGCCGAGCCGATCTGCAAGGTCGACACCCAGGCGAACGAAAGGATCCTGGCCGGGGTGAAAGCCGAAGTCCGGGCCGGGAAGCTCGGGCCGCCCGCGGCCAAGTTCGCCAGGGCAGCGAAGGCCCTGCGCAAGGCCCTCGGCCAGCTCGAAGCCCTTCCCCGGCCGCCTGCCGACCAGGCGCGGTTGGCGAAGTGGTTCGGCACCGTGGGGACCGAGGCCGGCTACTTCGAAGTCGTCTCGCGCAAGCTCGGGGCGGGGCAGAAGGCCCAGGCCGAGCGCTACGTCAACAAGCTGACCTCGACGGCGTCCAAGGCCAACAACCAGGTGCTGCCGTTCGAATTCACCTATTGCCGGCTCGAACCCTCGCGCTTCACCTGATCGATGCGCAGCCGCGGCCCCACATACCCCGGGCGAGCCGACGCCCTGCCGACGCCGCCCGGCGCCCGGAAGGTCGCGGCCCGGCCCGCCCTCGGGGCAGGCGAGGGAGAATGCGGCCATGCGCCGGCCGGCGATTAGGTCGGGCCTGCGATTGCTCCTGTTCGGCGTCGCGGTCCTGATCAGCCTCTGGGTCGTCTCGACCTGACCCTCGAGGCCGGCACCGCGCAGCCCTTCAACGAAGCCTTCTGCGCCGCCGAACATGTTCTCCGCCGGCGAAACGCTCGGGACCCTCGGCTTCACCGCCCAGGCCGAATAAGCGGGCGCCCGTCGGCGACTCCCGACCTCCGGCCGCGTCGTGGTCCGGCCTTCCCGATCTCCGGGCGCTCTGCGCGACGCCTAGTTGTCCGGGTGTCTTCGCACAGACGGAAAATCTTTCCTTTTATCGGAGAGGGAGAGCGTTTATAATTGAAGGATCGCCTCTCGGGACGAGGGCGCAGGGGATGGAGGACCGAGCGACGACCCTGTGCCCCGTTCACCCCGGCGGCGAGAAGAAGATGGTCTCAACGAACCCCATCCACCCCACTTCCCCCGTCCGCGACATCTCGCAGGCCGGGACGATTGTCGACTCCTTCCTTCCCTGGGGGAGCGGCAAAGGAGGCGCCACGGCGAATCCCAGTCGTCGGTGCCGCAGTGACGAGAGCGATGCCTGGCCCAGGGGGCGCACCCTGTTCCTCCGGGGTCGATCGCCGACGTGCAGTAGCCCGGGCGCCCGGGTCATCCCTGTCCCGGCGCCCGGGCCCCCTGGCTGTTGATCATGGGCCCCGGGGACGACGCTGCAGCAAGATCCCGCTGGGCGGGCGATGCGGGCGCCCGGAGGCTCTACGCGCAGGTCCGTGACGCGTGCGAGGGAGGTGAGGATCTGCCGACCCGACTGGAGGCCGGCCTGCGGGCTGCTCTCGGCACGCTGGCCGCAGAGCCGGAGCTTGCCTACGAATTGACCGTGGCGCCTTGGCTCGGCTCGGATGAGGGGGCCCTGGATGCCCTGCGCGAGTGGATCGGCCTATTCGGCGGCCTTCTGCGCGATGCCGTCGCGAGTGATCCACGGACCACGACCTCCGACCTTCGCTTCCTCGCCGCCTTCCTGATCGGTGGGGTCCGCTTCCAGATCGCCCGTCTCGTCATCGCCGGCGAGGCCCAGGACCTGCTCCGGCTTCTGCCAGGGACCCTGGAGGCGCTGCTTGCCTACTACTTCGAGCCCGGCGAACCGCGGTCCCTCGCAAGAGCGGCCCTCGCCCGCCGATAGGCTGGTGACCGGGACGGTCGATGGGGACCGTGGAGTGTGCCTCGGTGCATGACCCGCATCGCGGACCTGGCCCGCGATCCGGGGCGTCGGCCTGACCTCGTTCCGGGGGCGTCGGAGGCCTTCGACCCGGCTCGCGGAGCGCTCCCAGATGACCCCGTATATCCGAGACCCGAGCAGCCTTCCGGACCGGGACGATCTCTCGATGTCACCACCATCGCCCTCACTGCTCTGCCCAGGAGGGTTTCTCCCGTCATGGCCCGGGTAGCGGTGAGCCCGAGAAACCTTCTCCTTCTATAGAAAAACCAATGAGCACCTTCGAGGTGCCTCGATGTGCAGGAGATCTGTGTGGGCCGCAATCCAACCTCTTCGTTGTCGTCGCCCGATGAGGAGCTGAGTGGCGCCGCACCGTTCGCCGGTCTCCCTGGCAGAGCGTCACCACCGGGAGTGATCATCGCGCCATCGGGAACGTTCGGCCTGATCGCTCTCTGGAATGTAAAAAGGACCTACAAGGGAGAACCCTCTGCCACGGGTGAGGCTACGGACGCGACCGCCGCAGCATCTCCGCTTGCCATCTGGCCGGCCTCGTCGCATCGACCGCTGACGGCGCTACGTGGGAAAGGCAGTGCGGCACGGGCGGCGACCCATCCTGAGCGGCTCTCGACGGTCGATGTCAGCGGACGCAGATCGCGGTCCCATTCGCCGGCCTTCGGGCGAGCCCGCAAGATGACCGACCTTCGTAGACGGCCTCGGGTCGCCCGACCCGGTCCCTCGATCGACCTCGGATTTTGAAGATGCGCCGAGCCGTCACCAAACTCAGGGGGGCCAATTCCGGCCGTTCTTCCCCTGTAGGGGTGATGGCACGTGTACGCCGAGACGAAAGGGACCACCCGGCCTCGACCGGCGAGCTCCTCCGCAGCTTCTCGCGTGAGGGTTGGCGCGGCGGCGCCCTCCGCGCCCAGCTCGCCGCCCGCTTCCCCGACCGCCCCGACGACGACATCGAGGACGCGGTGCAGTCGGCCTGCGCCAGCTTCATCGCGGAAGGCCAGGGGATCACCGACCCGCGCGCCGCCTACGCCTGGATCCGGACCGCGGCCCACCGGGCCCTCACCCACGAGCTGCGTCGCCGTCGTCGCCAGGTACCGGCGGACCCTGGGGAGGGTCCGCTCGGCGAGGCGCCCGCCGAGGGGCCGGGCCCGGCCGAGCAGCTGATCGGGCTGGAGGACGAAGCGGACCTCGAGGTCCTCGTCCGCGAGGTCGCCTCCTCGCTCTCCGGCACCCGTCGCGACGTCCTCGCCCTCTGGGCGGCCGGGCGCCGCAGGAGCGAGATCGCCGCCGAGCTTGATCTGCCCGAGCGGGTGGTGAAGCGGGCGCTCGAGGAGCTGATGGCCGAGGCCCGCTCGACCCTCGCCCGCCGGGCGGGCGGCGGCTGCGAGGAGGGGGAGACGCTCGTCCTACGTCTCGCCTGCGGCCTCGCCTCGGCCTCGGAGGCCGCCCGCGCCAGGCTCCACCTGGACGGCTGCGGGCGCTGTTCCTCCTTCTCGGAGTCGCTCGAAGCCTGGCGGGAGAAGGCCGGTGCGATCCTGCCGCTTCCGGCCGCCGAAGTCGCCAGCCCCGGACTCGTGGGCCGGGCCGCCGCCAGGGTCGGAGACGCCATCGGCTCGGCGAGACGACAGCTCCTCGGCGGCGGCGCCCAGGTCAAGGGCCGGGCGGTCGCGGGCGTCGGGACGACCGGCGACCCGGTGACTCCCTACTCATGGGCGGTGAATCTGGCCAAGGAGCTCACCGGAGGTGTCCTCCTGACCTGGCAGGGTCAGAGCCACGTGGCCTCCTTCTACAGTCGATGCGTACAGGCCGCGGCCCAGGCGTATCTGCTGGCTGGGACGCTCCCGCCACCGGGGACCACCTGCACCGACTGACCCGGCCGGCGCCGAGATGGTCGGTCGGATT
>Ga0208589_1000608_pt1 | contig 16520 bp, 15 predicted proteins | sample NGESurshal092012_2_FD_184486 | JGI IMG/M metagenome (GOLD analysis project Ga0208589, IMG submission 184486) | Arctic peat soil microbial communities from Barrow, Alaska - NGEE Surface sample F53-2 shallow-092012 (SPAdes) | ecosystem: Environmental > Terrestrial > Soil > Wetlands > Peat ... | reverse complement strand
CCGCCACCAGGCCCGCTCACGCTGGTACCACCAGCGCGCCAGACTCGCCCGGAGCCCCGAGATCACCCAGGTCAGCTAGCGAATGGCGGCTGCCGTACTGGGACATATACGCGACCATGGTCCTGAACGGCAATAGCTGGGGATTACCACGATTTCGAATAGTGCCTGGACGGAATAGCCGGTTCTGGTGTCTTTTACGATATAGGTGCTCACATCGGCTACTTCTCGGTCGAGGCGGCTGCCCAGCTTGGCGCGGCGGTGCGGGTCGTCGCATTCGAGCCCCAGGCGGACCTGGCTGCCAGCATCGCTGCATCAGCCCGGTTGAGCGACCTGACGAATATTGAGGTGATAGAGGCCATCGTCGGAGACGAGACGCGAGAAAGCGCAGCTCTACCTGGCGCCGGCCACCATCCACGCCAGTGCGGTGCCGGACTCCGGGCGCGGCAGCACCGGTATCGTACCCACCCGAATGGTGACGGTCGACGAGCTAGTCGATTCGGCCGCCATCCCGCCCCCGGACATGGTGAAGATAGACGTTGAGGGGAGCGAGCACCTGGTCTTTCGGGGAGCTCATCGGACTTTCCGTACTCATCTGGCGCATATCTTCATGGAATACATCATCAGCTGCGATATTGAGCGGCGAGTCCGGAATCAGGTGGAGCTACTCATCGACGACTGCCGGGCCTCCAGCTATTCGGCCATACGGGTATTAAAGAGGGCTCGGGGGGGCCGCAGGCTTGGTTCCGCATCCGGTCTGATGCGGACTGGGATCTGTGCGACAGCCTTTTATCAAGAGCCCGTACCGGCCCGTCCTGCACCCAGATGTCTTCGAGCCGTAACGGTGATTTTTGGCAAGCCGTCCGGCTACTGTGCTGCCATGGCGCTGAGTAAGCTGAGGCGAGATGCCGACAATACGGCGATGGTTCAGACGGAATGGGACGAAAACCAGGATCTCCACATGCTGGCGAATTCCACCTCTTACTTTCATGGACGAGATGTCCGCGCCGAGGCGGCACGTAACCGGCGATCTCATAAGGTCGTAGCCGACACGCTGATAGCCCCGCATCTCATCCCGTCATCTCGGGTTATCGACCATGGATGCGGCTCGGGATACATGGCCCGCCCGCTGGCGCGACTGGCGCGCCGGGTGGAGGTCGTTGATATCTCGCCTGGCGTGCTCGCCTGTGCGCGGGCCATGTATCAGGCGGATAACATAAGTTACCTGACCCCGGTCGAGCTGGCCCGGCGGTCAGGGCTAGTCGACGTCGCGTACTTGTTCGCCGTCTGGCAGCGTCACGGCACCCCGGTGCTCACGGACGCGCTGCAGTTAGTGGCCCGGAAGGTCGTCTCTAGCGGGACGCTGCTGCTGCATATCTCGGTCCCCGGCGACCAGGGCTGGCGCGGCGAGAGAGGCCGGCCTGGTGATCAGCCGACCGCCCAGATCCAGGCGGCCGTAGCGGCGGCCGGGTTCACGAACGCCACGGCTCGATCGCTGGCCGGGACCATGGTGGTGCCTGACCATGACGCCATCGCCCATCACCACCTGCTCACCGCAAGGCGGCCGTGACGTGACGAGCGTCGATGAGCTGGCCCGGTTCCGCAGCCGGCTATACCGCGCCTACGCCACCGAGCATGCAGGTGTCGGCGGCAGTTCCGCTGGGGCCGCCATCTACCGGCGGGACTTCCGGCCACTGCTCCCGCCCGCCGACTGCGGCGACGTGCTCGATCTGGGCTGCGGCCAGGGTGAGCTGGTGCGCTGCCTCCTGGAGGATGGCTTCAGCGCGGCGGGGATCGACGTCAGCCCAGAGCAGGTCAACCTGGCCGAGGCGGCGGGCATCGGCACGGTCCGGCTGGGTGATTACCGACAGGAGCTGCGCGGCCGGGCGGGCCAGCTGGCCGCCGTCACGGCCTGCGACTTCCTGGAGCACCTCACCAAGCCGGAGGTACTGGAGGCGTTCGACTGCGTCGCAGCGGCGCTACGGCCCGGCGGGGTATTCGTCGCCCGTGTCCCGAACGCTGTTAGCCCGCTGGGCGGCTATACGCGGCATGGCGACTTCACCCACGAGTCCTGGTTCTCCGAACACAGCATCCGGCAGCTCGCCATGGCGGCCGGATTCGGCGTCGTTCAGTGCTATCCCTGCTCGCCGCTCGGAATCGGGCTGGCAGGACGGCTGCGCGTGCTGGCTTGGCGGCCGGTCAGCGCGGCACTCAAGTTCGCGCTGGCTGCCGAGACCGGGGTTCGGCGGGGGCACATCGTCACCCAGAACCTGACGTTCGCAGCCCGCAAGAGCGCCCGCAGCATTGCCCCAGACCGCCATCAGCCCGGAGCCACGCCGTAGTGGGTCGACATGCCGCGCCCAGCGGCATCTTGGTGGTCTCGACCGCCGTTCGCTCCTCCGGCATGATCCGCTCGGTGAGCAGCACGGCCTGCTTCAACATTGCCTCCAGCACGGTCGCGGCGCTGGGCGGTGCCGTCGTGGCTCGGGCCCTCGGGCCGACGCTCAAAGGTGACTACGCCGCCGTCGTGTCCTGGTTCGGAATCGTGCTGCTGCTCGGGGACCTGGGCCAGCCGGCCGCGCTGTGCTATTACGTCGCCCGGCAGCCCCGCCTCGCCCGTGGCCATGTCGCTACCTCTCGGGCCATGATGATCATCTCGGGTTCGGTCATGCTCGTAATCGGGCTGGCCCTGGCGCCTCTGTTGGCCCGCGGGCAGCCCGCGCTGGTCCTTGCGTACCGCATAGTCTTCGGCGGCTCAATCGTGTCTTTCGTCGGGGCCAGCTACCAGTACGCCCTGCAGGCCCGAGACCCAGGCCGCTGGAACCTGATCCGGGTCACCCAGCCGATACTGGCTTTCGCTGCCATCTGCGGGATGTGGGCCGGGCACGCGCTCACACTGGACCGGACTGCGGCGGCATTAGTGGTCACCTCGTTTCTCCAGCTGGCTGGCGCGTACTATTTTTGCTGCCAGGCGCGCCTGGCGCCTGGCCGGGCCAGTTCGGCCCTGGCGCGGCCGCTGGCGGCCTACGGCATCAGGCAGATCGCGTCCCTCACGCCGTACACCCTGAACGCGAGCCTGGACCAACTCCTGCTGTCCCAGCTGGTGCCGGCCGCCGACCTGGGCCGTTATGCCATCGCCGTGTCCATCACGCTGGTGCCGCTGCCCGTCGTGTCCGCGATCGGCTTCGTGGCCTTTCCGCGGCTGGCGGCACAGGAGAGGATGACGGCCGCAGGTGACCGCCTGATGAAGCTGGCCGTCGTGGGCAGCGCGTCGATCGCTGCCGTAGTCCTGCTGCCCGTTGTCCTCCTGGCGGGCTGGCTGGTCCCGCTGATCTTCGGGCCCCTTTATGCTGGCGCAGTCCCGCTATTGTGGATCCTGGCGCCGGGCGGGGTGTTCCTCGCCTGCGGCCAGGTCACCGGTGATCTGCTGCGTGGCAGCCGGAACCCGACCGTCGTCGCCTACTCACAGTGGCTGGCGGCGGTGGCGACCGTAGCCCTGCTGGTTGCCTTGCTGCCGGCGCTCGGTGTCACGGCCGCCGCGGTTGCCTCGACCGTCTCGTCTGGCATCGCCCTCGCCGCGATGACCTGGGCGCTGTGGCGGCGACCGCCGGAGATCCGCCGACACGCCGTGCTCCATCCCGACGTAAGCCAGACTCTCAGCCAGACGCTCTAGCCGCCGCTAAGGTTACTCGTTGTGAGTAACGAGTACGCTCCGCTGTCGGCTGGTACGACGGCGCGCGGGGTGGCTACCTCTCCGCTCCTTGCCGCGGGCCTGCTGCTGGTCGCGGCTGCCGTCGGGCTGGGCGCCATCGGACTTTCGTCGGCCCAGCCGGGGCCGGCCATTGTCTGGAGCTCAGTTGCCCTGGCCGTGTACTGCACCGGCCTGCTCCTGCTCACCGGCCTTTCGCTCGGAACGGGGGGCCTGGGGCTCGCCGCGTGGCGCATCGGGTCATGGTCGCTCGTGTGGTGTGTGCTTGCCTTCGGACTAGCGACGATCACCTGGATCGCCCCGCAGACCGGTGCTGCCGCGGAGATCGTGCCCGCTAGTGTCATGCGGGCGCTGTGGCTGACGGCTGTGGCGTTCACCCTGCTCGCCGCGGGGTATTGCGCCGGGCCGCGGGCGATGGCCGTCCGCCAGGCCGGCCGGGTCACGGCCACGCTGCGCCGCCGTTTCACCGACGACATCCGCAGCCCGGCCGTGCCTTGGCTGCTCTTTACTATCGGACTCGCCTGTCAGGCCGCCACGCAGGCCACCACCGGGCGCTTCGGCTACGTGGGCAATGTCGCCTCGTCAGTATCGTCGGCGTCGGCCTATGACCAGTATCTCGCTTTGGCCGGCGAGTGCGTGCCGCTGGCGGTGGCGGCCGCCGCCGTGCGGGCCTACCGCACCGGGGAGCGCGGCGCCTGGCTCACGCTGGGTGTCCTGTTTACGGCCGCAATCATCCTCGGGGCGGTCGGCGGGACCAAGCAGAGCTTCGTCGTCGCAATCCTGGCCGTGATCATTCCGCGCACCGTCAGCCGTGGCCGGCTGCCCTGGGGCGGGGTGCTGGCCGCGGTGCTCTCCTTCCTGCTGCTCGTCATCCCGTTCAACCTGGCATACCGTGCGTCGGCTCGCGGCGCGGTGACGCTGAGCACGGCCGGGGCGGTCGCGGCCGCACCGAGTATCCTGCGCCAGGTGGTCGCAACCGACCTCAGGCCGTCGGTACTCGGGCAGTCCGCGAGTTTCCTGGCCCAGCGGATACGCTCCATCGACAGTCCGGCCATCATCATGCAGCGGACACCGGGCCAGATTCCCTACAGCAGTCCGGGCCAACTCGCCGAGGCGCCGGTCCTGGATGTCATCCCGCGCATCGTATGGCCGGGAAAGCCCATTCTTGCCGTTGGCTACCAGGTCAGTCAGGAATATTTTGAGCTGCCTTCTAATCTCTACACGTCCTCGGATGTCACTCCAGAGGCGGACTTGTATAGGCACGGCGGCTGGATTCCCGTCATCGCGGGCACGTTCCTGCTCGGCTGCCTGTTCAGGGTCCTGGACGACGTGGCAGATGTCTCGCGGAACCTGCACGGGTCCTTTCTGGTCATCCTATTGTTTCCCCAGATCGTGCAGGCCGGGTCCGACTGGAGCACGCTGCTCGCCGGCATGCCGGGCATTATCCTGCTATGGCTGGTCGTCGTGGCCTTCTCATTCGGCCGTCAAACCGCTCCGGTCATATCCATCCCACTTGCCAACCGCCCGCTTAGGAAGGCGAGGCCGCATGCCAGCACGCGCTGACGCCACCGATCGCCCAGGAGTGTTACTGCTGTCGCCGTCGGCGGGGCTGGGGGGCGGGATTGAGCGATATGTGGAAACCCTCGAATGGGCCTTTCGCTCTCGCTCGGTCGCCTGCCGTCGGATAGACCTCCACCAGCCTGGTCCATCTGCACATACGCGGCTGCTATGGCGAGCCAGCCAGCAGGCTCGCCGTAACGGGGGACCGGTGCGCGTCGTGGCCGCGCACCGGGCGCTGCTACCGGTCGCCCTGGCCGTGCAGCGAAGCGGCCGGGTCACCGGCGTGTCCGTGATCTGCCATGGTAGCGACGTCTGGGGCGCGGCCGGCCGGCCCCGCTGGTGGCTGGAAAAGCGCGCCATGCGGGCTGACGGCGTGCGCGTGGTCTCGGTAAGCGACTTCACGGCGGGCGTGCTGGGCGTGGCATCTCGCTCGACTGTCCTCACGCCCGGGCTGGCCCGTCCGTGGTTCGAGACGCTGCGGCGAGCCGGAACGACCGCTCCCGTGGGCCGGGATGGCCTGCACCTGATTACCGCCTTTCGGCTGGCGGACTGGCGGGACAAGGGGCTGCCCGAGATGCTCAGCGCGATCAGGCTCCTTGACCGTCCCGATGTCTCGCTGACCATCTGCGGCAGCGGGCAGGTGCCGCCGGAGCTCGCCGCGCTGATCGGCGCTGCTCCGCGGTGCCAGGTCAAAGCCGGGCTGACAGACGCCGCGCTGGCGGCCGAACTGGCTGGCGCGGACCTGTTCGTCCTGGCCACCCGCACGCGGTCGGGCCGCTGCCCGTCGGGGGAAGGATTCGGGCTGGTACTCCTGGAGGCTCAGGTCGCGGGCACGCCGGTGGTCGCTCCGGCCTCGGGCGGCTCCAGGGACGCCTATCTGGAGGGCATCACCGGCGTCGCGCCGGTCGACGAGAGCGCGCCAGCCCTGGCCAGCGCGCTGCGAGACGTCCTTCTTTCCGACCCCGGCCGCCTGGCGCGCATGAGACGTGGCGCGGCGGACTGGGCGCAGCGGCGTTACGACCCGGACCTGTACGCCGAGCAGGCCGTCAGCCGCCTGCTCTAGCTAAGACGAACGCCCGGCGCGACTGCGCCAAGTGGAGAGGAGATGCATGAGCCTGGTCAACCGGGCCGAGTCGCGATCTCTGTCCTGGCAAAAGCACTGGACGCCCCGCTATGCCTTCTTCCGGACCCGGCAGTTGTGCTACGAGCGCACTCATCCCGACGATCCGTGGCTGACGCCGGACGCGATCCGCCTACTGAGCGGGATGTTGCGACCTAGCGACCGGGGCGTGGAGTTCGGCTCCGGCCGGAGCACGGTCTGGTTCGCCGAGCGGGTGGCGCATCTGACCAGCGTCGAGGAGGATGAACGCTATCACCGTGCGACTGCCGATGCGCTGGCTCGTCGTGGCCTCGACAATGTCGATCTCGTGCTGGCGCCGTATGACGTGCCAGAGCATCTCGGTGACCGCTCGGCCTACGTCGGTACCCTGGCTCGCTTCCATGAGTCGAGCCTCGACTTCGCCCTGATCGACGGGGCCTACCGGGCGTATGCCGCCAGGCTGGCCATGACCAGGATCAAGCCTGGCGGCCTGCTGATCGTCGACAACGTCGACTGGTACCTTCCGTCGCGCTCCCGCTCGTATGGCCCGGCGGCGCGTCCGGCGGCCGAAGGCCCGGACCCGCTGTGGCGCGACCTCGCTCCGGAACTCGACGAATGGCGCACGATCTGGACGGGATCGGGTGTCTGGGACACCGCCATCTTCGTCCGGCCCTAGTGGCTCACGGCCAGCGATCGCTGCGGGTGCGACGGATGCAGCGCGAGTGTGTTAGGCGGTGCCGTGGCCAAGGCGATCCGGGTTGCCCCCTGCTCGTCGCCGTCATACAGCTCGTAACCGTGCTGGCGGAGCAGGTCGCGCGCAGCCTCCGAATTGTTACCCGATACCTCGCAGATCACGCTCGCGCCATGAGTCAGCACTCGGGACCCGCCGCTCAGCACGAGCATCTCAGCCTCCTCAACGTCGATCTTGATGACGTCGGGCAGCGGGAACCGCTCGGCCAGCCAGTCCAGCGTCACTGTTGGCACGACCTCGACCGAGCGGGTACCGCCCGACTGGGAGTACCCGTAGCCAGCCAGGTGACTGGTGGACCGGTTGCGCCGGGCTACGTGGAAGCGGGCGACGCCGACCTGGTCGGCGACGGCCGTGCCGAGCACGTCGATGGCGGCCAGTCCGGGGTTTGCAGCCGCGGAGCGGCGCAGCAGGCTCACCAGCCGGGCATCCGGCTCCACCGCCAGCACGAAGCCCTGCAGCCCCGCGGCGGCCGCCGCGGCGAAGGAGAACAGCCCGACGTTGGCGCCGATGTCCCAGACGGTCTGTCCAGGCTTGATCAGCTCGGCCGCGAGCCCGAGCAGGATCGGGTCGATGCCGCTGGCTCGTGGGCGCAGATACCGCAGACCGCCCTCGGTCGAGGCGTAGATGCGCGCTTGCGAGAACGGATCGGGCAGTTTCCGCCTGATCACCAGGCGGTGGGACGCCTGTTCTAGCATCATCCTGAGCATCGCGTCTCCCGTAGATGTATTGACGCCCGACGGAACAACGTACCGATACGGTAGAGCCGTTAATTATCGTAGTGAAAAGGGGAGGCAGCCGGATGCGAGTCGGCGTGATAGGCGGGGCGAATCCAGACGAGTTTGGCGCGCACATCGCCGACGCCCTGCGTCAGCTCGGTCACGCGGTCACGCCCGTGGCCAACGCCTTTCCGCGTGGAATGATGTCGCGTCCCTTGTTACTGGCCCGTGCGGCCCTGCCGACTCTGGACGAGCGGGCCCAGGATCGGATATTCCGTATCCTGGCCGACACCGACTGCGAGGTCGTCATTAATATCGACCTGCGCATCGCGCCCGGCATCGTGGCAAAGTTGCGGGCGCGCGGGATGCGGGTGGCGTTCTGGTTTCCCGACGCTCTCGTCAATATCGGCCGCCAGTACATGCTGCTCGCGCCGTATAATGCGGTATTCCTGAAAGACCGGCACATGGTCGCCCGTATGGGCGCGTTCTCCCTGACGCCGATCTACTATCTGCCCGAGGCTTGTAACCCGCTGATCCACCGCGCGGTCGGCCCGGCCGCCACGGATCCCTACCTGGTGATCGCGGGCAGCATGTACCCGAGCCGCGTCCGGCTGCTGGAGCGGCTGGCGGCTAAGGGCATCCCCATGGCGATCTACGGCGGGGCGTTCCCGCGCTGGATCGGGCCGACCCCGCTGATGGCGCTGCACCGGGGACGGCCGGTGTTCGGCGCGGAGAAGGCCGCGGTCTTCCGCTCGGCGGCGGCGGTGCTCAACACCCTGCATCCCGCCGAGGTGGAAGGGATGAACGCCCGGCTGTTCGAGGCCACCGGCTCCGGGGCGGCAGTGCTGAGCGAGTTCCGGCCGGCACTCCCGGAGCTCTTCGTCCCGGACGAGGAGGTGCTGGCGTTCCGCGACTTCGACGAGCTGGTGAGCCAAGCCGAGCGTCTGCTCGCCGACCATGCGCTGGCGGCCCGCCTTGGCGACGCGGCGACCGCGCGGGCTCATCGTGATCACACCTACGAGCGGCGTGTCGCCGCCATCCTGGGAAAGCTGACCTAGCCGCGCCAGGCGGCGTCCGTCGCCTGCTCGAAGCCAAGGGCGGTTTGCTCGACGCCATAGAGCTCGATCCGTTCCTGCAGGCGCTTGGCCAGGCCCGGATCCCCGAGGCGAGCCAGCGCGCGACTCAGCGCCGCCGCCAGGGCGGCCGTATCTCCCGTCGGGTAGATCTCCCCGGTTCCGGCCACCAAGTCAGCGGCGCAGCCCACGCCGGAGGAGACCACCGGCAGCGCGCCCGCCGCCATCGCCTCGTTAACAACCAGGCCCCACGGCTCCGCCTCGCTGGGCAGCACCAGGATGTCCCCGCAGTGGTAGTAGGCGGGCAGCTCAGCCTGGTTGACGAAGCCGGTCACGGCGCCCCGGCCGTGCTCCAGGCCGGTCCGCACCTCATCTGCCAGCGCCCCGTCACCGACAAATAGCACGGTGACGTCCTGGCCGAGCCGCCGAACCGCGGCCAGCACATCAAGCGGGCGCTTGTAGGGCTGGAGCTTCCCGCAGAACAGGATCACCGGCCGGTCGGCGGGCAGGCTGAGCCGACCGAGCAGTTCCCGGCGCGGCCGGGCCGGTTCCCTGGCAAATCGGCGGTTGTCGACCGAGTGCGGCGCGAAGGTCACCCTCGGTGCCCGGTACTTGCGGTAGAAAGCCTCGTTGCGCTGGCCGACCGCCAGGCCTCCGGCGCTGCGGGAGACGACGAGCCAGGCCAAGCCGGAGCGCAGCGCCCGTCGTGCCCCGGTGGCCTGGCTATCCGGCCCGGCGTCGCCGCGCAGCAGATACGGGGTCCGCGTCGCACGGCAGGCGAGGGCGGCGGTCAGCATCCAGGGATCGGAGTGCCCGTGCACTACGACCACGTCGCGGGCGCGGATCCAGCGCACCAGGGCCAGCAGTCGGCTACCCGGCGGCGAGGGGCGCAAGAACCGGCTCGGGTAGCCCGACAGCAGGTTAATGTTCCAGGCCACGGGAACGCCGAAGCCAGGATCCACGGCGGACTGATGACCGCGCTGGTTCAGGAACAGCACATCCACATCAATGCGCGCCCGCTCGGCCAGCGCCTGATACAGCGGCGCGTGGTACTGGATGGGATGGAAGTCGAGCACGCCCAGGCAGGGACGGGCCGCCCGGGTGGCCGGCTGAGGGGCCCGCATCGCGCCCACGCACGCCTCGTACCAGGCGTGGTAGAAGCAGAAGCGCAGCCCGGCCCGGCCGTCCAGCACCCCGAGTCGCAGCACGTACATGTAGGTGAACATGGCGGCCGGCTTAACCGGGACCGCCGGGAAGATCAGGTCCTTCAGGATCGCGCGGGCCACGGGCCGCGAGTCGGTGCGGGAGCGCATCGCGCGCAGCCGCTGGCCGAGGGGCAGCGGGCGGCCGCGCTGACGCGCCTCCAGGGCGGCGTAGTCCACGTGCTTATGCAGCCAGGCGGCCAGGCCCTTGCGGTCCTCATCCACGAGGTCGTGGCGCAGCCGGAGGACCGGGCCGTTCACCACAGCCCGCTCACCGACGAGGCCGCCACCGAAGCTAGCGTGCCGCCGGTCGAGCAGCCGCACGACCCATGAGCCGGAGTACCAGCCGCAGTGCCGGATCCAGCGGCCCTGAAAGACCAGCCGGAGGCGCTGGGCGTACGCCGCGCCGGCCGGCGTGCGCATGACCGCCGCGACCTCTGCCGCGGTTGGCGCGGAGATCCACTCATCCGCGTCAACGAAATAGACCCAGTCGTGCCGGACCGCCGGGTGACGCAGGGCGAACTCGCGCTGCGCCGCGAAGCCCAGCCATGGCTGCTCGACCACCTGCGCCCCATGCTCGCGCGCGATAGCCACGGTGCGGTCCGCCGATCCGGAGTCCACCACTATCACCTGCGCGGCCCAGGCCACCGACGCGAGGCAGCGGCCGATGCTGGCTTCCTCGTTCTTGCTGAGGATGACCACGGATACCGGCACCGACCTGGTCGCCGGGGCCTCCCGGCTGGTCCAGGGGCGCAGCCCGAGGCGGGTCATGCCGGGGCGTCCAGCAGCCAGCCGAAGTAGGCGCCGGGGTCGAACGGTGCCGGATCGGGCGCCACCACCGCCGTCAGGGCCTCCTGTACGGCGGCCCGCAAGGAGGCGGGGTGGTCGCGGTGAAACGGGCACAGCGCCGGGCCGGCGATTTCCCGGTTCTGCGCGGTATCGCGGGCGATGACCGGGAAACCGTACGCCCTGGCTTCAGCCAGGGGGTAGCCGAAAGACTCCAGTGTCGTCGGGAAGTAGACCGCTCGACTGCTCGCCCACGCCTGGCGCAGCCGGTCGTGCCTGAGCCGACCGAGCAACTCGATCCGGGGGTTGCCGGCCAGGACGAGTCCCGCCTCCGCGGCATCCGCCGTGACCCGGAGCCGGGCCGGGCTCGCGCAGTCGTCCAGGGCCGCGATCAGCTCGGTGAGCCGCTCTCGCATTCTCTTGTACGGCGCGAACAAGACCGGGACGAGGATGGCGAGGTCGCGGTCACCGGCGGGAACGGAGCCGGCGGAAACCGGGTGGGGGCGGACGATGACGCGCTGGCGCACCGCAGGCAGCGCCGCGATCACTCGCTCGGCCATGGCCGAGCACGGCGCGACGGCCACATCCGATCGCAGCGCCGCCATCCGCACCACTCGTGCCTGCCGTCGTACCCCTGCGCGCAGAGCTGGATCGAGGCGCCCGAGTTCGGGTTCGCTGAGAAAGTGCAGGGCGTTCCCGAGCAGCGTCCACCGGGCCCCGCCGGGGGAGCAGAAGCTGACGTTGTTGAGCGCCACCCGCCGGGATGCCGGACGGCAGGTCTCCCGGCGCAGCAGCCACTGCGGAGTTAGGCTCTGGGCCGAGCCGATCACCCGGACGTCGCCACGGTCTCCACTGGCCAGGTAGCGCCGTAGCTCGGCGACGTACCGGGCCGCCCCGCCCATGCTGGCGCCGGCGATGTCGACGGTGACGCCCCTCACCTCGGGCCGTCCGGCGGCATGGGGCGGCAGAACAGCGCCAGGCCTGCCGGGGACCGCCCGCCGGACAGTCCGGCGTTCATGTTGGCCGGATCAGCGAGCTGACCCGCCCGAGGTCGCGAGCGCAGATCGCCAGTAGGTCGCCGCCGGTCTCGGGCTGGACCGGCAATGGCTCCAGGCCAAGCCGGAGCCGTCCGCTCAGCCGATGACGGTCGGCGCGGATCCGGAAGATGTTGTAGCCGGTATCGGCCAGGGCCTGGAACGGGCACTGGGCGAGATCGGTCAGCAGGTCGGGAGCGTACTCGAAGATGATCGCGGGCTGGTGCCGGGCGATGGTCCGGGTCGCGCCAGCGACCACGGCGGCCTCGTGTCCTTCGACATCTATCTTGATGAGCGCGACATGACCGCCGCGGTCTGCGCCGTCGTCGCTATCCGCGCCGGTGGCCTGGTCGATAGTGACCGTGCCGACCTGGGTAGCGGGGCCAGTGAGATAGGCATGCGGTAGCAGGCTGGCCCGGCCCCAGTTCGGATCGCGCGCCGTAGCGCGGTAGAGCGAGACCAGGCCGCCGGCTTCGTCGGAGGCAGCGGCCTGCAAGATGCGGACATTGTCCAGGCCATTGAGCACCATGTTGCCAGCGGCGCGCCGGGCCAGCTCCGGGTCGGGCTCGATGGCGATGACTTCACCGCCTGGCCCGGCTAGCCGGGCCAGGCGCACGGCGTGCAGCCCGATGTTGGCGCCAACGTCCAGGCACCGGTCTCCGGGTCCGACCAGATAGGGGAACAGCTGAGTGTGGTAGCCCTCGAACGACCCGAATGCCCATAACTGCCACTCCAGCAGGCTGGCCAAGTTGATCTGGAACGCGTCGCCGGTGCTCATGGTCGCTACCCGGTCATGCTCAGACCTTCCTGGCAGATCTGCCGTCCGAGCTGCGGTCCGGGCATACGAGCGGAACAGCATCCGCGCAGGGCCGCGCACTGGCACGTGCTGACCCAGCACCGGCGCGATGGGACTAGTGGCTAAGCGGAACATCGGTGATCATCGTCCTCTTGGTGCGAGAGCCGGGCATCGCGATGGAGATCTAGCCAGCCCGAGCTCAGGGGCGGCCACTGGGTGGCCAGTGATGGGATTGCGCGGCAGCCACACTACTAGCTCAGTTACCAAGAGTAGCTAAAAGGCCTCCGTTTAGTTACTCGAAGTGAGCGGGGCGGTTCGCGGCGGCTGGCAGGAAGTCAGCTGTGCATATGCGCGGCGCACGTGAAGGCGGGACGAGCTTGCCCGAAAACCATCGATCACTGAGAGTCGCGCAATAAGCTCACTGAGTAATAGCTAAGCCTGCCGCCGTCGCGGGTTGGAGGGGAACAGGTGAGCCTGCCGCAGCGACTCGCGGTCATTGGCCAGGGTTACGTCGGATTACCTCTGTCGATGCTGGCCGTCGGGGCTGGCTATGACGTCGTCGGCCTCGACCTGGACCTGAGCCGGGTGCAGAGCCTCTTGCGGTGCGAGTCCTATGTCGATGACATCAGCGATGAGCAGCTGCGGCGGGCACTCAAGTCAGGGCGCTTTACCCCGGCCAGCGACTACGCCGCGGCGTCCGGGTTCGACGTCGCTGTGATCACCGTGCCGACCCCGCTGCGGGAGCGGTCACCGGATCTGTCCTTCATCACGAGCGCGGCCAGCAGCCTCGCCACATACGTCCGTCGCGGAAGCCTCGTTGTCCTGGAGTCGACCACTTATCCCGGCACGACCGAGGACGTGGTGCGTCCCCTCCTGGAAGCCGGCAGCGGCCTGATCGCCGGCCGGGACTTCTCGCTTGCCTACAGCCCGGAGCGGGTAGACCCGGGCAACGTCGCCTGGCAGATGGCCGCCACTCCCAAGGTCGTCGCCGGCATCGACCAGGCGGCGCTGGCGGCCGTGCGGGAGTTCTACGGGAAGCTGGTCTGCCGCGTGGTTCCTGTCTCATCGCTGCGCGCGGCCGAGCTGACCAAGCTCCTGGAGAACACCTTCCGGCACGTCAACATCGCGCTCGTCAACGAGTTCGCCATTTTCGCCCGCGAGCTCGACATCGACATCTGGGAAGTCGTGCAGGCCGCCGCCACCAAGCCATTCGGCTTCATGCCGTTCTATCCCGGTCCCGGCGTCGGCGGGCACTGCCTGCCCATCGACCCCACCTACCTGTCGTGGCACGTTCAGCAGGCGACCGGCCGGCGCTTCCGGCTCATCGAACTGGCCAACGACATCAACCAGCAGATGCCGGACTACGTGGTCCAGCGGATTGCCGGCGGCCTCAACCGGCTCGGCAAGCCCTTGCGCGGCTCCAGGGTCCTCCTGCTTGGCCTGGCCTATAAGAAAAACTCGTCGGACGCGCGGGAGTCACCGGCAGCTAGCGTGGCCCAGCTCCTGGCCTCGCAGGGCGCTCTGGTGAGTGCCGTTGACGACCGGGTGCCGATTCGTCATCTGGCGGAAGCCGTCACCCGGGTCAGCCTGACGGTCGCCGAGGCTGCCAAGGCCGACGCCGTGGTGGTGCTGACCGATCACGACGACCTGGATTTTGACCTGGTCCAGCACGAGGCGCACTGGATCCTCGACTGCCGCAACCGGCTCACCGGCGCGAACGTCGAGGCCCTGTGACCTTCCTGCTGCGGCGGGCCGAGGCCAGCCGTAGTCAGCTGGCCAGCAGCCAGTCAAAGTAGGCGTCCGGGTCAAAAGGCCCCGGATCGGGAGTGATCTTCGCGGCCAGCGCCAGCGACGTAGCGCGCAGGAGCGAGCGATCGTCGCGCGGTGTGTAGCCGCAGAGCGCAGGCCCGGCTATTTCCCGATTCTGGATCGTGTCACACGCGATGACCGGATGGCCGCTGACCCGTGCTTCCGCAAGCGGGTAGCCGAAGGACTCCAGCGCCGAAGGGAAGTAGATAGCCCGGCTGCGCGCCCAGAGTCCGCAGAGGTCAGCGTGCTTCAGCTGGCCAGCTAGCCGCACCCGGGGATGCGCTGCCAGGGCGGGTGGAACCTCGGCAGCATCGGCCGTCACGATGACCTGCATGCTCGGGACGCCGATCCGGTCGATAGTGACGGCGAGCTCACGGATCCGCTCGGCCGTGTCCTTATACGACCCGAAGAGAACGGGACACAGGACGAACTGCTCGCGCGGAACGCCGGGGATCAGGTTGGACGACACTGGGTGCATCCGCACGACCATGCGGTTGCGCAGGCTCGGCATGACGCGGACGGCGCGCTCCGCCATGGCCGTCGACGGCGCCACCAGTACGTCAGATCTCCTGGCCGCCAGGCGCACCAGGTGCGCCTTGCGCCGATTAGCCAGCCGGAGCACCGGATCGAGGCGAGCCTCCTCGTCGTCGCTGAGGAAATGCAGCGCGTTGCGCAGCAGGGTCCATCGCTCACCGCCGCCCGCGACGAAACCAACGCAGTTAGTGGCGACCATCCGGGCGCTCCTGGATCTTCTCGCTTCCCGGCGTAGCAGCCAGGCTGGGTCAACGGCATGCTGCGCGCCGATGACGTTGATGTCGTCACGGCCAGAGCGCGCCAGGTACCGGTACAGCTCGTCCCGGAACCGTGCGGCGCCTCCCGCGGCCCCACCTGCGACGTCGATCGTTACGGTTGCGGTCATATGAGCTCCGGGGTCTGGAGATCTCCTCTGGTTCTGCAGGGCACGTCGTCCGCCGCGTCGGTGAGCTGGAAGCCGAGCAGCCGCAGCGGTGATCGCCTCGCCGCCGTCGGGGACCCTGGCAGGAGGCGGAGCGCGGCGTGCGCGCCGGCGGCCCGCCACCAGCGCAGCGAGTGACGCTGCCGGGAGATGCGCAGGTAGGTGAGATAGCCGTCCAGCCGGCGCTGGCGGTGCCCCAGGGCGCGCAGCAGCGGCAGCCGGGCCAAGCTGGCGACCAGCCATTCCGCCCAGCGCAGCGGATGGCCCGGCTCAGGGACCGTACACAGCAGTGTTCCGCCCGGCCGTAGCACGCGTGCGCACTCGCGCAGGACCGTGACCGGATCGTCGACGTACTCCAGGACGCTGGAGGCCACGACCGCGCCGAACGTGCCGTCCCCGAAGGGCAGCCTCCGCCAGCCGGGGTCAAGCCGGATCCACTCAACCCTGTCCACCGGGTCCGCCTGCCTGGCGCCCTGCAGCATCTGCGCGGAGATGTCGCAGCCGGTCACTTTCAGGCCGTCATGAGCGAGCAGCCGGGCGAGTTCGCCGGTGCCGCAGCCGAGATCCAGAACGCGACAGCCCGCGTCGGCATGGCCGCCGATGGCGGTCGCGAGCTGGGCCAGCCTGCCGGCCAGGCGGCCGTCCGGTGCGTACTTTGCCGGCCAGGTCGCCGCCTTGGCATCAAAAAGACGGCGCACCAGCCCGGCCGTGTCGGCGGCCTGCTCAGTCACAGCCGCCGCCCGCCGCCCGTACCGTCGCCGCCATCGATCCCAGCAACGTCTCCGTCGGCATCGCCTCGCCGCCCGTGACCGCCCGGCGGAACGCCGCCACGCTGGCCCGGTGCCCCTTGTCCTGGCGCCCCTTCCAGATGACCTTGCCGTCCGCCTCGGCGCGCCGGAAATCGTCGATCACCACGCGCACAGGCCCGCCCGTCACCTCGATCAGCTCCTTGCCCGCCACCGGCAGGACGCTGCCGTAGGCGATCGTGGCCAGCGACCCGTCAGCGAACCGCAGGCAGACCGCCACATCATCG
>Ga0208589_1000607_pt1 | contig 16524 bp, 12 predicted proteins | sample NGESurshal092012_2_FD_184486 | JGI IMG/M metagenome (GOLD analysis project Ga0208589, IMG submission 184486) | Arctic peat soil microbial communities from Barrow, Alaska - NGEE Surface sample F53-2 shallow-092012 (SPAdes) | ecosystem: Environmental > Terrestrial > Soil > Wetlands > Peat ... | reverse complement strand
GCCTGCTTCACCGTGGTCGACAGACCTTTGGCGTCGAGCCGCGAATAGATGAACGGCTTGAACAGTTCGAGCGCCATCTTCTTCGGCAGACCGCACTGGTGCAGCTTGAGCTCGGGACCGACGACGATCACCGAACGGCCGGAATAGTCGACGCGCTTGCCGAGCAGGTTCTGCCGGAAGCGGCCCTGCTTGCCCTTGAGCATGTCGGCGAGCGACTTCAACGGGCGCTTGTTGGCGCCGGTGATGACGCGGCCACGACGGCCGTTGTCGAACAGCGCATCGACCGCTTCCTGAAGCATGCGCTTCTCGTTGCGGATGATGATGTCCGGCGCACGCAGTTCGATCAGCCGCTTCAAGCGATTGTTGCGGTTGATGACGCGGCGATAGAGATCATTCAGGTCCGACGTGGCGAAGCGGCCGCCGTCGAGCGGGACGAGCGGGCGCAGATCCGGCGGGATCACCGGCACGACGGTCAGGATCATCCACTCGGGCTTATTGCCCGAGCCGATGAAGGACTCGATCAGCTTCAGGCGCTTGGCAATCTTTTTCTTCTTGATCTCGCTCTCGGTCTCGCCGACGTCGGTGCGCAACTGCGCCTGGAGCTTGTCGAGATCCATCCCCTTGAGCATTTCGCGGATAGCCTCGGCGCCGATCATCGCCGTGAACGAGTCGGGTCCGAACTCGTCCTGCGCCTTGATGTACTCGTCCTCGGACAGGAGCTGACGATCCTTGAGCGGGGTGAGCCCCGGCTCGAGGACGACGTAATATTCGAAGTACAAAATGCGCTCGAGGTCCTTGAGCGTCATGTCGAGCAGGAGGCCGATGCGGCTCGGCAGCGACTTCAGGAACCAGATATGCGCGACCGGAGCGGCGAGCTCGATGTGGCCCATGCGCTCGCGGCGCACGCGCGACAGAGTCACCTCGACCGAGCACTTCTCGCAGATGATGCCCTTGTACTTCATGCGCTTGTACTTGCCGCACAAACACTCGTAATCCTTGATCGGCCCGAAGATGCGCGCGCAGAACAGGCCGTCGCGCTCGGGCTTGAAGGTCCGGTAGTTGATGGTCTCGGGCTTTTTGATCTCGCCGTACGACCAGGACAGAATCTTCTCCGGGCTCGCGATCGAAATCCGGATCTGGTCAAAGACCTGCGCCGGCGTCTGCGGGCTGAAAAGATTCATAATCTCTTGGTTCATCGCGTTCTCCTTGGCCGCCGCCGCGGCCGCATTCAATGTCCTGCCGGCATCCGCCGAGGCGGTGCCTCCGGCCCGCGCCGCTGCGTGCGGCCGGCCGGGTGAAAGGAGCGGCGCTTTCGCCGCTCCCGGATCGTGTCGTTACTCGGCCGCCTCGGCCGTCGGATCGCTTCCCGGCTTCGACTGCTTGGAGTTGTACAGGTCGACGTTGAGGCCGAGCGAGCGCATCTCCTTGACCAGCACGTTGAAGCTTTCCGGGATGCCCGCTTCGAACGTGTCGTCGCCGCGCACGATCGCCTCGTACACCTTGGTACGGCCGGCGACGTCGTCCGACTTCACGGTCAGCATTTCCTGGAGGGTGTACGCCGCGCCGTAAGCCTCGAGCGCCCACACTTCCATTTCTCCGAAACGCTGGCCGCCGAACTGCGCCTTGCCGCCCAGCGGTTGCTGGGTAACGAGCGAGTACGGTCCGATCGAACGCGCGTGGATCTTGTCGTCGACGAGATGGTGCAGCTTGAGCATGTAGATATACCCAACCGTCACCTTGCGATCGAACGCATCGCCCGTGCGGCCGTCATAGACGGTCGATTGGCCCGATGCGTCGAGACCGGCAAGCTTCAGCATCTCCTCGATGTCGGCTTCCTTGGCGCCATCGAACACCGGCGTCGCGATCGGCACACCGTGGCTGAGATTGCGGCCAAGCTCCATCAATTCGCTGTCGTTGAGCGACTTGATGGTTTCGTCGTCGCCGTAGATCTTCTTCAGGGTCTCCTTCAGCGGCTTCAAGTCCTGCTTGGCGCTGGCGAGGTAGGCGTCGATCGTCTGACCGATGCGCTTGCCGAGGCCGGCGCAGGCCCAGCCGAGATGGGTTTCCAGGATCTGACCGACATTCATCCGGCTCGGCACGCCGAGTGGATTGAGCACGATGTCGGCGTGCGTCCCGTCTTCAAGGAACGGCATGTCTTCGATCGGAACGATCTTGGACACCACGCCCTTGTTACCGTGACGGCCCGCCATCTTGTCGCCGGGCTGGATCTTGCGCTTCACCGCGACGAAGACCTTGACCATCTTCATCACGCCGGGCGGCAATTCGTCGCCACGCTGCAGCTTCTCGACCTTGTCGAGGAAGCGCTGTTCAAGGCCCTTCTTCGATTCGTCGTACTGCTTCCGCATCGCCTCGATTTCGGCCATCAGCTTGTCGTTGGGGGATGCGAACATCCACCATTGCGACCGCGGATGCTCGTCGAGCACGGCGCGCGTGATCTTGGTGTCTTTTTTGAAGCCCTTCGGACCGGCGATGCCCTGGCGGTTTTCCAGGAGCTCGGCCAGACGATTGTAGACGTTGCGGTCCAGAATCGCCTGCTCGTCGTCGCGGTCCTTGGCCAGACGCTCGATCTCTTCCCGTTCGATCGCCAGCGCGCGCTCGTCCTTGTCGACGCCGTGCCGGTTGAAGACGCGGACTTCGACGATGGTGCCCTGCACGCCCGGGGGCACGCGGAGCGAGGTATCGCGAACGTCGGAGGCCTTTTCGCCGAAGATGGCGCGCAGCAGCTTTTCTTCCGGCGTCATCGGGCTTTCGCCCTTTGGCGTGATCTTGCCGACCAGGATGTCGCCGGCGCGGACTTCGGCGCCGATGTAGACGATGCCGGCTTCGTCGAGGTTCTTCAGCGCTTCTTCCGAGACGTTCGGAATGTCGCGGGTGATTTCCTCAGGGCCAAGCTTGGTGTCGCGGGCCATCACCTCGAACTCCTCGATGTGGATCGAGGTGAAGACGTCGTCCTTCACGATCCGCTCGGAGAGCAGGATCGAGTCTTCGAAGTTGTAGCCATTCCACGGCATGAACGCGACCAGCACGTTGCGGCCGAGCGCGAGTTCGCCGAGATCGGTCGAGGGACCGTCGGCAATGATGTCGCCCTTGGCAACCTGGTCGCCGACCTTCACCAGCGGACGCTGGTTGATGCAGGTCGACTGGTTGGAGCGCTGGTACTTCATCAACCGGTAGATATCGACGCCCGACTTGGTGGGATCGAGATCGTCGGTGGCGCGGATCACGATACGGGTGGCGTCGATCTGGTCGATCACGCCGGTACGGCGTGCGGCGATCGCAGCACCGGAGTCGCGGGCAACCACGCCTTCCATGCCGGTGCCGACGAACGGCGCTTCGGCGCGCACCAGCGGCACGGCCTGACGCTGCATGTTCGAGCCCATCAGCGCGCGATTGGCGTCGTCGTTCTCGAGGAACGGAATCAACGCCGCGGCGACCGAAACCAGCTGCTTCGGCGACACGTCCATATAGTCGACCTTGTCCGGCGTGATCGGCAGCACTTCGCCGGCATGACGGCAGACGATCAGGTCTTCGGTGAAACGGCCGCGATTATCGAGCGGCACGTTGGCCTGCGCGACGCGATAGCGGCCCTCTTCCATCGCCGACAAATACACCACCTCGTCGGTGACGCGGCCGTCCTTGACCTTGCGATAGGGCGTCTCCACGAAGCCGTATTTGTTGACGCGCGCAAACGTGGCGAGCGAGTTGATCAGGCCGATGTTCGGGCCTTCCGGCGTCTCAATCGGGCAGATGCGGCCGTAATGCGTCGGATGCACGTCGCGCACCTCGAAGCCGGCGCGCTCGCGGGTCAGACCGCCCGGCCCAAGCGCCGAGAGACGGCGCTTGTGGGTGATTTCCGACAGCGGGTTGGTCTGGTCCATGAACTGCGACAGCTGCGAGGAGCCGAAGAATTCGCGCACCGCGGCGGCCGCCGGCTTGGCGTTGATCAGGTCCTGCGGCATCACGGTGTCGATATCGACACTGGACATGCGCTCCTTGATCGCGCGCTCCATGCGCAACAGGCCGATGCGGTACTGGTTCTCCATCAGCTCGCCGACCGAACGAACGCGGCGGTTGCCGAGATGGTCGATGTCGTCGATCTCGCCCTTGCCGTCGCGTAGGTCGACCAGCGTCTTGATGACCGCCAGGATGTCTTCCTTGCGCAGCGTGCGATGGGTATCGGGCGCGTCGAGTTCGAGGCGCATGTTCATCTTGACGCGGCCGACCGCGGACAGGTCGTAGCGCTCGCTGTCGAAGAACAGCGACTGGAACATGGTCTGCGCCGAGTCGATGGTCGGCGGCTCGCCGGGACGCATCACGCGATAGATGTCGAACAGCGCGTCTTCACGCGTCATGTTCTTGTCGGCATGCAGCGTGTTACGGATATAGCCGCCGACATTGACGTGGTCGATGTCGAGCAGCGGCAGTTCCTTGTAGCCCTGCTCGTTGAGCGCCTTCAGCGACTTTTCGGTGATTTCCTCGCCCGCCTCGGCGTAGATTTCGCCGGTCTTCGGGTTGACGAGATCCTCGGCGAGATAGTTGCCGACCAATTCCTCATCAGACAGCCGCAGCGCCTTGAGGCCCTTTTCCTGCATCTGACGCGCGCCGCGCACGGTCAGCTTCTTGCCGGCCTCGAGCACCACCTTGCCGGTGTCGGCATCGATCAGGTCGTTGATGGTGCTGTAGCCACGGAAACGGGTGGCATCGAACGGCACGCGCCAGCCTTCCTTGCCCCGCTTGTAGCTGATCTTCTTGTAGAACGTGCTCAGGATGGTCTCGCCATCGAGACCGAGCGCGAACATCAGCGAGGTCACCGGAATCTTGCGGCGGCGGTCGATGCGCGCGAACACGATGTCCTTGGCGTCGAATTCGATGTCGAGCCACGAACCGCGATAGGGAATGACGCGCGCGGCGAACAGCAGCTTGCCGGACGAATGGGTCTTGCCCTTGTCGTGGTCGAAGAACACGCCGGGCGAACGGTGCATCTGCGAGACGATGACGCGCTCGGTGCCGTTGACGACGAAGGTGCCGTTCATGGTCATGAGCGGGATATCGCCCATGTAGACGTCCTGCTCCTTGATGTCCTTGACCGACTTGGCGCCGGTTTCCTCGTCGATATCGAACACGATCAGGCGCAGCGTCACCTTGAGCGGCGCAGCATAGGTCATGCCGCGCTGACGGCACTCGTCGACGTCGTATTTCGGCGGCTCGAACTCGTAGCGGACGAATTCCAGCATCGAGGTGCCGGAGAAATCCGAGATCGGGAACACCGAGCGGAACACCGCCTGCAGGCCTTCGTCCAGCCGACCTCCGGCAGGTTCATGGACCATCAGGAACTGGTCGTAGGACGCCTTCTGAACCTCAATGAGGTTCGGCATTTCCGCGACTTCCTTGATGTGTCCGAAGAACTTGCGAACGCGTTTGCGACCGGTGAATGTCTGCTGCGCCATCGTGGCCTCTCATTTCGTCGCCCTGAAGGGGCGAGCCTTCCGAAGCGCGATTGGCATCGCCCCCGGGTTGAATTTCGATTCGCTCCGAAACCTGCGGCCTCTTCTCAGGAGATAAATCCTGAATCGAGCCCCTCAGACCTTCAAAACGCAAAACGACGCGCGGGGCGCTTGACCGCACCCGCCCGTCTAACCCCGCTTGTCACGGACTGAAAAAGCCCGAAATTGCCTATCTCCCAACGGCTTACGCAGGGAATGTCGCCGTTCCCGCCGTCAACCGTGTTTTCCTGCTGCCGTCCCGATATGGGATGGCGATCGTGGAGATTCGAGGGGTAAGTCCCCGAATCCCCACACATTCTTGTGTATAACGCGATCCGGGTGGAACCCGGACCGGGTTTCGTGACGTTCGTCGTCAGGTAACCGGCGGTTACTTGAGTTCGACCTTGGCGCCAGCCTTCTCGAGCTGGGCCTTGAGCTTGTCGGCTTCGTCCTTGTTGACGCCTTCCTTGACGGGCTTCGGCGCGCCTTCGACGAGGTCCTTGGCTTCCTTGAGGCCGAGACCGGTGATGGCACGGACTTCCTTGATGACTTCGATCTTCTTCTCGCCGGCGGCGGCGAGGACGACCGTGAACTCGGTCTTTTCTTCAGCGGGAGCAGCGGCAGCGGCGGCCGGACCGGCAACCGCAACCGCGGCAGCGGCGGACACGCCCCACTTCTCTTCAAGGAGCTTCGCGAGCTCGGCAGCTTCGAGCACGGTGAGGCCCGAGAGGTCGTCTACAATCTTCTGCAAGTCAGCCATTGATCTGTTTCCTTAAGCGTATTGGTTCGAACCAGGTTTAAGTTGTGCGAAGGGCGTCAGGCCGCTTCGCTCTTTGAGGCATAGGCCTGAACCACGCGCGCGAGCTTGGCCGCGGGCGCAGTGGAGAGCTGAGCAATCTTGGTCGCCGGCGCCACCAGGAGGCCGAGGATCTTTGCGCGCAACTCGTCGAGCGACGGCAGCGAGGCAAGTGCCTTCACGCCGTTCACGTCCAGGACGGTTTTACCCATCGAACCGCCGAGAATGACGAACTGTTCGTTCGCCTTGGCGAATTCGACGGCAACCTTCGGCGCCGCTACCGGATCGTTTGAAGTCGCGATCACGGTCGGTCCCTTCAGCAGGGAACCGATGGCAACGACGTCCGTGCCTTCAAGAGCAATTTTGGCGAGACGGTTCTTCGAGACCTTCACCGATGCACCCGCCTGCTTCATCTGCATGCGCAGCTTCTGCATCTGGACCACGGTGAGGCCGGAATAATGGGCGACGACTGCCACGCTGGTAGCCTTGAACAGGCCGTTCAGCGTCTCAACCGCGTCCTTTTTAGCCGCTCTTTCCACAGCAAGCTCTCTCCGGTTGGCGGTCTGTGCCTCAGGGCAGGACCGCCGGGTTACACCCATCGTTCCGCCTGAACTGATCCCGAGACTTTTCAGGTCTCGCGATACGCCGGGCAGCACGACATATGAAAAGCCTGCCCTCCCGAGCCTCACGGCGCGGGGTGTCGAGGTTCGAACCAATGACGCTTACCGTCGCGAACTGCGAGGAAAGCGAAATCCGGTCTTCACCCGTCTATGCAGGCCATACGATTAAGCCGTTGATCGAACTTGCGTACTTCTACGAAAGTTCTTGCGCGGGCGCCTGCAGTCTTGGACAGGATCGAGGCCGCCCGGCACGCCGGAAGACCCCTGCTCGCATCCCACCAAAGCGATGGCTCCCTTTCCCTTCGAGCAATCCATGCGGATGTCCTGAAGGAAATGGTCTCCTATCGTTCCGGGTTTTTAGGAATGCGTGCACAGACGTGCCAGCAACCCGCCAGCACGTCCGGAAGGCGTTGTTTAACGAGTCTTTATCCACTTGCCAAGCGCTAAATTGCCCTAATTCCTGCTCTGATTTGTCAGGTGCCTTGGACCGCATACGGTAATTTATTACCTGAAAAAAACGCCTCGAGATTGGCGATCACGCAGTCCTGCATTCCGGTATGGGATTCCAGCGTATGACCGCCGATATGCGGGCTCAGCACCACGTTCGGCAACGCCGTCAGCGCATCCGGCGCGTGCGGCTCCTTGGCATAGACGTCGAGACCGGCGCCGGCGATGGTCTTGTCGGTCAACGCTGCCACCAGCGCCTCTTGGTCGATCACCGAGCCGCGCGCGATGTTGACGACATAACCGTCCTCGCCGAGCTTTTTCAGGATGTTGGCGTCGACCGCATGGTGGGTGTCGTCGCCGGCGCGAACCGCGATCATCAGCACACTGCACCATTCCGCCAGCGCCGCCAGGCTCGGCAGATATTGATAGGGCACGTCGTGCCGGCTGCGGCTGAAATAGCCGACCTCGCTCTCGAAGGCCGCGCATCTTGCCGCGATCTTGCGGCCGATCTCGCCCATGCCGTAGACGCCGATCTTGCGACCGGGCATGCCCAATTGCGGGCGCATCATCGGCGATGGTTTTGCCGCGGCCCAATCGCCGCTGCGGACGTAATTGTCGGCAACCAGCAGACGCCGCGTCGCCGCCAGCATCAGCGTGACCGCGATGTCCGCGACCGACGACGCGTTGGCGCCCGGACTGTGGCCGACCGTGATCTTGCGCTTGACCGCGGCCTGAAGATCGACGCCGTCATAGCCGGTGCCGTAGCAGACGATCGCCGCGAGATTCGGCATCATGTCCATCATCTCGCCCGGCAGCGGCGTGCCCCCCGCCGTGATCATCGCCCGAACCCCTGCGAGTTGGTCCGCCCCAAACACCTCGCGCGGCGGCTTGCCGCCGGCATCCATCAATTCAAAACGCTCGCCGATACGCAGCATCAGCGCCTTGGGAAAGCGCGAATAGATCAGGACTTTTTCCGGCATCGGCGCTTCTTCCCTAACAAGAGGGGCAGAACTGGTTGCCCAATTCCGCCCCTTGTTCTCATTACGATTTCGACCAGACCTCAGCCGAGCAGCGTGCCCGGCTCGACCTTGACGCCCGGTCCCATGGTGGAGGAAACCGCCACGCGCTGGATATAGGTGCCCTTGGAGCCCGCCGGCTTCGCCTTGGCCACCGCATCCGCGAGCGCCTTGACGTTCTGCACCAGCTTCTCTTCGGAGAACGACGCCTTGCCGATACCGGCCTGCACGATGCCGGCCTTCTCGACGCGGAATTCGACCGAGCCGCCTTTGGCGCCCTTGACCGCGCTGGTGACATCCATCGTCACCGTGCCGATCTTCGGGTTCGGCATCATGCCGCGGGGCCCGAGCACCTTACCGAGGCGGCCGACCAGCGGCATCATGTCGGGAGTGGCGATACAGCGATCGAAATCGATCGTGCCGCCCTGCACCTTCTCGACCAGATCTTCGGCGCCGACGACGTCAGCGCCCGCCGCCTTGGCTTCCTCGGCCTTGGCGCCGCGCGCGAACACGCCGACCCGCAAGGTGCGGCCAGTGCCGTTCGGCAGATTGACGACGCCACGGACCATCTGGTCGGCGTGACGCGGATCGACGCCGAGGTTCAGCGCGATCTCGATGGTCTCGTCGAATTTCGACTTGGCGCGTTCCTTGACCATCTTGATGGCGTCGACGAGCGGATAGAGCTTTTCGCGGTCGACACCCTCGCGGGCCTTCTTCAAACGTTTTCCGATTGCCATGATCCGTTACCCCGCAACTTCAAGGCCCATCGAACGGGCGGAGCCCTCGACCATCTTCATGGCCGACTCGATGGTATCGCAATTCAGGTCCTTCATCTTCTTCTCGGCGATCTCGCGCACCTGCGCTTTGGTCACCGCGCCGGCCTTGTCGCGGCCCGGAGCTTTCGATCCGGACTGGATTTTGGCGGCCTGCTTGAGGAAGAAGGACATCGGAGGGGTCTTCATCTCGAAGGTGAACGAACGATCGGCGTAGATCGTGATCACCACCGGAATCGGGGTGTTCTTTTCTTCCTTCTGCGTCTGGGCGTTGAACGCCTTGCAGAATTCCATGATGTTGAGGCCGCGCTGACCAAGCGCGGGGCCGATCGGGGGCGAAGGATTCGCCGCACCGGCCGGCACCTGCAATTTCAGGTATCCGGTCACTTTCTTTGCCATATGTGACTCCTGTTGCGCCGGGCGAACCCGGCTGGTTCAGGTTCCGTGGTTCGGATCAGGGCAATTGGCGACTGCCCCTCCTCCCACGGCCTCTTAAATACGCGAAGACAAGCTTCGCGTTACCCGATCAGACCTTCTCGACCTGACCGAATTCCAGTTCGACGGGCGTGGCGCGTCCGAAGATCGACACCGCGACCTTGACGCGCGAACGCGCCTCGTCGATTTCCTCGACCACACCGGAGAACGAGGCGAACGGCCCATCGGCCACCCGCACGTTCTCGCCGATCTCGAACGACACCGATGCCTTCGGGCGCTCGACGCCTTCCTGCACCTGGTGCAGGATCCGCATCGCTTCGGCTTCCGAAATCGGCATCGGCTTGTTTTCCGCACCGAGGAAGCCGGTCACCTTCGGGGTGTTCTTGATCAGATGGAAGGCCTCGTCGGTGAGCTGCATCTTCACCAGCACGTAGCCAGGGAAGAACTTCCGCTCGGCGTCGATCTTGCGGCCGCGGCGCACCTCGGTGACCTTTTCGGTCGGAACAAGCACCTGCTCGAACAAATCCTCGAGCCCGCGCTGCTTGGCCTGCTCGCGGATTGACTCCGAGACCTTCTTTTCGAAGTTCGAATAGGCGTGAACGATGTACCAGCGCTTGTCCATTAGTGGATGCCGAGCAATAGCGTGACGAAATAACGGATGATCTGATCCGCGGCGAAAAAGAAAACGGAAGCCAGTGCGACCATCACGAACACCATGATCGTGGTGATCATCGTCTCGCGGCGGGTCGGCCAGGTGACCTTGTTGGTCTCCGAGCGCACTTCCTGCAGGAATTTGAACGGGCTGAAAGCCATCGTTTGGTGTCCGCATCCGTCGTGAGACGACTTAAAAGAGTAAAGAATCCGAACAGCCCTCCAGCGCCCAGCCCTCTGTCTTGAAGGATGAGCCGCCAAGCGGGCTCGATTGTTCGGGGGATTTCGAAGCCGCGCCGGATATCCGTCAAAACGGGCCGGCAGCAGGTGGCGGCTATGTACTGCGGACGCGGCCAAAGGTCAAGGTACGGGGCCGACCGAATGAATTGGCCTGGGCCGCGGCGGGCCGTACCGGTCGGCTTTAGACATCAATGACTTAAAATTGGCAGGGGCGGCAGGGCTCGAACCTGCGACAACCGGTTTTGGAGACCGGTACTCTACCAGCTGAGCTACACCCCTGCAGGGAACCGGCATTGCTGCCGGTTCGTGCCGTTTCAAGCATAAGCCGCAGTCGGTTTGCAAGGGTGAAGCGGTTCGTGAACCGGTTAACCCCGCTTGGCCCGTGTGGCGGCGGTGGCGCGCCCTCGCCCAAAATCCGAACGACCGCCGCGGATAGGTCCGTTGCCGTAAACGCGCTGTTCAATCCTCCACTTCTGCGCCAGACTTGAACCTTGCCAGCAACGACAAAAGCCGAACGGGAGAGACCATGAACGCCCAGACCGCCGCCAAACACACCACCGCCCCGCGGACCCCCTCTTTGCCGCAAGCCAAGCCGGAATCGATCGGGCTTTCGTCGGTCCGGCTGCAGCGGATGTCGGACGCCTTCAAGCGCGAGATCGACAAGGGCACCCTGCCCGGCGCGACCGTGATGGTCGCCCGCAAGGGCCAGATCGGCTGGTTCGACGCGCTCGGCAAGCAGAGCCCGTCGGCCGCAGCACCGATGGCGCACGACACCCTGTTCCGCATCTTCTCGATGACCAAACCGATCGTCTCGGTCGGCATCATGATGCTGGTCGAGGACGGCCATCTCCTGATCAACGATCCCGTCGCAAAATTCATCCCCGAATTCGCCGACCAGAAGGTCGGCGTCGAGAACAACGGCAAGCTCGAATTGGTGCCGCTGAAGACCCAGATGACGGTGCAGGATCTGCTCCGCCACACCTCCGGCATCACCTACGACCACACCGGCAACAGCCTGGTGCAGCAGCAATATCAGCAGTCGCGGCTGCGCAGCCGCAAGATCACCAATGCCGAGCACGCCACTCTGGTCGCGAGCCTGCCGCTGATCTGCCAGCCCGGCAGCGAGTGGAACTACAGCCGTTCCACCGACATCCTCGGTCGCATCATCGAGATCGTCTCCGGCAAGAGCCTCGGCGCCTATCTGACCGAACGCATCCTGGCGCCGCTGCAGATGGCCGAGACCGCCTTCCACACCGGCGAGGAAAACGCCGGCCGGCTCGCCGAGCCGTTCCCGACCGATCCGTGGACCGGTGAGAAGGTCCAGCTGTTCAACATGCTGGAGAAGCCGGTGATGGAATCCGGCGGCGGCGGCTTGGTTTCGACCACAATGGACTATGCGCGCTTTGCCCAGATGCTGCTCTCTGGCGGCACGCTCGACGGTACGCGGATCATCGGCCGCAAGACGCTGCAGCTGATGGCCTCGAACCACCTCGGGCCCAACGTCAAGGTCGACTCTCCCCTGATGTCGCCCGGCCACGGTTTTGGTCTCGGCTTCTCGGTGCGCACCGCGCCCGGTATCGCGCCGTTCCCCGGATCGGTCGGCCAATTCTTCTGGAGCGGAATGGCCGGCACGTTCTTCTTCATCGATCCGGCCGAAGACCTGTTCACCGTGTTCATGATGCAGGGCCCCGGCCAGCGCACCCATATCCGCAACCAGCTGCGCGATCTCGTCTACGCGGCGGTAGAGTAGGTTACGTCGTCCCGACCTTGAGCCGGGACCCATAACCCTCTCGGTTAGATCGTGTCGTCCGCAACATTTAACGGCGACGCTGTCGCGATGAGCGCAATCGCGCTCACGCGAGGGTCCCGGCTCAAGGCCGGGACGACGTGGTCCTCAACTGATCGTCGCGCCTCCGTCGATCACGATGGTTTGCCCGGTCATGAAATTGCCGGCGGCCGATCCCATCAGCACCGCGGCGCCCGCGATTTCGTCGGGAATGCCGATCCGCAACAGCGGCGAGCGCGCGGTCGAAGCCTTCAGCGTCTCCGGATTGTCCCACAGCGCCTTGGCAAAATCGGTCTTGATCAGGCCCGGCGCGATGCAGTTCACGCGGATGTTGTGCTTGCCGTATTCGCAGGCGAGGTTACGCGCGAGCTGCATGTCGGCGGCTTTCGAGATCGCATAGGCGCCGAGCACGGTCGAGCCCTTCAGGCCGCCGATCGACGACACGATGATAACGGAGCCGTCCTTGCGCGCGATCATCTGCGGCACCACCATCGACGTCAGCCAGTTGTTGGCGACGATGTTGTTGTCCAGGATTTTTCGAAATTGCTCGTCGGAGATGCCGCCCAGCGGACCGTAATACGGATTGGACGCGGCGTTGCAGACCAGCACGTCGATCTTGCCGAAGGCGCGGTTGGATTCGTCGACCAGATGCTGCAAATTTTCCTTGCTGGAAATGTTGGCTGATATCGCCACCGCCGTTCCCTTGCCGAACTTGTCGTTGACCTCTTTTGCCACCTGGTCGCAGACATCCTGCTTGCGCGAGGAAATCACCACCTTGGCGCCGTGTTCGGCCATCCGCTCGGCGATGGCGCGGCCGATGCCGCGCGTGGAGCCGGTGATGACGGCGACTTTTCCCGACATGTCGAACAAGCCCATGGCGTCTCTCCCGTTTGCTGATCCGGCGGCGGATGCGCCGGTTGTGGTTTTCGAAGCGAGTTAAGCAGTCCCGAATTGAACTGGCGAGTGTCTATGCGAGCTTGCTGGCGGTGGCGATTTCCGGCCCGGCCGGCTGGTGCATCGCATTATGCGAGGCATCCGCGATCCATGGCTGCTGGTTGACCATCGGCAGCCGCCAATTGCTGTGACCATTGCTTCCAAGAGCTGGGCTGGCAAAATGATCGAGCCGCGTCACCGAACAATTATCGATGTCGAAATCGAGGCCCTTGCCCGGCAGCCCGCCGAGCGCGAGACCAAGTGCGGCCTTGATCACGCCGCCATGCGCGACCGCGATGATGTTCTTCCCGGCGTGTTCGATGTTGAAACGGTCGATCGTCGCCGTGACGCGATGGTAGAGATCCATAAAGCTCTCGCCGCCCGGCGCGGGCTCGTCGATATCGGCAAACCAGTTACTGCCGACCGGGCGGCTGGCCAGGAAGGTGGCGCGATGCATGCCCTGCCATTCCCCGAGATGCTGTTCGGCCAACGACTTCTCATGCGGCATGCTGGAAGGCTTCGGAAATCCCGCGGCCCAGATCGCGTCGGCGGTCTGATGCGTGCGCTTCAGCGTAGAGGAAATCCACACCGCATCGCGCGGCAATATCTTGCCGACCGCCTCGAACACCACGCGATCGCTGGTGTCGCAGCCGAGATCCTTCTGCCCGTAGATGCAGCCCTTGTCTTCGCGGACCGGCGCGTGGCGCACCCACCACCAGCGCGTCGCGATCACGCCGGGTTTCGCGACAACCGATTTGTCAGTATTGGACATCGACAAAACCCTTCAATAGTGTTCGACGTCGCTGTACGTCAGAGCACAGCAGGTCTCAAGTCACTTTCCGCGTTTGAAATCTTGTTTGAAATTCCGCTGGGCGGCAAGCGCGCAGCCCTCGTAAAACCGCAAGGGAGAAACTCATGGGCCGCCTCGAAGGCAAATCCGTCATCATCACGGGCGCGGGAAGCGGCATCGGGCGCGCGGCATCGCTGTTGTTCACCAAGGAAGGCGCAAAGCTGATCGCGGTCGATCGCACCGAAGGCGTGAAGGACACCGTCGAGCAGGTGCGCAAGGCCGGCGGCACCGCGGAGGCCGTGATGGCGGATGCGGGTTCGGAACAGGACGTCAAGGCATTCATCGATCTGGCCGTGTCGAAATACGGCAAGCTCGATGCGATCTGGGCCAATGCCGGCATCAGCGGCGGATTGATTCCGATCGCCGAACAGACCGTGGAGCACTGGCAGGAGATCCTTCGCATCAATCTGATCGGTCCGTTCCTCGCCATCAAATATTCCATGCCGCACATGATCGCGCAGAAACACGGCGCGATCGTCTGCACCGCCTCGGTCGCCGGCCTGAAGTCGGGCGCCAGCGGTCATCCCTATGCTTCCAGCAAGGCCGGCGTGATCAGCCTGGTGCAGACCACGGCCTATTCGCTGTCCGGCACCGGCGTCCGGATCAACGCGGTGTGTCCCGGCCTGATCGAGACCGGCATGACCAAGCCGGTGTTCGACCGCGCCAAGCAGCGCGGCACCGCCGACAAGATCGGCCAGCTCAATCCGTTGAAGCGCGCCGGCCAGCCGCACGAACTCGCCGCCATGGGATTGTTCCTCGCCAGCGACGAGGCCTCCTATGTCAACGGCCAGGCAATCCCCGTCGACGGCGGCCTCACCGCCTCGATGCCGTATGCGGGCAAGCCGATTTGAGATGTTCGTCATTGCGAGCGTAAGCGAAGCAATCCAGGGGCAACACGTGGAGCACTGGATTGCTTCGTCGCTTCGCTCCTCGCAATGACGGTGAGACATAAACTCGCATTCCCGTGACACGCACCTTGTGGTCATAGATCGAGACAGCGCTTCGCGCCTCCCCACTATGAGGGCCTTGCCTGCGGGGGACCTCATCCCGAGGAGCGCGCCCTTGCGCGCGTCTCGAAGGATGGGCCACACACACCTTCCCGTTCTCGCGGCAGGCTTTTGCCCGAGTTGTTCAAATCCGTTCACGCCCCTCACAAGTAAGAGGGCGCAGGGAAGACCGGGTGCGCGCTGCACCCGCGGTCTCGTGTGCATTGATGCACATGGAAATGCGCACACGAGCATACAGGTTCAGCGGAAACACTCCGGCCTTCCCTGCGCAATGGCTTTACGACTTATACGTGCTCTCCCTGGTGACCGGGCTTTCTTGCCACCATCATCCCTGAGAAGCTCTCGCTTCTTAAGGACTTGACGCCAGCGTCGGGGCGTCAGGACCACACGTCTTCACCGTACGCTTCAGCATCGTTCGCCGCGCGCCAAAAGGCGCGCCCGACGCTGCCGCGTCCACCGCATCCCGCTCCCAACGTCCGTAGCGATGGCGAAACGCCCCTCTATAGGGAGCAGGATGGCCACCATATGCAGGTGATTTGGGTATGGTCGTCAAGCGACTTTCTGTAAATCGGAATGTCTTCGTAGCCTGGATTGAGCCAACGGGTCGCGCGAATGCGCGCCCGATGACAGGCTCCGCGAAATCCGGGAATCTTCACCCGCGGAAACGCCGAAGTCGACGAAAGTCGTGGGCGGGCCGCCGGGATTTGAAGGCTCGGAACAGGTGGAGGCCCGTCCATCGCTTGCGGTTCGACGTTCGCGATGCGAGGATGGGTCCGATCTCATTGATAGAGAGTATTTCAAATGAGAACGCCGTCCATTGTGATCGCGATGTTATTGTCAGCCACCGCCGTCCAAGCGAAGCCTTGCGTAATGGGAGGTTCCTTGGGCTATCGTGATTTCAGCCTTCCGAGAAATAGCGTTTGCTTGATCAATCGGCATGGCATGTTTGGCATGGAGTTGGTTTCCATGAAAATCACGATTCGACCGAAACTCGGGAAATTTGGCTCAGCCTCTATTTCAGAACTAGCCTACCGCGCTGGCAACGTAGCTGGTGACGATTATTTTGAATATATCAGCACCCAAACATTCAACGGCGGCCCTCCGCGCGATTATCGGGTTCGCAACGTCGTTCATATTACGCCTTAACGTTCGCTGACACCCTACTCCATCACCCTCGCCCGCGTCGCCTCGAACGGGTGATCGATCAACGGCGTCATCGTCTCGACGAAGCGCACGGTGTGGGCGAGCGTGGCGTGCAGGTCGAAGGCGGCTTCGTCGACCCAGCGCGAGTGGATATAGAACAGGCGCTCATCGCGGGTGGCGGCAAAGCCGTCGATCGCCAGGCAGCCGGGCTCGGCGCGGCTAGGTGGCAGCACCTCGCGCATCGCAGCCGCGGCGTCAGCCTCCCTACCCTCGCGAACATGGAAACGGATGAAGATGAAAAACGGCATGGGCACCTCATGAAC
>Ga0208589_1000605_pt1 | contig 16566 bp, 20 predicted proteins | sample NGESurshal092012_2_FD_184486 | JGI IMG/M metagenome (GOLD analysis project Ga0208589, IMG submission 184486) | Arctic peat soil microbial communities from Barrow, Alaska - NGEE Surface sample F53-2 shallow-092012 (SPAdes) | ecosystem: Environmental > Terrestrial > Soil > Wetlands > Peat ... | reverse complement strand
AGTCCCGCGCGGCCAGGCGAAGTGGATTTTGGCCGCGAGCGAGACGCGACGACGAAGCGTATTGCAGCCAAATACGCTGAGGAGGAGCAACGAAGCTCGAGGCCAAAAGACACGAGCATGGCCCGCGAGACTTTTGCCACAGGCTGTTAAAGGCGAGGCAGAACGTCTATCGTCTCCGTTTCAATCAAATAGCGAAGCGGCCCCGTGTCGGAAACGATCAACATGAGAATCAGCCATGTGAACGAAGGTCTTGCGAAAGTCGAACCTGTTGCCGCACTTCATCGATGGTCGGCAAGTCTTCCGTGACGTTATGCTTTTTCAGGACGTCTTCCGCCCCCCATCGATCAAGTCCCAATGCGGCTGAGAACTGTCTATGACTCAGTTGCCCTTGACGATAAAGCTCGACGAGGATCGCCTCCTTGGCCGTCGCGTCCAGATCCGGTGTCTCGGCCCGCAGCTTACGTTCAAGGTCGTCGGGAATGGAGATGTTGAGCACCATGCAACAGATTGTAGCAGCCTTTCGAGATTATTTCACCGCCCACCGCGGATCGAGGTTGGCCTCGAAGCGAATCCCCTCCGATGACAACTCATCCCCCAGCCGATATCGTTCATATCATGCCAAAGCCCCCAAGCTCGCCGAAATCGCCGCAGTCTGTCCTCAAAGCCAACATCCATTCGGCCAACGCCGTCAACTTGTCACTCGCGTCTCTAGCCGAGCCGCTCACCCGCGCCGCCAAACTCATGGCCGACTGCCTCCTCAACGGCCACAAGCTCCTCACCTGCGGCAACGGGGGCAGCGCCAGCGACGGCGCTCACATCGCCACCGAGTTCGTCGCCCGCTTCGTCGATAACCGCCGCTCTTATCCGGCGATTTGTCTCGCGGATTCCGCCAGCGCCCTCACCGCCATCGGCAACGACTTCGGCTTCGACCAGGTCTTCGCCCGCCAGGTCCATTCGTTTGCGCAAAAAGGCGATGTCCTGATCGCCATCACCACCAGCGGCAAGTCCAAAAATGTCACCCTCGCCCTCGAGGCGGCCAAGGAGGTTGGCATCGCCTCGATCGCCCTCCTCGGCAAGGGTGGCGGCCAAGCCAGGGGAATTGCCACGGTCGATTTGCTGGTAGCCAGCGAGGTGACCGCCCGCGTTCAGGAGGCGCATTTATTGCTCTATCACTGCCTTTGCGAATGGGTGGACGATGAATTGATGGCCAAAGAAGCACAAGAAGTGTGAAAAGTTTGAAAGGTGTGAAAAGTGTGAAGGGAAACGGCCGGTATCCACCTTTCACACCGTTCAGACTTTTCACACGCTTCAAACTTTTTCTACTTACCTGATTTTTTACTTTTTTCTTTTGCCGCGACAGGCATAATGGAGTCATGCGGTCAGAACCATCTCGCGGAAGGAAGAGCCAGTCCACCAAAACCCCCGTTGCGGCAACCCCCAAGCGCACGGCAAAGCCTATCACCAAGCTATCGCCAAAGCGAAGCGAAGTCGCCGCTCCTGATTTGCCCGTGATGCGCGAAGTCGGCAATGCCGGCGGCAGCGGCCAGTCATTTCTCGACTCGCCTACACCAGAAGAAGCCCCGCGCCGCGCCGACGCGCCGCAACGGGTTGGTATGCGCCAAAGCGAGGCGCCGCCGGCTGAAGCGCGTCCGCGAGCTGAGATACAAAGACCTGACGCGCCGCCGCGGGCTGACGCGCCCCGAACTGAACCCTCCCCCTCCACAGCCCCGCAGGTGTTGCCGCCACAGGATGCCCCCGCTCGCCCCGCCACTCGCCCAACGCCCCCCGAGCACATGCCTTTTCAGGACGAAACAGTCAGCCGCCGATCCCAACCCCAACCCGCTGGCCGGCCGCAGATGGCCCCTTCGCCGCAACCCGCTCCGCCGCCGCCTCCGCCGCCGGACCCGGTTGAGCCTAAGCCCGTCGTCGATGCGCAGCCCGAACCCGCCGGCGAAGTTTCGCCGCTCCTGTTTGAAGTCGCCTGGGAAGTTTGCTGGCAGCTTGGCGGCATCTACACCGTTCTAAAATCCAAAGCCGAAATGATGCTCCGCAAATGGGGCGAACGCTATTTCCTCGTCGGCCCGTACAACCCGCAAACCGCCGCCGTCGAATTTGAAGAGCAGCCCCCCTCCGGCATCATCGCCGAAGCCATCAATAAAATGCGCGAGCAGGGGATTACCTGCCATCACGGCCGCTGGCTCATCGCCGGACGCCCGCGCGTCATCCTCATCGACTATCGCGGCCGTTTCGGCCGGCTCGATGCCGACAAATACCTCCTCTGGACCGATCATCACATCGGCACGCCCAACAATGACGGCGAGTTGAACGAGGTCATCGCCTTCGGCTTTTCCGTGGCGGATTTTCTTCGCCATCTGAAAAGCGCCGCCGGAACCCGGCCCATTCTGGCTCATTTCCACGAGTGGATGGCCGGCGTCGCCGTCCCGCGCATCGCCCACGAACGCACCGATGTCGCCACCGTCTTCACCACCCACGCCACCCTCTTGGGCCGGTATCTCGCCAGCGACAACCCGGCGTTTTACGATCATCTTTCCGATTTCAATCCCGACGGCGAGGCCAACAAGTACCAGATCTATCCGCGCTTTCAGATCGAGCGCGCCGCCGCCCATTCCGGCACCGTCTTTACCACCGTTTCCGAGGTTACCGGCTTCGAAGCCGAAAAACTCCTCGGCCGAAAGCCCGACCGCATCCTCCCCAACGGCCTGAATATCAAGCGGTTTTCCGCGTTGCATGAATTCCAGAATCTGCACCTCGACCACAAGATGAAGATTCACGAATTCGTGATGGGCCACTTCTTCCCCTGCTACAGCTTCGATCTCGACAACACGCTCTACATCTTCACCAGCGGCCGCTACGAATACCGCAACAAGGGGATGGACCTGTTCATCGAGTCGCTCTTCCGTCTGAACCAGCGGCTGCGCTGGATGCCCAAGCGGCCGACCGTCGTGGCCTTCATCATCACCAAAGCCGCCACGCGCAACGTGAATGTCGGCGTTTTGCAAAACCAGAGCATGTTCGAGGAACTCAAGGCCCTGTGCCGCGAATTGCAGGGGAGCATGGGCGACCGCCTGATCCAGGTCGCCGCCCACGGACGCCTGCCGACGCTCGATGACCTGATCGACGAAGACGAGCGGGTGCGTCTGAAGCAGAACATTTACGCCTGGCGCACCGGCCGCCAGCCGCCGATCGTAACGCATGATCTGGTCGATGACGCCAACGATCCCGTCCTGCAGCATCTTCGCCATCGCGGCCTGTTCAACGCGGCGGATGATCCGGTGAAGGTGGTATATCACCCGCAGTTTGCCAGCGCGACCAGCCCGCTGCTCGGGCTGGATTACGAGCAGTTTGTCCGCGGCTGCCACATGGGCGTCTTCCCCAGTTACTACGAGCCGTGGGGCTACACGCCGATGGAGAGCGTTGCCCTGGGCGTGCCCGCCGTCACCACCGACCTGAGCGGCTTCGGCGCTTATGTGCGCAGCCACATGCCCGAAGCCGAGCAGAACGGCATCAAGGTTCTCGACCGCCGCCGCGGCTTCGAGGAGTCCGCCAACGAGCTGACCGATCACCTGGTTCAGTTTGCACTGAATACGCGCCGCCAGCGGATTGAGCTGCGCAACAAAGTCGAGCGCCTCGGCGAGCGATTTGACTGGTCGGCCCTGGTGAGTTGCTATCACGACGCCCACGCGCTGGCGTTGGAACGGAAGGGGATCCAGATGCCGGGCCGGGTGGAAGTGCGGATGGTTTGAAGCGATTTGATTTGTCTAGAAATATTAGCTAGACTATTTTTATGTCCAATCGGATTACGGCATTTGAGGCGAAAAATCGACTGGGCCATCTCCTCGATCGCGTTCAAGCGGGCGAGGAGATCACGATCACTCGGCACGGTCGTCCGGTAGCACTCCTTTCGCCGGCAGCTCCACGAGACGTGGGCGCGGTGGCGGCGGCACTGCAAACGCTTAAGGAAGTCCGCCAGACTCTTATCAAGCGCGGTGTCAAAGTCCGGCGGGATGAAGTTCGCGCCTGGATCAACGAGGGCCGCCGTTAATGTTTGGCGTGATCGACTCGTCTTTTACCGCGAGCATTGTTTTGCCCGACGAGGCGAATCAAGAATCTTCTGTTTGGGCGAGCCGAATTGGTGACGAGGGAGCTGCCGTCCCGGGGTTGTGGCAGTTGGAAATGACCAATTTGCTTCTGGTCGCACAGCGCCGCAAGCGCATCACTGGGGCAATGCTTACACAAATTCTCGGTGCGTTGGACGTTCTGCCGATTGCCGTGCATTCGCCGCTTAACCCCGGCCAGCGGGGCGAAATAATTCAACTCGCGGGGAAGCACGGATTGACCGCCTACGACGCCGCATATTTGGAGTTATCAGTGCGATTGAATCTTCCACTTGCTACATTGGACAACGCCCTGAAGAAAGCGGCCAAATCCGAGGGCGTCACCGTTTTGCCGTGAATGTGACTTGCGAATTTCAGCGCCGACGGTCGGGTCAAGATTCAGCAGTCACTCTTCACCTCTGCGAATGAAATCCCTCGCCGTCCAATGCGGTGAAAGAAATCAATTCCTTGTCATTTGAGTAGTCGTCGAGCAATGCGCTGGCGGCCTGCGCCAGTCGAGCGTCGCGCTCCCCGTCGAAGCCTGCTGGCGACAATTCCAAATCCTCTCGAAGCTGATGCACCGTGGATTCCACAATCTTCAGCCGCTCCGCGGCAGGCAGGCTCTTCAACTGGTCCAGAATCTCAGCGCTGGTCATAGGAATCAACTGCAACACAATAGATTCCGCGGTGGAACGGTCAAATGCCGTCCCACCCCCTTGGGAATTCCCCCGCCGCTGATAAACTCCCTCCTTTGGAGGCTATCCCATGCTCAAAACGCAACTGATCCATCCGCAAATCCTCGCCGCCCTGGCTCGCGCCGGCCACACCAGCAAGGTTGTCATCACGGATGGCAACTTTCCCCACTGGACCAAACGCAGTCCCAACGCCGAGGTCGTTTACCTCGGCCTGATGCCCGGCTGGCCGACCTGCACGGATGTGCTCAAGGCTCTCGTAACGGCCATCCCGATCGAAGCCGCCCATCTGATGGACACGCAGAAGACCGGCCCCTACGCGATGACCACCGACCCCGAAATCTGGCAGGAGTTCGGAGCCATCCTCAAAGGCACCGACTGCCGCGGCGAAATGACCAAGCTCGAAAAGCCCGAATTCTACGCCGCCGCTTCTTCGCCTGATGTCTGCCTGACCATCGCCACCGGCGAGCGGCGCATTTATGCCAATCTGCTGCTGACCATCGGCGTGGTGCGGTAGTCGGCTCTTTGGTCCAATAAGAGAATCAAAGGCGACATCCACGAATGGGCACGAACGGACACGAATGAACACGAATAAGAGTCGACGCCACCGTCTTTCCCTCTCTCCCTGTAATCAGGGGGAGGGCTGGGGTGGGGGTTCTTTATTCGTGTCCATTCGTGTCCATTCGTGGATAAATTTTTTATCCTTGTCTCATGCGGTGGAGTAGCGCCGCGTGCCACGCATCATCGACTATCCCGAAGTCCTCGATCGCCTGACAAAGCAGGGCCTCGTCTGCAATTACCACAACAGCGGCTCCTTCGGCTTCCCCCGCGGCTCAGAAATCCAAATCCGCGGCTGGATCGGCCCGCCTGATTCCACGATCAAGCCGGCACTTCTGGACCGCGCTCAGTCCGTGCCGCTGCCGTATGAAATGAATCTGGCGAAAGCCGCCACGAAAGCCTGGCGTGAAACACTCCCCGGCCCGGCGTGGCTCATGCCCTCAAGCCACTGGCACTTCGAGTTACACGACGGCAGCCGTGACTGGATGCCGGCGGCACTCGCCGAACTCGGTCTCGACGCGGCTGATTTGCGCGACCGTAACAACGGAGCGGCGATTGAGTTTCAGCCCCAGGAATCGGATTTGTTTTGCCCGTTCGTCCAGAAGCTCTTGACGCATCTCAATGTCAGCGATTTCCAATTAGCCTTCCCCGGCCGGCCGGCGCTCTGCATGGTGCATCATTTCAAGCAGCTTTGGTGGACGACGACGGATGGTGCGATTGCACGCCATCTCATCATCGGCCAATAGCGAGTATGTTGATTCGACACCTACGCCGCCGTCAACGGCACCAAGTCTCCGGGAGACAGCGATATCTCATTTCCTGCCGTCAGCAATTGGTTGAGTGCCGTCAAATCTATGGAGCCGACTCGAATAAATTCTACGCCTATGGGATGTCTCGCGGAATCGTAATTGACAACAAATCCATTGTGCCGCTCAGATCTTACGGCAGAATCGCCCGGCTTGCGTTGGAGGTAAAGTTAAGCCGCAAGCGGCTTGCCCTGACGTTAGGTGATTTCCAAATACGGCTTACTCAAATCTCCCCTCACACCTGCATAATCTCCGCCCGCTTCTTCTCCACCGCCTCATCCACCTTCGTCTCATACGTCTTGGTCAAGTCCTGAACCTGTTCCTTCCCCTTGGTGGTTTCGTCTTCCGTAAGCTGCGACGCCTTCCCTTCGTTCTCGATGCTCTTATTCGCATCCCGCCGGGCGTTGCGGATGGCGATCTTCGCCTGCTCCAAAAACCCCTTGCCCTGGCCCACCAACTGTTGCCGCCGCTCCTGGCTCAACGCCGGCAGCATCAGGCGGATCTGCTTTCCGTCGCTGTGCGGCGTCAGGCCGATCTTGCTGTCGTTGATCGCCTTCTCAATGGCGCGCATGTCGCCGGGACTGAACGGTTTGATGAGCAATTGCGTCGCTTCCGGCACGGTGATGTGCGCGATCGACTTCAAATCCGTCATCGAGCCGTAGTAATCCACCTTCAGATGCTCCACGATCGCCGGGCTGGCCCGCCCCGTGCGCAAGGACCGCAACTCATGCAGCAAATGCTCGGCCGCTTTCTCCATCAGCATTTCCGCTTCCATCAAAATATCGTCAACGGGCATAGAGGCTCCAGTTCAAATGTCTGGCGGCAATTGTATTTCAATGCCGGTTAATTGAATAGCTTGCGAACCGCGGCCGCGATGTCGTCCTGGCGCATAAAGGTCTCTCCCACCAGCACCGCGCGCACCCCGGCCGCCTCCAGCCGCGAGATATCCAGCGGACTATGAATGCCGCTCTCGCTGACCAATACCCGCCGGTCGGCTACCAGCTCCGCCATGCGCAGCGTCACGCCGATGTCGGTCTTGAACGTCCGCAGGTCGCGGTTGTTGATGCCGAGCAGGCTGTACCCGCGGTGGGGGACCCCGATCACGCAATCGCGCACGCGCATGAGGTTTTCCATGTCGTGGATTTCGATGAGCGTCGTCATCTTCAACTCGCCAGCCAAAATCTGCATATCCAGCATCTGCCCCGTCGTCAGGCATTCCGCGATCAGCAAAATAGCATCCGCCCCGGCGGCCCGGGATTCGTACACCTGATATTCATCAATCAAGAAATCTTTTCGCAGCACCGGTAGATCCACCGCTGCCCGCACCTGCGCGATGTATTCCAGTTTGCCTTGAAAAAACGGTTCGTCGGTCAGCACGCTGAGCGCATCCGCCCCCGCCGACGCATAGGCCAGGGCAATCTGCACCGGATCAAAATCCGCCCGAATCACGCCCGCCGAGGGGCTGGCCTTCTTAATCTCCGCGATCAAGTTCACCGGCCGCTGGGTCTCGCGCGTAACCGCGTTAAAAAAATTCCGCGGATGTCCGCCGGCGCCATCGGCGATGCGCTGCTTAAGCAACCCCACCGGAACCGCGAGCTTCCGCTCCTCAATTTCACGTCGTTTGGCCGCGAGGATTTCATCGAGAAAAGTGTTCATGGATGCAGCGTTGGTTTCTGAAGCTGAAAACTGAAAACTGAAAACTTCAAACTCTTCCTCATGTTCAATTCACGCAACCAAGGTTAATATTCCTGCCCGTCGTAATCGGGTTTTTCGAGTATCAGGGACGTCGAAGCAATGCCTATTGTAACCGCAGCCGCGACCATCGACCCGCTCGCGCCGCTCTGGCCGTCGCTGGCGCTCGCCCTCGGAGCCGCCGTCGCCGTGGCGCTGGGGCTTTGGCGTCGCTCCGCCATCATCGGCCCCAACCGGCTCGATCAGGACGAACCTTCCGAGCCGCTCAGCATCGCCGCCGGCTGCGGACTCGCAGTCTATTTCCTTTGCACGCTCATCGCCATGCGCGTCGTCGCCTCCGCTCATCCCGGCCCCACTACCGCCGGCGGCGACGTAAAACTCACCGACGCACAGTCCGTGGTCGTCGATCTTGCCGCGCGCTTCGCCGCCATCACCGCGATGCTCGGCGTGCTCGGCCTGCTCTATCACCGGGTCTGGAGGCTCGGCCTGAGCCTGAGAAGAATTCTTCCCGGAATCGCCCAGGCGCTGCTGGCCGCCCTCGTCGTGCTGCCGCTGATGTGGATGACGCTGGCCATCACCGAAAAACTGATCCATCCCGAAGGCGAACTCGTTCACCCGTATCTCAAGCTGATCGGCGAATCGAAGGATAACCTGCGCCTTAAAGCCGCCCTGCTTGTTTCCGTCATCGCGGCCGCCCCGCTCAGCGAGGAGATTTTCTTCCGCGGCTGCTTTCAAACCATATTGGGAACCTGGCTGATCCGCCTTTCCAAAGGCCGCCGCCCCGCGGTCGCCCGATGGCTGGCCGTCATTATTGTCAGCCTGCTCTTCGCCATGGTCCATGAATCCTGGTCGCGCCCGCCCATCTTCGTGCTGGCCCTCTGTCTCGGCTACGCCTACGAGCGAACAGGAAATCTTTGGACGCCGATCTTCCTGCACGCCATGTTCAACGGCGTGGAAGTGGCCATGTTCCTGCATTCGGGCTGAGCCGGAGTCCAATTATTTATCGCGCCGATTTCGCCGGTTAGCCGCCGCCCTTGGGCGGCGCGTTCGTCCTCAATCGGGCGCAATTCAAGTGGAACCCGTACAATCACGCGATTGCGTTTCTCACGGCACCAACGACTGCCCCGTCATCTCCGGCGGCTTGGCCAGTCCCATCATCCGCAGCGCCGTCGGCGCGACGTCCGCCAATCGCCCGCCTTCGCGGAGTTTCACGCCCTTGAAGCGATCATCGACCGCGATGATCTCCACATCATAAGTGGTATGAGCCGTATGCGGCCCGCCCGTGGCGGGGTCGATCATCTGCTCGCAGTTGCCATGATCCGCCAGCACCAAAAGCGCCCCGCCCACCTTTTTCGCCGCCTCGAAGACCTTGCCCACGCATTCGTCCACCACCTCAACCGCTTTGATAGCGGCGTTCAACACGCCGGTATGACCGACCATGTCGCCGTTGGCGAAATTCACTACCACCAGGTCATAAATCCCTGAGTTAATCCGCTTCACGGTTTCATCGCAGATTCCGCCCGCGCTCATCTCCGGTTTCTGGTCGTATGTTGAGACGGTTTTATCCGACGGAATAATCTGCCGGTCTTCACCCGGAAACGGCTCGTCGCGGTAGTCGTTAAAGAAGAACGTGACGTGCGGAAATTTCTCCGTTTCCGCGCACCGAAATTGCCGCAGACCAAGCTTGGAAATGTAATCGGCGAGGATGTTTTCCATCTTCGGCGGCTTGGGATATGCGACATGAACCGGCAGGCTTTGCTCGTATGCGGTCATGGTTGCGTAATAAATCTCTAATTTTTTTCCGCGGTCAAAACCGGAGAAATCCGGCAGCACAAACGCCTGCGTGATCTCCCGCGGACGATCTCCCCGGTAGTTGTAGAAAATGACCGCGTCGCCGTCCTTCACCAGCGCGCGCGGCGTGACTCCGTCGTCGCAAATCACCGATGGCGCGACAAACTCATCGCCCGACATATTGGGTTCGGTGGGGTGATCGTAATAATCCTGAATCGCCTCCGTCGCTGATCTGAATTTCTTCCCCTCGCCGCGGACGATTGCGTTAAACGCTTTCTCCACGCGCGGCCATCGTTTGTCCCGATCCATGGCCCAATAACGTCCGCTAACACTCGCGATTTTGCCCGATCCCAACTCCTTCATTTTCGCTTCGATCTGCTTGACATATCCCAGTCCCGAATTGGGCGATGTGTCGCGGCCGTCCGTGAAGGCGTGAAGGAAAACGGTCGCCTTTTTCCGCCGGCAAAGTTCCAGGCAGCCGTACAGATGATCGAGCAATCCGTGCACGCCGGCATCGGAGACAATTCCAAATAAATGCACTACGCCGTGATGGGCCAAAGCGCTGTCAACGGCCTGATTTAGCGTGGGATTTGCAAAAAAGTCGCCGTTGCGCACCTGCTTGGTGATGAAGACCGATTCCTGGTCTACCACGCGACCGGCGCCGATGTTCTGGTGGCCGACTTCGCTGTTCCCCATCGTTCCCTCCGGCAGTCCGACATCGAAGCCGCTGGTGTGGATCAGCGTGCTCGGATACTCGTTCATCATCCGGTCGGCGACCGGATGTTTTGCCAGGTAGATGGCATTGGCTTTGTTCCATTCCGGAAAAGGATTTTTACCCCAGCCGTCGCGGATGACGATAACCATGGGGCGGACATCGAGACCAGGCATGAATTCCTTTCTTAAGAACTTCATTTCATCATACGCATCGTTGGCTTGGAATACACACTTGAACGATGGGAATGATTTGAAGGGGAGTGAAAGAGTTTTCAGTTTTCAGTTTTCAGTTTTCAGTTTTCAGTTTCGGATCGAAGTCCGTTTGTGGTTTTCGGTTTTCAATTCCTCAGTTTATTTCTGCCCCGTCTTAGCTGAAAACTGAAAACTGAAAACTGAAAACTCGCGCTCCCTGAAAACTCAACAATGCGTACTCAAAACTCTTTTTATGCAAAAAAACCATTGACGCGATTTTTCCGCGAACATAGATTGGTGATATAGGAAAGGAGGTGACAGCGCTATGGCAGCAGCAAAGAAGAAAGCGACCACGAAGAAGCCCGCAAAGAAGACGACCAAGAAGAAGTAATGCCACGCGCGCATTTGGCGCGCGAGCGTTAGTGGCCTGGCGCGTGGCCCCTGAGGCGAGAAATCGCCTGACCCGCCGGCCTGTTTCTGGTCGAATTGGTTTTAAGTCACCTGAACCTTTTTTTCGTCCGCGGCCTTGGCTCCAACTTTGGCCCGGAACACCGATGAAAGCGTCCATCGCCACGAGGGACGCTTTCTTCGTTTTTATACCTGCCCATACCTGCCCGTCCCGCATACAATATTCCCATCCATGCAACACCCCACGCCCTTGCATCAGCCGCCTTCGGTCACCGACCGCACCCTCCGCCCCGCCCTCTCGCTCTGCCACCGCGAACTCGTCCGTTTCCTCCGCCAACGCCACCGGATCGTCGGCGCCCTGGCCACCCCCATCGTCTTTTGGCTCCTCATTGGCCTGGGCATGGGCCATAGCTTCAACGCCTCCAGCCTTCCCGACGGCTCCGATTACATGCGATATTTCTTCCCCGGCACCGTGGTGATGATCCTGCTCTTCACCGCCATCTTCTCGACCATCTCCATCATCGAAGACCGCCGCGAGGGCTTTCTGCAATCGGTGCTGGTCGCCCCCATCTCCCGCGCGGCCATCGTCCTGGGCAAAATATTCGGCGGGACGCTGCTGGCATTCGGGCAGGGATTGCTCTTTTTATTGATGGCCCCCTTCATCGGCGTGCATTTCGGACTTTTCTCCTTCGCGCTCTCCTGCGCGTTTCTACTGGTCGTGAGTTTCGCCCTCACCGGACTGGGCTTCTGCATCGCCTGGCGAATGAGTTCGACGCAGGGCTTTCACGCCATCATGAACCTCTTCCTCATGCCCATGTGGTTCCTGTCCGGCGCCCTTTTCCCCGCCAAAGGGGCATTGCGCTGGGTGATGGGCCTCAACCCGCTCACCTACGGATTGGCGGGTTTGAGGCGGGCAATGTATTTTGATGATGTCCCGCGTCTGGCCGCGACCGACCTGCCGGGCTGGATCGCCTGCATCGTCGTGACCGCGCTGTTTGCCGTCGCGATGTTCGCGCTATCCGCGTTAATCGCCTCCCGCAACGTCGCCACCGACCTGCAATGATTGACTCCAAGGAGAAAAATCGCATCCTTTCACCTGCCCATGACTTTCCCATGACTTGCCCATGACACGAAACACCAAATATCTCACCGTGGCACTCTGGATCATCGCCGTCACCATGATGGTCTGGGTGGTCGCCATACAATTATGGACGCGCGACCGCCAGTCCGCCCAGGCCGCCCTGGTCATTGGCCTTCCCGCCACTCTTGGCCCCCAGTCCGAGCCATTCGCCGCCCCGGACTTCGCCCTCACCGACCAACAGGGCCGCACCGTCACGACCAACGACCTGAAGGGCCACCCCTGGATCGCCGACTTCATCTTCACCGAATGCGCCGCCTCCTGCCCCGCCATGACCGCGCACCTGGCTCAACTGCAATCGAAAATCCCGCCGGAAGTGAAGTTCGTCTCCTTCAGCGTCGATCCCGAACGCGACACGCCCGCCGTGCTCCTGGCCTACGCCAAAAAATACGAAGCCGATAACAATCGCTGGCGATTCCTGACCGGCTCAATGAATGATGTTCTCGCCGCCGTCCAGGGCATGAAAACCGCCATCATCCCCGCCACCAAAGACTCGCCCCTGGGGCACGATACCCATTACATTCTGATGGATTCCACAGGCCGCCTGAAAGATGTCTATTCCAGCGACACCCCCTCTGAGATTGACCGTCTGACCGCCGATGCAAATGCCCTGGCGAAAGCGGGCCTTCCTTGAGTTACGGCCTGGTCGAAGTCAACGCGACGCTGAACGCAACCAGCGGCGTGCTGCTCGCATCCGCTTTCATCTGCATCAAAAAAGGCAAATGGCGTGCCCACGGCTGGCTGATGGCCTCGGCCACCCTGGTCTCCGCCGTCTTCCTCGCCTGCTACCTCACCTATCACGCCCTCCACGGCGAGAAAAGCACCCAAGCCCACGCCGGCGACTGGCTCCGCTGGGTTTATCTATTGGTGTTACTTCCCCATTTGCTGCTGGCCGTCATCATGCTCCCCATGATCTTCACCGCACTCTGGCGCGCCTATCACCGCCAGTGGGGCCCGCACAAACGCATCGCGCTGCCGACGTTTTGGATTTGGATGTATGTAAGTTTCACGGGCGTGATCGTCTACTTCATGCTCTATCACACGCGGTTGGTGAGCTAGCCCGGAAAAATCAATTGAACCGCGGATGTCGCGGATAGCGCTGATATCAAGTAATCAACAAAAGTTAGGTCAATTTCTGTGTCTTTTGCGTTGAAGCACAGTGTAAAATTGCGTTGCGTTCTTTCCCCTCTTATCCGCGCTATCCGCGCTATCCGCGGTGAAAAAAAGCTGGGCCAGGCGTTTCCATTTTTTACCTCTGCGTTCGCGCATGCCAACACGGTCGCCTCATTGACTCAGGCGAGATCGCAATAATGCCCCGAATTGCTCACCTTCAAAGCCCCACGCTGCCGTCCTCGATTTGCATCGCCGCCGCAAGCGCCAGCGCGTTCCGCAAGATGCTGGTCCCATAGTCGCGAGCCAACCGAATGATTTCATTTGCGCCCGTTTCACTCCACGCCGCTTTGGCAACCAGCGAATTGACAAGCTCCGTGTCGGACGGATCCCCGGGCAAATCGGCCACGATTGCCTCGTACTCTGATCGCAGGACAGCGTCCGCACGATTCGACGCCTGAGCGACGATAACGACCTCCCGCAACACCTTCTCGACCGCATCGGCCGCAACGTCCCGCGGATCCCGCGACTCGCTGTTGGGGTGGCGAAAACTGTCGTAATCCCAAAACACATCACCCATATCGGAAACGCAGTCTAAGGCAGTCTGGTGGAGGTTAACCAACGACGAGGTGTTCATTGCGATGTACTCCTGGAAAGTGACCTAACAAATATTAACGCCTGCATTCAAACCGATTCTCCCGGTGCCAGCGTAGGCAGGCTGGATCAGGGAAGAAGCGAGTGGGTGGCATAATCTTCTGGCCATGCCGCGAAGCGATTTGGTCCATGACGGCGCGATCGCGCAAGCCCCGCACGCGATTGCTGACGCAGAGCGTGAGATCGTCGTTTACCGCGACAAGCCCGCTGTCAAACAGGCGATCGAAAGTTGCAGAGAGGCATAGGCCGTTGCTGGGGTCCGCGCGTCGCCGTTCATCGACACTCCAAGGGATGATGTGTCCGGCAATGAGGCATTCGACGACAGGCAGGCCGGTGACGCAGCACCGGGAATTATAACTGCTGAAAACAGCGTCACGGAAGAAGGATTGGTGCAAACGCTGCTTCACGGTTCCGATTCGCTCACTTGGGCCTTGCGGCGGCGAAAATGTGGCTTCATCCGCCTCGCCAGGATTCAATCTACACCTGATGTCATGGGCGCGGTTTACCAATCCACCCCAATCATGATGAAACTCATCCCACACGGCTCTGTCCAACTTACTGACATGGGTTAATCCGGAAATCTGTATAGCGGCAAGCTGCGGATCGAAGGCTCCAAAGTTACCCAATTTGCGGGCGACGCTCGCGGGTGTGCGGCCCAGCATTCCCGCGAGTTCTTTGACGCGTGAATCATTGGCCTTGGTGCGCTGAAATGGGATGCGGCAATACAACTCGATAGCAAGGATAAGCTGCTCTTTGGTCCAAGGCTGACCGTCATTAGCTGGCCGCGCTCCCATGGTCTCCCTCAAATGGCGTTGAGGTCGCCATCGCGCTCATCTAATGGTTCTGTTCGATCCATGGTATCGAGTCCGCAATCCAGCCGCAACCAGCCAAAAACATCGCGCCTATCGCAATTCATTCAGAAGTGAATTCAGGGGCGGAAGTTTCATCCCCGGCGTCAATACTCCCACCCTCAAAGCGTACTTTCCTGCTGCACAATCGTATCAAACACATCCTGCGCACTTCGGGCGGTATTCAACGCAATCCTGAATTTCTCAATCGTCATCAGCCTGCTGATGCGGGCCAGGGCATGGATATGCGGCCCCGTCTTGTCCGGCGGGCTGGTCAACAGCCAGATCAGCGTGACCGGCTTGCCGTCGATGGATTGGAAATCGATCGGATTAACCGGCTTGCCAATCGCCATCACCAGATGATCCGCCCCAGGACATTTGCCGTGCGGAATCGCCAGGCCGTTGCCGATGCCCGTGGTTCGCGTGGCCTCGCGCTCCAAAACGCTGGCCAGAACGCTCTTAACGTCGGTGACTTCGCCGTTGGCGTACAGCAACTGCACAAGTTCGGTGATCGCGTCAGTTTTATTCACGGCCACCAGCGGCACGCGAATGTTTTGTGGCTTCAATACTTCAGTCAGACGCATGGGACGACTCCAGGCATGGCTTCGCGAGGTTCTTAATCAAAGCGGAATATGTTACTCCCATGCAGGTTCGGAGGCAAACAAAACCGCCATGCTGGGCAACCCATTTTAGTGCGATTAGCAGGACTGGCGGTAGTTTTCGGTTTTCGGTTTTCAGTTTTCAGCTAAAAGTGCGTCGTCTTAGCTGAAAACTGAACACTGAAAACTTCAAACTCTTCGCTCCCTCCCAGGCGCCAACCCCACCCCAATACAAATAACCAGGACCGACCAAAATACCCAGCACGCCGGCTGCCCGACGTCCTCGAAATCAAGCCCGCGGTTGCTGAACGCCCATTCCAAGATCAGCTTCAGCGCCACCAGCAGCACAATAAGATATGCCGAGGATTCCATCCGCGGAAATCTGCGCAGCAGTTTCAGGCACGCCGCCGCCGAGAATCGCGTCAGCACCACGCCCAGCATTCCACCGGAGAGGATGACCCAGAATTTCGGATGAATCGCCCCTTTCGGCCACCCCGGCGGCGGCTCGCCCACCAGGGCCACCGCCGCCAGAATATTATCCACCGCGAACGCAATGTCCGTCAGCTCGATCCCCAGCACAATCCGCCAGAATCCCGCGCGGCTGATGTCCGGCGCTTCAACCGGCCTCTTCGCCGGCGAAATAAAATGTCGGATGGACAGGAATCCCAGATACCCCGCGCCCACCAGCGTCAGTGCCGGCCAGCGCATCAGAAACGTGGCCGCCGCCACCCCCATCACCCGGAACACAAACGCCCCGACCAACCCGAAAGCCAGCGCGCGATGCACTTTGTCCCGCGGTACACGGCTTGCAAGTACGCCCAGCACCAATGCATTATCAACCGAAAGCGTTCCCTCCAGCAGAACCAGCAGGCCGACAGTTCCAAGGTCCTCGGGCGCGAAGGTCTGGCCAAACAACATCGCCCGACTTTAGCAGATTCATCCCCGCCGCGTAATTTGAATTGCCGAATCTGGCGAATTTTCGAGGCCGATCGTTTGCGCCAATAGCACCACATTCCTACCCCTTCTCATGTCCTCAAAGGGAAGGTTCGACCGGATTATTCACCGCCCGCGAGGGCGTACCCGCGCTAGCAGCCTGTGGCAAAAGTCCCGCGCGGCCAGGCGAAGTGGATTTTGGCCGCGAGCGAGACGCGACGACGAAGTGTATTGCAGCCAAATACGCTGAGGAGGAGCAACGAAGCACACGGCCAAAAGACACGAGCATGGCCCGCGAGACTTTTGCCACAGGCTG
>Ga0208589_1000604_pt1 | contig 16572 bp, 13 predicted proteins | sample NGESurshal092012_2_FD_184486 | JGI IMG/M metagenome (GOLD analysis project Ga0208589, IMG submission 184486) | Arctic peat soil microbial communities from Barrow, Alaska - NGEE Surface sample F53-2 shallow-092012 (SPAdes) | ecosystem: Environmental > Terrestrial > Soil > Wetlands > Peat ... | reverse complement strand
CGTCAGCGCTGGCATGGAATCCTCCATGGGTTACGGAGCCACCGCTACCTATTGTACCCCAATCCCGCAATTAAGGCCCGCAGAAAGTGTCACGCACCCAAAACTACTCGGCTTTGCTCAGTTGCAAAACCAGATGCCGCAATTCCGGAAGCACGAGCTTCGTCATGGCCAATTCAACGGCGCTTGTGGACCCCGGCATGGCGAAGATCAGTTTACGGCGGGCGACGCCCGCAATGGCACGGCTGAGCATGGCGCTGGAGCCTATCTCCTGCCAACTTAACATGCGGAAGAGTTCGCCAAAACCATCGAGTACGGTTTCAAGGCGGCGGCGGATGACTGGGATGGTCTGATCGCGCGGGCTGATGCCGGTACCCCCGGTGGTGAGGATGGCGTCCACCTCCTTGTCCGCAAGCAGGCGGGCGAGCAATTGGTCGAGATCGCCGGGCTCGTCACGGATGATCTGATATTGGGCGATCTTGTGTTTGGCCTCCACAAGTAATCGCTGAATAGCCGCTCCGCTGGCGTCGTTATCCTTCGTGCGCGTATCGCTGAGTGTGATGACGGCGCAGTTAACCACGATATCGCTGGCTTCACGGTGACGATCTTGACAAGACATGGGAAATCCTCGTTAGCATAACGACCTTGCCTGGCCAAATCCGGCCAAGGTCATCATGAAACGTTAATCGAATTCAGCGCCCGACACCATCATTGTTCCGCCAGCCAAAGGCGGACAATCTAACACCGATTCTTGGCGATCTCCCTCGTTTCCCCCTCTCCCTGTAATCAGGGGGAGGGTTGGGGTGAGGGTTCCTTCGTCGAGCCACCAGGAAAATGCGTCAGTCCCAAAGCGGAATTCTCGACCTGCCGAAATGATTTTGGCGAACGCCCCCCTCCCTCCCCACGGCAGCCGCCCTCCCGGCACGGTCTGGCCGGGGCCGGAGGCGTAGGTGAAATGAAATTCCGCCAAGCCCGGCTGCGAAGGCCGAGTGGTGATGTTCACCGCCGGCGCCACGCGCGGGCGGTCAATCAGCTTCAGGAAATCGGCGCGGATATCCGCGCCGTGTACAGGGGCGGTCGTTGCGATTGCGAACAACAGCGCCGCCGGGAGAAGGAGATGTCGCATTTCAATTAGTGCGGTTCGGCCGGGGTATTCGCGTTCTTCCGAGCCAGCGCCGTCTGCAAGCGATCGAGCCATTCTTTGTCGGGCAGCGCGTAGGGGCGGAATTTTTCCATGGTCCCCTGCTCTTCGCTGTAAATCATCGCGCGGTTCACGCCGAGCTTGTTGGCCGCGGGTGAGTCGATCAGGTTGCTGGAATCGTTGGCGCTCATCTGGAACAACACTCGATAATCAAATTCTCGCATGGCCGTGCGGTCGAGGATGCGGTCAATGTTTGCCGGCGTGTCGATCCACGCGATGACATGGATGCCCACATTGGGGCCGTCGCGGAGCAGATCGGCGAACTGCTTGCCGGGGTCGGCCTTCTTTTCCTCGTCGCCGCCGGAGAAGCCGAAACCGTCGTCCTGCTTCTTCAGGACGCGATAGCGCTGCACGCCGTATATGAGGACGAAGATCTCTTCCCCGCCCATATGAGCGGAAGTCGGCTCAGCATTTGAACGGGCGGCAAATTCCTCGGCCAGTTCATTAATGGCGTCGGGAATGGCGCGGAAATCGACCAATTTCACCTCGTTCGGCAAGATTTCCTTCATCGCGGGAAGAATGCTCGCCAGCGGCGAATCCGCGGGACTGCCGTCGAAGATGACAAACTTCGCGCCACCCTTTGGATACTGCGCCGCGAGCGACGACAGGACCGACGCGGTCATGGCCATCGCGGCTTCCTCCTGCTGGCCGATCATCAGGAGATTGGCGCCGCTCTGGCGGCGGAAGAGCGCCGCGGTCGGCGACTTGATCGCCACCGGGTCGCCCAGCCATGCCGCCGGCGCGAGCGGCGGTTTGCCGTATTTCGGCTCATCCAGCAGTTTAGCCAATGGAACATTCTTGATGATCGGAGCGGGCGAGTTGCCTTCAAAGACAATCGGCGGCTCCCATTCGCCCAGTCGCTCTTTAGCGGTCTGCGCGATGGCGTCGAGCATTTTGTCGCGGGTTTCGTCGGGAAGCCAGGCAACCTGAAACGGGCTGTTGCCTTCCACAAGTCCGCCGGCGTCGTTGTAAATCGCCTCGCCGGGACGGGAAAGCAACCGCGCTGCGGAGTTGTTGTCGCCCAAAATAAGCTGCGAATCGGCGTCGCTGCATTGCAGCGCCACGCGCACGCCCATCTGGCCGATGGTGCTGCGCGACAGGCCTGACGAACCCGCCAAGGTCTGCGAGCCGAGGAAGACATGAATGCCGAACGCACGGCCCTGTCGAACGAGGCGGTCGAGCAGAAGTCCGGCTTCCTGACTGATCTTGTCGTCTTCGGAAAAGAATTCCTGGAATTCGTCGATGATCAGTAGGATTCGCGGCATCGGATCCGTGGGGTTCGCCCCGCGATACGCGCCAAGGTCCTGGGCGCCGTATTTACGATACAGTTCACCGCGGCGGCTCAACTCAGAATCAATGCGCTGCAAAACACTCAGGCCGAATTCGCGGTCGCTCTCGACAGCGATGGCCTTTGCGTGAGGCAAATTGTGCGTGGCGTAGCTCTTGAATTCAACGCCCTTCTTGAAGTCGATGAGATAGAGCATCACCTCGGCCGGCGAATACCAAAGCGCCGTATTCGTGATCATCGCATTAAGCAGCGACGATTTACCCGAGCCGGTTTTGCCGGCGATTAGAGCGTGCTGCGCGACGCCGCGGCCGAGACGCACATGCTGCAATCGCGTGGCGCCCATGCGACCGACGGGGACCGACAGATCAGTGGCACTGCTCTGCGACCAGTATTGCGCGGGCTTGGGAGTGATCGATTCAAACGGCACTTCAATCTTGCTGGCTTCCTTGGCGCCCTTGCCGACTTTCTGCAGGATTTTCGTCAGCGTTTCATCCGGCGGAGCGCCGTCAAGCGTCAGCGGGAACTGCCGGAAGATATCGTCCTTCCACACAAAATGGTCCTTATCATGGACAAGATTAACGCTGTGGGCTTCGACATCGTCGAAATGCGCCCCGGAGGGGACTTGCAGGCGGATATCACGCGCGATCAGCGTGTAGACGCCGCAGCGAGCGCCAGTCGTGGCGATGGACGACAGCCGGCGCAGCGAATCAGCTTCGAATTCGGCGGGGAAATCAGCGATGACCAGAAACCGGTACGGCTCGGCAAGTTCGCCGGCCTGCGCGTTGTACTGGTCGATGGTCTCAAATTCATTGCGCAGATATTTCTGGATGACCGTCTCCATGTGCTCGGTGAGATCAAGCAGCCGCTGATCAATATGCTCGCGGCTGGTCCAGATTTTCGTGCCGATCAGCGCTTCATCAAAATCGCCCAGATGCATGAAGCCCGAAAAATTCTGGCCCAGCCCGACCGGATCAATCACCGTGAACCGCACCCGCCCCGCCGGCAGGCATGTGAGCAATCGCACCATGACCAGTTCCAGGACTTTGAGCGCGGCCAGCCGGCCGGCCGGGTCGCTGTGGATCATCAGCGAGCTTTGCCGCGGAAAGGCCAGCAACGCCGGCAATGAAAACGCATCCGGCAGCGGCAATGTGAATTTCCCTTCGGGAGCCGCCGATTCAACAATCTTCTTCAAATCAACCTGAATCTCGCCGAAGCGGATGGTCTCGGTGAATGTCTTCGGCGGCTTCCATGCGTCCCAGGTTTCCGGCGACCAGTCGGCGATGGCGCGCGAGCCTTCATTCGCCGGTTGGCGAATGACCAGCAGGCCGTCCGCCCAGCGTTGCTCCAATTCGGTTCTTGCCTTGTCGTGCTCGACATGGGCGTTGAACAACTTCGCGTCATGTGCCTCCTGTGACGCCCCGATATGGCGGAGGTGGCGCTTTTTGAGCTTGGGGAGAATCTCGTTCTGCCATGCGTCGGTGGCGGTGCGGGAGGCGTCGCGCTGCTTTTCCAACTCGGCCACGCGCTTGGCAACCTCATTGCGAATCGCCTGCGTCTGCGTGTCGCGTGCCTTGAGGGCCTGATGAGCCAGTGGGTTGAGTTTGTCCTTGGCGCCTTGAACTTCCTTTTTGCGAGTTTCTTTCGCAGTCGTCAGATCAGTCTCGCGCTTCATGTCGGCCTGCGTGGTCATGGCTTCGGCGGCCTTGAACGCGGCGTTCATCGCGTACCTGAACGGCGCGAACGACTCCACGACCTTCATCTTCGCCAGCTTCTTCAGAAAGAAAGCCGACGGCAGAATAATCCCCAGCGCAACGGCGGCCATGATGCCGATGCCCACCCATTGCGGGGTCAGCGTCTGGGCGGCGATCTGCGGAATCGAAACCAGCACCACAAACACAACCAGCATCAAAAACAGCGGCTTGCTGCCGGAGCCTAACTGCGCCAGCTTGTTGGAACCGAGTTGCGAGACGTGCTTTTCAGCGGCCTGGCGGTGCGTTTCAAACGCCTCGCCGGGATCGCGCCCGGGTTCAGGCTCTGGCACCGGTTCGTCGGGCACTTCCGGCGTCCCCTGGCCAAGCTGCATCAGTGCCTCCGCGGCCTTCTTCTCCAATTCTTCCAACGATAACGCGGCGGCGGCGGCGCGATCCTTGGTCTTCTGATACTCTTCCTTGATTCGGATTTCCGCCGCCTCCAGCACGCTGTCGGCAAGCCAGACACTCTGATCGTGATTGGTTTTCAGGTCTTCGGCGGACTTGTCGTACTCGTGCTGGATGGTCCGCCGGCGCGTTTTGCCCTTGCTGGACAGATCATCGCGGGCCCAGTCCAGTTGCTTGTCGGCCTCGGTCACACGGCGCAAATACAGATCGCGCACCGACTGCTCGATGGCCTGGTATTTCCGGTTCACCGCGTCGTTGGCAATCTGCAACACCTTGTCGGCTTTGGCTTGCGCGGCGGCCCGCTCATTTTCAATGCGGGTTTCCTCGGCCGCGCATTCGCGCACCAGGCGGATCAGCCCGTCGAGGGATTCGCGCTGCAGATCGCGGCGTGTTGAGACAGCGGGGGCTTGTTTGGGCGCTTCGAGTTCTTGGGGCATCGACATCTCTTAAAAAGTGGGGACCGGAAACTCACTGACAATCGCGGCGGGCCTTGTTGATCACCTGCGACATGTGATCCATTCCAATGGCAGCCCCCCGAAGATCCTGCTCCATCGGCTCAAGGCGGTTTTTCTCGAAATTCGCGCTCATGGAATCGTTCCACTGCGACTTGGTCTCCGACCAGCGCATCATCAGTTCCTTCATCGCCTTGGCCAGAAGCGCTCGGCCGTCCTGCATGCCCATATCAGACTCCAATCCAACCATCACACACACCCCGATCCCCGTTTAGCCGCCTTGGGCGGCGCGTCCGGGTGCGCAAGATGTCAGTTAACCTTTCAGCTCGAAACCTCATTACTCTCAACCGGCTTGTTCTCCGCGGGAGGCGCGGATTCCTGCGGCGCCGCTTCGGCTGGCGCTTTTTCTTCCGCCGGCCGCACTTCCGTCGGCACGGCACGCCGCATCGATCCGCCGCCGCCTCCCTCGGCCTCCGAGCTGAAGAATGCGGCCACAGAAGGATCGAACGTCGCTTCGCCCTTGGCGCCGGCCGCGGCGTATTCCTGCAGCGAGTGAATCATCGCGCCCAGATTGCCGATCGCTGCCGGTATATCGCTCATCAGGCACGTCACGAACCGCTGAACCTGGCCTTTATACTGGATCAGGTCCTTCTGAATCTGCTTGGACCAGCGCTTGGTCAACTGCAATTTCTGCTGCGCCTCGGTGAGCCGCTCCTGAGCCTTGGCCACCAGTTTCTGCTCTTCGATGCACGACGCAGGGCGGCCGGAAGAATCCTTGAATATCTGCTTGTGTCGCAGCGCCTCCTGCGCCCGCGATAGGGCTTCGGCGCGCGATCGAATCTGCGACGACCAGAAGCTCTGCTGATCGTTGTCCAGCCACATGATGGTGCGGGTGGCTTCGCTTTCGGCATCGCCCATCGCGGAGCCGGCGATTTCCTGGAACTTGATCAGGGCAAGCCGGAAGGTGCCCAGAACCTCGACATTTTCTACGCGTGCTCCACCGGCCATGAACCTACGCCTTCACTTTCCAAATCGGCACTTTCTTCCGCCGCCAACCATCCGCTCCGGTCACTTGACCTTGAGGTAATCCTCGACCGCCGCCGCCTTCTTATTCAGGACGGAAACATGGACCTTGCTGTCTTCCATGAACTTACTGACGACCTTGAGGGTTTGTTCAAAGCCATCGGAGAATTTTTTTTGCTCCTGGTCGCGCCAGCTTGATTCCAGCCCCCGTAGGCGGCCGTGAAGGCTCCCAAGCAGGCCGGTAAGGTCGTTGTTAAATCGGTTCAAGTCAGCGGCAAAACGCCGCAACTCCGCCGGGTCTACATATGCCTTGGACATTGCGAATGCTCCTGATTCATTTCATTATAACGCGAAAGCAGGGGGAGGAAAGAGTTTTCAGTCGTCCGCGTTCAGTTTTCAGCTAAACGTCAGTTGAGTTTTCAGTTTTCAGTTTTCAGCTTGGATACGCCGCCTTTGGCCGAAAACTGAAGACTGAAAACTTATCCCCTCTCTTTTGACATCAAAACCCCCTCCGTTACACTCTGCAACCACTTAGGCGTACTCCATCGCAGTGTCGTTGGAGGGATTGAGGCAGCGGCAACTTCAGAATCAGGCACGGACGGCTCGTGGAACCGAAGAAATCTTTCCCTATAATAGGTTTGCTTTTCCTCGCGGCGATGCTTTTTGCAACGCCTCCTGCTCAGGCACAGCAGGAAACGCAACTGCCCGCCGGCGTCGTTGATGTCAGCCGCGATCTCCCCGCCGCGCTTCAATACAAGGGCCGCCGCGTCGAACAGGTTCAAATTCTGGGAAACACCCAGGTCTCCACCAGTGTGATTCTCAACGTCGTCCGAACCGTCGAGGGCCAGCCCTTCGACCCCGCCACCGTCGTCGAGGATTATCAGCGAATCTTCCGCCTGAACCGATTCTCCAATGTCGAGGCGCGGCTGGAACCGACCGCCGGCGGCGTCATCATCAGCTTTGTTGTCACCGAACAGCGACAGATTCGCGGCATCGCATTTCGCGGCAATGTCAACGTTTCCACGCTCGACCTGCTCAACGCCGCCGCCCTCAAGTCGGGGGAATCCATTGATCCCTTTCGTCTGAACCTGGCCAAGAGCCAGATCGAAAAGCTCTATCACGACCGCAACTACGCCTTTGCCCACGTCGATCTAAGCGACGAGGAACTCGCCAAGACCGGCGAAGTCGTCTTCAATCTGGTTGAAGGCCCGCTGGTTCGCATCCGCAAAGTCGCTTTTATCGGAAATACCACCTTCTCGACCTGGCGGCTAAAGGACCAGATCAAAACCGCCTATTACATTCCCATTTTCCGCTCCGGCGCGTTTGATCCCGAACTGGTGGATGAAGACGTGTCGGCCATCCGCGCCTATTACCAGGACAAGGGGTTCTTCGATGCTCGGGTCGGCCGCAAGCTGACCTTCAATGCCGACCTGACCGAACTGCAAGTCACCTTCGTCATTGAAGAAGGGCCGCGATACATCCTCGATCACGTCATTTTCAACGGCAACGTCACCGTCAACGAAAAAAATCTCCGCGCGGGCCTGAAGCTGGTTGAGGGAACCTTCTACGACAAGGACGTGCTCGACCGCGACGTGCGCCAACTCGTGCGGACTTACAGTCCGTTCGGCTTCATCTACGAACCCCAAAGCCCGCGCGACCCGCATCCCGACTACCTGCACATCGACCACAGGCAGTTCTTCAAAACCCAGAGCGGCCACATGGATTTGGTCTACACCATCTCCGAGGGCAAGCCGTTTTTCGTCGGACGCATCGTCATCAAGGGCAATGCCAAAACACAGGACAAGGTTGTCGAGCGCGAACTGCGGTTTTCCCCCGGCCAGAAATACGACAGCGCCGAGGTAACCGACGCCATCGACCGACTGCGCGGCACCCCCTACTTCACCAACGCTACGATCACGCCAATCGGCGACGATCCCAAATCGCGCGATGTCATCGTTGAGGTCGCCGAGCAACGAACCGCGCAGATTTCCGCCGGCGTCGGCGTCAGCTCCGACGGCGGCCTCTCCGGAAACATCGGCTACGAGCAGAAAAACTTCGACATCACTAACTGGCCCGCCTCCCTGGGCGACATCAGTTCCGAGCGAGCCTTCACCGGCGCCGGCCAGGATTTCCACGCCAGTTTCCAGCCTGGAACGATTGCCACCAATGCCGACATCGGATTCTTCGAGCCGTATCTCCTCGACCAGCCCTACAGTTTCGGCAATGACTATTTTCTTCGCAATTACGTTCGCGAACATTATGTTGACCGTCGCCTGGGGGCGGAGATCAGTTTCGGAAAGCGATTTGATTATGTCTATTCGGCCAGTCTCACTCTCCGCGGCCAGGATGTGAACATCCGCAACATCCGCGACAAATTCGTATCAGACCCCACGGGAAACGATCTCGTCCAGCCGGACGGCAGCCCCTTCCCCAATCGCGCCCAGGAGATCCTCGATGGAGCCGGCCATCACACGCTGACAACCGCCACCCTGCAATTCCGACGTGACACCACCAATCACGGGCCCATCGCCTACAAGGGCGACGACGCGATCATCGCCCTGACCAAGGCCGGCGCGCTGGGCGGCACGGTCGATTACAACCGCGTCAGCGCCAGCGTCAGCGATTACCAGGAACTCACCGAAGACCTCCTCGACCGCCGCACCGTCCTTAACAGCCACATCGAAGTTGGCGACGACTGGACCAAAGCCCCCTTCTACGAGCGATTTTATGGCGGTGGATTTCAAAGTATCCGCGGGTTTGCCTTCCGCGGCGTCGAACCCCGCGAGGGAATCCACAATGACCCGATCGGCGGCGATTTTGCCCTCACCGGCGGCATGGAAGTCGATTTCCCCATCGCCGAGGATATCCTCCGCGGCGATGTCTTCACCGATGAGGGTGACATTGAAAACGACGCGCGTTTTGGGACCATGCGGGCCAGTGTTGGCGCTGGTTTCCGGCTGATTTTGCCTTTCCTCGGTAATGCCCCCCTGGCGGTGGATTTCGGCATTCCTCTCGTGACCGGACATCACGATAAGATTCAGATTATTAGCTTCTCGTTCGGAATTAGCCGATAGATTTCAAAGTCAGGCAAAATGCGTAGGATGGATTGTTGTAACCAAATCGGTCGTACAGTCTGATAACTGGAACGAAAAACACGTTTATTCAAGGAGTATTGCATATGGCTAAGTTTCAACCCTGGCGCCTTTTGACCCGCGTCGCCCCCATGGTGGCCCTGGTCGCCGCCGGTTCTTTGCTGCTGGTTCGCCCGGTTCGCTCGGCCGACCCGCCAGCCGGCGCCTCGATCGCCATCGCCAACATGGACAAGATCATCACTTCTATCAAGGAAAATGCCGACCTGAAGGCTCAATTCGAAGTTGACAAGAAGGTCGTCGATGGCAGTCTGGCAGACCGAAAGGCCGAACTCCAGAAAATGCAGCAGGAGTTGAGCTACCTCAAGAGCGACTCGCCCCAGTACGCGGACAAACAGGATCAGCTTCTCAAGAAGAGCATCGAAGCCGACGCCTGGGTCAAGGAAACTCAGCTCTCTTATGACCGCAAGTACAAGCAGAAGACGCTGGCTCTTTTCGCCGAGATTCAGGACGCCATCGCCGCCGTCGCCCAAAAAGACGGCATCAGCCTGGTGATCACCGATCAGCGGCCCAAGCTTCCCGACGCGAACAATCTGGACGGCGTTGACGCCAATCAGCTTGGACAACTCATCGCCGCCCGTACGATTCAGTACGCCGATCCCTCCCGTGATATCAGCGGCGAAGTGATCACGCTGCTGGACAAAAATTACAGCGCAAAAGCCTCCGCTCCCGCCCCAAAATAACGGTCGGTCGTCTTTCAGCGGACCAAATTTCATCAAGCCCAGGGAATTATTTCCCTGGGCTTTTTTTGCCTGAAAAGTTTGAAGTGTTCAGTGTTCAGTTTTCAGCTTCAATACCCTTTTCCTAGCTGATAACTGAACACTGAAAACTTCAAACTACCCCTTACCCTTTTCAAAACATCGGACGCCGCGTAATCTCGACCAAATGCCAACGACACTGGGTCAGATCGCGGCGATGCTGAATTGTCCGCCGCCGGCGGGGAAAACACAATTGGAAATCAGCGGCGTCTCCGGCCTGGAAACGGCGGGGGCGGGCGAGATTTCATTTCTCACCTCCGACAAATTTCAAAAACAGTTCCAGGCCACCAACGCCGCCGCGGTGCTGGTGGATCGAAAGGTGCATCTCCGCCCCGGCGACGGCAGCCGCGCCGTCACCCTCAACGTCGATGATGCGGAACTGGCCCTGGCGCAAGTGCTGGAATTGTTCGCCCCGCCCGTGCCGCGACCGCCGGTGGGAATCGATCCCGCAGCACAGGTTGACCCCTCCGCACAGATCGGCCCGGAAGTGGCCATCGGCCCTTTCACCGTTGTCGGCGCCCGCTGCCGCATCGGCTTCGGTTCGATCCTTCACGGCGGCGTCCATATTCACGACGACGTTTCCATCGGGGAAAACTGCGAATTATTCCCCAGCGTCACCGTCCGCGAACGCATTTCCATCGGCCATCGCGTCGTCATCAACGCCAACACCGTTCTCGGCACCGACGGCTTCGGTTATCGCTGGAACGGCAAACGCCACGTCAAAATCCCCCAGATCGGCACCGTAGTGATCGAGGATGACGTTGAAATCGGCTCATGCGTCTGCATCGACCGGGCCAAATTCGGCGTCACTCTCATCGGGCATGGCACCAAAATCGACAACCTCGTCCAAATCGCCCACAACGTACAGATCGGGCCCCACTGCGTTGTCATCGCACAAGTCGGCATCGCCGGCAGCGCGCGACTCGGAACCGGCGTCGTCCTCGGCGGACAAACCGCCGTACGCGATCACACCAAAATCGGCGACGGCGCCATGTCCGCCGCCTGCTCGGGAATCATGGAGGATGTGGAAGCCGGCACCATCGTCAGCGGCTTGCCCGCGTTTCCGCACCGACAAAGTTTGCGCGAGCAGGCCGCTCTGCGCCGGCTGCCGGATTTGGTGGTGCAGGTGCGCAAGCTGCAAGAGCAAATCGAACAACTCAAATCCGAATCATCTTCTTTGGACAAGCCGCGCGGCGGCGAATGAGAATCAACCCGCCCATTGCGACGACGCGCACCGAAGCACATGGACAAAGCTAGATGCAAGGCAATTTTCGTGTTATTGTGGGTTAAGAATTCAATGATTTCTTGACCCGGCATCATGAAAGTTGATAGAGTAGTCGCTCGAATGTAGGTGTATGTACAACTCGGACGCATTAATGAATCGAAAATCGCATGTGCAGGCGTGCATCGCCGGGTTATTGGCCGGAGCCGTAATATGGGCTGGTCCATGCGCCGCACGGGCCGCCCAGCCTTTGCCCCCTAGCAATCCCGATTTCTCCAGGGTTAATCTGCCGGTTGATGAGGATAATTCCCTGCTTGTCCCGCCCGACAGCGAGGAGATTGCCGACCAAGCCGCTTCGATTCTAACCAGTTATAATGTCAAGGGTTCCGCCGCTGCCGGGACAACAAGACCTGCCGACTCCAGCCTCTCGCTGATGCAAACCTCCCCCCTGCCGCAAATGCCCGCACAACTGGCGGCGGCGCTTCAGGAAAGTGCCCCCCAGGCCTGGGACTCGCAGGCGATCGCCAATTCCTCAACCATCGGCATGGACATCAACGGCGTCTGGCATAACCGCCTGCCCGATATCGTGCCTGAAGCGGAATTCTCGCTCAGCGACGTTCTCTTTTCAGTTCCCGCACTCGGCGGGTGGGTTCTGATGGGATTCCTGGGTGCCTGGCTGATTCGCCATTTCGCCCAGGGTACTGCGCTGGGGGAATTAATCATCGGCGAAGAAACCTCGGCCGGAGCCGGAGCGTCGTCGGGGCAAACCCTCACCCTCGACAACATCGGCAGCCTCACTGACTTTGCCAATACCCGTTCCAAATCAAAATCGAAATCAAAATCAAAATCCAAGAGCAGTAGTTCGCGCAGCCGTGAAAGCGGTCGCGAAAGCAGCCGTGAGTCTGGCCGTGAACATCGGCGCCATTGATCGCCGTTCGATCGGGGCGCAATTCAGGGTTTGAGGAAATCATGAAAAAGTTGATCGGCGCGTTAATCTTCGTGGGGATTCTCTGGTTTGCCTGGGCGCAGTGGGGCCACGACATGTTCACATCCAAGCCGCATTTCGGCGCCGAGGTTCACATCGGCGCCAAGTTGGCCGACGTGGAAAAAGTGATGGGCGACCCGATTCGCGTGCTGCCGGAAATGGGCCGCGAGATGCGCCAGTACAAAGATCCGAAGAACGGCGAAATCGTCACCTTCATGTACCAGGACGGCGAATTGCAGGAAATCCATTAGCGCGTCCGATCATCCGTGAGCGCCGGACGGATGTTTCAAAAATGATAGTATTCAAATGAAATTTGACTGGATGAATATCCAGGAGAATGGGGATATTGTCTCGACCTCGGTGGTCTGCCTGATTCAAAGGGCAGAATCACGCCCTGCACTGTTATCACACGAGGTCTTGCCATGTCCGTTGAGATTAAGGCTGTTTTTCTGGCGTTGGTCGCCTTGATTTTCCCCCTCTGCGGCGAGGCAATGTCGCAATCGGTTTTCGTCCCACCTCCCTCCCCGCGGCAGAGGCTCAATTTCAATCCTGACTGGAAATTCATCCGGCAGGAAGTGCCCGGCGGCCAGACCCTCTCGCTCGACGACTCGGCATGGGAGGTCGTCAGCACGCCGCATTCCTATAACGAAACCGATTCGTTTCGAACCATCATCTCGCACGGCGGCGGTGATCGGGGAACTTATAAGGGCGTCGCGTGGTATCGAAAGCACTTCCAGGTTCCGGCCGGATATTCCAGCGACAAATTGTTCCTCGAGTTCGAGGGAATGCGCCAGGCCGGCGATATTTTCCTCAACGGCGCCGAAATCGGCCTTTACGAAAACGGCGTTACCGCCTACGGAATCGACATTACGAAATCCGTCCTCTTTGGAAAGGACAACGTGCTGGCCGTCAATGTGGACAATCGCATCGGCTATCTTGAGCGCGCCACCCAGACCCCATTCCAATGGAACGTCAACGATTTCAATCCCGATCATGGTGGAATCAATCGCCACGTCTGGCTGCATGTGACCGGAAAAATCCATCAGACGCTTCCACTGTTTTATGGCCTGGAATCAACAGGCATTTACATCTACGGCCAAAATTACGACATCCCCGGCAAAAGCACCGACGTGAACGTCGAATCAGAGGTAAAAAATGAATCGGGCGATCGCGCCGCTGTCACTCTTTCGTCGGTGATCGTCGATCACGACGGACTGACCCGGGCTGAATTCAAGAGTGCGCCCGTTGAATTGGCCGCCGGAGCAAAATCGATTCTGACGGCCGCCGGTTCGCTCAAGCCCGCTCGATTCTGGAGCGTGGACGATCCGTACCTTTACGACGTGTTCACGATTCTGACGGTCAACGGCACGGTCGTTGATGTCTGCAAAACCACAACCGGGTTTCGCAAGACTGAATTTAAGGGCGGCGCCGGGTCCGGCGGTATTTTCATCAACGACCAATTTGTCTACCTCAAGGGCTTTGCCCAGCGCACCAGCGACGAGTGGGCCGGACTCGGCCAGGCCTATCCCGACTGGATGCACGACCTCACCGCCCAACTGATCCGGGATTCTCACGCGAATTACCTGCGATGGATGCACGTGTCGCCGCAGCGCGTGGACGTGGACGCCTGTGACCGCCGCGGCATCCTTGAGGTCTGCCCCGCCGGCGACAAGGAAAGCGATCCCGTCGGCCGCCAATGGGATCAGCGCGCCGAGGTGATGCGCGATTCCCTGATCTATTACCGCAACAGTCCCAGCATCCTCTTCTGGGAAGCCGGCGGCACCATCATCACCCCCGAGCAAATGCTTCAAATGATCGCTTTGCGCAAGCAGTATGATCCCTACGGCGGCCGGGTCACCGGCACGCGCGACAATGACGTCGCCGCCGCGAATATCCCGCTCACGCCTATCTCGGAATACTACGCCATTATGATCGGCCAGGACCTCAGGTCCGATCGTTTAACCAATCCCACGGACCTATTTCGCGGCTACAGCCTCGAACGGCGCGACCGAGCCCCGTTGATTGAAGTCGAGGATTTCCGTGAGGAGGGCGCCCGCCGCTTTTGGGATGATTACTCTCCGCCTTTTTTCGGATTCAAGAAAGGCCCGCTCGACACCTGGAATTTCAACTCCGAATCCTTCGCACTGGCGCAAGCCGTTCGGTACAACGCCTATTGGATCAACCGCATCAGCAATCCTGATCCGGAGCATTCAAAATGGTCGGGTTATGCATCGATTTACTTTTCCGATTCCGACGCCGACGGGCGACAGGATTCCAGCGAAGTCTGCCGCGTCAGTGGAAAAGTGGACGCGGTGCGGCTCCCCAAGGAGATTTATTTTGCCGAACGCGTGATGCAGAGCGAAACCCCCGACATCCATATCCTCGGCCACTGGACCTACCCCGCCGCGACGTCCAAGACGATCTATGTTGTCTGCAATTGCCCCACCGTTGAGTTGTTCCTTAACGGCAAATCATTGGGAAAGTCGTCCGAGCCTGCCGATGGGTTCGTCTTCTCATTTCCCGCGGTGGCATGGCAGCCTGGAAAACTCACGGCGGTTGGAATGAACGGCCAAACCGTGTTGTGTCAGCATGAACTGACCACGGCAGTCGCGCCCGCCAAAATCAAACTGACGCCCATCCTCGGCCCCCACGGCCTTCAGGCGGATGGCTCCGACGTGGCGCTATTCGACGTTGAGACAATCGATGCCGGCGGTCAGCGCTGCCCAACTGACAATGCCCGTGTGGATTTCAAGGTCAGCGGTCCGGTCATCTGGCGCGGCGGATATAACAGTGGAAAGACGGATTCCACCAATAACCTCTACCTCGATACCGAGTGCGGGATCAACCGCGTGGCAGTCCGATCCACCTTGGCGGCCGGCACGATGACTCTCACCGCCAGCCGTGACGGTCTGGACTCCGACAAAGTTCAAGTCGAATGCCATGCCGTCGATATCCACGATGGAATTGAAAACGCTGCTCAGCCGTAAACGCGATTCGACCCAGGCGAATAGGACTGGCGCGAGGCTACAAGGTCACCTCGCACTTTATTCAGTTTGGGAATGGCGGCCTCGGTGCCGAAAGGACTCGCTGTTTCAAATCGAGCCATCTCGCGGCTTTCGCCTCTTCGGCCATATACGCGGCCCGGTATTCAGGATTATTGGCATGCGGATGGGACAACGGCGTGCGATGCCACTTCGGGCTTCGGAGCTTTGTCTTGTTCCGCAGCATATTGGCATACCTGCGACTTTTCAACTTCCAGATGGCCGCCAGGTCCATGTCGCTTAGACGCCAGTCTCTTTCAGGAACTCCCGTGCCGCGCACCAAAGAGCGAAAATGCTGCGTCGATCGACCAATCCCTATGTAATTGAGAACATTCCGGCACGGGAAAAAATCGAGCCACGGCTCTGCAGCAATCGCGGATGCGGCGGCTTTCCGCATGTTCTCCACTTCCAGCCTATCTAGCCATCGATGCGAACTCCACTTTGTGCTCTCGCGCCGTGATATCTTCGGCTTCCGAAGCTTCTGGCGCACCTGCCGCACTCTCTCGCGCGACATCTCGTGCTTTTTCGCGATATAATGGTCCGGCTTTGTCCAATCGACCGCGCGCCAATTCACCTTCGATTTCCATGGCATAATCAGGACAATATCCAATTGGCAGCAGCAATGAAATGGCGACGAGGCGCCGAACTGAACTCTCTCCGAGGTTCCCCAGCCCTGGCTCCCAAGCTGAAAGCTGAACTCGGAACACTCCAAACTCAATCCAAAAAGCCTGTCCCTCTCATCCATTCCACAAACCGCCCCAGCCCCTCGCGCACCGAAACCTTCGGCTTATATCCCAACAACTGCCCGGCTTTGCTGATATCCGCGAACGTCACCATCGGCTCTGAAGGCGGCGTCGGCGCATCCACGATCTTCGCCTTCTTCCCTGTCAGTTCCTCCAGGATTCTCACGAATTCAATGTTCTCGACAGGACTGCCGCAGCCGATGTTGATGATCTCGAATTTCAGCTCCTTATCCAGCGCCGCGATGAACGCCGCTACGATATCGTCAATGTAAGTCCAGTCGCGCCGCAGCTTGCCTTGCCCGTACAGCGTGATCGGCTCGCCCGCGTGAATCATCCGGCTCCACTGCCACGGCATCATGTCCGGCCTGCCGTGCGGTCCATACACATTGAAAAACCGCAAAATCGTCGTCGGCAGTTTCCAGAGGTGGTGATAACTGTGGGCGAAAACCTCCATTGCCCGCTTGCTGGCCGGATAGGGCGCGAGCGGACGGTCGGCAACGGCCGTCTCCTTGAACGGCGCGGGCGTGTCCTTGCCATACGTGGAGCCGGTCGAAGCC
>Ga0208589_1000603_pt1 | contig 16572 bp, 10 predicted proteins | sample NGESurshal092012_2_FD_184486 | JGI IMG/M metagenome (GOLD analysis project Ga0208589, IMG submission 184486) | Arctic peat soil microbial communities from Barrow, Alaska - NGEE Surface sample F53-2 shallow-092012 (SPAdes) | ecosystem: Environmental > Terrestrial > Soil > Wetlands > Peat ... | reverse complement strand
CTTGCTGGTGAAGCTCAACGCGTTCGCTCTTGGTTAGCTTCATCATGTCCTCCCAGTAGGCATGATGATACTTCCTTTTTATACGTTACAGTCCACTAGACGACGAGATCGCCCAACAGCGTGCGCGTCTGCTCGACCACATCCTCGTACCGCGCAGCGGCACCCAGCTTCTGGACGGCCTCGAACGTCGTGCCGAGCGTCTCACGTGCACGGGCTTCGGCCTCGGCATGCACGGCGTGCCATTGCGGAAACAGCGGTGCACCGGTCAGATCGCGCACGCGTGCGGCCGCGGCAAGCAGCCGCGTAGCGCAGTCGGCATTGCCTTGCTTGAGTACCAGATAAGCTGCGCCCTCGACACAACCGGCAATGCCACGTCGGTGTTGCAACCCGATGTTCAGCTCGATATTGCGCAACCAGTCCTGCGCTGCACCGCGTACATCATCGAGTTGGTACCGCTGCAAGGCGCGATTGATCAACACGTAACCGTGCTGGAAGACATCGCCGCCAGGCGATGACACCAGTTCGGCGGCTTCGCTCAACCAGGTTTCGGCATCGCGGTGCTGACCGCGCATTGCACTGGCAATACCGCGGCCCAACAGCGCCATCGAGCGTAACCAGGCTGAACCGTGTGCTTTCGCGACGGACAGCGTGGCTTCCACACACCGTTCCGAGCCATCGAAGTCACCGCAGATTGCAAGTACGAACGCAAGCATGCCCTGACCTGACGCGGCGAGTACATCGTCGCCAAATTGCGCAGCCAGCGCGATGCCTTCCTGAAGCAGCAAGACGGCGCGTGTATGCATCTGGCGATGGTGATAAGCAATGCCATTGGCGATGAGCGCACGCGCACGATGCAAAGTCGGCGTGTGCGATGCCTCAAGCGCCAGGTCCAGCCAATGGCTTGCCTGGTAGTAGTCACCTTGTACCCTGAAGTACCAGCACAAATTGGCGCAGAGCATGATCGCGCCATCGACGAGATCCGCCTGCGCCAGTGCGTAATCGAATGCCGCCTGCAGGTTTGCCTGTTCGCGCAACGTACGCTCGACCCACAGTTGCTGCCGTTCACCGCGTAATTCCGCATCTACACGCGCGGTGAAATCGATGCAATGCGCCAGGTGCGCCCGCCTGACGCCCGCCTCGTCGTTGCTTTTGCCGAGGCGCGCCAGTGCAAACAGGCGCACGCTGTCGAGCAGGCTGTAACGCGGTGGGTTGATGCCGGCATCGACTGCGACCAGCGACTTGTCGACGAATCCACCCAGCAGCTCCAGTGTCTGTTCGCCGTCGAGTTCGAAAGCCGTACCGATGGCCATGGCGCCATCCAGCGTCCAGCCGCCGGCGAACACGCTCAAGGCGCACAACAATGCCTGTTCACGCTCCGACAGCAGCGCGAAACTCCAATCGATCAGGGCGCCCAGTGTCTGGTGGTGGGCCGTTCGTCCGGCTGGCGCATCCACCAGCCACTGGAAACGATCCTGCATGCGCAGCAGCAATTGCTCGGGACTCAACAGGCGCAGGCGCGCCGCGGCCAGTTCCAGCGCGAGCGGCAAGCCATCCAGACGGCGGCACAGCTCGGCTACGGCGCCGGCATTCGTCGGCGTCAGCATGAATCCCGACGCCAGTGAACGCGACCGTTCCAGCAACAGTTGCACGGCAGGCACCACGGCCAGACGAGCGACTTCGTCGACGGTTGTCCAGGCACCCGGCACGGGTGCTTCCAAAGGAGGCAGGGAATAAATCGTTTCGCCGGTGCAATGCAAACACTGCTGACTGGTCACCAGCACGCGCAACTCTGCACACAGGGATAGCAAGGACGCAACCAGATGGCCGAGCGGTTCAGCTACCCGTTCGCAGTTGTCGAGCACCAGCAGAACGCGGCGCCTTCGCAGCACCTCGACCAATTTTTCGAGAAGACTATCCGCGTCAGGCGCTTCGCGGATGCCAAAGGCATCGGCCAGTGTGCGCACCAGCCTTTCGCCATTCGTGTAAGGGGTGAAGTCGAACAACCAGACTCCATCCGGAAATGCCTGCGCGCGCACACGCGCCGTTTCCAGCGCGGCTTGCGTCTTGCCTATGCCGCCGGGTCCGGTGACCGTCACCAAGCGCGCACTGCCGAGCAATTCCCCGAGTTCGACGATCACCCGCTCACGCCCGATCAGCGCGGCGGTACGCTCAGGCAGGCGTGCGTGCAACGGCGGAGCAAAACTCAATACGGGCGATGCTGCACCCGATGTGCTGGTCAGTGGCGCGATGAAGCGATAACCCAAGCCGCGCACCGTCTGAATGCAACGAGGCGACCTGATGTCGTCGCCCAGCGCGCGCCGCAACTGGACGACGAGGCGGTTCAGGGTTGCCTGGGTGACGTAGACGTGACCCCAGACTGCATCGAGCAACTGGTCGCGGCTGAGCATCTGATCCGGATGAGCAAGAAATTCGAGCAGCACCGCAAACGCCTTGGGCTCGAGGCTGACTTCTGTCCCGGCACGGGTCAAACGATGAGCACCCACATCCACCTGCACGTCAGTGAAGGAGAACACGCCGACTGGCGCCGCCTTTCCTGGAGGTTTGCCCGTGCCCACGCCCGCATTATCACACCGATCAGTATCGTTCGCTCCAATGGTCTTGGCGGATTTCTCATCATTTCCCTATCGCGTCCTCATGATTCCTGGTTCGGTGAATAGCATGCTCCTCAGCGAGCCGCTGCCGGTACTGCAAGACCAGCGACGGGTCATCAATAACCAAAAAGGGAGACCTGCCATGAATACCCGTCTGCAAACAGCCATCGTCCTCGCTGTCTTTGGAGTGTCCGCCGTCGCGCTTTCCACCAGGGCGGATGCCTGCAGCATCACTGACTACAGCATCCCCAGCTCGATCCATTGGTCGTTGCCACACACCTTGTCGAACAGTGCCGCAGCATCGGTAGTCGCGGCCTCGGCGGCCGCTCAGGCCTTGCCAGCCTCCAATAGTGCCGCGACAAGTGCCGTGAACCCGCTGCAGCTGTTCGAGCCGATCACCGGCTTGTGGCAGTTCACTTTCAACTCGAAGAACAATCCCGGCATCCCGGACGGCGCCCAGCTGGATGCAGGCTTCGTGACCTGGCACGCCGACGGCACCGAAATCATGAATTCCGGAAAGCCGCCGCCGAGCAGCAATTTCTGCATGGGGGTTTTCCGGCACACCAGCGTCTATGGCTACAGGCTCAATCACTACGCGCTGGGCTGGAACAACACCGGGACGGTATTCCTCGGGCCGGCCAATATCCGCGAACAGATTCAACTGGATCGTGGCCGAAACACCTATTCGGGTACCTTCTCGATCACTCAGTTTGCACAAGACGGCACGACGGTGACGCAACATGTCACTGGCACCGTCTCGGCGCAGCGCCTGACACTTGACACGAACTGACTGCACGGATATTCATCCGCAGGATCAGTTCGGTCTGGTGGCAGGAACGGGGGCGAGGACGGCGAAAGGACATCGCCGTCCTCGCCCGATCGTGGAAACGGCTGAGCCCGTCTCCACCGCGGAAGGGGACGGGGTGAGCTGATCCGGGTTTGAGGGAGCCATGCGCATGCTCAGCCCGCGGCGCTCTTGAGTCACAAACTGCAATCGTGCCCATGCCATTCCGTCCGTCCTCGACCATCAAACGAAGAAGCCCGGCGCCATCAGCGCGCCGGGCTCCTGTAACCATCGCAGACGCAATTAATCGCGCGACTTGGCCACCACGCTGCCATCGTCCGGATCGACCAGCAGGTCAACGTCGTCGCCATGCGGGGTCTTGGCTTCGGCGGACCACAGTCCGTCGTCAAACTCCACGTCATCGATGTTCTGGTAGCCGGCCGTCGCCAGCTTGGCGCTGATCTCGTCCTTGGTGAGTTTGGACGGTGCATCGGCCGCATACACCTTGCCGTTGACCGGCCCGACCGCGAGTTCGACCCACTGCTTGTTGCCGCCGCGCGCCTTGCTGCGCCATACACCGTCCTTGAATTTCAGGCCCTTCACTTCCTTGTAGCCGGCGTTGGCGATCGCGGTCTTGACAGCTTCCTCGGTCGACCCGCCCATGGGCGGCTGGACTGCCCACCTGGTCTTGGTCACCGTAGTGGTAGTGGTGTGTTGCGTGGTCGTCGACCGGGCGGTGGCAGGCATGTCCTGCGCGAGGGCGGCGCCGCAAACCGAAAGTCCAATCAACAGGGGAAGCATGCGCTTGATCATGGGAACTCCTTGGTGGTTAAACGAATCGGCGTCGCCAGCTTGTGCAGGCGTCGTTCCGAAGTGCGAGTCTGCGAAAGACAATCAGCGCCGACTCATACAGTCGGTATGGGACCACCGTATTCAGGACGACGGCGTGAAAGCGCGCGTGACCGTCGGGTGAAAGCAGGGGCGCACTTGCCAGCCAGGACTCTTGGCTGAAGGCAATCCGCAGTGGTTCCTCAAGCCACAAACTGCAGCCGCGCCAGCTCCGCATACAAGCCACCTTCGGCCAGCAGACTTTCGTGCGTGCCCTGCGCCACGATGCGGCCGCCGTCCATCACCACGATGCGATCGGCGCGTTGCACGGTAGCGAGGCGATGGGCGATCACCAGGGTGGTGCGGCCTTTTTCCAGTCGCTCCAGTGCCTGCTGGATCGCCGCTTCGGACTGCGCATCGAGTGACGAGGTGGCTTCGTCGAGCAACAGCAGCGGGGCGTCACGCAGGATCGCGCGGGCGATCGCAATGCGCTGGCGTTGGCCGCCGGACAGGCGCACACCGCGTTCGCCCAGTTCGGCGTCGTAGCCGTCGCCCAGTGCGTTGATGAATTCATGCGCCTCGGCGGCGCGTGCGGCTTCGCGCACTTCCTCGTCGTTCGCGTCCTGTCGGCCGAAGCGGATGTTGTCGGCCGCGCTGCCAGCGAAGATCACCGTTTCCTGTGGCACCAGCGCGATCGCGCCGCGCAGATCGGCCAAAGTCACTGCGCGCAGATCGATGCCGTCGATCTTGATGCGACCGCTTTGCGGATCGTAGAAGCGCAGCAGCAGCGCGAACACGGTGCTCTTGCCAGCGCCGGATGGACCGACCAGGGCGACGGTCTCGCCGGGCCGGATGTCCAGCGTGAAGTCGTGCAGGGCGGCCGTATCGGATCGCGTCGGATAGTGGAAGATCACGTTCTCGAAACGCAGGACGCCGCGCATCGGCCGCGGCAGTGTCGCCGGTTGTGCCGGGTCGACGATATCAGCGCGTTCACCGAGCAGCTCGCCGATGCGCTCCATCGCACCGGCCGCGCGCAATACGTCGCCCCAGACTTCGGACAGGCCCGCCACCGAGCCGGCGGCAAAGATCGCGTACAGCACGAACTGGCCCAACACGCCGGGATCCAGCGTGCCGGCGAGCACGTGGCGGGCGCCGGCCCACAGTACCAGCGTGATCGCGCCGAACACCAGCACGATCACTGCCATGGTCAGCAGCGCGCGCATGCCGATGCGCCGGCGCGCCGTGGCCAGCGCGCGCATGATTGCGCTGCCGTAGCGCGTGCTCTCGATATCCTCGCGTGCATACGCCTTCACCGCGGTGGACGCATTCATTGTCTCGTTCGCGATGGCGGCGGCATCGGCCAGACGATCCTGGCTGGCGCGCGAGAGTTTTCGCACGCGTCGACCGAATACCAGGATCGGCAGCATCACGGCTGGAATTACAAGCGCGGTCAATGCGGCCAGCGAAGGCGCGGTCCACACCATCGCCACCGTTGCGCCCAGCAGCATCACCGCACTGCGCAGCGCCACCGAGACACCGGTGCTGATCAGCACCTGCACCACTTCGGTGTCGGCGCTCAGGCGCGAAAGCAGTTCGCCGACGCGACTGCGTTCGAAGAAACTCACATCCAGCCGGATCACGTGTGCGTAAAGCGTCGAGCGCAACGAGGCAAGCGTGCGTTCGCTCAGCAGCGTGATGCAGAAGTAGCGCGCCGCCGTGGCAAACGCGAGCACCAGCGCCACGCCAAACAGGGCGGCGAAGGTTCGGTTGATCACCGCCAGGCTTGAGTGGCCAAAACCCTGGTCGATGATGTGGCGAAAAGCCATCGGCAGCACCAGCGAGGCGCCCGACGACAGCCCGAGAAATACCAGCCAGCCGATCGCCAGTGCCCGGTGCGCTTTCATGAAAGGCCACAGCTGGCGCAACGCGCCGATGCGGCGGGCGGGGCGGGAGGTGTCGGTGGTAGCGTCGCTCATGAGCTCTCGCAGGGCGGATCGAAGGTGGCACAGGTTCGTGCCGGGCGCGGGCAGTGCCATTCAAGGTGGGGTGCGCGCTGGCCGATTCAATCCTTGCCGGTCCGGTCCGGCCGCTTCGATATCCAGACGCCTGGCCTCTCCCGATTCATCGCTCGATGCTTGACGCTCGCGGTAGCATGGCGTTTTCCCGTGCGCTTTCCGGAACAAGGCCAATGATCAACAACGACGTACTGCGCAGCATCCGCTACATGCTCGATCTCGGCGACATCAAGGTGGTCGAGATCACCAGACTGGCCGACACGGACTTTCCGATCGAGAAGGCGGACGTATTGTCGTTCCTGAAGAAGGACGAGGAGGAGGGCTACCTGGAATGCAGCAACCGCGTGCTGGCGCACTTCCTCGACGGCCTGGTGTTCTATCGCCGCGGCCGTGACGAGAGCCTGCCGCCGCGCCCGGTGGAGAAGCGCGTCACCAACAACGTGGTGCTGAAGAAGCTGCGCGTCGCGTTCGAGCTGAAGGACGTGGACATGCACCATATCCTCGAAGCCGCCGGCTTCCCGATCTCCAAGCCCGAACTGAGCGCGCTGTTCCGCCAGCCCGATCACAAGAATTTTCGCCTCTGCGGCGACCAGCTGCTGCGCAACTTCCTCAAGGGGCTGACGTTGCGGGTGCGTGGCAACGGCTGAGCGATACCGCATGCGTTGCTCCTCCCCTGCTTGCAGGGGAGGCTGGGAGGGGGCTTTATGATCTTCTCCGCGAAGAGCGACCCCACCCCAACCCTCCCCTGCAAGCAGAGGAGGGAGCACAGCTGCAGAGTGATGGGATGCGCTGCTTTGCTCCTCCCCCTGCTGCAGGGGGAGGTTGGGAGGGGGTGATGCTTTTGATTTTCGGGCGAAGAGCGATCCCACCCCGACCCTCCCCTGCACGCAGGGGAGGGAGCACAGCAAGACCTAATAGCCGATCGCCTCGCCATCCTTGCGCATCTCGGTGGCGCCCCAGTACACATGCTGCTTCGCATCGAACCGGATCGCCTCGTAGCCGCCGAAATTGCCGGTGCCCGGCACGATCTTGTAGCCACGCTTCGCCAGTTCGGCCTTCACCGCTGGCTCAAAGCCCGATTCCATCTCGACCGTGCCGATGCCCTGCGAGGGCTCGCCGGTCGGCTCGGCGTTGCCGTAGTGGCGCCAGCGCGCGGCGTCGCTGGCGTCCTGCACGTTCATGCCGAAGTCGATGATGTCGGTCAGCACCTGGACGTGCCCCTGCGGCTGCATGTCGCCACCCATCAGACCGAACGACATCCAGGGCGCACCATCCTTCATCACGAAACCGGGGATGATGGTGTGGAACGGACGCTTGCCGGGCGCGTAGACATTCGCCGCCTTCGGATTGAGCGAATACAGCTCGCCACGATCCTGGAACATGAAGCCCAGATGGTCGGCAACCAGGCCCGAGCCCATGCCGCGGTAATTGGACTGGATGATCGAGACCATCATGCCGTCCTTGTCGGCCGTGGTGAAATAGGTGGTGTCGCCATTGAACAGCTGCGGATCGCCGGGGCCAATGTCCGGATTGGCGTGGTCGAGATGGATCAGCTTGCGGCGCTGGTCGGCATAGGCTTCCGACAGCAGACCCTTCATCGGAATGTTGACGAAGCGGGGGTCGGCGTAATACTTGGCGAGATCCTCGTAGGCGAGGCGCTTGGCTTCGAGCATCGCCGTGATCGCATCGGCGCTGCCCACACCCATCTTCTTCAGGTCGAAGCCCTTGAGAATCTGCAGCATTTCCAGCGCAGCGAAACCCTGACCATTCGGCGGCAGTTCGTAAACGTCATAGCCGTGATAATTCACCGATTGCGGGGTTACCCATTCGCCGTGAAAATCCGCGAAATCCTGATAGCGCAGATCGCCGCCGATGCGCTTGAAGTAGGTATCGATGGTGTGCGCGATCGCACCCTTGTAGAACGCATCGCGGCCGCCTTCGGCAATCATGCTCAGCGTATGCGCCAGATCGGGATTGCGGAACACTTCGCCTTCGACCGGGGCGTGCCCATCGATCAGATAGGTGGCTCGCGCGTTGGCGCTCTCCTCGATCAGCCCATGCATCCGTTCGAACGCCGCCATGTTGCCCTTCCAGTACTTGGCGACCAGCTGGGTGACCGGGAAACCGTTCTGCGCATAGGCGATCGCCGGCGCCAGGTCGTCGGCGATCGGCAGCTTGCCGAACTTGTCGTGCAGCGCAAACCAGGTGTCGACCGTACCGGGTACCGTGACCGGCAGCGAACCGACCGGAGGAATGTGATCCTTGGCCGGCAGGCCGGCCTTCTTGTAGGCCGCGGCCACTTCGGCGCGCATCCGGTCGAGGTCGCGCCCCTTCGCGGCAGGGCCGGAGCCGTTGTAGCCATACAGCTTCTGCGTCTTCGGATCCCACACGATCACGAAGCAGTCGCCGCCGATGCCGTTCAATACCGGCTCCATCAGCCCGAGGGCGGCATTCGCCGCGATCGCGGCGTCCACCGCGCTGCCGCCCTTCTTCAGGATGTCGATGGCGATCTGCGAGGCCAGTGGCTGTTCGGTTGCCGCCATGCCGTGCTGCGCCAGCACTGGCGAGCGCGAGGCCCAGGGCTGCCCCGAGTAGCGGTCGCCGCGGCTTATCCCGCCGCTTGCATCCATCGCCACCGCCAGTCCGGTCATGGCGAGAAAGGTCCCGATGCAGATCAGAGAAAAAGCGCCAGCCTTTCCCGAGTTGCCGGCAAGCCTGTGTACGGATCGGTCCCGCTTGCCGGCATGCTCGGGGTTGCCAGGTATCAGACTGCGGGAGCGAATGCCGGAGGAAATCTTTGCCATGTGAGTTCTCGTGCAAAATTATGGAGGCCAAAGCCATGCATCGATGATGCGACGGTTGCGACCGTCGCGGCTCCTTCCAGCCGTTTCACGCGTCGGTTATCCAGAGCGGCACCGAGATATACGCCAGCGCGACCGCGCACGCCAGTGTTGTTCTGCATGGGCAGTCCAATGCCGGCGTTGTCCACCTCAACCACACAGACGCTCGGCGGCGATCGACGGCATGGCCGCGCGACCTGCGTTACGCTGCGCACTTGCTTCACGGATTTCAACGCCATGACGTACATCGTGCTTGCGGTCCTGTTGCTTCTGGCTTTCGTGGCAAGCCGGTGCGGATGGCGCGGATCGTCCCGCAGCCTCGCGTGGCTGGCCGTGCTGATGTTCTTTGCAGTGGGCTGTGGCCCGCTGCCGCGATGGTTGCTGCGCAATCTGCAACGACCGTATGTGGCGACGGCACCTGGCAACTGGTCATCGCGCAACGCGATCGTGCTGCTCACGGCAGGAACCGTACCGGTGGCCGGGAGCGCAGTGCTGGAGCCGGAGTTGGGTGCCTATGGCCGCATCGTGCAGGCGACCGAGTTGTATCGGGAATGCAAGGCCAGCGGTCAGGACTGCAAGCTGCTGGTGAGCGGCGGCGACTCGCAGCATCGCGGGGTGGCGGAGTCCGTGGTCTACGGCGCGGTGCTGCGCCGACTTGGTGTCGATGCCGCCGACCTTTTGCTGGAAACACACAGCATGAATACCTGGCAGAACGCGCAGTTCAGTCTTCCACTGCTACAGGCCTTGGGTGTGCAACATATCCTGCTGGTGACCTCGGGCACGCATTTGCCGCGTGCCAGCATGTATTTCGCGCATTTCGGCATAGTCACGATTCCGGTGCGCGCCGACTATCTGTCGGCGTTGATGACGTGGCTGCCGCAGTCGTACAACTTCGCGGTCACGGATGTGGCGATGCACGAATACCTCGGCATGGCCCACTATCACGTGTACAACGCACTGGGCTGGAACGTCGCGGCGACGCAGCCCGACGCGCTGTAAAACGCGGGCATCGGCTCAGAATTCGCGCATCACCATCAGCCGCAGTTCGGTCATGTCCTCAATCGCGTAGCGCACGCCTTCGCGACCGAAACCGGACAATTTGACGCCGCCATACGGCATGTTGTCCACGCGGAAGCTGGGGATGTCGTTGACGATCACGCCGCCTTGTTCCAGTTCGTTCCAGGCGCGCATCGCGTGATCCAGACTGTCGGTGAAGATGCCGGCCTGCAGGCCGTAATCGGAGTCGTTGACCATGGCGACGGCGTCGCCGAATTTTCTGTAACGGGCGAGCAGGGCGAACGGACCGAACGCTTCTTGCTGATTGACCCTGGCATCATCGGGCACGTTTTCCATCAGCGTCGCTTGCAGCATCGCGCCGGCACGTTTGCCGCCGCACAGCAGTTTGCCGCCGCCCTTGCGGGCCTCCTCGATCCAGCCGTGCAGGCGTGCAGCGGCGGCCTCGTCGATCATCGGACCGAGGAAGGTGTCCTTCTTCTTCGGATCACCGGCCTTGAGTTTCTTCACGGCGGCGACGAGCCGTTTCTTCAGTGCGTCGTAGACGTCGTCGTGGACGTAGATGCGCTGCACGCCGATGCAACTCTGGCCGGACTGGTAGAACGCGCCGAAGATCAGCCGCTCGACCACGCGCCCGAGATGAGGTTTCTGATCGGCATCGACGATGCAGGCGGCATTGCCGCCCAGCTCCAGCACCACCTTCTTGCGGCCGGCACGCGCCTTGAGATCCCAACCGATCTGGCCACCGGTGAACGAGAGCAGCTTGAAGCGCTCGTCCTCGACCAGCGGCGCAGCATGCTTGCCGTCCAGCGTGAGGATCGAGAACGCACCTTTCGGCAGGTCGGTCTCGGCCAGCACCTCGCCAATGATCAGCGCACCAATCGGAGTTTTTTCCGACGGCTTCAGCACGAACGGACAGCCGGCGGCGATCGCCGGTGCCACCTTGTGCGCGACCAGGTTCAGCGGGAAATTGAACGGCGTGATGAACGACACCGGCCCCAGCGGCACGCGTTTCGTGTAGCCGTGATAGCCATCCAGACGCGAGGCCAGTTCCAGGTTCAGCGTCTCGCCGTTGATGCGCACGGCTTCCTCGGCGGCGATCTGAAACGTCTCGATCAGGCGGGTCACTTCGCCGGCCGAGTCCCTGATCGGTTTGCCGGCTTCCACGCACAGCGCATAAGCCAGTTCGTCGCGGCGCTCGGCAAATTGCTGCGCGCAATGCTGCAACACCGCCTGGCGTGCCCATGGCTTGAACTCGCGCATCGGCGCAGTGGCCTTCACCGCGGCGGTGATCGCCTTCTCGGTAGCCTTCGCATCCGGAACCGCGACACGGGTCGCAACCTTGCCGCTGTATTTGTCCAGCACATCCAGCATGACCCTGGATGTCTGCGGCTGGTTGGCGAGGTAATAGGGGTAGGTTTTCTTGAGCATGGCAACGGTCCATGGCGACGTTGCGTCAAGCATAAAAGCGCAACGTGTTCAGCGAGTGAGGTGGCCATGTTTTCGCGTATTGTCGCCAGAAAAGCGTCAAACTTGGCAGAGAACGCATTACTCCACTCGTTCATCCTGAGCGTAGCGCAGCGAAGTCGAAGGGCTGTCCTTCGACTCCGATCCTGCGGATCTACGCTCAGGACGAATGGTCAGCGAGACTCCGGAACCGATCAGACGCCGCAAGACATAGGTGGCACAAAGATGCTCAGTCGTCGCTGACTCGCAACGCCAGTTCGCCATCGGCGAGACGTGCGCGCAAGGCGGTGCCGGCGGTCACGTTCTTTGCCGAGCGCAGTACCTGGCCGTCGGCATCGAACAGGATTGCGTAGCCGCGCTCCAGTGTGGCCAGCGGACTCACCGCGTGCAGCGCGTGGCTGGCATGACGCAGGTTGGTCTGCCGGCGTTCGAGGATGTGTGCGATCGCGCGGCGCAGGCGCTGATCCTGTTCGGTCAGCCGTCGCGCCAGCAGCGGCAGTTGCGCGCGTGGGTGCTGGGCCAGCAGGCGCGCATGCAGACGTTCGAGTCGGGTCTGTCGGTGCAGGCCCTGTTCGCGCAGCACGCTGCCCAGGCGGTGTTGCAGATGCAGCAGTCGTTCGCGGTCGCGTGCCAGCCGTGCCTGCGGTCGTTGGGTTTGCAGTCGCGCCAGCAGGTGATCGACGCGCTGTGCCTGCGCCTGCAGCTGACGTTGTTGCAGGGTGACCAGGCGTTGTTGCAGTTGCTGCAGATGCCGGTCAACCGCCACGGCATCAGGCACCAGCAGTTCGGCTGCGGCCGAAGGCGTCGGTGCGCGCAAGTCAGCGACGAAGTCGGCGATGCTGAAATCGATCTCGTGGCCAACTGCGGAGACCACCGGCACCGCGCTGGCATGGATCGCCCGCGCCACCGCCTCGTCGTTGAACGCCCACAGGTCTTCCAGCGAGCCGCCGCCACGAGTCAGCAACAGCACGTCGTAGCGCTGGCTGGCCGCGGCCTTGCGCAGCATGGCGACAATTGCCGCTGGCGCTTCGCGGCCCTGCACAGGGACCGGCAGCACTTCGACATCGGCCAGCGGCCAGCGTCGTGCCAGCACACTCAGCACGTCGCGCACGGCGGCGCCGGTGGCCGAAGTGATCACACCGATGCGCCGCGCGTAGCGGGGCAGTGGGCGCTTGCGTGCTTGCGCAAACAAGCCTTCGGCATCGAGCCGTGCCTTGAGCTGTTCGAACTCGCGTTGCAGCGCACCTTCGCCGGCCGGCTCCATGTACTCGGCGACCAGCTGGAATTCGCCGCGCGGTTCGTACAGGCCGACCTTGGCACGCAGCAGTACCTGCATGCCGTCGAGCGGACGAAAGCGCAGCGCGGATGCCTTCAGCTTGAACATCGCGCAACGTACCTGGGCGCCGCTGTCCTTCAGGGTGAAGTACAGATGGCCGGACGCAGGTTTCGACACATTCGACAGCTCGCCTTCGATCCACACCTGCGGAAACACATCGCCCAGCAGATCGCGCACCAGCCGGTTGAGCGAGCTGGGAGTCAGGATGTGGCGTGGCGTGGTGTCGTCGGAGGGCGCTTGCATAAGGGCAACGAGCCTAGCATGGCGAAGGTATCAAGTCGTGAGAAAACATCCGCTTGACGCCCAAAGTGCAGGGAGTGCATCAAGCACGCCGGTGCGAGAATCAGTCGTCGGTTGTTTCGTTCGGTGCGTGCCAGCGGCGCTTGCGCAAGCGCCAGCTGCGGATACCCAGGTTCAGCGCGAACCAGCCGGCGATTACGCCGAATGGCCAGCCGATCCAGGCCGGCCACAGGATCGCGATGACCGCCAGCGCGGTCAGCCCCAGAGTGCCGATGAACAGCGGTCCGCTCGAGGTATCGCCGAGCACGCGGCGATTGCTCAGCGCGGCACCCACGCTGTTGGCGATGCGCAGGGCGCTGGCGGCAGCGCGGCCGGAACTGCCGCCGCCACGACGCACCCGCGTCGGTCGCGTTTCGCTGCTGCATACTTGCTCGCGGCTGCGGTGACGGCGTCGCGGGGCGGCGAGCACGATTTCGGTGGCGTTGCCCACGTCCTTTTCATATTGCGCGGCGAGCTGGCCGGCGAAGCCGGCATCCTCGACGGCCACGTCAAGTTCGCGGTTGCTCAGCCAGCTGGCGATGTTGAGGTTGGACGAACCGACCCGCGCCCACTGCCCATCGGCGACCGCGGTCTTGGCGTGCAGCATTGAACCATTCCACTCGAACACACGGATGCCGGCCTTGAGCAACGGTCGATAACCCGAACGCGACATGCTTGCCACGGCCGGAATGTCACTGCTGCCGGGAACCAGCAGACGCACGTCGACGCCATCGCGCGCGGCGGCGACCAGCGCCTGCACATACGGCGCCAGGCCGACGAAGTAGGCATCGGTCAGCCACAACGTCTTGCGCGCCATCGAGGCGATCAGCTGATCGAGCCGATACATGCCGGCGGTGGCGGGTTGGGTGGCGATCAGCCGCAGCGACACGTCGCCTGCAGGCGTGGCAGGTTCTGCTGCGGGCAGCAACGGCGCCAGCGGCGCACCGATCTCGCCCCAGCTTTGCGCAAACGCGCTTTCCAGTTCCGCCACCACCGGACCACGCAGGCTTACGCCAGTGTCGCGCCAGGGCGGCACATCGCGCCTGGGGTCGCCCAGCCATTTCGCACTGATGCACACGCCGGACAGGAAACCGAGTACGCCGTCGACCACCAGCAGCTTGCGGTGGTCGCGGCTGATCCAGCCAAACGGCTGGCCCAGCTGCGGCGGGTTGAAGATGCGGACGCGGCCGCCGGCTGCTCGCAGCGGTGTCCAGAACGCACCACGCGACTGACCGAGACAGCCGACCCAGTCGACCACCACCGCGACGAAGACCCCGGCCTGCGCACGCTCGACCAGCGCATCGCGGAACGCGCGGCCGACCTCGTCATTGCGGATGATGTAGTTCTCCAGCAGCACGCGCTGCTGCGCGCCGCGGATCGCCGCCAGCCATGCGTCATAGTGCGCGGCGGCGTCGATCAGCAGCTCCACCGCGTTGCCGCCCAGCAAGGGTGCGCCGGCGGCGCGGCTGAGCGCCTGCTCGGCCAGCAGGCGAGTGGGCGTGTCGGTCATGAGTGGCATGGTCCGAGTGTAGGTCATGGCCTGTCGGTGCACCGTCGTCGAAGGGCTTCTGGCATGATCGGATGCATGCCGATTGAGCATCGTCACACCGACACCGAGGCCTGCGCGCAGCAGATTGCCGGCCGGCTGGGACCGGACCTGCGCATCGCCGCGCCGCTAGGCCTGGGCAAGCCGCATGGGCTGCTCAATGCGCTGTACCAGCTCACAGTGAAGGACACGACGCGCTCGCTGCGCTTGTATACCGCGCTGTCGCTGACCCGGCCACAGCCGAAACCGGGGCTGGAGGCACGTTTTCTCGAACCGTTCCTGCAGCGGCACTTCGGCGTCGATCAGGTCGATCCGCAGTACGCGCTGGATCAGGCGCGCGACGCGCTGCCGTCGAATGTGGAAGTGCACGAGTTCTATCTGCAGTCAGGTGCGTTGCTGCATTCGGGCAGCGCCCAGTGCAATTACATCAGCCAGAACTACACTCACGTCGCCCGCGACCTGGTGCTGCAGGACATCAATCTGCTGGTGCAGCTGGTGGCGCGGCGCGAGGGGCCGGATGGCGTGCATTACAGCCTCTCGTGCAATCCGGATCTGACGCTCGATTTTCTCAGACTGGCGAAGGCTGCCGGCAGGCAACGGCCGCTGTGCGTGGCCGTGGTGCATCCGGACCTGCCGTATCTGGGCGGTGCGGCCGAGGTGGCGGAAGATTATTTCGACCTCGAGCTGCAGCCGGTGGCATCGCCGCGCTTGTTCGCGCTGCCGCGTCTGGCAGTCGACCTGGTCGAATACGCGCTGGGCCTGCACGCGAGTGCGCTGGTGAAGGATGGCGGCTGCCTGCAGATCGGTATTGGCGCGCTGTCCGATGCGCTGGTCAAGGGTCTGCTGTTGCGCCAGCAGGAAAACACTCTGTGGCGGCGCGCGCTGGTGGCGCTGGATCCCGTCGGCAGCACGCATGCGCTGGCCGCATGGATGGGCGGACTGGCGCCATTCCAGACAGGCCTGTACGGCGCCAGCGAGATGGTGATGGACGGTTTCATGCATCTGCAGCGGGCCGGCATCCTCAAGCGTCGCAGCTGGGACAATCTCGCGCTGGAACGGGCTTCTGCGGCGGGTCGGTTGGCTGCCGACGTACCGGGTGGTCATTACCTGCGCGGCGCATTCTTTCTCGGCACGCATGAACTTTACGCATGGCTCGGCGCCACCGAGGCGGCCGATCCGGATGCCATCGACATGTGCCCGGTGTCCAACGTCAACCAGCTGTACGGCGATCATCAGGCACTGGCGATGCTGCAGCGGCGCAGTGCGCGCTTTTTCAACACCTGCATGATGGCGTCGCTGCTCGGTGCGGCGACCTCCGACACGCTGGACGATGGCGGGGTGGTCAGCGGCGTCGGCGGCCAGTACAACTTCGTGGCGATGGCGCACGAGCTGCCCGACGGTCGCTCGGCGTTGCTGTTGCGCTCGACCCGGCGAAGTCGTGGCGGCATCGAGAGCAACATCCGCTGGAACTACGGCCAGACCACCATTCCGCGTCATCTGCGCGACCTGTACATTACCGAATACGGGGTCGCCGACCTGCGTGGCAAGAGCGACAGCGAATGCATCGAGGCGATGCTGGCGATCTGCGATGCGCGCTTTCTCGATGCGCTGTGCGCCGAGGCGAAATCGCACGGCAAGCTGGCCGCGGATTTTGTCATCCCCGAAGCATGGCGATGCCACCGCCCGGGATATCTGCGCGAGGCGTTGGCGCCGCTGCAGCAGAAAGGGTTGTTGCCGCAGTTTCCGTTCGGCAGCGATTTCACCAACATCGAGCAGCAACTGCTCTGCGCGCTGACCTGGCTAAAGTCGTCGAAGGACACCTGGCGCGGCAGGTGGCTGCTGCTGCGCAGG
>Ga0208589_1000602_pt1 | contig 16596 bp, 14 predicted proteins | sample NGESurshal092012_2_FD_184486 | JGI IMG/M metagenome (GOLD analysis project Ga0208589, IMG submission 184486) | Arctic peat soil microbial communities from Barrow, Alaska - NGEE Surface sample F53-2 shallow-092012 (SPAdes) | ecosystem: Environmental > Terrestrial > Soil > Wetlands > Peat ... | reverse complement strand
ACGAAGCGTATTGCAGCCAAATACGCTGAGGAGGAGCAACGAAGCTCGCGGCCAAAAGACACGAGCATGGCCCGCGAGACTTTTGCCACAGGCTGCTAGTTCAAGCAGGCGCAACTTCCGGCGCGATCTTGTCCTTGACCATCAGAACCGAAGACGGGACCTCGCGAATGATGTGATCGGTGACGTTGGTTGACCATAGACGCGCGGCAGACATATCCCCGATGCTGCGACGGCCAGTGCTTTCAAACTGTCCCGTCGGCTGACTTTCATCTTCCCTCTCCCGAACGCTTTAAGTTAAGCGTGAAATTGACTGGCTGCTGGTCGCGGAACGCAACACATTCCAGGGACCTTCCGACGGCGGATCCGCCGGTCGCTCGGAGCAGGTCGGAGACGGTATCAATGGTGGCGCCATTGGCGGCAAGGATCACGTCACCGACCCGCAGCTGCGCCTCGGCCGCTGCGCTGCCGGCGGGAATATCCAGGATCAACACGCCGGTTTCGCCGCTGAGACCGTGGGCCGATTGTTCGCCCAGCCCGATGATGTTGCGAACTTTGACACCCAGCCAGTCGCGGACGCCTGGGTCGCGCATTGAGACCGGCTCAACGCCATTGGCAAACGACGGCGTACGCGCAATTGCCCGTAGCGCCGGCGATGTGACGCCGAAATCTTTCATTGAAAAATTCTTGAACCCCAGCGCTAACGCCGGCGAACCTTCACGCACGCTGAAATCGCCGTGGGCGGGATCGACGAACATGGCATCGCCCCGAAGTGAGTCGGTGTCCTGCCTGGAGAGGCCTGCAAGTTTTGAGGCGGGAATTGGGGAGGGCAATGACGGATCATTTTGCAGATTGAAGTTAATTTCCTTTCCCCATTGGCGGGGCATGTTGATGGGATGGTATTGCTCGAAGACAATGTTGTGGGCGAATACGTCGCCGCTGTTGTCGAACCAGACGTGGGAGTGAAAACTGTTGTTGACGGTGATGTTATTTTCGACAACCCGATCATATCCCTCGCGATTTTTGATCCCGCCGTGGAGGCAGAGGTTATTGTAAATGTGGTAGTTGCTGGAACCGTCGTCGAGGTCGATGTCCCAGCCGTGATCGCAGCGCCAGCGGTTGTCGTGAAGGGTGATCGGTTCAACGACATCCAGCAACGGAAGGTCGGGATTGGCGGCGACGAGATTATTGACGTCTTTGATGTTCGGCAGCCAATAGCGATCGCGCCCCCAGGAATTGAACGAGCCGTGATCGCCGGTTTCTTTGACGGTGTCGAAGATGTCGCAGTATTCGATTGTGTCTCCGCCCCAGCAGCCGTCGCCGATGTTGATGCCGGCGCGGGGCATGTCATAGATGCTGCAATGGCTGATTGTAATGCGGGCGCACATATCCAGGCCGACGCCGGTGGACTGTTTTTCCACGCGGCCGACCTGCGTGATGAGGCAATCCTCAACCCGACAATCGGCCGGGTAATTGTCGGTCAGCGGCCCGGGATGGCGATCGATTGTCTCCACCGGCTGGCGCTGGCTGTACTGAAAAAGCGGGCTGCGCACCGCCTTGGGATCACCCACGAACATCACGCCGCCGGCGCCGGATTTGTCGATTCGGCACCCGCTGATAGTCACGCGCCGATTGTAATTATTTACAAACACGGCATTGCCGCCGACCTGGTCTATAAAACAATCGGCCAGTGTGCAGTCTTCCGCTCCGTCAAAGAAAATCGCTCCGCCGCGGTAAATGGTCCAGTCGCTTCGCAGCAGCGGCTCTTTGGTCTCCATGAACGTGCGGAGCGTGTGGCGAAAAGTGAATCCCCGAAATGTCACCCACTTTACGGGAGTCTGCTCGGAACCACGAAACTCGATGAGGTGCTTCAGGCGGACCGCCTCAACCGTGGCTGTGGCTAAATCCAATCCTTTGGGCGGATAAAAGTACAGCGTGTGTGTCTTGGTATTCAGGAACCACTCACCTGGCGCGTCGAGTTCCTCAAAGATATTTTCAACGTAACGATACTTTCGATGCGGCGGAGCAGGCCTGTTTCCCTGCCAGCCGCCTTCTAGCTCGACGCCGCCGTTGTCATCCTTGCCGGTAATTAGATAACTGAATCCGCCCCATTGCGAAGGATGCATGGCGTGCATGAATCCGCCGGTCGGATCGGACCAGCGTGCCACCCGTTCCGGATTGACGCAGTCAGCCGCGTATCCATTGAAAATCAGCACACTTGGATCGTAATTGGGATAACGGGCAAGTATTTGGCGTTCGCCGTTGACGAAGAGCTGGTCGGTCATCAGGTCATCAGGAACTTTAGTCTGGAAGATGCCGTCTTTGTAGGGGGTCCAGGTGAGACTCAGTTTACAGCCGCCACTGATGACAACGGGTTGCCCCGGGGCGGCTTGCCAGATCACGCGGGATTGTTCAGTGCCTGAATCCTCGGGGTTAAGGTGAAGCGTGTCAGGAAGGTAATAGGTTCCGGCGGCAACGGTGATGGTGACTGGCCCGCTCGACTTGGCATTGCGGGCCGCCTTCTGCGCGCCGGCCAAAGTCGCCAGAGGCATATCAGCCGTTCCGACATTATTGTCGGAACCTAACAAATTGACGAATAGCTCGGCTGCTCCCGACCGGTTTGGAATGAAAGCGACAAGCACGCAAGTCACAATTACCACGGCAAGCGGGATGCAAAAGGACTTGAGCACGGACAATGAAGAATATCCGCAAGTCAGCGGGCGGACTATGCCGCATTTGGTCGATTGCCTATCATTTTTGGAACTGCGCATTATTGCTGGGGATGGAACCCATTGTTCCACGACCTTCGGGTTGTGACCGTGGACGAAGAGCCAAAGCCTCGTGTGTTGCTGCGAATTTCGCGAATTCAGCGATGAAATGTTGGTCGTCGTGTACGCTTTAGTGTACGTGCGATATACCGCCAACGCACACAGTTGGCCTGCTTTGCTGGACTTGACGGTCGTTCAATAATCCCAAGTCCATCTGTAAACTACGTTTACGAAGGTTCAGAAAAACGGGCGACCATGTTAAGCATGGGAAGATTGGGAAAGCACCTAACTTAACAATAGGAACTTGTGCCGCGAGTAAGTCATTTTCCTGCAAGTAATAGCGGGGGGAGGATGCGAACCTCCGACCTCCGGGTTATGAGGGACGTCCGCTCAAAAACCATAACTCTTGAGATTACTTATACGTACGGCAACTCCAACGAGTTACGACCTTGGACTGCTGAGGGCACGCCTGTTATTCCATTTTTCATGTACCGGACGATGTACCGAAGTCGGCCTCGGCACCAGCATATGCAGCCGACTGAATACTCTTCCTGCTGCCCAATGGTGGGCTTTCGGTCCTTCTGCCGCCTGGTGGGGTGACCGACTTCATGGTTGTTGGACTTGAGCGGCTAGTGACCCTCCCGCTCGATCAGACCGAGGGGTTGCGATGATGCGCAGGCAGTTATTTTGTTTGGAAGAGCAGCGGCGCGACCTCGATCAGGTATTTTCGCCAGACCGTGAAAGTGTGTCGGCCGTCGGTCGGGTACCATGTCGTGCGGATTTTATGACTGATCATAGTCTCGGCAAAGGTCTGATCCGGCTGGAAGAGCGAATCCTGTCGTCCGCAACCGACCCACAGCAGCTTTAGCTTTGCATTGGTCCCATCCGGATCATCCAGCAGCGCCTTAAAGCGCGTGGCAACATCGCGGGGGGCGGCGGGGCTAAACCCGCCGACCGCACTGAAGAGTTCAAGATGATCCAGGCCGATACTTAGCGCCTGCCCGCCGCCCATGGAATAACCGACGATTGCACGATGGTCCCGGTCGGCGGCGATCCGGTAGGACTTTTCAACGGTCGGCATCACATCCTCGAGAAAGTAGCGCGTGAAATCGAATTGCCCGGTGTAGCCGGTCGATGGATGCCCGAAGGGCATAACGACGATCATGGGGACTGCTTTCTTGTCTGCGATCAGATTGTCCAAGATCATGTTGGCGCGGCCTACCTCCGTCCAGCCGGCCTGCGTGTCATTGTTGCCGTGGAGCAAATAGAGGACCGGGTACTTTGTATTGGGGTTTTGGTCATACCCCGGCGGCGTGTAGACGCGAAACTCGCGGTTGTCGCCGTTGAGCACTTTGGATTTGTGGTAGTTGATGTCCACCGTGCCGTGCGGCACATCGCGCGGTACCCATAGCTCGTTGCCGGTGCCGGGAACATCGACCAGGCTGCCGGACCCGCGGGCGCGCAGCTTAATGCGCGGGTTGACCGGATCGGCCATGGCCACGCCATCCATCGTGAAGCTGTAGATGGCCAGCCCCGGTTCCAGCGGCCCGAGCGTGACGCTCCAGACACCCTTGTCGTCCTTGGTCAGCTTTTCTGCCGACGCCAGCCAGTCGCCAGTGAGCGTGACTTCTGACGCCTTGGGTGCCTGTAGGCGGAACGTGACGGTTCGATCCGAATGAACATCCGGCGACAGGACTGCGGGGGCGCCACCGCCGCGTCCGCCAGCACGCGGGCCGGCGCTCGGACCTGTGCTCGGACCGCGCTGCGCAAGAGCGGTCGAAGCGATCAAAACCAACATGGATATGGCATAGAAAATGGCTTTCATGATTCCCTCAATTTCAAGTGTCCGACACCTGCCGATTTTGCAGGGCCTTTTTCCCTTGTTCATTGGAGCGTGGAAAGAAAATCATTTAATTCCTGAACCGTACGATTGAGCTGATCATGGTGCAGATTGTGGGCGGCACCGTCGATATGGACGAGCTTACCGTGCTGCATCACCTTGGCTGCTTCCTCGTTGGCTTTGCGGGTCTCGGGTGGCGCGTCGGCCTTGAGGATCAGCGCAGGCGCGGTGATCTTGGCAAGCGAGTCGCCGGTCGCCATGCTCCCGGACATCGCCTGCTGCCCGCCGGGGGCGTAAGCGCCGTGGAATTGCTTTTTCGACAACGCCCAATACTGGATGTCTACGATATCCCACTTGGGGAATTGCCGGCGACCGGTCGCGACGAGGTCGTCGAAGCTGTAGTTGTTCTGCATGACCAGAGTATCGGGATCGCCGAACATATTGATTGACAGCCGATTGGGCGCCGTGGTGGGCGGCGGCCCGGCGCGTCCTGCGCCGCGCGCCGCGAAAGACGCCGCCCCGGTCGTCGGGCCACCTCGCCGCCCGCCGCGCCCGCCGCCTGCGCCTCCGAGCATGGGATCGAGCATGATGATTGCCTTGGCCAAATCGGGATATTCCGCGCCGATCCGCATGACTGTTGCCGCGCCCATCGAATGACCCACCAGGATGGGCTTCTCAAACTTCATCTTGTGCACGAAGTCCACGACATCTTTGATCAGCGTGTCGCCATTGTCGGAGGGTGTGAAGGGATCAGAAAGCCCATGCCCACGAGTATCGAGCATGTAGCAGTCGTACTTGTCCTGAAGTTTCCAGGTCAGTGTGGTCCAGCACAATCCGTTATCCGTCACGCCGTGGACCATCACAATGAGCGGCTTACCCGGCGCCGGCACAGCATGGTAGTAGTGAACGCGAATCCCGTTGACGTACGCGTATCCATCGGACCATCCATCTGGAATGCCCGGCGGCGGGGCAGCGTGCGCGACTGCCGAGATAGTCATCAGCAAGCTGAATACGCCCAAACACATCGGTCGCTTACTCACAATTGCTCCTTTCTTAGTCACCCGGATAACGATGCGAGCTGACACAGGCTACTTGAATATATTTGGCGCGAACAGATACAGGTTGTTGGCCATCTCGGTCTCATCATGGGCGTTGCCGTCGATGTGATAGATATGAGGTACGCCACTTTCCTTGAGATAGTCATGCACGCCACGACTGATCCGGATCAGGCCATCCTTGTTCCCGCAGGAGATCCACAGCAGCTTCAGTTTGTTCTTGGCGGCCGTCGGATCTGGCACGAGTTCGGCCGGGGACTTCGTATTGGGAGCGGATGAGAAGCCACCCACCCACGCGAACAGGTCGAGATGAGAAAGCCCGATGTTGAGTGACTGTCCGCCGCCCATGGATAGCCCGGCCAGGGCGCGGTGTTCGCGGTCAGTGAGAACGGGATAATGCGAATCGATGTAGGGGATGATGTCGTTCAGCAGATCATTTTCGAACGACGCACCCCAGCTATCCATTCCCCCCGGTCCGCCGCCACGTCGCCCCGGCGCCGCACCGGCGCGAGCTGCTGGCGCGGTTGCCGGTGGCACCGTTCCGGGCTGCCGGGCGGGCGGCGTATCCACTGTCACGCTGCTGTTCCCATTGGGAAACACGACGATCATCGGCGCCAGCTTCCCGTCCGCGCTCAGATTATTCAGGATTTCTTCGGCGCCGTACCAGAGCCATTCGTGGTTGTCGCCGCCCAATCCATGCAGCAGATAGAGCACCGGATATTTCCGGTCAGTCGAATAACCGGCCGGCGTGTAAACAAACATCTGTCGGCGGGTGCCCAGTGACTTGGAGTCGTATTGAACATTCGTAAGCGTGCCGCGGGCGATGTTGTCGCGCTTGGCTCTGAAGTCGGCGGGGGGATCGGGTAAAGATGGCTTATCATCGGGACCGAGTTCGATTGCCCCGCCGAATCCGCCGCGCCCTGCCTGCCTTATTGCTGCACTTCGTGTAGCAGGCTGGCTTGTCTGCGCCAGAGACATTCCTTCGGCCGAGACCGTCGCTAATAAAAACAGGATCAACTTGCGGTTCATTTTCAAACCTCATTGTTGAAAGTTTTGAACATGGGAGGTCAATGATTCAATGTTGACTGAAATACGTAGTCGCCCGATCCCACGGAAAACACGGCAGCCGACGATTCAGATCGCAGGAGCTTGACCCCCGGTACATCTTTGGCCAACTGGCCGCCTTCGCGAACGGAATTCGCGTCGAGGGTAGGAACGGTCACGACCGCCGAAGCGTTGGCAGGAATACGAACGTTCAGCGTGAATTGATTTCCTTCCATCCGCCACGAGGTCTCGATCGGGCCGCGGACTGAATCATAGGTGACCGAAGCGCTATTCAAACCAAGCGGTATGCAGGGTTTGATCTGGATCACTTCGTACCCCGGTTTCAGCGCCGAAATGCCGCCAACATTGCGATACAGGTAGGCGGCAATGCCCGCATACATGTCATGGTTGTGGCTGCGGCTCTTCTCGTAATTCCAATTTTCAGAAATCGTCGTCGCGCCATGGTTGATCAAATACATGTAGCTCGGGGGCGTCTCCTGCATGATCATGGTTTGAACCAGAGTGCCTAGCCCGGCATCGCCGAGCGCCTGCCAGAGCGCACTCGTAGCGATATCGCCGGTGGAAACGTGATCCGGCACCACGGGGCCAAAGTCCCCCACACGGCCATAGCTTGGCGGAGACCCGTTTTCCTGCGGGTGCGCGACGTCATCGACGAGCGCTTTCTGCACGGCTTCAACCTCGCCCTGGGGAACGATTCCGAATACCAGCGGAAGTGCCTCGTTGGCCTGCTTCATGGGGTGATATGACTTTGATGTGGGATCGAAGTATGCATGGTTGTATGCGTCGCGGACTCGGGTGTAGTCTTGTGCGTAGGCGGATGAATCGTCCCCTTTACCGAGCTCCGCTGCGATGTCGCGCATGAGGCCGGTGTCATAGACGTAAACAGCGCCCTCGATATTCCGAACGTCATCGCCCGCGGGGGCCATCCAATCGCCTAATCCGTAGGTGATCAGGCCGCCGACTTCCTTGCCTTTGAGGTAGGCTATATATTTTTCCATTGTTTCGTAGTTGTCGGATAGAATTTTTTTATCACCGTAAGTTTGATACATAATCCACGGGCAGATGATGGCGGATGAACCCCATGCCGGCGAATCGTCGAATTTGCCGGCCGGTGGAGAATTCTTTGTATGGAACCAGTTGGGCGCGATGTCCGGACTGAGTCCGCTTATACGCTGTGCATCGCGAACGTCGCGCATGATTTTTGCAAAGTATGTCTGAACGTCGTTGCAGTAGACTGTCGACGGCGGCGTGGTCCAGACGACTTCCTGCCATCCCAATCGCTCATAATTGGGTCCGTCCGTATGCACCGACTCCAGATTGCTCCGCAGGGTGCGGACCGCGAGATCATGAATCTGCACATAGCGTTTGTCGGATGCGGTAAATGTTCCCACGTCCGGCGCGGCGGTGCAGACAAAATGGGAGGTGGCTTTCTGAATCAGCGGCAGCGCGGTGTTCTGCGGATCGGGCGTCGCCCCTTCGACCTGCAAATATCGAAAGCCGGTGGCATCGAACATCAGGCCCCACGTTTCCGAATCGCCACCTTTGAGCGTGTAACTGGACGGGCCCGCCCGGCCCGGATCCACCCGGCCATCGGCCTTCAAATGCTCCCCGGGCTGAAGCTTCACGGTCGCGCCGGAGGACCCTTTGACGGTAATCTCGAACTGGCCATTGATGTTTTTCCCGAAGTCGTAAATGTATATGTTCGGGCTCGGATTTGTAACCTTTTGCGGTGTGAGTACCTCCCGCACGCGCATCGGAGGTGCGGCATGCGCCACAAGCAAGCCGGTTGGACGTTTCACCGCGACCGCACTGAGCCATTTCGAATCGTCGAATCCCGCCTTGCTCCAACCCGGCTGCTCAAGCCGCGCATCATAATCCTCCGACCCGTGGATTTCTGAATGCGTAAGAGGACTGGCACTCGATTTCCAGGACGGATCGCTCACCACGTCACTGCTCGTCCCGTCTTCGAAAACCAAATGCAGTTGAGCGATCAGCCGCATCGGGCCAAAACTACGCGTCGATTGTTTGTCCTTGGCATCGGTGAGCCATCCATTGGCCAGCATGACGCCGATTGCATTGCCTCCCTGCCCCACAAGTGATGTGACGTCAAAGGTCACATAGTCGGCTGTTACATCATAATCCGTCCAAGCTGGATCCATGACGTGATCGCCGACCCGGGTGCCATTAATAAACGGAGTAAATTGCCCCAAGCCGCAAATGTATAGATAAGCTCCACGGATGGGCTTGCTGATTTGGAACTCCTTTCGGAATTCCGGTGGCGGTTTTGTATTGGCTGAAGCGGCCTGCGCATCGCCGATCCAAACGGCCTGCGCGTTCCAGTCTTCGGGCTTGAAGAAGGAGGTGACGAAGTGGCGGGAATCGCTCCATGGCGAAGCCTGACCTTGCCCATCCCAGGTGCGAACTTTCCACCAATACTGTGTTGTTGTGTCGAGCGCGGCGCCGGCATACGCCATGCCGTACTGCTGGGAAGAAATGACCTTGCCGCTGTCCCAGAGCAGGTCACTCGCATTGTCCAATGTCGCTGGGCTGCGTGCGACGATGATTTGATAGGCGGATTGGACAGCACCGCGGGCTGGGTCGTTGACGACCCAGCCAAAGCGCGGGGTCGGGGTATCGATGCCAAGCTGCTCAAAATTGTCGATGATCCGCGCCTCAGTCGGCTGCAACGGCGCCGCCTCCAACACCGACTCGCAGCAGGTCATGGTCAAGCCGACAACCATTGCGAGGACCGTCAAACGGCAAAAAGACATTGTCTCTCCTATATGGCAAGATTTGCGTGAGACTCGCATGCCGACAGCAGCCGTCTTTGCATCTTGTTTGTCATGATTTGTTCCGCCAAATGTGACTACCCACGGATGGCTAAGTCCTGCTGCAACCAGAGTCAGTCGCGGAACAGCAGCGGCGCAAACTCATGCAGGCTCTTGCGCCAGGTCTGCCACTCGTGGGCCGTGCCCGGAGCCTCGTAGTAGTAGTTCTTGATCCCCGCCGCGTCCAAGGCCGCGTGATTGGCGCGGGCGTTGGTCGGGTTTTCCTTCGTGCCCAGGCTGATAAACAGGACTTTCACTTTCGAGTTGAACGCGCTGACGTCGGGAATTTCCGCCGGCGTAATGACACCACCGCTGAAAAGCCCGATGTGCGAGAACATATCGAGATGTGCCATCGTGATCGTGTGCGTCTGCATGCCGCCCATCGAGAGCCCGGCCATGCCGCGGTGCTCGCGGTCGGGGATCGTTCGGAAGCTGGCGTCGATGAATGGGATGACTTCGGAGAGGAGGACGGTCTGGAACGGCTCGGCGAAGCCCGCGCCGAAACCGCCGCCGCGCGCGCCGCGGCCAGACGCTGCGACCAAGCCCGGTTGGGTGGCTGGACCACCAGGACCGCGGGCGGATGGCTGTGTGCCTGGCCCGCCGCGGCGAGCGCCAGCGGGGGCGCCGCCCCGACCGCCCCCACCGGCTGGGCCGAACAAAGTCGAGCCGCCGCCGTTATTCATCACGAGGATCATCGGCTTGGCCTTGCCAGCCGCGATCAGGTTATCCAGGATCAAGTTTGCGTGTCCCTGATTGCCCCAGCCAGTCTCGTCTTCGCCGGCGCCATGCTGGAGATAAAGAACCGGATACCGCGCACTTGTGTTCTTGTCATAATCCGGCGGCGTATAGACAAAGCAGCGTCGCCAGGCCTTTTCCACCTTCGAGTAATAGGGCACTTCACGGAGTTGCCCGTGCGGGACATCTTTTAGATCAAAAAAATCCACGCCTTTTTCGGGAACTTCGACGGCGCTGCCCCAACGCCCGGCGCCGTAGAACATCTTCGTATCGTCGGCGACATCGGCGCCATCGATGTTGACCTGATAGAAATGAAAACCCGGAGCGAGCGGCGCCGTCGTACCGGTCCAGAAGCCGTCCTCACCCTTGGTCAGTGGCGTGCCGCCGGGGCCACCAAGGTTGATCCGCACGCTGTGAGCATCGGGCGCGTGGACCTTGAAACGCGCGCGACCTTCTGAATTGACCTGAGGGAACTGCCGTCCTATGGCGGCGGACGGCGAGGTTTTGAAATCCTCCACAATCGGCTGTGTCGTCGCCTGACCGAACGACAAATGGGCTGTCATCAACAGCACTGCGAGTGCAAGTAAGCGTTTCATACGGTGTCTTCCTCCTTCGGTTCACAAGCAACTGCGCCGCGCCGGCTATTACGCTGGGCGGCAGTTCCGTGAGTCGTGGCCGATAAGTTTGCAACAGGCCGCACAAGTGTTCTGTTGCCGGCAACAGCCCACTACCATATGCTAACGGAAGTCTGTGAAATATGCTATGTAGACGTATTAAATTTACATCACACACATTAGACTTGTCCATGCGACAGGAGGTGCTTCGTGACGGTTGGCCAGGAATTGGCAAGGGCATTGCGGGCGGCGTACTGGGCGCTGCACCGGCGGACCAATGCAATTCTGGCCGCGCACGGCGTGACGGCCGACCAGTTCGTCCTACTGTCCAGGCTTGCCGATGAGGATGAGATCACCCAGCAGGAGCTGGCCCGGCGAGCCTCAACGGACGCGAACACGATCCGACCCATGCTGCTCCTTCTGCAAAAACACGGGTTCGTGAAGCGCCAGGCGCACGCCTCCGATGGCCGGGCATACTGCGTCGTCTTGACGCAAAAAGGGCGGCGCAGCTTTCGTGTGATGATGGCGGCCACTGAAGCGTGCCGAAGACAGATCCTTTCGGCCGTGAAGCATGGTAGCGCAAAAGGTTTGGTGAAGAATCTCGCGCACATCGCCGAAACCCTCGAATCCTCTTCACAGCGAGAGTTGCAAAAAGCCCGCAGACGCTGACGTGGGCCGCCCGGTCACGCAGGGTTACCTGTGTAGATGCAGTGTTTGCCTAGTTGGCGTGAGCATACTTGGCGAGTTCCGGCTTAAGCATACTTTGCCAGACCTCATATCCCGCGGCATTGGGATGCGTGCCGTCGGCAAATAGCGTCGCGTTCTGCGTCCCGTCGGCCGCGAGAAACGGCGCATAGGTTTTCACAAGGTGCGCATTTGCAAAATCCTCAACGACTTTGGCCAAAGCGGTATTGGTTGCCGTTACAGCTTCGCGAGACATGGTCTTGCACGGCAGGATTTCACACACAAGAATTGGCGTGTCGCGGTTTGCGGCACGAGCCTGTTCGAGAATGGAGCGCACGTTTGCGCTAATGCTCTGAGGAGTTCCCCTCGGTTGTCCAAACAAATCGTTGATGCCGCCCATGAACACAATCGCCCTGGGGTGCAGGTCCAGCACATTATCCTGAAGCCGGCACAACATGCCGCGCGTTGTATCTCCGGAGATGCCGCGATTGGCAACTTTGAAGTCACTGAAGGCGCCGCCCAACGCCCATTTTGCAGTGATCGAATCACCGAGAAACACGACCGCTCCCTGATCGGCAGGTTTTTCTTTCTTGAACGTGGCAAGCCGACCATCGAGATTTGGCAGAAACCACGGCAACACGGTATTAAACGGTCCCACGCCCGGTTTCGGACCGTTCTCAAGGAAATAGTTGAGGATGTTCGGCCATTGCGCCAAATCGCCGGTGAGTCCCGGCTTCATGCCGAATCCATGGCCGCCTGACTTCAATTGTAACATAACGCCATAACCACCGGCCTTCTGCCAAGCTGCTACATAATCGCGGCAGCCTTTTAGCCATGTAGCCCGGTCATCGGCCGCCATAATCGCAGCCATGCGTGATTTCAAATGCGCCGGGGGCGCTACGGCGGGAGTTTCGGAACCCGCACTGGTTTCTTCGAGATACGCCGGATAAGCCAGAATCACGTCATCTGGCTGCTGATTTTCCGGCAATGTCTGCAGCAGGCGAGTGGCAAGATGACCCCCCGCTGAATACCCCATCACGACCAGCCGGGAGGATTTGACGCCTAGCGCCTCAGGCTTTTCCTTCAACAATCGCCAGACGGTCTGCACATCTTCCAAAGCCAGGTCGCGGGACTTTGCGCCCGCACCTACATGGTATTCCAGCATCACCACGTCATAACCGAAACCGTTGAGTGCCTGGGCCGTGCGAGACCCTTCGCTAAGCACATCCAGGATCGAATAGCCGCCTCCAGGAAGCAGAAGAACCGTCCCCTGCAAATCTGACCGCGACGTTCGTGTCACCCCCAGGACCGGCGCGTCGAACTTGCGGACCAACCCTTGCTCATTTGGCGTGTTGCCTGCCGGAACGGGTTTGCCCTCAAGTGAAAACCATGTAGTGCTGATCGCATCAGCTGCTTTAACTTGAGGCATCACGAGGAAAAGAAGAATGCCCGTCAAGACGCAAAATTTGGTGATGGCTTTTAATGTCAACACTGCGCATCGCTCCTTGAATGGGCATGCCTCTGAATTTGCAAACCTCAAGCATGCGTGAGTTGGGACTTGAGTAGCAAAGGAAACTTTAAGCTTTGGTACCATTCGACACAACACTTCTTTCTGTCTTTTTCCCTCGCCCGTTGTATATACGTATACGTATAGATACGCGAACTTCGATATGGTGGCCAATGTTTCCATATTCGCGATGTCGTGAGAGTGATGCGCTCCCGTGCAGATTCGTATAGTGGAGAAACCCATGAAGAGTTTGACGCCAATTGCAAGCGTGATGGCGATTACGCTGGGGCTGCTCGTCGCATCGTTGGGATTTGCCGCCGATCCTCCTGCCCCGACACCAACGCCTCCGACAACCGCACGAGTTCTTTCGCGGACGCCGCCGGCGACTCTGACCAATGTCGCCTACGGCGATCATCCGCGGCAGGTGCTGGATTTCTGGAAGGCGTCGAGCACCAAGCCAACGCCGGTGGTTTTCCACATCCATGGCGGCGGTTGGGAAGCGGGTAGCAAGGGATTTGTCCCTGGCACGGCAAAATATCTTGCCGCAGGAATATCGGTCGTCTCCATCAACTACCGTTACATCTGGCAGGCCCAGGCAGAGGGCGTCAAGCCGCCGGTCGCTGGACCGCTTCACGATGCGGCCCGGGCGTTACAGTTTTTACGCAGCAAGGCGATTGAATGGAACATCGACAAAAAGCTTATTGGCGCCACCGGGACTTCGGCCGGCGCTTGCAGCAGTCTGTGGCTGGCGTTCCACGATGACATGGCCGACCCCACAAGCAGCGATCCCATATCGCGCGAATCGACGCGGCTTTTCTGTGCAGCGGTGGACAGTGCCCAGACATCGCTGGATCCACAGCAGATGAAGGAATGGACGCCCAACAGCCGTTATGGCGCCCACGCTTTTGGTTTTGCCGAAGCCAGTGCATCACATGCGCGCTCACAGGAAGCGATGTTCGCCGATTTTCTACAGCACCGCGCCGACGTTTTGCCGTGGATCAAGGAGTATTCGCCGATCGAACATGCCAGCAGCGACGACCCGCCGATTTACATGATCTATCCCGCTCCTCCTGCCATCGGTCAGCCGCAACAGGATCCGACGCACTCAGCGAACTTCGGCGTGAAGTTGCAGGAGAAGCTCAAGGAATTGAAAGTCGAATGTGAATTGGTGTACCCGGGCGCACCTGATGTTAAGCACGCCAGCGTCGATGCCTGTCTGATCGAAAAGCTGAAGAAATAGAGTCCGAATGCGAACCCAGTTTTGATATACTTTACGCGATCCTACCGTTCGGGGGCGGACGGTGATGTCCTGACCCCCGAAAATATCCCAGCTGGATGATGTAGAGTCGCGGCCCGGAAAGGGCTGTGATGAAGAAGCGATTCACCGAAGAACAGATTGTGTCGATCCTGCGGGATGGCCAGGTGGGATCAAAGACCGTTGAGCAATTGTGCCGCGAGCATGGCGTGAGCCAGCCGACATACTATGCCTGAAGGCGTAAGTACGGATCGATGAGCGAGCCGGACGTGAAGCGGCTGCGGGAGTTGGAAAAGCAGAATGCGCGGCTGAAGCGATTGCTGGCGATCGATGTGATGAAGGAGTTTCTCGAAAAAAAGTAGCCGACGTGGCGGGCCGTCGCGCGTTCGTGCGGCTTGCCGTGACGCGCCAGATGTCGACCGCCAGCGCCCGCGGCCTGGTGAAGGGGAGCCGGCGACATCTTACATACGAGAGCCACAGGAACGACGACGAGCTGGTGAATCGCCTGAAGGAACTTGCGGCGGCGCATCCGCGCTACGACAGCCGGCATCTGTCTGCCATGCTGCGGCGTGATGGAAGAGGATCAACCTCAAGCGGGTTCGACGGCTGTGCCGCAAGCATGGTCTGACGCTGCAATCAAATCGTCGTCGCAAGCGCCGCGGGATCGGGATTCCGGGCGCGCCGAGATGCAAGGCCGAGCATCCGCATCTCCCAACTGCTGCGCGTGTTCAGCCTGGGCCGCGACAACCTTTTTCGCTTTTCCGTTCCGCAACAGCGTCTCCAACTGTTTGGCCGCGCGGGCCACCAGAGAAGATTCAGCCCCATGGATCGCTCGGGCGCAATTCCACAGATGTTCCTGGGCGTCTCGCCAAGCGGCTTCAGTTTTGGACCGGGCTTCGACGGCTCATTGGCCTTTCCGTCGAGGTGTTCGGAGACCGATTGATGGTAGAGAATTCGAGCCCGCTCTTGAGGGGTGCGGTCGAACCTGTGCTTGCGTGGAAGTTGGGTCGAGGGATCGCGAGACGAGCCGATGCCCCGATGGCCTGTGTAGGCCAGCTTTGGGACGCGCCTTTTGCAAACGCGCCCTTTGCAGGTTGAACTCATGGATTGGCAAGCATAATGAACCGCCCTATGGCAATAAGTTGGATTCAATTATACCGGCCGAAATAGGAGTTTTGCAGTGCAGTACGCTCCAAATATGTAGTGCAAAACCGCGTTTTCGATAGCGCCATCCGCTTAACCACGGCATGTTGCCAACGTGAAAGTCGAGGGTTCGAATCCCTTCTCCCGCTTTTAAGTGCATTCCTGTACTATGTTTACAGCGACAGCGTATTGAGCAAGCGGGGACGAATACTCGTCCCAAACGTGAACGCGTCGAACTATTATTTCCGTTATTTTTGTATTTTGTAGTGCAGAAGATCGGTCTAAAGTAGTGCATTGCGGAGGGTTGCCGTGGCCATGGTGGCGAGAACTTCGAGGTGATCCCCCATGATTCAGGCGAGGGATGCAATGGATCCCTTGAAACTCGCCACTCCCCACTGAATGGCAAATCCGGCCGCCACGGGTTCCGGATCGTCCATTGCAGGCCGTGTCGCGCGACCATTTGCCTTGTGCATTTCCCGTCGCCAACCCTCGCAGAGTTCATTGGGACCAGTCCGTTCAATCCCGTTTCTTAGCTTTGCTGACGTTGGGGATTTGCACTCCCAACGCCGTCGCCAATGCGATTTGATGGTCTTGCTCGTCCATCAGGATTTCGCGGATATGTTCGGCCATGGCGTACTCGCCCAGCGCTTCGCACTGGCGCACCCGCAGCCGATAGTTTCGGATCGTCTCATTCTCGTTGTCGAGATCGAACCGAAGCATGTCTTCCGCTTTGTCCGACGTCTTGACCGCCTTGGGCGTGACCTTCGGCATCCCACGCAGGTAGTCAATTTGCTTGGCGATCGTGAGGGCGTGCTGAAGTTCTTCCCCAGCATGCGTTTCCAACTCCGCGGCAATGTTCATGTACTGTGCGCCCTTAATGACCTGGGAATAAACCACGTAGGCGATAATCGCCTGGTATTCCCGCGCCAAGTCTTCATTGAGAAGACCGATCAGATCGTCGCGCGTAACGATCTTTGTATTTTCCGCATCAGAATGTGTGTTCGCCATCTAGTGTAGTGTTTCACGCTGATGCACTCTTATTCAACACCGCGCGGGCCCTGCGGACTTTTTCAATGATATCCTCGGCCTTTGCCGTCCACTCGAA
>Ga0208589_1000601_pt1 | contig 16666 bp, 21 predicted proteins | sample NGESurshal092012_2_FD_184486 | JGI IMG/M metagenome (GOLD analysis project Ga0208589, IMG submission 184486) | Arctic peat soil microbial communities from Barrow, Alaska - NGEE Surface sample F53-2 shallow-092012 (SPAdes) | ecosystem: Environmental > Terrestrial > Soil > Wetlands > Peat ... | reverse complement strand
GCAGCCCGCTGGCGCACGCCCGGATCAAGTCCATCGACGCCAGCAGGGCGTGGGAGATCCCCGGCGTGCGGCTGGTGCTCACCGGCGAGATGATGGCCACCCGCAACCTGGCCTGGATGCCGACGCTGTCCTACGACACCCAGGCCGTGCTGGCCACCGACAAGGTCCGGTTCCAGGGCCAGGAGGTGGCCTGCGTCATCGCCGATGACCCGTACATCGCCAAGGACGCGTGCGAGGCCATCGACGTCGAGTACGAGCCGCTGCCCGTGATAGTTAATCCGCGCCAGGCCGTGGCCGAGGGCGCACCTGTCATCCGCGACGATAAGGAGGGCCAGGCCGGCAACGTCATCTACGACTGGGAAGTGGGCGACGCGGAGGGCACCGAGCAGGCGTTCGCGGAAGCGGACGTGGTCTCCCGGCTGCAGCTGCACTACCCCCGCTCGCACCCGTCGCCGATCGAGTGCTGCGGGTCGGTCGCCGACTTCGACCGCTCCACCTCGAAGCTGACCGTCTACATGACCACCCAGGCCCCGCACATCATCCGGGCCGCGGTGGCGCTGGTCGCCGAGCTGCCTGAGCACATGATCCGGATCATCTCGCCGGACATCGGCGGCGGGTTCGGCAACAAGGTGCCGGTCTATCCCGGGTACGTGTGCACGATCCTGGCCTCGATCCTGCTGGAGCGGCCGGTCAAGTGGATCGAGGACAAGTCGGGCAACCTGATCTCCACCCACTTCGCCCGGGACATCTACCTGGACGGCGAGATGGCGCTCCGCCGGGACGGCAAGATCCTGGCCGTCCGGATGCGCACCCAGGCCGACCACGGGGCGTTCTTCTCTGACGCCCAGCCGAGCAAGTTCAAGATCGGCCTGCTGCACTCGGCCTTCGCCGCCTACGACATTCCGGTCGCGCACCTCGCCACCCGAGGCACGTACACGAACAAGGCGCCAGGCGGGGTCGCCTACCGGTGCTCGTTCCGGGTCACCGAGGCCATGTTCTTCCAGGAACGCATGATGCAGGCCGCCGCGCAGGACCTGGGCATGGACCAGGCCGCGTTCCGGCGGATGAACTTCGTCCGCGACGATGACTTCCCGCACCGCACCCCGTTCGGCTTCCTGACCGACTCGGGCCAGTACGGCAAGTGCCTGGATGTCGGGCTGCGGGCGATCGGCTACGACGACTTCCGCAAGCAGCAGGAGGAAGCCCGGGCCCGCGGCCGGCTGCTCGGTCTCGGTATCTCCACCATGACCGAGCCGCTGGGCGCCGGTAACAGCCGCGAGTACGACATCCTCGGCATCAAGATGTTCGACTCCGCCGAGCTCAAGGTACACATGACAGGCAAGGCCATCGTCCGCACCGGGGCCCGCGGCCAGGGCCAGGGCCACGAAACGACCTGGGCCCAGATCGTCAGCCACGAGCTCGGCATCCCGGCGGAGGACATCGTCGTCGAAGAAGGCGACACCGACACCGCACCGTTCGGGATGGGCACCTACGCCTCCCGGAGCACCCCGGTGGCCGGGGCGGCGGTTTCCATGGTGTCCCGCAAGATCCGGGCCAAGGCCCGCAAGCTGGCCGCGCACCTGCTGGAGGTGTCCGAGGAGGACATCGAGTGGGAACTCGGCCGGTTCTACGTGCGCAGCGCGCCGGACCGCGGGGTGACCATCCAGGAATGCGCGATGGCCGCGTACAGCAACATGCCGGATGGCATGGAGCCTGGCCTGGAGAACACGGCCTACTACGACCCGCCCAACCTGACCTGGCCGTTCGCGGTCTACATCGTCACGGTCGAGGTCGACCCGGAGACCGGGGTCTGGGACGTGCTGAACACGGTGGCGGTGGACGACTGCGGGGTCCGGATCAACCCGATGATCGTCGAAGGCCAGATCATGGGCGGCCTGGCCGAGGCGTACGCCATGGCCAACATGCAGTTCATCACCTTCGACGCGGAAGGCAACTGCGTCGGCTCGAACTACATGGACTACATGCTGCCGACCGCCTGGGAGACGCCCGGCTTCGAGCTGCACAGCGAGGTGGTCACCCCCTGCCCGCACCACCCGATCGGCGCCAAGGGCATCGGCGAGTGCGCGGCGGTCGGCGGCCCGGCGGCGTTCGTGAACGCGGTGCTGGACGCGCTGTCCGAAACCGGGGTGCGCAACATCGACATGCCGCTGCTGCCTGACCGGGTCTGGGAGGCGATCACCCAGCGCCACGACGTCTCCGGTGCACCGCCCGTACGGACGGACTGAGTACGGGCGGACCGAGGGGAGTTACGGATGAGCAGTTTTGATGTGCTGGAGGAGGCCGGCGAGCTGACCCGGCGGGGTCAGCCGTTCGCGCTGGCCACCGTGGTCTGGCGGCAGGGCCCGTCCTCGGGCCAGCAGGGCTCCCGCGCCATCATCACGGCCGAGGGTGACCTGCACGGCTGGATCGGCGGGGCGTGCGCGGAGCCGGTGGTCATCCGCGAGGCCCGGCAGGTGATTACCGAGGGCGTGCCGCGGCTGCTGCTGCTGGGGACGCCTGAGCAGTTTGCCGGCCGGGCCCAGGTCGGGGCGGCGGTGTCGGACGGGATGACGTTTGTGCCGATCGCCTGCCAGAGCGAGGGCGCGCTGGAGGTCTACATCGAGCCGGTGCTGCCCGCGCCGCACCTGGTCATCGTGGGCCGCTCGCCTATGGTGGCGACGCTGGCCGACCTGTCCCGGACGCTGGGCTGGCGCACCACGGTGCTGGACCGCGGGGCGTTCTCGGCCGCCGACGCGGACGAGAGTTCGATGGTGGTGGTGGCCACCCAGGGTCACGGGGACGAGGAGGCCGTCGAGCAGGCGGCCGCGGCCCGGCCCGCCTACCTGGGCCTGGTCGGATCGGCCAAGCGGGGCGCCGCGGTACTCGGCTACCTCACGGACCGGGGCGTGCCGCAGGAGCGGCTTGACCGGGTCCGGGTGCCCGCCGGGCTGGACCTGGGCCGGACGTCGCACCGCGAGATCGCGGTCGCGATCCTGGCCGAACTGGTCCAGCTACGCGCCTCCGGGGCTCTCGTGCCGGGCACGGCGGCTACGGGCGGCGCTCGGGTGGCTGAGCGCACGCCGGCGCAGGCGACCGATCCGGTCTGCGGGATGACCGTGACCGCGGACGCGTCGAGCTATCCCCTGGAGCACGAGGGCGAGACCTACTACTTCTGCTGCGCCGGCTGCCGCCGGTCGTTCCAGGAGAACCCGGCGGCGCATCTGAAGGAGAGCCGATGCTGATCACCAACGACTTCGAGGTCGCCCAGCCGGTCGAGAAGGTCTGGACGTTCTTCGGGGACATCCCGCAGGTGGCCACCTGCCTGCCCGGCGCGGAGCTGACCGAGGATCTGGGCGGCGAGAAGTACAAGGGCCGGGTGGCGATCCGGATGGGCCCGGTGCGGCTGCGGTTCGGTGGCACCGCGGAGATCGCCGAGCGTGACGACGCCGCCAAGCGGCTGGTCCTCAACGCGAGCGGCGCGGAGGAGAAGGGCCGCGGCCAGGCCAGCATGGTGGTCACTGCGACGCTGGTTCGCTCCGGCCGCGGCACCAAGGTCAACGTGGCCCAGGACCTCCAGCTGTCCGGCGCCGCCGCCCAGTACGGCCGGGGCATGATCTCCGACGTCTCCTCCGTGCTGATGCGGGACTTCGCCACCACCATGCAGGACCGCATCGAGCGAATCGAGCGCGGTGAGTCCGCCGAGCAGATCGCCACGGCCGGCAGCAGCCCGGCCAGCGGCTTGGCCCTCGGGCTGCGCGCCGCGGTCATGGCGCTGACCCGGGTGTTCCGCCGTTTCTTCGTCCCGTACCAGGCCACGAGCTGAGAAGGAGCCCGTCATGGTCTTGTGGTGGATCGGCAACGCCGTACTGCTGGTCGTGGTGCTGCCCGTCGTGATCTTCCTGCTGAACCGGGTGCTCGCCGCGCTGGAGCGGATCCGGGGCGCCGCCGACCAGATCCTGGCCGGCGGGGTCGAGCTCGTCGGCGAACTGCAGTGCGTCCCTGACGGCCTGGCCCAGACCGACACCACGATCCGCGAGGTCTCCGTGGGAGCGGTCCGGTACGCGGGTTCCGTAGCGAAACTTCTCGGCTGACCTAAGACGGCCGACTTTCAACGACGAGGGAGAGCAGTCATGCCAGCTGCAGCCTGGGTGACCCTGATCATCGCAGCGCTCATCATCGCGATCACCGCCATCGGCCTGCTGCGGGTGATCTTCCACCTGCGGGCGATCCGGGCCACGCTCGCGGCCACCACCGGCGGAGTGCAGGCGGTCGCCGCGCTGACCGCGCCGGTGCCGCCCCGGCTCACCTCGGTCAACGCCAGCCTCAAGCCGGTCCGCGACTTCTGCGAGACGGTCTGAACAGGATGGAACACCAGCTCAAGCGGGCAACGGAGCCCCTGCGAAGGAGTCACTGATGGAACCACATGTCCTGGCGGCCGGGACCTCCACAACCGGCTGGGTGGTGGGCTACACCATCGGCATCGTGATCGTCCTGGTGGTCGTAGCGCTGGTCGTGCCGATCCTGCTGCTGGCCCGCTCGATCGGTAACGAGGCACCCAAGATCAACGACGCGCTGACCGAGGCGGTGCAGAACACCGCGCCGCTGGGTGCGCTGCGCACCACGATCGAGCACGCCACCATCATCATCGGCGGCCTGCAGCGTGGCCGCGCACGGCTGGGAGGGTGACGATGCAGCCACATGTCCTGGCGATGTCCAGCACCGAGCACACCCTGTGGGTGACCGCGATCATCCTCGGCTTCGTGGTCGTGCTGGCCGTCGCGGCGCTGCTCAGCATCCTGGTCTGGCTGGTGAAGATCATCGACCGGCGGGTGGTCCAGGTGGGGGAGACACTGACGGCGGCCGCGGCCAACACCGCGGACACGGTGCTCATCCCGCAAGTCGCGGACGGTGTGGAGGCGGTCCTGGCTGAGGGCCTCCAGCATCACCTGTTCCTCGGCCGAGTACTCGAAAAGGTGAAGTCGTCATGACCGCGCTGGTCGTCCTGACCGTCATCGTGATCGCGCTGCTCATCGCGGGCCTGGCCTTCTACCTGTTCTGGGTCGGGACGCTGCTGACCCGGATCGCCGGGAACCTGGAAGGCGCGGCCGGGATCGTGCGGACCATCGTGGGCCACGCCAAGCTCATCGGGCCGGGTGTGGAGCACATCAACCGGACCGGCGGCGTGGTGGCCGGGGCGCTGCCGCTGCTGTACGGGATGGCCGAGGAAATCGTCGTGGACGTCACCCCGGCCGCCGAGCGTCCCCTGGTACCCGAGCCGGCACGGCCGGCGTCTGGGCGGCGCCGGTCGAGGCTGCACGACGCGGTGGGCTTCACGCCGCACGCGTAGCCGGGGGGTTCTGCGGGAGGCGGATTCTGCTGGGCGGTACATCGTGCTCCTCCCGCGGGAGCACGATGTACCGCAATGAGCGTTACTCGGGAACGGGGTCACCGGGGGCGGGCTGGCCGGCCGGGCTAGTGCCCGGGGCCGCCGTCGGCCCGGTAGCCGGCCCGGTAGCCGGCGCGGTGTAGTCGCCGATCCATTCGTCCCGCCAGGCCTGGTCATACTGCTGGGTGTTGCAGCCCGGGTGGTAGACGGCGATCAGCTCGCGGCTGATCTGCTCCCGGTGCGCGCGGGTGCCGCCCGGCACCTCGAAGGTGGCGATGTACACCTTCCAGCGCGAGCCGGCCCGGCGCACCCAGGACGGCGCGCTGGGGTGCCGGAAGGGGAAGCGCTCGGCCGAGAGGTCGTCGCTGTGCCCTACGTAGATGACCGCGTACCGTTCCGGCCGGGTGTCCGGGTCCGGCTTGCAGAGGATCGCGAAGACGGCCGCCACCGGCGGTGCGGTCCATCCGGCCAGCACCCGCGGGCCCTCGAACGCGTACCCGGCCAGCGACCCGAGCCGGATCATCCGGCCGCGTCCTCATCCTCGCTGATCGCCTCGGCCCGCACCACCGGGCCGGGCGGCAGGCCCGCCCGGGCGGCGGCCTGGCGTAGTTCCCCGGTGGCCTTCTCGATCGCTTCCTCGCGGGTGCCGGCCTCCACGACAAGCTGCGCCCCGTAACGGTTGGTGCCGATCCCGGTGGCGATGCCGTTGCTGGCTGCGACGGCGTCGGCCAGCTCCACCACTTCCTCACGGGTCAGTACCCGGTCACCTTCGGCCTCGACGCCGACGCTCCACAGCACCGCGCTCTCCTCGTTCAGGGTTTCCTAGTTCAGGGTGGGCAGCAGCGTGGCGAGCTCTTCCAGGCTGCTGAGGTCGTGGCCGGACAGGATCAGGTCGATGCTGGGGGCGGCGGCCAGCATGCCGAGCGTGGACGGCCGGAAGTGCGGGTCGTTGCCCTTGTGCGGGTTCATCCAGACCACCCGGTAACTGAGCCGCCGAAGCCGTTCCATCGCGGTGGCCAGCGTCTCCGGGTCCCCGCGGTCCAGGCCATCGGAGCAGATGACCACGATGCCCCCGCGGCACAGCCCGCGGCGGCCCCAGTCGCGGACGAAGGCGTCCAGGCTGGCCCCGATCCTGGTGCCACCCTCCCAGTCGAACACGGCGCCCGCGGCCCGTTCCAGGGCGTCATCGGGCTTGCGGTGATCCAGGGCCCGGGTGATCCGGGTGAGCCGGGTCCCGAAGCAGAACACCTCGACCCGGGCGGTGGCCCGCTTGGCCGAGTAGGCGAACTGAAGCAGGTGACGTGAGTAGTCGGCCATCGACCCGGACACATCCAGGATGAGGATCAGCGGCCGGAGGCGGACCTTGCGCTGCCGCCAGGCTAGCTCGCCGGGCTCGCCGTGCATGCGCAGCGACTGCCGCACCATCCGGCGCAGGTCGGGGGAGCGCCCGGCGGCGGCCGCCATAGTCCGCCGGGTGCGCCGCCGGGGCGGGGTGAGCCGGATCCGGGCCATGATCCGCCGGAGCGCCGCCAGTTCCTCCGGCGTGCAGGCGGGAAACGACTTATGCCGGAGCGTCTCAGCGTCCGAGGCCATCAGGCCCAGGCTTACCTGTTCCTGGAGGTCTTCCCCCGGATCCGTCTGCGGGACCTGGAGCACGCCCTCGGACAGTGCGTGCTCCGGCTGCTGCAGCTTGAGCATTTCCCGCACTGGGTCCCGGCTATCGGTGAAGAACCGCCGGAACACCCGGTCGTAGACCGGGAGGTTGTCCCGCCGGGTCACCAGCGTGGTCCGGCCGCCCCAGTACAGGTCGAGCAGGTCGGTCGGGTCCAGCGTCCCCATCGCCGCGCAGTAGGCCAGCACGTCCCCGGAGCCGACGGGCAGGCCCGCGGCCCGGAGCTCGGCGGTGAAGTCCACCAGCAGCGCGACGAAAGGAGCGCGCTCAGGCACCGGACGTGATCTCTTCCAGGTTCTCGCGGACCAGCTCAAGGTCGTCCCGTTCCTTGACCACCGCGCCCAGGGTGTCTCCTGCGGCCTCGGTGCCCAGGTCGGTTTCCCCGAGGAAGTCCAGGGTGCGTACCCAGTCGATGGTCTCGGCGACGCCGGGCGGCTTGGCCAGCTCCATCTCGCGGAGCCGGTTGACCGCGGCGACCACTTTGCCCGCCAGCACCTCGGAGACGCCGGGCGCCCGGACCATGACGATTTCCACTTCGCGTTCCGGCGGCGGGTAGCCGATCCAGTGGTAGAGGCAGCGCCGTTTGAGTGCGTCGTGTAGTTCCCGGGTCCGGTTGGAGGTCAGCAGCACCAGCGGCGGCTGCTCCGCTTTGATGGTCCCGACCTCCGGGATGCTGATCTGGAAGTCGGAGAGCACCTCGAGGAGGAACGCCTCGAACTCGTCGTCGGCCCGGTCTACCTCGTCGATGAGCAGCACCGCCTGATCCCCCGCGCGTACCGCCTCCAGCAGCGGCCGCTCCAGCAGGAACCGAGGGCCGAAGACCTTGTCGACCGCGTCATCCTCGGTCACCTGCCGCTCGGACAGGGCGCGGATGTAGAGCATCTGCCGGGCGTAGTCCCACTCGTAGAGAGCCTGGCTGGTGTCGATGCCCTCGTAGCACTGCAGCCGGATCAGCCGCCGGCCGAAGGCATCTGCCAGGACCTTCGCGACCTCGGTCTTGCCCACCCCGACCTCCCCCTCAAGCAGGACGGGACGGTGCAAGGAGAGCCCCACGAACAGGGCGGTGGCCAGGCCGCGATCAGCGAGGTAACCACCCTGGCGCAAGATCTCCGTGAGCTTGCCGACGGTGTCCGGATACTCCATGCAGCGGTCAGTGACCCTCAGCCTGGCCAAGCACCAGGTCCGCGACGCTGCCCCCGTCGGCCTTCAGCTTGCCCTCACGGGCCAGCCGGTTCCGCCACGCCGTGCGCAGGTCCTCCTCCGGGCCAGCCATGCCACCGAAGCCGACGTCGGCCATCCTCTTGCACGCCTTGGTGTTACCGCAGTCATCGTCGAGGTCGGCGGCGGTCTGCTGCTGTGCGCTCCATACCCCGCGCAGCACCTCGAGGGCCTCGCCCGGCTGATCATTCATAATCAGTACCTTCCCGGTGTCCTGGGCCCGACTCTAATTCGCCGGCCGGGTTCGGGCGACCTCGGATTAAGCGTTCTCTTATCGGGAGTGGCGGCCGCCTGCCCGGTCAGCAGCTGCGGTTGATGGTCAGTGCCTTCACGGTCGCGCCCCACTCGTAGGCGAGTTCGTACGGCCACATCGCCGCCGGGATCGGCGCGGGCATCACGTACACGTGGCCGCTGAAGCACCGCTCCATCCGCAGCCGGGCCCGCGAGTCCTGCGGCGTGACGGTGACCAGGGCGATGGAGTGCCAGTGGTACTGCCTGGCCAGCCGGGCCGCGTACTCCGCCTCGCCCTGGGTGGTGGCCGGGCGGGGGTCGAAGCAGATCTCCCTGACCCCCGGGATGGGCGGCGCGCATGGCCCGCTGGTGACGAAGTCGGATCCACGGGAGATCACCAGCACCGGCGCCCGGTGCTGGGCGGCTAGCCGCAGCGCCGTGGAGTAACGGTCACCTGGCCCGGCCATCAACACGATGGCGTCCACATGCGCCGGCATCCCGGAGGCAGGGAACAGGAACAGGCGCGCAGTCAGCCCGCAGAACGCCCAGGAAGACGGCGGCAACGGTCCCGATCACCACCCTGCGCCGCTTGCGGCGGCGTGGGGCACGATCGTCCACCGTCCCGGCGGAGGCGTCCGGGACTTCGTTGGTCAGCACAGGCAGCCCTCGTGCGGGGAAGGCGAAACAGCAGATCTTGTCGGGAAACAGGCTATGTGCCCGGCCGGGAGACACGCCCGCAGCCTGCCGTTACAGCAGCAATCCAGAGCTGGGGTTCAGCCCGGGGGCAGACAATGGGACGGTGATCGACGTCGAGCCCGCCATGTTCGAGGACATGGTCGTGACCGCGCTGGACAGCCTGCCCGAGGAACTCGGCCGGCTGATGCGCAACGTCGCGGTCACCGTCGAGCACGGCCCCGGGCGTCCCGGCCTGCTGGGGCTGTACCAGGGGATCCCGCTGACCAGCCGGACCTCGCAGTACGCCGGGGTGCTGCCGGACCGGATCACGATCTACCGGCGGGCCATCTGCGCGATATGCACGACCGAGGCGGAGGTGGTCGAGCAGGTCCGCCGGACGGTCATCCACGAGGTCGGCCACCACTTCGGCATCGACGATGCCCGGCTCACCGAGCTCGGCTGGTGAGGAGCGTCCGGCCTGCTGAGCGGGTGGCCGTGAACCTATTTGGCGTCGGTTGCGGATAACGGCTGTAGCGCCCGATCATCCGGAAGGGGTCACTATGGGCCAGCCCTACCCGTCCACCGGCCAGCCGACCGAGCCGCTGCGGCGTCCCGCTCCCGCGCCGGTGCTGACCGCAGTCAAGCTCATGTACGCAGGGGCCGCGGTCAGTACCCTGCCTCTGCTCATCGCGCTGGCTTTCGTCGGCGACATCCAGGCCTACCACCTGCGATACCTGGGCCACAGCCTCACCACGGCCGAGCTCAGCCACCAGCGGCCGCTCATCATCACAGTGGTGATAGCCACCGGCCTGGTCGTGGCCGCCTTGTGGTTGTGGATGGCGCGGGCCAACAGCCAGGGCCGGAACTGGGCGCGCATCCTGTCCACGGTCCTGATTGGCCTGGCCACACTGGGGCTGACCGGCAACAATGGCGTTGTGCAGATGTTCTGCGCCGTGCTGACCTGGCTGACCGGCCTCGCGGCGGTGTGGCTGCTCTGGCGCCCGGCCTCCAGCGCGTTCTTCAAGCCGCAGGGGCGTCTCATAACTTCAGCCGTCTCCTCCAAAGAGCCCTGACTACTCAGCGGCGCAGTGCTGAACGAAGGCCGTGAACTTGTTCGCAGCGGGCTGCGGATAACGGATGTAGCCACGCGGGCGCCCGGAAGGGCATGGGCATGAATCGAAGCCGGGGGTGAGATCCTCCGCTGCGGATGATGCTGCGGTCATCGAGAGTTCATGGCGGGAGCCGGAGCGGTTCGCGGTCCTGTTTGACCGGCACGCCCCGCACATTCACCGCTACCTGGCCCGGCGTGCTGACCGCCAGGTTGCCGATGACCTGGTCGCCGAGACGTTCCTGGCCGCATTCGCCAAGCGGCACCGCTATGACCTCGGCCACCCGGATGCCCGGCCCTGGCTGTATGGGATCGCGACCAACCTGCTCGGTCAGCATCGCAGGGACGAAGTCCGCCAGTACCGGATCAGGCGGGCCGCCGCGGCCGAGTCTGAGGTTCCCGGTCACGCCGAACGGGTGGCTGCCGATGTCACAGCCCAGGCGATGCGCACGCTGCTGGACGCGGCGCTGGCCGCGCTGCCGGCCGGTGACCGGGACGTGCTGCTGCTCATCGCCTGGGAGCAGCTGACCTATCAGGAGGTGTCGCGGGCGCTGGCCATCCCGGTGGGGACGGTGCGGTCCAGGCTGCACCGGGCGCGCACGAAGGTACGCCAGGCCCTGGCCGGTACCGATGCGGCGGCCACGTATGAGGAGATCACGACCAATGAATGACATGGAGCTGCTCCGGGAGCTGGGGCAGGAGACGCCCCTGCCCGCGCCTGCCGAGCTGGACGCAGCCCGCGCCAGGCTGGCCGCCGCGATCGCCTCCGCCCCGGCCGCCGCAGGCCTGGCAACCGTGCCAGAGGTCGCCACGGACCAGCCCTGCCCGTCCAGTGGCCAGCCGGCCGGGCCGCTCCGGCCTTCCGCTCCCGCGCCGGTGCTGACCGCGGTCAGACTCATGCACGCGGGCGCCGTCGGCACCGCGGTGTACCTGATCATCGCGCTGGCCTTCATCGGCGACATCCAGGCCTACCACCTGCGGTACCTGGGCCACAGCCTCACCGCGGCCCAGCTCAGCCACCAGCGGCCGCTCATCATCACGCTGGCCATAGTCACCGGCCTGGCCCTGATAGCCCTGTGGCTGTGGATGGCACGGGCGGTCAGCCAGGGCCGGAACTGGGCGCGCATCCTGTCCACGGTGCTGCTCGGCCTGGCGACGCTGGAGGTGACCGGCAATCATGGCGTCGCGCAGGTTTTCTGTGCCGTGCTGACCTGGCTGACCGGCCTCGCCGCGGTGTGGCTGCTCTGGCGCCCGGCCTCCAGCGCGTTCTTCAGGCAATGCCGCCAGGCGGCATTGACGCGGCGACCCTAGTCCGGGATGGCCAGGACCACCCGTTCTCGTGTGCCGGTGTCTACCAGGTCGTGGGCCTCGGCTGCCCGTTCCAGGGGCAGCGGTGTTCCTACCGGGATTGCCAGGGCTCCATCGCGGGCGGCGGCGGTGAGGCCGGCGGCGGCCTGCTGCCGGGCGGTCTCGGGGGAGTCGTCGCTGCCGGGGAGCCGGATGTTGTCGGAGAAAGCGACCTCGATGATACGGTCCACGCCGCCGGGCGCCAGGTCCCGGATGACGGCGGCCGGATCGGGCTGATCCAGCGCGACCGCATGCGCGACGGCCGGACTCGTGACCTGCGGCAGGTCGGAGCTACGCCGGACCGTCCCGATGACCGTCGCTCCGTCCCGCCCGGCGAGCTGCGCCGCCAGCGACCCGACTCCGCCCAGGACACCCTGGACCAGGACCGTCAGCCCGCTGACCGGGCCGTCGGCAAAAACCGCGCGGTGCGCTGCGATGCCCGCGATGCGCCCAGCTGATCGGATACCTGATCTGGCAGGTAAACGGCTAGGCGCTGCCGTCCACTGGGCCGCACGGTCTGGGCCGCACGGTCTGGGCCACCGGCGTCACCGGCGCTGACGGCTCCGGCGACCTGACCGGCCAGGCCTCGGTTCTGTTCACTGATAAATACTGGCTCTATCTCAGCTCATCATCGGCCCGGTCGTCGATTGTGGGAGTGACCGTCGGCAGGGGTCTCCTCGGCAGCTTCACGGCCACCGGGAAGTTCTCTGCTTCCCCCGCAGCGGATGCGGCGTGCCTGAACCCCTAGCCTGCCCCACGTGAGTGGCAGCTGTTAAGGGAGATCATCTCGACATGGCCGAGCTTCGGTTCCCGGTACCGCCCCTGGCTGGCGATGTGGTGCTGCTGCGCCCTTGGCGCGAGGCCGACGTGCCGGGCATGGTGCTGGCGTTCAGCGATCCGGTGATGCAGCGGTTCTCATGGCGTACTACTCCGTTCACCGAGACTGATGCGCGCGACTTGTTCGCTGAGCAGGAAGAGGTCCGCTTGCGTGGCGATGAGCTGAACTTCGCGCTGGTCGAACCGCACGACCAGGACGTGGTGCTCGGCAGCGTCTCGCTGCATGAGGTTCGCCTGGATCAGGGCTGCACGGCGGTTGGGTACTGGCTCGCCCCCGAGGCTCGCGGCCGGGGTGCCGCGACACAGGCGGTCCGCCTGCTTACCCGGTGGGCATTCGCCGAGCTGGGACTGGCGCGGCTGGAGCTGACTTGCGGTCCCGACAATGAGGCGTCACAGCATGTCGCCGAGCGCTGCGGGTTTTCCCGCGAGGGCCTGCTCCGTTCCCACGTGCCTTTCAAGGGAGCCCGCCGCGACAGCGTGATCTATAGCCTGCTTCCCGGCGAGCTGCGGTAGCCGAGTTTGTGGCCCGGTGCCGCGGAACGTGGCCCGGAGTGGCCCGGAGTGGCCCGTGGGATCCCGTCTCGGGACACGATGGAGATTCTGGGCAGGGGATGACCGTTACTGTCACTTCTGCTGTCAGCTCCGACGCTCGGCCCGGCTCAGGGGAGCGGGCAGGGCTGCGACGTGGGTGGGCCTAGATGGACTTGAACCATCGACCTCCGCCTTATCAGTTCCATCACCGCTCCTGTTCTGAGGCCTCAACCCCGCCATGGTGCGCCGTGACGGTGAGCCTAATGGAGTGGTTGGTCGGCCCCGTTGCTGTCAGCGTCCGGCCTGTCGTCGCTGGGTTATGAGCACGACGACGTGCGTCTCGATGGTCTCCCGCGTCGGGTCACGCGCACCCGACGCGCCATCCCAGAGTCGGCCCGTTAGGACGTCCACCACGGACAAGCCGGGTATCAAAGTGATATCATATTGATTAAGTGATCGGATGGCCGGCACCACAGCCCACAGGAGGCATCCCGATGAACGCACCAAACGACAACACCGCTCCGAAAGGCCTGCGCGGGTGGTGGCTAACTCCCCCGCGACCCGGCCTGCAACGCCTGATCCACCCATGGGAGTACCGCCACCTCCGCTTCTTTGGCGTCATTCGTATTGCCGCTGGCAGTGTCGCGGCCGCCGCGGGCTTCATTTGCCTCGCGTACGGCGTCTACGGATGGGCAGCCTTCTTCCTGGTTCTCGGGGCGCTGGTTATCGCGGTTGGCTGCTGGGAGCTGGCCATCGCCCGCTCCGCATCTGCCCGGACCTGAGCCTGGTCAACACCCGCCGGGGCGACGATGCCGTACTCGCGGATCCCACGCCGCAGCAGAACAAATCCGCAGGCCAGAAGGCTATAGCCCGCGAAACTCCGTCACGCTGATAAAAGTCGGGCCTGGTTTTCCGGATGCCTCCCTTTCTCCCTTTCTCCCGTTTTCCTCGCAGGCGCCCATACCCTTGTGAGTGGTCGCCGGGTCTAGGTTCGGCGTAGCCGATCGCGCAGCGACGCCCGTAACGCGGTGGCCGCGAGCTGGACAATGGATGGCGAGGAGGACGGCTGCGCGGGCCGCACCCGTTCTGCGTGTCGGGTTGACCTGCCTTGATCTGCTCGTCTTGGCGTGTGGCCCGCGCAGCGGTCATCCGGTGGAGCCGCGGAACCTGGGCCGGTCGTTTGAGCGGCTTCGGGATGCTGCTGGTCTGCGGCCTATCCGTCTCCATGATCTTCGTCATACGACAGCAACGCTGGTGAAGGACCTGGGGGTGCCGCCTCGGGACACGATGGAGATCCTGGGGCACGCCCGGATCGCTGTCACGATGGAGATCTGCACCGCGGCCGATGATGGCAGCCGCCGCGATGCGATCGGCAAGCTCAACCAGCTGCTCAGGCCGGACAGGCCGTGACCGTTCCTGTCATTTCTGCTGTAAGCGCTGACTCCCGGCCCGGCTCAGGGGAGGGGACAACGCTGCGACGTGGGTGGGCCTAGATGGACTTGAACCATCGACCTCCGCCTTATCAGGGCGGCGCTCTAACCGGCTGAGCTATAGGCCCTTGCCTGCGGCATCCGGGGCACGGTGTACGCGCCACACCCCTCGGGAATTGCCGCCGCGTAAGGCTATCGCACTTTGCGGGGAAGCCGTCAGTCAGTCTCCCGCAGGGTGACCTCGATACCGCCGCCCAGGTGGGTAACCAGGTTGTAGATCATCGCGCCGACCGTGGACAGTGCGGTGATCAGGACGATGTTCACCGCACCCAGCAGCATCGTGTAGCCGAGCACCCGCGAGGCCGAGAACCAGTGCCCGAGGTTGGTCCCGGACGATCCCGAACTCGAGGTAACGCTGCTCAGCGTGTGCTGGAGAGACGAGAACACGCCCAGGCTGGACAGCACGAAGTACAGGAAGGCAACGGCGACGAACAGCACGACCCAGGCGACCAGCGACATGAGGAAGCTGAACTTCATCACCGACCATGGCTCGAGCCGGGAGATGACCAGATCGGCCCGCCGGGCCGGGGATTTACTGCCCTTCCGGGCCGCCGCCTGGGTGCCACCTGCTGCCACTGCCGCGCCGCCTATGGCGGCACCGCCCGCTGCGGCACCGGCCGCTGAGGATCCGGAGCCTCCCTTGTACCGGCCGCGAGTCACGGCCGAGAACGTCGTGGTGCGATTACGCCCGTCGTCCGTCTCGGGCGGGGGCGGGGCGAGGCTATCCGCAGCGCCTGGGCTCTTGGCCGGGCTGGCCTTGCCGGTGCTGGTCTTGCTGGTGCTCGTCTTGGCCGCGCCGCCGGCCGACTCGGTGAGCGATGCCGGGTACGGCGGGACAGCCGAGGTGGCGTCCTCCGCAGGGCCAGCGTCGTAGCTGTACCCGCCCCCGTCCGCTCCAGACTGGCCGAAGGTCGTGTCCTGACTGTCCGCGTACGAGGTGCTCCCGGCAAAGTCGTAGCCGGTGTCGCCGTCCTGGGTCCCCGTCGTGGCTTCGTCAGCCTCGGGGCTTCGCAAGTCGGCAGCCGCACCGGTCCGTGGGCGCCCACCTTCGGGCAGCCACGATGGCGGTTCTGCGCGTTGTTCCACCCCGTCCTCCTCGGGAAGGTTTCCTTCGAGGTTATCCCCGAAAGGAGGGTACGTCCCCACTCGGGGTTCGTGAGCGTCGTCTGAGTGGATACTCATTAGACGTCACCAACCCTCCCCACGTTGCCTCCAATAGTCGGTCCGTCATCGCACCGTGACCTCCAGTGCGATCCAGCGCGTCCCCGGATGCCTACCCGGCCGCTCCGGAATCATCCCCTGAGTCCTCAGGACCGGCGCTCTCAGGACCAGTTTCCGGCTCCGCGCTGCCCGGATCGTCCGCGCTGTCCGGATCGTCCACGGCGACCGCAGCCGCCGCCTCAGCGTCCGGGTCCGGGTACGCATCCGGGTCCGCGTCCGGGTCTGTCTCAGAATCAGCCAGGGACTCCGCGTTGCGGGCGATGGCCACCACGCTGTCCCCGGAGGCCAGGTTCATCAGCCGCACGCCCATGGTCTGCCGGCCGGACAGCTTCACCTCGGCTGCCGAGGTCCGGATGACGCCGCCGGAGGAGGTGATCGCGAACACCTCGTCGTCCGGGTGCACCAGCAGGGCCCCCACCAGCTCACCGCGGGAATCCACGATGCGCGCGGTCAGCACGCCCCGGCCACCGCGGCCCTGAATGGGATACTGGTCCGAGGGCGTCCGCTTGGCGTAGCCACCACCGGTGGCCACCAGCACGTCTGCCCCCTCCCGCACCACGTGCATGTCGAGCAGCACGTCGCCGTCGGTGAACCGCATGCCGATGACGCCCGAGGTGGCCCGGCCCATCGGGCGCATGGTGTCGTCTCTGGCGTGGAACCGGATGGCCTGGGCGCGGCGGCTGACCAGGAGCAGGTCGTCTTCGGGGGAGACCAGGCTGGCCGCGATGACCTCGTCGTCCTCACGCAGGTTGATCGCGATGATCCCGCCGGCGCGGGCCGAGTCGTAGTCGGTCAGCAGCGACTTCTTGACTAGTCCGGACCGGGTGGCGATGACCAGGTAGGGGGCGACGGAGTAGTCCGGGATCGCGAGGACCTCGGCGATCCGCTCGTCCGGCTGGAACGCGAGCAGGTTGGCCACGTGCTGGCCGCGCGCGTCCCGGGCCGTGTCC
>Ga0208589_1000600_pt1 | contig 16675 bp, 14 predicted proteins | sample NGESurshal092012_2_FD_184486 | JGI IMG/M metagenome (GOLD analysis project Ga0208589, IMG submission 184486) | Arctic peat soil microbial communities from Barrow, Alaska - NGEE Surface sample F53-2 shallow-092012 (SPAdes) | ecosystem: Environmental > Terrestrial > Soil > Wetlands > Peat ... | reverse complement strand
CGCCCGCCGCAGCCGAGGCGTCGTACGTGGCCAATCGGATGCGGGAATGCGGAATCCTGCTCGGCACCGACGGGCCGCACCACAACGTGGTCAAGATTCGGCCGCCGATGCCGTTCGACAAATCGGACGCTAACCTGCTCGTGGAGCAGTTGGAGCGGGCCGTGCGCGAGGTCGAGATCGGGCGGGGGGCCGGGCACCGAAATTCGGCCTTGTAAACCGTGGAACCATCACCCATACTGCACTGTATACAATAGCGGACATCGCGGAATCGCCGCGGTGGGAAGACCCGCTTCGTCGGAGGAGTACCATGCGGTGCGCATCGGCGATTGATCCATCGAAATCGTGTGATCGATCGGCAGGGAATGTCGTGGCAGGACTCGCGTTGCTGGCATTGGCGGCGACCGCGCTCGTTGCGCGCCCCGCGCAGGCGCAGGATGGAGGCAACGGATTCCTGTTCCATGTGCCGCACACCACGTTCACTGTGCGCACGGGCTACGACGCCGCGAGCGCGAACAGCGACATCTTCTCGTTCGTGACCCGCGAGCTGACGCTCAATCGCTCGGACTTCAGCAGCCCCACCATCGCCACGGATCTCGGATTCTGGATGAATGCGAACGTGGACGCGCTGTTCAGCGTTGGATACTCGCGTTCGGCTGCGGAATCGCAGTTCCGCGATTGGTCGGACAACAACAACCTGCCGATCCAGCAATCCACGGACTTCACGCGCATTCCGCTCACCGTGGGGCTCAAGGCATACCTCGGTCCGCGCGGGCAGGCCATCGGCCACTTTGCGTGGGTGCCGGCGCGCGTCGTGCCATACGTGGGAGCTAGCGTGGGCACGATGTGGTACAGCTTCCGTCAGGGTGGCGACTTCGTGGACACCACCACCACCAACGTCTATTCCGACGTGTATACGTCGTCCGGTTGGACGCCGACGGCCAACCTGTTTGCCGGCGCCGATTTCACGTTGACGCCCATGACAGCATTGACCGCCGAAGCGCGGTACACGTGGGGCAGGGCCGAATTGAGTGGTGATTACGTTGGGTTCAACCGCATTGACCTGTCAGGCATTGCAGTCACGGCGGGCCTTACCTTCAGGTTCTGAGGAGACTGATATATGAAGAACCAAATGATTCGCGCGTGGCGCTCCATTGGGTGGAGCCTCACCATCGCCGGTGCCGTGGTGATGGTTGCCGCGATTCCTGGGGCGGCGCAGTCCGCCGTTCGCGCCGACGCGCGTTGGGACGCATGGCTCGGTTGCTGGGAGCCGGCGGCAACGCCAAGTGGCCTCAAGGTCCCACTCATGTGCGTTGTGCCAGCGGCTGGTACGTCCGCGGCCGATATTGTGACCATCAGCGATGGCAAGGAAGTCTCGCGCGAGCATATCGAGGCCACGGGGCAGCGGGTCGCCAACTCACGCGACGGCTGCACGGGATGGGAAAGTGCTGACTGGTCGCGCAACGGCTCGCAGTTGTATCTGCATTCCAGCTACCGCTGCGACGGTGGTGTCGCGCATGACGGCACCTCGATCATCGCGATGTCCGCCGACGGCGACTGGATGGACGTACAGGGACTTCGCACCGGTCGCAACGACGGTGTCCGCGTGATGGTGTATCGCGAAGCCATTGATCCCGGAACGCTGCCGGCGGATATCAGTTCGGCGATCGGCGATCGGGCGATGGCGGTGAGTGCGGCGCGCGTCGGCGCGGCAGCGCCGATCCACATTGACGACATCGCCGACGCGTCCAAGCACGTGGATGCACCGGTGGTCGAGGCCTGGTTGGCCAACCGTGGTGACACGATGTCGGTGAACGCCAAGGATCTCGTCGCGATGGCCAACGACGGCGTACCGTCCAGTGTGATTGATGTGGTGGTGGCGCTGTCCTATCCCGACAAGTTCGCGGTGAATCCGGGCGCGGCCGCCGGTGGCGCCGAGCGCGGCCGACCGGGCGTACGCCTACATCAAAGGCGAGATCCTGGCCCGCCGGTTCGACCCGCAAGACCTGCTCTCCGAGGGGCAGCTGGCCGAGGCGGTGGGCGCCTCGCGGACCCCGGTCCGCGAGGCCCTGCTCCGGCTGCAGGGCGAGGGCCTGGTCCGGCTGCTGCCCAAGCGCGGGGCTCTCGTCCTGCCGGTCACGGTGGACGAGATGGCCGACGTGATGGAGACCCGGCGGCTGGTCGAGTCGTTCGCGGCCCGCAAGGTCCTCTCCCACCAGCCGTCCGTGCCCCTGGGGCCGGTGCTGGACAGCCACCTCGAAGCCATGCGCGCCGCCATGCAGGCGCACGACGTGGCCGCGTACGTGCGGGCCGACCGCGACTTCCATCTCGCGATCGTCGCGGCGACCGGCAACGAGATCATTACCTCGCTGTACCGCTCGCTGCGGGAACGGCAGCTGCGCATGGGCACCGTGAACCTGCTCGACGGCACCGGCACGCACGTCGACCCCGCGCGGATGCGCGCCACCCTGGCCGAGCACGAGCGCATCCGGGACACGCTGCGGGCCCGCCGCGCCGACGCGGCGGTGAAGGCCATCGGCGCGCATCTCGACCACGCGGAGAGCACCCTGGGCCGCCGTTCCTGACCACAATCCCCTGACCGCCACCTGGCCAACTGCCCTGTCCCGCTATCCCCCCCGCCCTCCCCCCGAACCGGATTCCCATGCCCAGCCCGGCCCCGTCCACGTCCGCCCTCCCCTCCACCCTCGCCTCCCCCGTCACACCCGTGTTCCGCCGCTGGGCCATCGCGGTCGCCGTGTACATCGCCGCGGTCTTTAACCGCACCTCACTCGGCGTGGCCGGGCTGGAGGCGGCCAGCCGGTTCCGGATCACTCCTGCCCAGCTCAGCGTCTTCGTCCTGGCCCAGCTGGGGGTCTACGCCGTGATGCAGGTGCCCACCGGCCTGCTGGTGGACCGCTACGGCCCGCGCCGGCTGCTGATCACGGCGGCGTGCACCATGGCCCTCGCGCAACTGGCGTTCGCCTTCGTCCACTCCTATCCGGCGGCCTTGCTGGCCCGGGCCCTCCTGGGCTGCGGTGACGCGCTGACGTTCGTCAGCGTGGTGCGCTTCGCGGCCCAGGACTTCGCCCCGCGCCGGTTCCCGCTGGCTGTCTCCGTCACCTCGATGCTGGGCATGGCCGGCAACGTCGCCGCGACGATCCCGCTCACGTTGCTGCTGCACTCGGCGGGCTGGGCTCCCTCGTTCGCCGCCGCCGGCCTGATCTCGCTGGCGACGGGGGTGGCTGTCTGGGCGCTGCTGCCTGCCGACCGGCCGGGTGGCGAGCCCGCGCGCAGGCGGCCCGTGCTCAGCCGGCCCGCGCTCAGCCGGCCCGCGCGCGGCCGGCCCATGAGTGACTGGCTGGCGGCGGCACGCCGGATCGGCGGCCGGGCGCACACGGCGTGGCGCACACCCGGAACCCGGCTCGGATTCTGGGTGCACTTCTCCTGTATGTCGGTGACCACGATGTTCTCGGTGCTGTGGGGACTGCCCTACCTCGTGGCGCAGGGGTTCAGCCCCTCGGGGGCCAGCGCGGTGCTGCTCGTCTGCGTGCTGTCCGCCATCGCGATCAGCCCGGCCATCGGCCTGGCCTTCGGGCGCTTCCCGGCGGCCCGGGTCCCGTTCGCGGTCGGCGTCTGCCTGGTCACCGTGGGCGGCTGGGTGGCCCTGCTGGGCGGCTTCGGGGGTCGGCCACCGCACCCGCTGATCGTCGCGGTGGTAGCCCTGATGGCCGCGGGCGGCCCTGCCTCCACCATCGGCTTCTCGCTGGCCCGGGACTACAACGCGCACACCGCGGTCGGCACCGCGACCGGGGTGGTCAACGTCGGCGGGTTCAGCGCGGCCATCCTGGCCTCACTCCTGGTCGGCGGGATCCTGGACCTGGCCGGCCGCAGCGACGTGGCCGCCTACCGGCTGGCGTTCAGCTGCGCGGTCGCCGTGCAGCTGACCGGGACGGTGATGGCGGTCCGCTGGTGGCTGCGCGTGCGGGGCCTGCTGCTCGGGGCGCAGTCCCGCGGTGAGCCGGTCCCGGTCCGGGTGGTCCGGCACCAGTTCGACCGGGCCCACGACGCCGTGCCGCCGGCCCGCGCCTGGCAGGCGGCACGGGATCACGCCGAGCGCGTGTCCGCTCTGGATCCGCGCGGCGCGGTCAGCGCTCCCCGCAGGGTGGGGTAGATCGCCAGCACCCGGTCGTAGCCGCTTGACGCGAAGAAGCCGGCCAGCGGGCTCGACGGGGCTACCACCACGCGCAGGTCGATGTGGTACACGCCAGCCAGACGGCGGGCGATCGCGATTTTCCCGAGACCGGCGCTGTCGAAAAACGTGGTCAGCGTCAGGTCGAGGATGACGGTGGTGACCCCGGGCTCGAGCGCCGCCATCAGTTCCTCGTGCACCTGCGTGGCGTTGTACTGGCTGACTTCGCCGGGCAGGCTGACGACCGTCGTCCTGGCTTGATCGTCCGGCCAGCCTGCTTCATTCTCCATGCTGTGCGGGCCCCCCCGAGCGGATCGCCGGGGCGGCGCTGGCGAGCGGAACTCGGGCAGGAGCCAGCTCAGGCCCCGGCTGGCTGAACAACCGACAGCGCTAGTGTGCCACGCGGCGGCCTGGCTGCACCTGGCTAATCGGCAGCCTCCGGCCCGGCCGCGGCCGGGCCCAGCCCGGCTGCACCTGATCCCGGGGCCGCCAGCCAGCCGAAGGAGTCCTCCGCGGCGCCGGCTGAGGGCCGGTACTCAAGCCCGACATGACCGCCGTACCCCTTGCGGTCGAGATGACCGAGGACGAACGGGTAGTTGATCTCGCCGGTCCCCGGCTCGCCGCGGCCCGGCACATCAGCGATCTGGATATGGCCGATCTGGTCCCAGAAGGCATCCACGGTCCCGGTGATCTCTCCCTCCACCCGCTGCATGTGGTAGGCGTCGTACTGGAGCCGGACGTTGTCCCGGCCGGTCTGACGGGCGAACGCCGCGGCCGCCGCGGTCGTGGTCAGCAGGCAGGGGCCGTTGTCCATCGGGTTCAGTGCCTCGATCATCACCTCGCAGCCCGCCGCCGCAGCCTGGTCCGCGGCCCAGGTGACGTTTTCCCGGGCCAGTTCGAGCTGGAGGCCGAGCGGGTAGCACCGCTGGCGCAGCCCGACCAGCAAATTCAGCCGCGGGCAGCCGCACTCCTGGGCGATCCGCAGCGCGGCCGGCACGTGCTCACGCAACTGCGCGGTGCGGCCGGGGTCGGCGCACAGGCCCCGGTCCCCGGCCGCCATGTCACCGGCGTCAAAGTTCAGCAGCACCAGCTGCATCCCCCAGCGGCTGGTCAGGCCGGGCAGCAAGGCGGCGTCCGCGTCCCCCGGCCACCAGAGCTCAACCGCGTCGAAACCCGCCCCCGCCGCGCGCGCGAACTGGTCGGGCAGCGGCAGGCCGGCCCAGAGCATCGAGAGGTTGGCGGCAAAACGCAGCGGCATCGCAGATCAGGCTCCCGGGGCAGTGCCGGAGGTGATCTGGGGATGTGGCACGAAGGTAGTTTAAAGAGATCCACCTCCTCGGCCCATCAGGCCGTAGCTGGGATCGCGATCGTAACGCAGTCTTCATGATTGGCGGGTACACCTATCGTTTGGGCCCGGCTCGCACGGGAAAGGCTCATCGCCAGGCACGGCCGACGCGGGACGAGGCGAAGGTCCGGCTACGGGGTGGGGCCCTGCTCCCAGATCAGAGCGACCAGAGTGTGTGCTGGCCGCGATGTCTCTTAAGCTGAACATCATCCGGAGGGAGAACGTGGGTGCCTAGACCGGCCTCATTCCGGCGTGACCCCGAGGTGAGCGGGCCCGGCACCGGGCTGGGCCCGGGTCGTCCGGGTGGCCCGGGCCGGAGTGGTCCCGGACCGCGCCGGGCCAGGCGGCGCCCTTCCGGCCCCGGCCGGTTCCGCCGGCTGCGGGCGCGGCGGTGGTTCCAGGTCGTGATGGCGCTGCTGGTGGCGTTCGTTATCTGGCTGGGCTGGTCTGTGGGGCACGCCCTCACCTATCCCGGTGGCGGGACAGTGTCGGAGCGGCTGGCGGAGTGGGCCCGGGATCACTACCTCGGCCCGGTAGTCACGTTCGGGGAGTGGGTCTCATACAACCCGCCGAAGGTCGGCGGGAAACCCTCGTTCGCGCTGACCGGCCCGAGCGCGGGACCGGTGAGTAACCCCAAGCCCACCGGGCACGCCAAGGCCGAGCCCTCCTACCCGGCCCCCGCACCGCTGACCCCCCTGGTGGCCCATCCGCTGCGCGGGGAAGGCAAGTGGCGGGTGCTCGGCACGGCCAAGGGCGAGCCCGCCATCTACGGCACCTACATGCGCGCGAGCAGCGTTTACACGTCCTACGTGACGGGCATCGTGTCGATGAACCAGAACCTGGTACGTTTCCAACTGCACCCCGGCGCGGAGGATCCAGGGCCTGGTCACTGGAAGGCCCAGCCAAGCGTCCCGCCGGGTAGGCGCCTGGGATTGCTGGCCACCTTCAACGGGGGCTTCAAGATTTCGACGTCCGGGGGCGGCTTCTACCTGAACGGTGCGACCAGCGGGGTGCTCACCAAGGGCGTCGCGTCGGTCGTCTACTACCGCGACGGGCGGATCGCCATCGGGAACTGGGGGGGTTCGGTGCGGATGACACCCGACGTGGTGGGCGTCCGGCAGAACCTGCATATGATAGTGGCGCACGGCAGGATCCCCGCGTCGGTGGACTACAACGTGACGACCACCTGGGGCGCTACCCTCGGCGGGGGCTACTACGTCTGGCGGTCCGGGATCGGCATGACCAGGGACGGGCGGGTCATCTTCGTCTACGGCCCGTCGCTGAACGTGCGAGAGCTCGCGGAGCTGCTCAAGCGGGCGGGCGCGGTCACCGGGATGGAGCTGGACATCAACCCGGACTGGATGTCCTACATGTATTACCTGCCTAAGCACCATCCGGCGGAGCCGACCCCGGTCAACCTGCTCCCCGACCAGGTGCAGCCCCCGGACCGGTACTACGGCCTGGCGAGCCGCGACTTCACGGCTGTGTACGCCCGGTGACGACCCGCGCGCGGGCGGCCGACCGGCCGCCCGGCGGCTCTGCCGTGCTCGCGCGATCCCCCCTCCCGGTGCGCTGGCTGGCCGCTGTCGTCCAGACCTCGCGGCCCCGGCAGTGGCCTAAGAACCTGCTGGTCTTCGCGGCCCCGCTGGCGGCGGCCTCGCTGGGCCGCGACGACGGCCTGGGGTACGCGCTGGTGGCCGCCGTCGTGTTCACCCTGGCCGCGGCCGCCGTGTACTTCGTCAACGACGTGGTGGACGCGGACCGTGACCGGCTGCACCCGGTCAAGCGGCACCGCGCGGTCGCGTCGGGCCGGCTTCCCCGCGCGCACGCGACGGTGCTCGCGGTCCTCGGGGTGCTCGCGGCCGAGGCCACCTGCCTGTGGCTCGGCGAGCCCGTGCTGGCCGTCCTGGTCGGCGTCTACGTGGCCTTCTCGCTGATGTACACGTTCCTGCTCAAGCACATTCCCGTGGTCGAGCTCGCGTTCGTGGCCGCGGGGTTCGTGCTGCGGGCGCTGGGCGGCGCGTCCGCGACCCGGGTGCCCCCGTCGGGCTGGTTCCTGGTGGTGTGCAGCCTGGGCGCACTGCTGGTCGCCATCGCCAAGCGCTACACCGAGCTCGCCCTGCTCGGCCCGGAGGCCGCCGTCCACCGGCCGGTCATGCGCTGGTACACGCCGGCCCTGCTGCGGCTGAGCCAGCGCGTCGCCGCCGGGGTCATGATCGCCGCCTACCTGCTCTGGGCCTACGGCCAGCACAGCGGGTGGACCCGCACGCTGCACCTGCTCAGCGCGCTGCCGCTGGCCGGGGCGCTGCTGCGGTTCGACTGGCTGACCGCGAACCAGCCCGCCAAGCCGGTCGAGGACCTGATCGCCCGGGACAAGCTGATGATCTGCTGCGAGCTGGGCTGGCTGGCTCTGTTCGCGGTCGGCCTGTGATGGTCGCCGTCGCCGCGCGGGAGGCCGGACGGGTGCTGACCGGCTGGGGACGCACCACGCCGTCCCGCGCCCAGGTCGTCGGCCCGCTGGCGGCCGCCCAGCTCGGGGTCGTGGTGGCTGCCCGGCCCGCAGGAGGCGTGCTGGCCCGGGGCGCGGGGCGCAGCTACGGGGATGCCGCCCAGAACGCGGGCGGGGTGGTGGTGGATCCGGTGACCGCGCCCTGCATCGACCTGGACCCGGACGCGGCCACGGTCCGGGTCTCGGCATCCACCTCGTTCACCGACCTGCTCACCCGGATCGTGCCGGAAGGCCTGCTCCTGCCGGTGCTGCCAGGCACCAGGCACCTCACCGTCGGCGGCGCGGTAGCCGCCGACGTGCACGGCAAGAACCAGCGCAGCGACGGCAGCCTGGGCCGGTGGATCGAGGAGATCGAGATCCTCGACGGAACCGGGGAGGTCCGCCGGCTGACACCGGACGGCCAGCCGGAGGAGTTCCGGGCCACTGTGGGCGGGATGGGCCTGACCGGGCTCATCCTGAGCGCCACGATCCGGCTGCTGCGGATCCGCAGCGCGCAGATGCTGGTCAGCACCCGCCGGCAGCCCGATCTGGACGCCCTGCTCACCGCCATGGACGAGAGCCGGGACCGCTACTGCGTCGCGTGGATCGACACCACCGCCACCGGCAGGTCCCTGGGGCGCGGCGTCCTCGCTGTCGGCGATCATCTCGCCGAGCCCGATCCCGCCGCGGAGCCGGGTGGCCTGGCCTACCGGGCGCACCGGGCGCACCGGGCGCCGCGGCTGCCCGTCTGCCCGTTCACCGCCTGGTCGGCCCGGGAGTTCAACGAGCTGCACTTCCGCCGCGCCGCGCAGGAAGACAGCGAGATCACCGACCTGGCCTCGTTCTTCCACCGGCTCGACGTGCTCGACGGCTGGAACCGCACGCTGGGCCCGCGCGGCTTCGTGGAGTACCAGTGCGTGGTGCCCGAGGGTGCGCACGGCGTCATCAGCCAGATCCTGGAGGCAGCGCAGCGGCACCGGTGCGCCTCGTTCCTGGGCACCCTGAAGCGGTTCGGCCCGGGCACCGCCAGCTACCTGTCTTTCCCGATGGCTGGCTGGTCGCTGGCCATCGACATGCCAGTGGGCAACCGCCAGCTGGGCCCGATGCTGGACGACCTGGATGAGCGGGTCGCCGCGGCCGGCGGTCGGGTATACCTGGCCGGGGACAGCAGGCTCCGCGGCAGCGCCTGCGCCGCCATGTACCCCGGGCTGGCGCGGTGGCGGGCCGCGGCCGCACGCCTCGACCCGGACGGGGTATTCCGCTCCGATCTGGGCCAGCGGCTCGGCCTGCGGCAGGCCACCAGAACATTGACCACCGGCAAATTAATAGGGACATCAAGCGGGAGGCAGCATGCCGGATAAGCGCGGTATGCCGGACCAGCACGGCGCGACGGGCAGCCCGTCCAGGGTGCTGCTGCTCGGCGGGACCAGCGAGATCGGCCTGGAGATCCTGGCCGCGCTACGGCTGCCCCCTGAGACCGAGGTGCTGCTGGCCGGCCGGGACGAGCAGCGGATGGCGGCGGCCGGCAAGGAACTCGGCACCGGCGTGCGCACGCTGCGCTTCGACGCCACCGCCCTGGACACCCACCAGGACCTGATCGACGAGGCCTTCGCCGGCGGAGACGTGGACCTGGTCATCTCCGCCGCAGGCATCCTCACTTCCCAGGAGATCCTGGACCGTGACCCGCTGGTTGCCGGGCTGCTGGTCGAGACCAACTTCACCGGGCACGTCACCACCCTGCTCGCGGCCGCCCGGCGGATGCGTGCCCAGGGCCACGGCACCATCGTGGTGCTGTCCTCGATCGCCGCGATCCGGCCGCGGAAGGCCAACTTCGTGTACGGGGCGGCCAAGTCCGGCCTGGACGCGTTTGGCCGCGGGCTGGCTGACTCGCTGCACGGGACCGGGGTGGATGTGCTGCTGGTCCGGCCCGGGTTCGTGATCGGCCGGATGACGGCCGGGATGGCGCCGGCCCCGCTGGCCACCACCCCTGCCGCGGTGGGCGCGGCCGTCGCGGCCCGGCTCCGGCGGGCAGGCGGCACGTCCCCGGGCAGCCTGGTCTGGGTGCCGTCCACACTGGCCCCGGTGGCGGCGGCCTTCCGGGCGCTGCCCCGGCCGCTGTGGCGCCGGATGCCCCGCTGAGACAGGTTCCCCCCGATGCGCGTGCTGGTGGCCGAGGATGATCGTGGCCTGCGTGAGGCGCTGAGCCGCGGCCTGCGCGAGAGCGGCTACACGGTCGACGCCGTGCCCGACGGCCAGGCGGCCATCGACTACCTGCGCGGGTACGACTACGAGGTGGTGGTGCTCGACTGGCGGATGCCGGAAGTCTCCGGGCTCGAGGTGCTGCAGTGGATGCGCCGGGACGGGCGGTCCAACCCGGTCCTGATGCTGACCGCCCGGGACACGCCCCGGGACCGGGTCACCGGCCTGGATCAGGGCGCCGACGACTACCTGGTCAAGCCCTTCGATTTCGCTGAGCTGCTGGCCCGGCTGCGCGCCCTGCAGCGCCGGCCCCGAACCGCCCAGGCACCCCAGCTGGTAGTGGGGGATGTGGTCTACGACCCGGCGACCCAGGAAGTGCGGATCGGCACGCAGGTCCCCGCGCTGACCGCGACGGAGCGCGGGATCCTGGAGATGCTCATGCGCCGGTCACCCACCGTGGTGGACCGCCGGTCGATCGCGCAGAGCGTCTGGGAGAACGACGCGGACGCGCTGGGCTCCAACACGATCGACGTGCACATGGCCAGGCTGCGGTCCAAGCTGGCCGGCGGCCAGGTGCGCATCGAGTCGGTGCGTGCCGTCGGATACCGGATACTGGGCCGGTGAGCTGGCTTCCGCCCCGGCCCCGCGTGCGGCTGCCGCCCCAGTTCGGGCACGCGGCCCGGGTCGCGCTGGCCGCGACGCTGCTCGTTGGCGTGGTCTACGCCGGCTGCGTGACCATCCTGGACCGGGCGATCTCGGCGCGGCTGGTGGCCTCGGTGGACACCCGGCTGCGCGAGCGCCTGGCTACCGCCCTGGTGAACCAGGGGGACAGCGCCGGCCGTTCCGGCGCCCGGGCGGTGAGCGGCCAGACTCCGGACGGCCGGGTGCGGGCGGCCCGCGAGCCTCATCCCGACGACGATGACGACGTCGACGAGGCGCCCGTGTTCCTCTGGCGGGCCCGGCCGGGGCAGGCCGCGGTCGCCCTGACGGCGGGCGCTCCCGCGCTGACCGCGGGCCGGGTCGCGGCGGGCGGCGGCCCCGTCACGGTGCGCCTGGGCGCCAGCACCTTCCGGCTGGATCAGGCCCGCCGCGACGGCACCTGGCTGGTGGCGGGGCAGAGCGTGGCCGAGCAGCAGCACACGATGAGCGTGCTGCGGGGCGGCGAGGTGCTGGTGGGCCCGGTGCTGCTGCTGGCCATGTTCGCCGGATCGCTGATCATCGGCCTGCGGGCGCTGTCCCCGGTGGAGCAGTCCCGGCGCCGCCAGCTCGAGTTCACCGCGGACGCGTCGCACGAGCTGCGCACCCCGCTGAGCGTGATCGGCGCGGAGATCGGCATCGCGCTGAGCGCGCCTCGGCCCGCCGCCGACTACCAGGCAGCGCTGCGGCGCATCGAGGATGAGAGCCAGCGCCTGCGGCGGATCGTCGAGGACCTGCTGTGGCTGGCCCGGTTCGACTCGGAGCCTCCGCCACCGGGGGCCGAGCCGCTCGACCTGTGCACCATCGCCGCGCAGTGCGCCGACCGCTTCCAGGCGGTCGCGCATTCCCAGTCGCTGGACATCTCGGTGACCGCTCCCCCGGAGCAGGCCGCCTGGATCAGCGCGCCCCCAGAATGGATCGACCGGCTCACCGGGGTCCTGGTGGACAACGCCTGCCGCTACGCGGGACCCGGGGGGAGCGTGCGGCTCGGCGTGATGCTGCGCGGCAACCGGGTCAGCCTGACGGTGGAGGACAGCGGGCCAGGCGTCCCGGCCGCAGAGCGGCACCGGCTGTTCGACCGGTTCCACCGCGTCTCTCATCAGGAGGCCACGGAGCAGGGTGGCGGGGCCGGGCTGGGGCTGGCCATCGCCGACTCGGTCGTGCGGTCAACCGGCGGTCACTGGCGGATCGGCGAGTCGCCGCTGGGCGGCGCGCTGTTTGAGGTCTCCTGGCGCCGGCCCGGCGCCCGGGCGCACGGCGGGACACCACCGCCCGCTCCGCCCGTCCCCGGCCCGTCCGCGGCACCGCGGCCGACCCGGGTCAGCTGAGGCGCTGCCTGGCGGGCGCCGGCTGCGCGGGTGACCGTGGCGTCCGCCCGCTCTTTTCCGCTCTCAAACTGTTCCGCGCTGGTCCGGCTAGGGTGAGCATGATGAGCAGTCTCAGGGTCCTTTTCCTCGGTGGCACTGGTGTGATCAGCTCGGCGTGCGCCCGGCTGGCGGTGGACCACGGCATCGAGCTGTCGGTCATCACCCGGGGGCAGACCAGGGCCCGCCCGCTGCCCGCGGCGGCGCGGGTGCTGCACGGCGATGCCCGCGACCCGGATCAGGTCCGCGAGCTGGCGGGGCACCGGGAGTTCGATGCGGTCGTGGACTGGATCGCGTTCACTCCCGAGCACGTGCAGGCGGACATCGACACCTTCCGCGGCCGGGCCGGGCAGTACGTGTTCATCAGTTCCGCCTCGGCGTACCAGACGCCGCCGGCCCGGCTGCCGATCGTGGAGTCCACGCCGCTGCGCAACCCGTTCTGGGCCTACTCCCGGGACAAGATCGCCTGCGAGGACCTGCTGGTCCGGGCCTACCGGGAGGAAGGTTTCCCGGCCACGATCGTGCGTCCCTCGCACACCTACGACGCGACCCTGGTGCCCCTGGACGGGGGCTGGACGGCGCTGGGCCGGATGCGCCAGGGCAAGCCGGTCATCGTGCACGGCGACGGCACGTCGCTGTGGACGCTGACCCACCACCGGGACTTCGCGCGGGGTTTCGTGCCGCTGCTCGGCCACCCCCGCACCATCGGCGACTCGTTCCACATCACCTCCGATGACGTGCTGACCTGGGACCAGATCACCAGGACGCTGGCGGCCGCGGTGGGCGCGCCCGCCGACATCGTGCACGTGCCGTCGGCCGTGATCGCCGGCGCCGACCCGCAGTGGGGCGCGAGCCTGCTCGGCGACAAGTCGCACTCGCTGGTCTTTGACAACTCCAAGCTGCGCAGCGTGGTGCCCGGCTACCGGGCGGTCATCCCGTTCGAGCAGGGCGCCCGCGAGATCGTGGACTGGTACGACGCCGATCCCGGCCGGCAGCAGGCCGACCCGAGGCTGGACGCGATCATGGACAAGCTGGTCCAGTCCTACGCCGGCTGACCGTCCCGGCTCAGGCCGGGACGGCCCCGGGCAAGACTGGGCAGGACGGGCAGTCCGGACTCGCTCAGGCCGCGCGGCCGCGGCCGGCCAGCCGGGCCCGCTGCGCCTCACGGGCCGGGCTGTTAGTGATCCAGATGGCCACATCCAGGAGGCGCAGCAGGCTGGCCCCGGACGCGTCCGGTGGCCGCAGTGCCTCGAGGCTGTCCCGGGCCTGCGGGTCCTGGAGGAGGGTTCGCAGCACCTCCCAGGTCTGCCCGGGGAGGCCCACCGCGCGGATCACCACCTTGTCGGTGGCCGGGCAGAGCCGTGGCCGCTTGCGGGAGAGCAGCTTCGCCGCGGTAGCGGTGCCGACGCCCGGCATCTCCAGTAAGGCGTTCCAGAGCGGGTCAACGGTGGCGACCTCCGCGTCGGAGGCGGCCCACAGGTCGACGTCGGCTGGGATCGCGGCGAGCATGGCGGAGACCGGGCCGGCCTGGCTGCCGAGCAGGTGCCGGACGGCATCCGGCCGCCAGGCGATGTCCAGCAGCGAGACGGCCAGCAGGTCGTCGGCAGTCACCGCGCACGGCGGGTTCTGGCCGAGGGTGCCGAAGCTCATGCCCGCGAAGCCTTCGGCTGGATCGAAATACGCCGCCATCGCCTGGGCCAGCCCAGGCACGGTCAGGATGTCTCTGAGCCGCCCGGCCGCACCCCGGATGGCGTCCCCTCCCCTTAAGGAACTCATCTGCTCAGTATGCGAGTACCCGGGCGGTCTGGCCCAGGAATATTCGCTGTAAAGATCATGCAGGTTTGCTTACAGCTGTGCCAGCTCAGCGGGGGTGCGGCCGCCGTGACCCTCGGGACAGGCACGACCCTGTCCCGAGGGTCACCAGAGCAGCACGTGGTGTCACTGACCCGGCCGTCCGCCAGTGGTTAGCCGCCGTAGCGCAGGACCACCGCGGACTGCCTGGTGCCACGCTGGCCCGGCAGGTAGGAGTCGCCGCCGCCGAACGTCACCGCGGAACCGGCCACGTGGGCGACCGCGCCGACCGCCAGCCTGGTGGCCGGCAGCGGCAGCACGGCCCGCGTCAGGTGACCGCCGGAATAGTGCAGCATCGCGTACGTGCCAGGGAAACCGGCCACCGCAGGGATCCACAGCCCGCCTGAGCCGTCCAGCACCACCTGGAGCGTCTCACCGTCACGGGGCGAGCTATCCACCAGCCGCCACCGGCTGCCGTTGAAGTGCAGCAGGTAGAACGGCCCCTGCTCATCCTCGCAGTGCCCTGCCCCCACCGCCCAGACGTCGGTGGCGGAACGGGCCACGACCTGGTCGGCGGACGGGCGGCAGAATTCGGTGTTCCGGGGCAGGACCCTGGCCAGCGAGGTGGTCGTCCAGGTGTGCCCGTTCCAGTGCGCGGCGGTCTTCCCGCCGACCGCCCAGATGCTGTCCCGGCCGAGTGCGCTGCCCCCGGTCAGCATGCTGGCTGCGGGGTAGCGCCGCCAAGTCCTGCCGTTGTAGTGCCAGGTGCCCGGGGCGCCGGGTGAATCCGGCTGGCCGAAGACCCACACGTCGGCCGGGCCGCGGACGACCGCGTCCCCCACGGCCCGGCTGAACCGGTGGACGGTGGCCCAGTGGCGGCCGTTCCAGCGCACCGCCCGGCTGGCTCCGCCCGGCTGCCCGGTGAAGGCCCACACATTGCCGGGCGCGCTCGACGCGGCCGCCGTGACCCAGTCGCCGGCCCGGCCGGGGAACGGCACCGCCACCCAGCGGCGGCCGGTGAGCCGCCATGCGACCGGCTTGGCGAGCGTGGACGCGAACGCCCAGGCCTGCCGGGTGCCCGTGGCGGCGACGGCCGTGATGCCGGGCAGGTCACGGCGGCCGGTGGTCTTGATGATGCGCCACGACGCCACGGCCGGGTGGCGCGCGGGGTGGGCGCTCGCGGCGGCGGCCACTGGTGCCGTGGCCGCGCCCAGCAGCCCGGCCAGCATGCCCGCCGCGGCGGCCCCCTGCCGCAGGCGGGTGCTACCCGCGCCTGCTCCCGATGACCGGGTCTGCCTGGTGCCCCGCATGAGATCCCCCTTGCGCCGTGGCACCAGGGCATGGCCCCGCAGGTTCCTGGTGTCCGAGATAAAGGACGCCGTAACCATGGCGCAGGATGGAGCCTTCGCGTCACAAATCGGTAACGCCGTGATGCGCTGCGTGACCGGGGTGGGCGCCGTGCTCGTCGCCGGCCGCCTCCGGGCCACCGCCCATCATCCGCAGCATGGCGCCGCCACCCGACCGGAAGAAGCGCACCACCATCGCTGCGGCCAGGATGATGAAGACGATGTTCAGGTATGTGGTGTAGTTCCACACGACCCCGGTCACCCCGACCTGGGCCGTCCGGGCCGTCGGGACCAGGCCCAGCCCGCTGAAGGCGAACTCGACGATGTACCCGGCCAGCACCATGGTGGCGTAGAACAATCCGGTCAGCACCAGCATCATCCGGGTGCCGTAATACTTCCGGTAGATGAGCAGGATCGGGATGATGATCAGGTCGGCGAAGATGAACGCGATCACGCCGCCGAAGCTGATCCCGCCGTTCCAGAGCACCGCCGCCAGCGGCACGTTGCCGATCGAGCAGACGAAGCTGAGCAGTGAGATCACCGGGCCGATGAGCGGCCCCCAGAGCCGGCTGGCCAGCGGATGGCCGGTCAGGAACAGATGCCGCCAGAAGGTGTCGGGGACCCAGGCGCCTACCGCCCCGGCGATCAGCAGCCCGATCACCACGTCGCGGAGCACCGCGGCCCACTCCATGACGAAGATGTGGCTGACCGAGGTGTAGCCCTCCCGGCTGATCAGCCGGCGCCTGAAGCTGCCGGTGGCGGTGATGCTCATGTCCATGGCCGCGTGGCCTTCCATGGAACCGGCCACCCCCCGGTCCGCCTGCCGCCGGGCCTCGTCGATCAGCTGCTGCCGGACGAAGAGGCGGAAGGCCACCGCGAGCAGCACGATCATGATCGGGCCGCCGACGAACTCGGCCAGGGTGAACTGCCAGGAAATCAGCAGGGCCAGGATGATGCCCAGCTCGATGACCAGGTTGGTGCTGGCGATCTCGAAGACCATCGCGGCGGTGAAGCTAGACCCTTTGCGGAACAGTGACCGGGCCAGCGCCACGGCCGCGTAGGAGCAGGACGAGGAGGCCGCGCCCAGCGCCGTGGCCCGGGCCAGCGCGGCCGGGCGATCGTCGCCGAGCAGCCGGACCACGGTGGACCGGCGCACCACCGCCTGGACCACGGCGGACAACGTGAAGCCCAGCAGCAGCGACCAGGTGATCTGCCAGGTCATCGAGCCGGCCACGGCCAGCGCGTGGCCGATCGCGTCAA